>ENA-ORXM01000107-ORXM01000107.1-marine-metagenome-genome-assembly--contig:-NODE-107-length-154471-cov-19.259524_pt1 | contig 154471 bp, 113 predicted proteins | sample MGYA00237867_ERZ511480 | MGnify/ENA primary metagenome ERZ511480 (study PRJEB26309, sample SAMN06266103) | marine metagenome | isolation source: Algal blade | place: United Kingdom:Sidmouth, United...
GAAGGCCATCAGGAGCATGCTCAGGTGGTACACTTTTCGGTTGAAATGGTGGTACACTTTTCAGTTGTAATCTACAGTCGTTTTCCGTTGCTGGCTGGTAGTCCATCAACTGAAGTAGCTGGGCCTTATTGAGTTCCCTGATTCTGTTGTCGTTGGTCTTGGCAATCTTTCTCTTCTTCAGGTGGGAGAACTCATAACCGTACGGGTTGGTATAGGGGTTCTTGTAGGGATTGTACTTGAAGTCCACCAATCTCCTTTGGACGGCCTTATTATATAACGATCTGAGACGAAGCATGTGGTTGTAACACTTGAGTCCTTTGCTGGTGTAGTACTCTTCAAACTCTCTGAGCCAGTCAACCGTGAAGTCTGCAAAGGTCATGTTCTTAGGCGCGACCTTTGCGATTGCGTTTCCGAGGTACTTATAGTCGTTAGAAGAACACGCCTGACCTTTGGCCGCGAACTGTTGGCTTACCTCCTCGCAGAACTCTAGGACGGTTACTTGTTCCCTCGGTTTGTCTTCCAGTAGTTCCATGAACTCCCTGAAGCTGAAGGGGCGATTCTCGAAGTGCTTTTCGTGAAGTCTTTCCGCTTTCTCAAGCAAGTTATCAATGATCTCATTCTTTTCCCGTCTTCCCTGTACTCCTCTTTTGAATTCGTGGTTATCATGATCCCACTGCTCTACGGTGGCGGTGAGGCCAATACGCTTCTTCCTACTTTTCCTTTTGTGGGTGACACGGAAAACGACGGGGTGTTTCCCGTCGCTATGACGGGTACTTTTTTCGAGCCTGACGGCGAACATTGTGGACAACATTGTTACAACATTAGGGGTAAAGTGACAACAATTTGGAAATGTCAACTATGTATCTACCTCATTATCATAACATTAAAACAGTCGTTTTCAAGAGAAACAGGATTCATAATCCTGAGGTCGGGTGTTCGAGTCACCCTCGCGCTACTTTAAGTGAGAAAGGATGTCGGTTGGCCGGCGTCCTTTTTTGCGTTTTTGGGCCAGGTCGTTTACCACTTTGCCTGGATTCCGGCTGGATCTACCTTCATCCGGATAAACAGCCTCGGGCAGTACGCCCTCATCGTACCTTCGCTGCCATGCCAACCTCTTCTACCTCCATCAATAAATTTATTGCCGCTACCGGCCTGTGCTCCCGCCGCGAAGCGGATAAACTTCTCGATGCCGGCCGGGTGACCCTCAACAGCAAGACCGCGCGCAAGGGTAACCGGGTGGAAGAAGGTGACGAGGTGACCGTTGACGGAAAGTCTCTGACCAATAAACCCGAGGCCGTTTACCTGGCGCTCCACAAGCCCCCCGGGATCACCTGCACCACCGACCTGCGCGATAAGACCAACATCATCGACTTCGTCAACTATCCCGAGCGAATCTTCCCCATCGGCCGGCTTGACAAAGCAAGTACCGGACTTATCCTGCTCACCAACGACGGCGACATCGTCAACAAGATACTGCGCGTAGAGAACGCCCACGACAAAGAGTACATCGTCACCGTCAACAAACCGATCAACAAAGAATTCATACGCCGCATGGCCGGCGGGCTTCCTATTCTGGATACGACGACCAAGCGCTGCGAAGTGGAAAAACTGGGCAAGCAACGTTTTCGGATCATCCTTACCCAGGGGCTCAACCGCCAGATTCGCCGCATGTGTGAATATCTCGGCTTCGAGGTGCGAACGCTCAAACGGATCCGCATCATGAACGTCCGGCTCGACGATCTACCGGTGGGGGAGTGGCGGGAGCTGCGGGCGGATGAACTGGAGGTACTGATGGCGCTGACCTGAGGGTTGTTGCGCTGCCTTCAGGCTGAACACCAAAACCCCGGCTACACGCATGTTCTGCGTTTGTATGGGATGGTTGCCCCACCAGCACACTTAAAACGCCTCCCCCAGGCCCAAATAAAACCCGCTGCCCGAACTAAGTCCCAGCCCAAAAGCATAATCCAGCCGCAGATTGATGTTTTCGCTGGGAATAATCGTTACCCGCAGCCCCGTGCCGAGGGAGTACCGCAGCTGGTCCAGACCGAGATCGGGGGCGGTGTTGGCGACCTGGCCCGCCCCGCCGAAAAAGACGAAGCCGACGCTCCGCCACGTCTGCCAGCGGTATTCCGCCTGGGCGAAAACGGCCAGCCGGTCTCGAAAACGACCCTCCTGGTAGCCGCGCAGCAGGAAGTCGCCGCCCAGTTCACTCAGCTCGCGGGGCGGGGCGTTGCCGGCGGCGTAGCGGGCGAACAGGTTGACGGCAAAAACACCCTTCGGCCCCGTTTTGCGGTAGCCGCGCAGGTCCATTTTTGTCAGTTGGAATACGTTGGTGCCGCCGGCCGCTTCACCGTAAAAGCCCTGGGTGAATTCGATCAGGGTGCCTTTACTGGCGTTCAGCACGTTATTGCGGCTGTCGTACGATGCAGCAAATTCCAGTCCGGAACTAACGTTGCCGAGACTGTCCTGCAGGCTGGTACCCCCGGGCAACGCTTCCGTCGCTTCCACCAGTTCGGTATTATAAAAGGTATTGTACCGAAAACCACCGCCAACGAACAGCTTGGGAACCACCTGACGCAACAACAGCGGTTCGATCAGAAACTGCTGGTAGGTAATCAGGCTTTGGTCGGCTTCCGTCGTACTGTTGCCAATACCGTAGTAATCGCGGGGAAAGTCGGTATAGTCGAGATTGCCCCGAAATATCCACTTCTCTTCGGGAAAGAAAATGGTGTAACCCGAGTTGAAAAATACCTGATTCTTCAGGGTGTAGCTGATTCCGACGGGGATGTTCGACGTGCGGGTATCCGCTCCGGCCCCCTTCGGTTTGAACAACAGACTGGCCCCGAAACCGAAGCCGAGGCTGGTATTGGGCTCGAAGTACACGATGGGGGCCAGCACCACCTTGGTACGAAACGCCGAAGTATCCGCCGGCGGCTTACCGAGATTGAATTCCATCAGACCGGTAATTTTGTCTAACAGGCTCTGCGAATGGACCCGGGAAAAAGAGCCCAACGAAAAAATTAGCAGAAATGTAAGTAATAAGCATTTCATTTTCCAGGGCTGAATAAGTTAGTAAGTAAGTGTTGCTCGTGGCAGAAACGCAGGTATCAAAATCCATACCGTTTGCTAACCCACGGCTTACCCTAAAGTTTCCAGGAACTCCGCTTCCGTCATCACCAGGACGGTTCCCAGAGCTTTTGCTTTCTTGAGCTTGGACCCCGGCTTCTCCCCAACGACCAGTACATCGAGTTTACCCGACACGGCACTGACAATCCTTGCACCCGCGTTCTTCGCCTTCTGTTGTGCTTCCTTACGCGAAAGCTGCTGTAGCGAACCGGTGAACAACATTCGCTTACCGACAAACGGCCCCTCGGTCACTTCCGCTTTGGGGCGGTCGGCTTCCGTTGTGCGCACGTTGACCCCCAGCTCTTCGAGGTCTTTGATCATCTGCACGTTGGCGGGATCGGAGAACCACTCCGTAACGTTTTTGGCCACCGTAGGGCCGATGTCTTTGATGTTGGTGAACTGCTCCTCCGTCCATCCGGTAAGGTCGAGCGCGTGGTCGATGTTCTGGGCTACGAGTTGGGTGGCTTTTTTACCGAAATGATGAATACTGAACCCGTAGAGAAAACGCCAGAGCGGTTGCTTTTTGGCCTTTTCGATCGATGCTTCCAGGTTGCCGGCCGACCGGTTGCCGAAGCCTTCGAGTACCGAGATCCAGTCGTACGGCAGGCGGTATACGTCGACGATGCTGTTCAGCCAGCCTTTGGCGTGGAAGAGTTCTACGTAGCGTTTACCCATGCCGTCGATGTCCATGGCGGCTTTTGAAACGTGGAAAATGATGCGGGCCAGGTCCTGCTTGCCGCACACGCAGCCGGGGCAGCGCCAGGCGGCTTCGCCCTCCTCGCGGATAAGGGTGACGGGAGTGCCGGTCTGGTTGATGGGGCACTCGGTGGGCCACTCGATGGGTCGTTCACTGCCGTCACGAAGATCGGTGAGGGGTTTGACGATGTAGGGGATCACATCGCCGGCCCGTTCGAGCAATACCTTGTCGCCGAGGCGCAGGTCCTTGTCGCGGATGAAGTCTTCGTTGTGGAGGCTGACGCTGGAGATGGTGACGCCGGCCAGCTGGACGGGCGCCGTTTTGGCCACGGGGGTGATGGTGCCGATCTTGCCCACCTGGTATTCCACGCCTTCCAGGGTGGTCGTCGCTTGCTTGGCGGCGAATTTGTAGGCAATGGCCCACCGCGGGTGATGGCTCGTGTATCCCGCCCGCTCCTGCAGGATGAGATCGTCTACTTTGACGACCATGCCGTCGATCTCGTAAGCGTACTCTTCCCGCTGGGCCTCCCACTTGGCGCAGAAGTCGTAAACGCCGCCGATGTCTTTGGTGCGGGTGCGCTCAAAGTCGAGGGCCGGTACCTTAAAGCCGAGGTCGATCAGTACGTCCATCGCCTTATTGTGGGTCTCCAGCGGCTGGATGGCGTCGTTGCCGGCTTCATCCACGCCGTAGCCGAAACTGTAAATGAAGGCCTCCAGGTTTTTATCGGCCACTTCCTTCGGGCTCTTCATGCGCATGCCACCGGTAGCGGTGTTGCGGGGGTTAGCGTATAGTGGGAGGCCGGCTTCGGCGCGCAGGGCGTTCATTTTTTCGAAACGATCCTTGCGGATGATGACTTCGCCACGAATCTCCACCTTGTGCAGCCCGTACCTGCTGAACTCGGCCGAGAGGGGGATGGATTTGATGACGCGGGCGTTGTGGGTCATCTCCTCGCCGAGCACGCCGTTGCCCCGGGTGGCGGCGCGAACGAGCTGATCGTTTTCGTAAACCAGCACGATGGTACCGCCATCATATTTCGGCTCCACGGCGTAGGCCAGGGGGTCGGCCTCGTTCATGTTCAGCATACGCTTGACCTGCTTGTCGAATTCAGCGAGGTCCTCGGCGTTGTAACTGTTGCCGAGGGAAAGCATGGGCACAAGGTGGGGGACGCTTTCGGCGTCACCGGAGAGGTCGGAGCCGACACGCTGGGTCGGGCTGTCGGGGGTGACCAGGGTGGTATCGGAGGCTTCCAGTGCCTCGAGTTTTCTGTAAAGGGAGTCGTACTCAAAGTCGCTCAGTACGGGGTCGTCCTGAACGTAATAACGCCATTCGTGATAGCGAAGGAGGTCTTTAAGCTCTTCCGCTTGCTCACGTGGGGAGGAGTCTACTGCCTGGTTCAGGTAGGCTTTGGAGCGGGCGTATTTTTCGGCGGGGCTGGACATGGGGCTAAGGTAGGGCGGGTTGTAACTTTAGTACTTGTTGGTGTCAATAAAAACAGCTCATCCCCGCTGAGCGGAAATGAGCTGTCTGGAAGAAAGGGGGGGCGAGAACGGGCGCTAGAGCGTCATCACGTCTTTTTCCTTATTTTCTACGGTCTGTTCGATTTTTTTGTTGAAGCCGTTTACCCAGCCCTGCACTTCGTCCTCTTTGCGTTTGCCGGCGTCTTCGGGATACCCTTCCTTCACTTCATCCTTGATCGCTTTCATGGCATCCTGACGGGCGTTGCGGATGGAGATCTTGGCGGTTTCCCCTTCGGCGCGGACCTGCTTGGCCAGCTGGGCGCGGCGCTCGGTGGTAAGGGGCGGAATGTTGATGCGGACCATTTCACCGTCGTTCATGGGCGTGACGCCGAGATTGGCCTCAAAGATGGCGCGTTCGATATCGCCCATGGCCGTTTTGTCGAACGGTTTAATGGTGAGGGTGCGGGAGTCGGCCACGCCGAGGCTGGCTACCTGTTCGATGGGGGTTTTGGCGCCGTAATAGCTCACCATAATGCCGTTGAGCATGGCCGGGCTGGCCTTGCCGGTTCGCACCTTCACGAGTTCGCGTTCGAGGTGCTCAATGGCTTCATCCATGAGCATTTTTGATTCTTGCAGTTGGGCGCTTAATAGTTCGTCGTCCATGATTGAGGAGTAATGTGTTGGTTATCGTTTATAAGGTCCGTGAGCGGGAGGCGTAAAAACCCCGGTTGTTGAAAAGTCATCTCCTTGTACCTGCGACCGCGCAAAAAAAGCGGTACGGAAAAAAATGGACCGGGGATGGTCAGGGAATAGTGCCGGGTTTACGAGTGTTCCGGCACTATTCCCCGGCGGTTAATCCCGCGAGCCGAGGTAGCTGAGTACGAGGTAAAAGAGTACGGCAACGCTGGAGAGCGCGCTGACTACGTAAGTCATGGCCGCCCACCAGAGGGCATCTTTAGCGCCGGCATGCTGTTCGCCCGTGGCAACACCGGTTTCGTCCAGCCAGTTGAGCGCGCGGTTACTGGCGTCAAATTCTACCGGAAGGGTAACGAGGGCGAACAAGGTAGTTGCGCCGAAGACCGCAATGGCCGCCAGCATGATGGTGGGGCCGAGGGCGCTCGAGGCCAGCATAATAGCCGCCATAAAGATGAAGCTTTGCATATTGCTGGCCACCTGCACCACGGGTACCATGGCGCTACGGAACCCGAGCCAGGCGTATGCTTCGGCGTGCTGCACGGCATGACCGCACTCGTGGCTGGCCACGGAGGCGGCGGAAACGTGCCGGCCGCTATACACCTCGGGGGAAAGGCTGACGGTTTTTGTTCGGGGGTTGTAGTGGTCGGTCAGGAAGCCCTGTCCCTGTACGATCTTGACGTCGTCAACGCCGTAGTGGTGCAGCATTTTTTTGGCAACCTCGGCCCCGGTCATGCCGTTGGTCATCGGTACCTGACTGTACTTCTTGAATTTGCTTTTTAATCGCTTACTCACCAGGCTGCCGATGCCGGCAAAGATCATGGTGATGATGATGTAGGTCATATATCCGCCGGAAAACATAGGATAGTATTTTATTTGTTGTGGTAATGCAGTTTTGTAGTGCCACCGCATGTTGCTGGCGGCAAGGCGTTACAAAACATTGAAGCTGCTTCGTCGCTACCGCACGTTAGCCGTAGTTGCCGAAGCGCACGAACATAATAACGGTTGGGGGCTTATCTCTGTTCAATGCCGCGCACAAAGTACTGCACGAGGGGCGGAGGATCAACCCGTCAATCGAGCTACCCCGCTACTTTACTTTAGTAAGTTTCGTCATTCCCAAATAAGGATGCAGCACTTCCGGCAGCGTGACTCCCTCCGCCGTCTGGTTGTTTTCCAGCAGGGCGGCGATGATGCGGGGCAGGGCCAGGGCGCTGCCGTTGAGGGTATGCGCCAGCTCGGTTTTACGCTCTTCGTTGCGGTAGCGCAGTTTGAGGCGGTTGCTCTGATAGGTCTCGAAGCAGCTCACGCTGCTCACCTCGAGCCAGCGTTTTTGGGCGGCGCTCCACACTTCGAAGTCGAAGGTCATGGCGCTGGTGAAGCCCAGGTCGCCGCCGCAGAGGCGCAGGATGCGGAAGGGGAGGCCGAGCTCGTCGAGCAGTTTCCCGATGTGGGCCACCATCTCGTCCAGCAGTTCGTAGCTTTTTTCGGGCTGAACGATCTGAACGATCTCCACTTTGTCGAACTGGTGCACGCGGTTGAGGCCGCGCACGTGGGCACCGTAGCTGCCGGCTTCGCGGCGGAAGCAGGGGGTGTAGCCGGTGAGCTTCACCGGAAAATCTTTTTCTTCCAGGATCACGTCGCGGTACAGATTCGTCAGGGGGACCTCGGCGGTGGGGATCAGGTACAGATCGTCTCCGGTGACGTGGTACATCTGGCCTTCCTTATCGGGCAGTTGCCCGGTGGCGCGGGCGGTCGCTTCGTTTACCAGCAGCGGCGGCTGGTACTCCGTGTAGCCGGCGGCGGTGTTGCGGTCGAGGAAATAATTGACGAGGCCGCGCGCCAGGCGGGCTCCCTGGCCGGTGAACACGGGAAAACCCGCACCGGTGGTCTTCACGCCCAGCTCCAGGTCGAAAATACCGTATGTGTCGGCCAGCTCCCAGTGTGGTTTGGCGCCGTCGGGCAGGGTGGGGAGGGTGCCCGCGAAGGGCCGGTAGATTTCGTTGTCCTCTTCGGTGACGCCGGCGGGGACGAGTTGGTGGGGTACGTTCGGCAGGGTAAGTAGTGCCGCTTCCAGCTCCCCGATGATGCCCCTGAGATCGTCTTCGCCTTTTGCGATGTCTTCCTTTATGGCGTTTACCTGGTCGCGCATCGTCTGGCCTTCCGCGCGCTTGCCGGCCTTCATCAGTTGTCCGATCTGGCCGCTCATCACGTTGCGTTCGGCGAGCAGGGCGTCGGTACTGGTTTGCAGGGCTTTGCGCTGGTCGTCGAGGGCTACTATGCGGTTCAGCGTTGCTTCGGCGTCGGGTACCTGTCGTTTGGCCAGGCCGGTGAGTACGCGCGCTTTTTCGTCGCGGAGGGTGTTTAGCAGGAGCATTTTCTCGGTTCTTTAAAAGGCTGAATTTTTTGGGGCGGGGCCGCGGGTGCAATGAAGGAGCTTCGGGGGCATCCTTCTTCACCGCCGGATTTCTTGATCCGTGGAAACAACGCCATCGACCACCGCTGAAGTTGCCGCCCGCCGGGAGGCCGTAGCGAGGGCAAAGGTAACGGTCCGGTCAGAGAACTCGAATCCTTTATCCGGGCGGGCGGTAAATTTTTTCATTCTGGAGGGACTCGCTGCGCTTGCCGTTGCCGCGTGGTCTGGCTTTTACAAGAAAATATTCAGGGTTTTAAATTAAAAAGCGTACTTTTGCGGTGCTCGCAGTTCTGCGCGCGGGTCGAATACCGATAAATTTCTTTTATCCATCGACCGCCTACATTTCATGTTGTCATTTTTTTAGAGAACCTTAAAATTCTCTACCTACCAGTTTTCGTCCTCAACCCCGGCGAAAAATACCCTAGCTAAATACCTTTTGGCGGCATACACTCCCTCACAGCGCGCAACTGTCTCTCTCTGCGCACCAATCTCCCCCCGTTCACCTTATATAGTACCAAATATTAATGTTAAGCATAGCGCAACTAAAGGCCATGTTGGTCCCCGAACTAAAGGGCCTCGCCGATAAAATGGGGCTCAAGGGCTACCAAAAACTAAAAAAGATGGACCTCGTTCTGGCCATCCTCGATCAGCAAGCCGTTACCGGCACCTCCTCGGCCGCCGAGCCCCCTTCGGCCTCCGACACCGATCGCGTACCCAACCGCCGCGCCGCCGCAAAAGCCTCGGCTGCCGCAAAACGGGAAGTGGGTAAGGACGAAAAACCAGCTCGCAAGTCCCGTGCTAAATCTACTGACGGCGACGAGAAACCCGCCCGTGGCCGCGGCCGCCGCGCCGCCGCACCCAAGGACGACGACGGCGACGAGAAACCCGCTCGTGGCCGTGGTCGCCGTGCCGCCGCACCAAAAGAAGAATCCAGCGATGAAGCCCCCGTTCGTGGTCGTGGCCGCCGTGCCGCCGCACCAAAAGAAGAATCCAGCGATGAAGCCCCCGTTCGTGGTCGTGGCCGCCGGGTAACCCCCAAAGAATCCGCTTCCGACGAAAATCCGGGGCGTGGTCGCCGCTCAACTCCCCGCGAGGAAACCACCGACGAGCGCCCGGCGCGCGGCCGTGGCCGGGAAGACGACGCTACGGCCGAAGAGACGCGCCCCCGTGGTCGTGCCCGCAACATCGAAACGATCGAAGCCGAAGCCGCCGCAAAGGCAAAATCCGCAAAGGCCGGTACGGCTGAAAGCGACACCAACGCCACTAACGAAGGTCGTGGTCGTGGCCGGAGCCGTGCTTCGGAAAATACCGCCGATGAAGACCGTGGGCGCGGACGTTCCCGTGGTCGATCTAGAGACGATGACCGCTCCGAAGGCGGAGACGATCAGCCGGCCACCAACGACCCCGGCCGGGGCCGGGGCCGGGGGGGAGATCAGCCCCTCGAAGCGTACCAGCGGCGTGGGCGCTACGATGACCGCGAAGACCGTGGCGGTAACCGCAACGAACGCGGTAATCGTGGTGGCAACCAGACCAACGAGCGGGGCAACCGCAACAACCAGCAAAACGAGAACAACGACCGCGGCCAGAATGACCGCGGCAACCGTGGCAATAACGAGCGTGGCAACCGCCAGGAACGTCAGCCCCGCCCGGCCGACTTCAAACTCGACGGCCTCGTTTCCTCCGCCGGTATCCTGGAAATGATGCCCGATGGCTACGGCTTCCTCCGTTCCAGCGACTACAACTACCTCACCAGCCCGGACGATGTATACGTCAGCCCCCAGCAGGTGAAGCAGTTCGGCCTCCGTACCGGAGACACCGTTAAGGGGCCCGTAAAGCCGCCGAAAGAAGGAGAGAAATACTTCGCTCTGCTCGAAGTGGAACTGATCAACGGAGTGGAGCCGGCCCGGATGCGCGACCGCGTACCCTTCGACTACCTCACCGCACAGTTCCCTACCGAAAAATTCACCCTCAGCGGACGACCCGACGGAAAAGACTACGGCATGCGCCTGATCGATCTCTTCACCCCCATCGGTAAGGGGCAGCGGGGCCTCTTTGTCGCCCAGCCAAAATCGGGTAAAACCTTCCTGCTTAAGGACGTGGCCAACGCCATCGCCAAAAACCACCCCGAAACCTACCTCATCGTGCTCCTCGTAGACGAGCGCCCCGAAGAAGTGACGGACATGAAGCGCAGCGTTCAGGCCGAGGTCATCAGCTCTACTTTCGACGAGCCGGCTGAGAACCACGTTCGCGTGGCCAACGTCGTACTCGAGAAGGCGAAACGCATGGTCGAATCCGGCCACGACGTCTGCATCCTACTCGACTCCATCACCCGCCTGGCGCGGGCCTACAACACCGTTCAGCCCAGCTCCGGCAAGGTGCTCTCCGGTGGTGTGGAGGCCAACGCGCTGCAGAAACCGAAGAAATTCTTCGGTGCCGCCCGTAACATCGACGGCGGCGGCTCGCTCACCATTCTGGCCACCGCGCTGATCGACACCGGTTCCAAAATGGATCAGGTGATCTTCGAGGAGTTCAAAGGTACCGGCAATATGGAGCTCCAGCTCGACCGCTTCCTGGCCAACAAGCGTATGTACCCCAGCATCGACTTTACCAAGTCGAGCACCCGCCGCGACGATCTCCTGCTCGACCGCGAAGTGCTGCAGCGCATGTTCGTACTTCGCAATCACCTCGCAGACATGAAACCGGAGGAAGCCTTCCTGTTCCTGATGCGCCACATGAAATCGACCAATTCCAACGACGAGTTCATCGCCAGCATGAACAGTTAGGAATGCCTGCGCGCCACAAATGCCGCAATATCCCCGAATCGAGACAGCTCGGTTCGGGGATTTTTGTGTACGGACAAACGTGTAATCCGGCAGACAGGAAAGCACACGAAGAAACTTATCTACGGATATGAATTGGAGCGCTTTATCACCTCCACCGGTAAGCCATGATTATCGTCCGGGATCACTGATTCCAGTCTTGTCCTTCGCGGGAACGTCTATCGTCTCGCCGAAGAGAAATCCCGGGAAGTAAAGATTCCGATGCGCTGAAAAAACCACCTTTGCATCCTGCGTCCCCGCCCAAAACACCTAAATTGCACTACCGGTCCCGCCACCGACAACCAAGCTCCCAAAGAAGGCGTTATCGTAGAACGCCCGGCAACCACCACCCAGCATGAGTAGTAAGGATAAAAAAGTAGCCCTCCCCGAAGAATTGACGTCTGGCTACGGCCAGACCCAAACGGAAATGCTGGCGGTGCAACACAAACAGGAATCGCTCTTCATCGGTATCCCGAAGGAGACAACGCTGCAGGAAAAGCGCGTAGCGCTGGTACCGAGCGGGGTGAGTAGCCTGACCAGCCGGGGGCACCGCGTACTGATTGAAACCGATGCCGGGACCCAAAGTAACTTTACCGATCACCGGTACAGCGAGAGTGGTGGGGAGATCGCTTTCTCCGCCCAGGAGGTGTACCGCAAGGCAAAGATCATCCTGAAAGTGGCCCCCCCTACGCTTGACGAGATCGAGATGATGCAACCCGGCACGGTGCTGATCAGCCCGTTGCAACTGCCCACCATCAGTGCCGAGTACCTGTACCGGCTGAAGAATAAGCGCATCATCGCCCTGGCCATGGAGTACCTGCAGGACGAGGAGGGAACCTTTCCGATCGTCCGCATCATGAGCGAGATGGCGGGAATTTCGGCCATCCAGACGGCGGCCGAGTTGCTTTCCACCAGCAACGGCGGGCCGGGAGTATTGCTGGGGGGCATCTCCGGCGTACCGAGCGCGAAAGTAGTGATCCTGGGCGGCGGCGTCGTGGCCGAGTACGCTACGCGCGCGGCGCTGGGAATGGGAGCGGAGGTACGCATCTTCGACGATAATATCCATAAATTGATGCGCCTGCAAAACAGCGTGGGCCGTCAGTTGTATACCAGTGCCATCAACCCCTATTACCTGCGCCGCGAACTGGTGACCTGCGAGGTGGCCATCGGCGCGATCCACGCCGAGCAGGGCCGCGCCCCCGTGGTGGTGAGTGAGGAGATGGTAAGCCAGATGCGACCCGGCTCGGTGATCATCGATGTGAGCATCGACCAGGGCGGCTGCTTCGCCACCAGCGAGCTGACGCGGCTGGACAAGCCCACCTTCCTGAAGCACGACGTGCTACACTACTGCGTGCCCAACCTGGCCAGCCGGGTGGGGCGCACCGCCAGCATTGCCGTGAGTAACGTGCTGGTGCCGATGCTGCTGAAGGCCGACGGTGCCCGGTCTTTCGAACACTTCATTCTGCGCCGCGCCGGTATGCGCCACGGGGTGTACACCTTCCGGGGCTGCCTCACCAATCCTTATCTGGGGAAACGGTTCGAAATGCGCTGCACGGATATCGATCTACTGATGACAAGCGGTCTGTAGCTGTTGGCCGCTAGGGTTGGAACAGGTCGGTTCCGTGGGGCTTGCTATCCGTCTTGCCCGGGGCAACTACCCGAATACCCACTTAATTACCTACCTTCAACCGCCACAGAACCAAGCCCCGCATGAACGACTTTTTCAACCTCCTCGCCGATTTTTTTCAGACACGGACCAATGAAGAACTGATTCTGATGGGCATCATTGCCGTTTTGGTGTATCTATTCGGGGTACTGGTGGGTTGGATCGTACAGGGCAGTAAAACCCGCCGGTATAAAAAAGAGCTGCTGTTACTGCGCAAAGACCGCGACGAATACGAAGTGCGCTACCGGGCCACGGAAACCAAACAGAAAGCCCTCGCCAAGGAACTGGAGGCCGTAAGCAAGGAAAAAGTAGCGGCCTTGGATCAGCTGCATGGGCTGCGCAACGACCTGGGCCAACGCGACGTTCAGCTGGAGGAATTGCGGCGGACCAACGAGGAGATGGGCGCTTCCAATCAGGAACTAACCGTCAGGGTGGATGCGCTTAACGCCGCCAATACCGAGCTGGAGGCCCGAAATGAGCAATTGATCCTGAAAGCTGAAAAAGCTCTTGAGTCCCGTAGTATTTCTGACGGCGCGACCGCGGGTGCAGGGGCGGGAACCGGAAGCAATGAAAACCTGAACGCCTACATCGCCACTTCAGAATCGAGGTTTCAACTCCTGGAGCAACGCATCACGTTGCTCTCCCGCGAAAATGAAAGTCTGCGCTCCGCACCGATGACTGCTCCGCTACCTTCCGGTCCTTACACCGGTCACCAGCCGGTACTGAATCCCCGTCTGGGAGCATCAACTCCGAACGGTGAACCACTGTTGATCCGGGCCGACACCACCGAGCCCGGCGCGCGAAACGGGCAGCAGGGTACGGAGGTGATCGTACAAACTACGCCTTCCGTCCACGTCCCAACCATTGCGAACCTACACAGTGCGCAACGCGACGATCTGACGCTGATCGATAATGTCGGTCCTTTTCTGCAACAAAAACTTAATGAAGCCGATATCTACCGATATGATCAGATCGCCAGCTGGAGCGAGGCCGACATCATCACCTATACGGAACTGATCGGCTACATTCCCGGAATCATCCAACGCGACGATTGGGTGGGCCAGGCAAAAGGGCTCGCCATGAGTGAAGCGGCGGCCGAAAAGCGAAAGCCGACCACCGTCGCCACGCCCGTGGCAGAACCGTTCGTTGCCGATAAGGGCGCGGAAGACAACCTTAAAATCGTTGAAGGCATTGGTCCTAAGATCGAGCAAATTCTGAAAGCGAGTGGTATTCACACGCACTCGGCCCTGGCGGACACGACCGCCGAACGGCTGCGGGAAATACTCAACGAAGCCGGTTCTCGTTTCAGGTCTCACGACCCAAAAACATGGCCGGTGCAAGCCGGTCTGGCTGCCGACGGGAAGCTGAAAGAGCTCAAAGCCTGGCAGGGAGAACTCAAGGGCGGCAGGTAGTTTTGATACCTCACGATAGTTTAGTGATGAAAACTTAAGATTTCAAGATCAACCTCGCTCCCGTAAATTTTGTCTTGTCGTAACAACAATTAATACAAAGTTATGGCCGACCACCAATTATGGTTCGTTGAGAACATTGATCTTAAGCATGTCTTTTGTCCTAAAAAGATGGACTTGAAAGTTATGGATTCTGAGCGTCATCTTAGTTTTGAGGCCAATCAATATGTCTATCTCCCGGAAGAACCCGCGCGGAAAATATTCCTGATCAACGAAGGGCGCATCAAAATCGGCACCTACGGCAATGACGGGAAAGAAGTAGCGAAAGCCATTCTTACGCCCGGAGAGGTTTTTGGGGAATTAGCGCTTATTTCCGATGCCAACCGTCGGGACTTTGCCTACAGTCTGGAAAAGACCAGCCTCTGCGTTCTTGAAAAAGAAGATTTGAGTACGATGCTGCGCGAACGCTCCGAATTGCAATTGTTCTTTATGCGCCTGATCGGCAACCGTACCCTGAAACTGGAGCAGCGGCTCGAGAACTTAATGTTCAAGACCAGCCGCAGCCGCATTACCGAGTTTTTGCACCAGTTGGCGGAATCCCGTGGCCGGGTCGTTGGCTACGAGCGTGAAGTCCGCAACATGCTGACCCACAAAGAAATTGCCGACCTCACCGGTACCAGCCGCCAAACGGTGAACGCCGTACTGAATGATCTGCGCCGGCAGAACATCATCACCTTTGATCGTAAGCGCATGCTGGTGCGCGATATGGGGTTACTGGCTACAGCATAGCTCGTTTTTCGTTCGGTTAAATAAATTACAGATTTGGAAATTAGAGTACCGAGTACTGTACGAAATCCGCTTTCTCCGGATAATCAGTGGTATAGTGCAGCCCCCGGCTCTCGTGCCGCAAGTTTGCCGCTTTGGTAACCAGGTATCCGATCGTGATGAGGTTGCGTAACTCGCAGAGTTGGGTGGAAACCAAACTGTTTTTATAGAGATCTTCCGTCTCAACGGAAAGCAGTTCGAGCCGTTTGCGGGCACGCTCGAGCCGCTTATTGCTGCGCACAATGCCTACGTAGCTGGACATCACTTCTTTTAGTTCCTTCGTGCTCTGAGTGATGAGCACCTGTTCTTTGGGTTCGGAGGTAGCCGTACGGTTCCAGCTGGGGATGTCTTCACGAATACCGGCGTTGTCTACGTTAGCGGCGATGGAATGAGCGATGCGGTGGCCAAAGACGAGGGCTTCCAGCAGGCTATTGCTGGCCAGGCGGTTGGCACCGTGCAGTCCGGTACTGGTACATTCCCCACAGGCAAAAAGACGGCGTACGGATGACTTACCGTATTCATCTACTTTGACGCCACCACACATATAATGGCAGGCCGGGCAAACGGGAATCAGGTCTTTTGCCGGGTCAATGCCGATACTCATGCATTTTTCATGTATGGTGGGGAAGTGTTTAAGAAAGTGAGCGGGGTCGATGTGCGTACAGTCGAGGCACATGAACTCGAGTCCGGCGAGTTTCATTTCGTTATCGATGGCGCGGGCCACAATGTCGCGCGGGGCGAGGGATCCCCGGGGGTCATAATCGTGCATGAACTCGGTACCGTCGGGCCGTTTCAGGATGCCCCCTTCCCCGCGTACGGCTTCGGAGACGAGAAAAGCCTGGGGGTCGAGGCCGGGGTTGTACAGGGCGGTAGGGTGGAACTGAACGAACTCCATATTTTCCAGATGGACCTTGGCGCGATAGGCCATGGCGATGCCGTCTCCCGAAGCGATGACCGGGTTGGTGGTACTGCGGTAAATCTGGCCGTTTCCGCCGGCGGCGAGCACGGTGTTCTTTGCTAGAATCTTGTCGATGGCCCCGGTTTTGCGGTTGAGGACGTAAGCGCCGTAACACTCAATGTCGGGCGTAAGACGGGTGACGATATATCCGACGTGGTGCTGGGTAAGCAAGTCGAGGGCAAAAAAGTGTTCGTGCACCACCAGGTTGTCCAGCGTCGCCGCTTTGGCACTCAGGGCGCGTTGAATCTCCCAGCCGGTGAGGTCTTTGTAATGTAGGATACGGTTTTCGGAGTGCCCCCCTTCGCGGCCGAGGTCATACTTCTTGAACTGGTCGACGTCGAAGCGGGTGCCCCATTCAATGATCTCTTCCACCCGGGTGGGCCCTTCCTCAACAACGATGCGGACGATGTGCTCGTCGCAGAGCCCGGCTCCGGCGTCGAGCGTATCGGCGATGTGTTTTTCGTAATTGTCGGAACCATGATCCCAAACGGCGGCCACACCACCCTGGGCGTAACTGGTATTGCTTTCCCGCTCGTTGACCTTGGTGAGGACATCGATTTTCAGGTCGGGGCGGAGGATGGCCAGTTTGATGCCGGTGCTGAGTCCGGCGATGCCGGAGCCGATAATGAGGACGTCTGTTTGTAGCATGGTCGTAGCGGGTTAGCTTGGTTTGCGCGCCAAGATAAGTAAAACGTCTTGTCGGCTTATGGAGTCGGAAGAGCGGTATTTGCTTTAACCCTTAAAAAGTGAAAAGACGCCATTAAGACGTCAGCTATCCTTTTGGGTAACCGAGCCTATCTGGCAGCGCTTCGGTTGCTGGATGTCCCGGGTCAGGAGGTTGAAGAGTTTAAGGCATGGATCGTTGGGCAGCGTGCGGTACCGGAAAAGTTTTTCCGAAGCGGCGCTACGCGTTCTTCATGCTTCCTCTTCCGGTTACTGGAGGCAATGGCGACGGGGTTCCGTACCGCTTCTGGTTGGAGCGTAAGTTCTTTTCTGTTGGTGGTTATTTGGGGCTAGTTGCCGAGTTGTGCTATTTCGGACATTCGGACATGTCCGAATGTCCTTTTGCCGCAACAAGCCAAATTCATTCAGCGAAAGGTCAGGATAGACGAAAATTACCACGATACCGGCCTTACTGCCAGTCGGCCGGTTCTATCCGGCAGGAGGGCTGATAAGGTAGGCAGGTGCGCTCCATTAAGAAGCTCCCCCCGCCATCCCCCGCAGTACCTCCGCGACCCGCTCCGCGACCCGGTCCCAGGAAAAACGCGTTAGCCGCTGTTTACCGTTCTCCACCAGGCCGGAAGCCAGGAACGGCGTGGTTACCAAAGCGACCATACCCTCCGCAATGCTCTTCACTTCTTCGCCCCGCACCAGCGCGCCGCCGCCCTGAAGAATGTCGTTGTTGATGTACAAAACCGGTACTTCCGCCGTCCAGGCGTCGAGCACCGGCAACGGAAAAGACGTAGACAGGGAGGGATAAAGAATGGCGCGGGCGGAACTGAAAACGTTGCGGTGCTCGTGTTGGGAGAGGCGGGGCAGAAAGACGATGTCCGCGCTGTGTTTGGATTGCTTTTGCGCTTTACGGACGGAACGCGGTGGCTTTCCGGAATTCTCGACCAGCAACCTGACCGGCTCCGGGCACCGCGCGCGGAACAGGTCGTAGGCCCCAAAAAGACGCTCCAGGTTATCGCTTGGGTGGCCCCGGGCGGGAGCGAAGAAGTAGGAGTGTTCCCTGCCGTAGACTTCTTTGGTTATACGGCGGGTGACGGGGTCGGCGGGGGTTAAAGGACTTTCGGGCAGGCCATGACCTACCACCTTGATTTTTGCCGCCGATTGTGGATAAGCATCAGTAATGGCTTGCCGTAAATTTTGGTGAGGCACCAGGATGAATTCAGCTTCGGCCACGTCTACAACCATCGGGTCAGCAGCAGGGCGACCAAGTTTCCACCAAACGCGTTCAGGGTAAGCAATGTGATCTGCCTCTACAATAGCCATTACCACCGGCGCAAAACCAGAATTAAGATAATGCAGGCGGCCGATGGAGAAATAAATGGAATTCTCAACGGCTTCCCCAAAAGAAATGCTCTTTACGTTTGGATGCTCTAGCAAAGGAGTATCATAGTCGTGCGCATAGAAAAAAGAAGTTTCGGGCATCAGAGGAGGCAGACGACTCAATACGCCCGCACCAAACGCTACTTCGGTAGCATTCCCATTTACTGCGGGTATAGCATTTACGGCGATATTCATCTTATCTCTTTATCACGCGGGCTACAAACCCTAGACCTTGCCTTTTTTGATCAGCTTTCTTAAATAATGCTTTTTCACCCCGAACTGCTTTCGCAGTACCCGGAACTCTTCCAGCGCCTTAGGCTTTTTCCGTCCCTTCACGGCCGTGATCATCACGTTCTTGGCCGTGTGCTCCAGCGCAATGAATTCAAAAAGTTTAGTTTTATACCCTTCGGCTTCAAGCAGGATGGCACGCATTCCGTCGGTCAGCATGGCGGCCTGGCGTTCCAGCAGGATACCGTTGCTGAGCAGCGGCTTCAGGGCGTCGGGCACTACCATGTCGCGGCGTACCTGTTTCTGGCAACACGGCGCCACGACCATGATCTCGGCCCGGGCCGTCAGTCCTTTGTACAGTGCATCGTCGGTTGCCGTATCGCAGGCGTGCAGTGCGATGAGCATGTCGATCTTTTTCGGCCGGTAATCATCAATGTATCCTTTGACGAAGTGAAGATTTTTAAAGCCGTTTTTACGGGCGATTAGTTCACATTTTTCCACCAGCTTGGGGCGCAGTTCTACGCCGGTGATGCGTAGGTCGAGGTGGAGGGTATTCACCAGGTGGTCGTACAGGGCGAAGGTGAGGTAGCCACTGCCCGAGCCCATATCGACGATGTGCGCGCCGGCGGGCAGGGGGTGCTCACGGAGCAACGCCGCGATGATCTCCACAAATTTATTGATCTGCTTATACTTGCGTTTGCCGTCGCGCAGTACCTCCCCTTTTGCATTCGTGATGCCGAGGTGCTGGAGGTAGGGCCGGTCAGCGGGAATATCGCGGTGCTTCTCGCGGTTGTGGTCGGTCACCACGGTGAGATCCTTCAGGCGGGGCTGCGATACATTTGGGCGCGGCCGCGGGTGCAAAGAAGGTTGACGGAGCACGCGGACGTTGCCCTTCCGGCTCATGATCAGGCTGAATTTTTCGGTTGTGCTGAACAGGTCGGCATTGTAATAAGCGTCTCCCAGCGCGTTCTCCAGCAGCGCCAGCCCTTCGTTGATCGGGTGGTTCTTTACCTCCTCGCGGTCATTGTACCGGTGGGTGATCTGTATTTGGGTTCGCCCCTTTATCTCCACCAGGCGGGCATAGCGGTTGCGGGGCAATTCGGCCTGGCCGTGGGCCGGCTTACTCAGGGTAAGCTTCAGCAGCTCTCCGGCGGAGGCGCTGGCCCGGGCGGCGGACCAAAAATCTTTCAGGTGGGAGGTGGGGGGCATGGGGCAAAGATAGGAGGATGAAGTCCAAATTCGGACTTCTGAATGGTCTCCTCTCTCCCGGGAAGGAGGGTTTTCGTACATCGAGTAATACGCATGCGCCCGATACCACAGTACATTTTGATCGAATTTTCCTACCTTAACCCACCGTAAATTCGATCAATGAAAGCAGTATTACTATCCATCATCGCCTTGGCGACGTTCGCTTGTGGTGCCAACCATGCCCCCGAAACCACCTCTGCACCCGCGGCCGCGCCGAAAGATCCGGCCGCCGAAACCGATAACGACTGGATCGTACTCTTTGACGGATCGAGTACCGACGGCTGGCGCGGTTACAACGCCGAAACCATGCCCCCCGGCTGGGTGATCGAAGACAAAGTACTCACCTTCGACGACGGTGCCAAAGCCTCCACCGCCGAGTACGAAGGCGGCAAAGACATCATCTACGCCGCCGAGGAATTCGACAACTTCGAGCTCTATCTCGAATGGAAAATCCCCCCCGGTGGTAACAGTGGCGTCTTCTACCACGTGAAGGAAAGCTACGGCGGGCCCCCCGAAGTCGCCCCCGAGTACCAGATGATCGATGACGAAAACTACACGAAATACCACGATATCTCCGCTTACAATAAAGGCCTAGGCTACGATGAAAATCTCCAGGACTGGCAAAGCACCGGCGCCGACTACGGCATGTACCCCGCTCCGATGGACGGCCGCAACCTGAAGCCCGCCGGCGAATGGAACACCACCCGCATCCGCTTCACCCCCGAACGGGCCGAGTACTGGCTCAATGGCAAGATGGTCGTCGACTTCGTGCCCTGGTCCGACGATTGGAACGCCAGGAAGAACTCCGGCAAGTGGAACCACGCGCCCGACTACGGCAAGTTCAAAACCGGCTACATCGGCCTGCAGGACCACGACAGTACGCTGTGGTTCCGGAACATTAAGATCAAGAGGCTATAATCAGGTTTGAGCCCGTAACCTACCTACACTATGAAAAGAAGAAACTTCATTAGGGCCTCCGCCGCCTTTGCCGCCGCCGCCGCCCTGCCCGGTTGTGGTACGGCTACTTCGGAAACAGTGGCGGATGCCGCAGCCGTCGCTCCGCCAATGACCACCCTCCGCACCGCCCACATCGGTGTCGGTAACATGGGCCTGGAAGACCTTAAAGCCGCCGCCGCTCACCCGGACGTGAAAGTGACCGCCCTGTGTGACGTCGACGCCAATTACCTCGAAGCCGCCCGGCAACTTTTCCCCGACGCAAAAACCTACAAAGACTACCGCGTAATGCTGGCCGAAATGGCCGACGACGTCGACGCCGTCTTCGTCTCCACCCCGGACCACACCCACGCCCCGGCCTCCATAAAGTCCATGGAGATAGGCAAACCGGTCTACTGCCAGAAACCACTCTCCCACCACGTCTCCGAAGCCCGCGCCATGCGAAAAATGGCCGAAGACAAAGGGCTGATCACACAGATGGGTATTCAGGTCCACTCCTTCTACGACTACAAACTGGCTACGCTGCTCATCCAGTCCGGTATCATCGGTAAGGTGCGGCGGGTGCGCGCCTGGTCCCCAAAAAACTGGGGCACCAACGTCCCCGCCCCCACCGGTTCCGACCCCGTGCCGGAAACCCTCGACTGGAATCTCTGGCTGGGCACTTCCGCCGAGCGCCCCTACAAAGAGGGGGTCTACCATCCCATGAACTGGCGTAAGTTGGTTGACTATGGCTGTGGTACCCTCGGCGATATGGGCGTTCATATCTTCGATACGCCATACAACGCCCTGGCGCTCGACGTACCCGATACCATCAGTACGCAGAGTCGCCCGCCCAACGGGTTCGGCTATCCGGAAAACAATGTGGTCACGTATACCTTTCCCTCCACCAAGTACACCACGGACGGCTTCCAGTGGATCTGGTCCGATGGCCCCGGCGCCCCGGATACCGATCACCCGGAAATGAAACTGCCCGGCGGCGACGAGTTGCCCGATCAGGGAGCCCTCTTCATCGGAACCGAAGGAACGTTGCTGCTGCCCCACTTTATGCAACTTCCAAGCAAAATAGTGGACGGCAGATACGTTGACATCAGTGCCGAAATCGCCGCCGTGGAAAAGGAGCATGCCATGCCGGCACCGGTACGCGATTACGCCTCGGAAAGCCCGAAGCACTATCACCAGTTCGTGGATGCGGTAATGGGTAAGGGAGAAGTTACCGCCCCCTTTTCCTACGCCGCAAGGCTGACGGAGACCATCTTACTGGGCGTTATCGCCGCCCGCTTTCCCGGCGAAACCCTACACTGGGACAACGCTACGGCCAGGTTCCGGGAGGAGAAGGCCAATGCTTATCTGGATTCACCCTACCGTACGTTCTAGCGCTTTTCGTACCGGAGTAAGCGCTTTCTGAGCGCGCATTCTTAGTGTGCACTACAAGCCGTTGCTGCCTGGGAGCGGCGGGCGCCGCTAAGTCATGTACAGGCTAATAAGACAAGGTTGAGGAGCAGTAATTCTCAGTTTAGCCTTTTTTAGCTTTGAGGTACTGCGCTCAGGCTTTTAGGTCCCCAATTCTATGCGCTTAGTCCCCCCCCCTCTCTCCGGAGGAGAAGGGGGGGGGAGGTTAATTGAATCCAGATTGAGAAGGGCTGATTGAGGAGTATTCTGTCAGACAAATGATGCCCACCATGTTTCCCCTTTTCACAGGTGAGGGGCTCGGGCAGAGGAGGACAAGAAGCGTTTGTCTGGCCGTGTAGGTAAGGAGTTTTACTCCGAATGTCAGAGGAGTATATATCATGGCACATCCAGCAGTCGGAGTACAACGCCCTAACCCTGTACGCTAACCTCCGATAACAACGGGCCAAGGTGGCTCTCCGGTAACACATATGCCCCCCCGTAGAGAGAGCCGGGTCGGAGCGCGAAGGGTAGCCAGGGCTTAAGCTTCCTCATCCGGCGCGGGGACGAAGTCCCCGAAATCGCTCAGGGCAACGAGGCCAAGGAAGGTGAGCAACCCGTTGAATGCCAGAATCAGGAATCCGAACTTAAAGCCCCGCAGCAGCTCCGCCGAGTTATGATCGACGACCATGGAGATTATGGGGGAAGCCAGACAAACCAGCAGTAGCGCTGGAATAGCTACCCGGCCGTTTTCCATGAAAAGCCTCTCCCGTACTTTTTTTACCAACAATGAACCGGTAAGGGTAACCGCAATCAGATATTCAATGGTGCTACCACCAATCAGGTACGCTCCACCGATCAGGATTACCGCGCAGGCTCCTATGGTCAGGGGCAAAGCCAGTTTTACGTTGTCGAAATAAGTCTTTTCCCGTACCTTCAGGTTGGTGAATAAGCCGAAGGCAAACAGGCCGAGCAGGGGACCGTAGGTGTAGCCGGCGGCTTTGAAGAGTTCGGTAATGATGGCGTCGTTGTTGATGTTACGGAAGATGAGGATGACCACAAAGAGCAATACCGAAAACCCGATGTGTACCCACAACCGGCGCTTACGGTCGTTGGCAGTAGTATCGTCGCTCTTGTCCTCGTGACGGACCTCGTTCATCCCCAGAAAATCAACGCAGAACGAGGTGGTCAGGGCCGTCAGCGCACTGTCGGCGCTGGAGTACGCAGCGGCCACGAGGCCCAGCACGAAGAGCACGCCGGCAACGGGCGGCAGGTGCTGCAGGGCGACGCTCGGGTACAACTGGTCGGAGGCTTCGGGGATGGCCAGGCCAACGCTGGTTACGTAGATGTACAGCAATGCTCCGAGGGCGAGAAAGAGCAGGTTGGCAAAGATCAGCACGAAGCTGAAAGCGGCCATGTTCTTTTGCGCGTCGCGGAAGTTGGGCATGCTGAGATTCTTCTGCATCATGTCCTGGTCCAGGCCGGTCATCACGATGGTGATGAGGGCTCCGCTTAAGAACTGCTTCCAGAAGTTGTTGGGGTCCGTCCAGCCACCTTCAAAGAAAAAAACCTGACTGTAATCACTGTTTTTGATCAGGGCGATCATGCCGCCGAGATCGGTTTCCAGGGCCTGCCCGACGTAGTAAACGGTAAGCCCCGCCGCCAGTAACATGCAGACCGTTTGCAGGGTGTCGGTATAAACGATGGTCTTGATCCCTCCCCTGAAGGTGTATACCCAGATGAGGAGGATCGTGATGGCTACCGTTGCCGCAAAGGGAACCTCCAGGGGGCCGGTGACATACTCCTGCAGCACGATGGCGACGAGGAACAGCCGGAATGCCGCACCGATCGTTCTGGAAAGCAGGAAGTAGAAGGCCCCTACTTTGTAGGCATGCGGCCCGATCTGTGTTTTCAGGTATTCGTAGATACTGGTAAGGCCCAGCTTATAGTATAAAGGCAGTAGTACCGTGGCGATGAACAGGTACCCCAGCAGATAACCGAAGACCACCTGCATGTAGCTGAAGGCCTGGTTGGCCCCGCCCGCACCTACCGCTCCGGGAACACTGATGAAGGTAACGCCCGAAAGACTGGCCCCCACCATCCCGAAGGCTACCAACGGCCACGGCGACTTACGCCCCGCCAGGAAGAACGAGTCATTATCGTTGCCATCCCGACTGGTCAGGTAGGAGATCAGGATCAGCACGGCAAAGTAGACCGCGATAATGCCCAAAATGGCGTAAGGACTAAGGGATGAGTTCATATGTTACAATGCGCAATATAGAAATAATGACATGCTTCGGCTCAGCGGGGAAATATCCGCGCCTCCACGATCTCACAAACGGTATGTCCCATCAGCATATGGCATTCCTGAATGCGCGGGGTGTCCGTGTCCGGGATGGCGAGCAGCAGGTCGCAGATCGATCCCATCTTACCACCGGATTTCCCGGTGAAGCCCACGGTTTTCATTCCGTTGCGGTTGGCTTGCTCGATGGCGCGGACGACGTTGGCGGAGTTACCGGAGGTAGACAGCGCGATCAGTACGTCGTTCTTTTGGCCGATGGCCGTGATCCAGCGGGCGTAGATCTCGTCGTAGCTGTAGTCGTTGGCCACGGCGGTGATGTAGCTGGTATTGACGTGCAGGGCTTCGGCAAAGAGGGGAGGGCGGTCGTAGTAATAACGGCCGGAAAGTTCGGCGGCCAGGTGCTGGGCGTCGGCGGCGCTGCCGCCGTTGCCGCAGAAGAATACTTTGCCACCGTTGCGATAACACTCCACCACGACGTCGGATATCTCACTGACGAGCGCTACCATCTCGTCGTCGTCGAGGAGGCGTTGTTTGAGGCTGATCGAGTTTTGTAGGTTGTGGCGAACGGTCGCTAGCTGGTCCATGAGTAAAGTCCTTTGGTGACAAAGGTATACGGCTGGACGTGAACATTTATTTCGTGCAGCGCCTCGATTACGGCGTAGCGGCTGTTGCCGGGGCAAAAGAAAATCATGTACCCACCCCCGCCGGCACCGGATATCTTGCCGCCCGAGGCTCCCGCCCCCACCGCGGTGTCGTAGATCGCATCGATGAACGGACTGGAGATGCCCTTGGCAATCTGCCGTTTCTGCGCCCAGCCGTCGGCCAGGATCTCCCCGATGCGGGTGATCTCGTTCTTGAGCAGGGCCTCTTTCATGTCGTAAGCCTGAGCCTTCAGTTGGTGGGTAGCCTCCAGGGCGATTTTATCCTCTCCTTTGATGTTTTCCTGCTGTTGCTCGATGATATTGGCGCTTTCGCGCGTCGTCTGGGTGTACAGCAACAACAGGTGGAAATTGAGCGCCTCGATGATCTCCTCGCGGATGCGCAGCGGATTCACGACCACCCGGTTCCCCGCGTAGAATTCCATGAAGTTGACGCCACCGAAAATGGCGGCGTACTGATCCTGCTTTCCTCCCGCCATCCCCAGGTCGACGCGCTCGATATCGTAGGCCAACTGGGCGATGTCGTATTCCCCCAGCGGCAGCTTCAGCCAGGCGACGAAGGCCCCGAGCACGGAAGTAAGCAGCGTAGAGGAAGTCCCCAATCCCGATCCGGAGTTGACGTCGATCGAGGTCAACAGCTCAAAGCCCCGGCCTTCGCCCCCGAGGTAGTCCTTCACGATGCGGTTGTAAACGCCCTTCTGCAGTTTAAGCGGCCCGTCGTCGGGGTCGAGGAAGGCGGAGCCATCCAGCTCCAGGTGCTCGTCGCGGTCGATGGAGCGCAGGATGATCCTGCCGTCTTTACGCGGGGTGAGGGCGGCGTGGGCGTAGAGACTTACCGTGGCGTTCAGGATGGCCCCGCCGTACAGGTCGGAGAAGGGGCTTACGTCGGTGCCGCCGCCGGCCAGGCCGATGCGTAAAGGAGCTTTGGAGCGGTAGGTGGTCATTGGGAATTCGGCTGACGGACGATTAAATGAAGTAATCTTTATTAGATTAAACGGTTACATTGGCCCAATCCGGAATAGGTAGAAGAGCTAATGTGCAAAAGTACACCTTCAATTGATGGAATTCTTCAGTTCCAGTAACCGCTCCACCATTATCGCCCAGCTGTAATGCTGTTTCTCTTCCTCGATCATGTTAGTCATTGCCGCCTGGTCGGTGTCGTTGAAAAAGCGAAAGATCGCATCGGCAATCGCGGTGGGTTCGGGGGGGACGACGTAGCCGACGCGGCCATCGGGGCACATCTCGGCCAAGCCACCGACATCGGTCACGATCATCGGCTTATTGAAATGGTAAGCGATCTGGGTCACGCCGCTCTGGGTGGCGGTTTTGTATGGTTGCACCACCAGGTCGGCCGCGCTGAAGAAGGTAGCGACTTCAGAATCCTGGATGAAGCGGTCGACGAATTTAATCTCATCGCGCAGCTTGTGCCGGTCGATCAGGGCATCGTACGGGCTGCGGTCGGCGTAGAACTCACCGGCAACGATCAGCTTGATGCCGGCCTCACGGAAGCGGCTTTCGGCGTAAGCTTCGAGCAGCAGATCGAGACCTTTGTAGTCGCGGATCAGGCCAAAGAACAGCATATGCCGGTCGGCGGGGTCGAGCCCCAGGTCGGTCAGGGCTTGTTCGCGGGGCAGGGCCGCGCCGAAGTTGTCGAAGATCGGGTGGGGAGAATAGACGACGGGCTTATTTCCGGCAAACACTTTCAGATCTCTGACCACGGCCTGCGACATGGCCACAAAGCCATCGACCGGCCCGCAGAAGTACCTGGCGAAGACGGTATCTCCCGGCCGGCTCTCGTGGGGAATGATGTTGTCGATGATGGCCAGCACCGTCGTCTTCGGGTTGGCTTTGACGCGGCGCAGGATGGTACCGAAACACGGACCCATGAACGGCAACCAGAACTTGATCAGCACCAGGTCGTAGTCTGCTTTTCTCAGGCGGTTGCCCACACTGATCCAGTTGAGCGGATTTACGCTGTTGACGGCCGGGATGATGTTGATGTCCGTCGGGGCCAGCTCCGCGGAGTACTGGGTTTTACCGGGAAAAAGCAGGTTGGGGTACTGGAGCGTAAAGGTGAAAAGATCGGCCTGGTGCCCTTGGTCCTGAAGTTCTTTTACCAGGCGTTCGTTGTAGGCCGCCAGACCCCCGCGGAAAGGGTGGGCGGTACCGATCAGGGCTATCTTCATGGGGCGGGTTGATTTTCGAAAAGGCCATTCGGGCGCGAACGCGGGATGCGGTGGGAAGTAATTGAAGAGCAATACTATGGTCCGTGTTCAAAGCCCCGGGCAAAGATACGCGGGCTCGTGGTATGAAATTGCCATGCCCCGTGGCTGGCACCCTACTGCCCGTAAAACAATCGTTGCACCCGCGTCCCCGCCCTGATTAGCACTACGGTGTCTTACTGAATCCGAATTTCCGCTTTTTCGCCCCGCGCTGCATCGGCATGATCGATTCGTAACAGGCCGAATGCAACCGCAAGCGCGTATCCAGCTTCCCGAAGGTGTTGTTGTTCATGCTCGGGTACGTGCGGTTGGATAACACGACGAAGACCAGGTCCTCCACGGGGTCCGCCCAGGCGGCGATGCCCGTAAAACCGAGGTGCCCGAAAGCCCGCTCGCTGGCGAAGGGAGAAAGGTTCATCTTGCGCTTACCGTTGAGTTGTTTCATGTCGAAGCCCAGCCCGCGGCGCATCTCCCCGCTGTACCGGTGGGCGAACAGGCGCACCGTCTCGGGCCGCAGGTATTGCACGCCGCCGTAGGTGCCACCCTGCAAAAGCATCTGGAAGATTGTTGCCACGTCGCGCGCGGAACCGAACAGGCCGGCATGACCGCTGACCCCGCCCAGCATCGCCGCGCCCATATCGTGTACTGTGCCCTGAATGCGCTGGTTGCGGAAATAATTATCGTCCTCCGTGGGCGGAATGCGCTGCCGGGGAAATTTTTTAAGCGGGTTGTACACCAGCGTCTCCAGACCCATGGGGCGGTAAAAATTGCGGGCGGCGTACTCGTCCACCGTTAGCCCCGAAACCTGGTCGATCAGTTTCGCGATGATGTAAAATCCAAGATCGCTGTACCGGTACTGCCCCTCGTTGGGCAGTTCGTTGTTGTAGATCTTGTGCCACATCGAATCGAGGTAGACCCGGTGCATGTACATCTTTTCGGTAACGGGCACCATAAAGTCTCCCGTCTGCTGCTTGCGGTAGTACTGAGAACTGGGCTTGCCCTGGGCGTTGAGCGTTTCGACGTAAAACGGCACCCAGCTGCGCAGCCCCGCACGATGCGCAAGTATGGGCCGCAGGGTGAGGAATTCTACTTCCGTACCCACCATTTCGGGCAGGTAGTTGCTGATGGGTACGTCGAGGTTCAGCTTGCCGTCTTCCACCAGTTTCATCACCGATATGGTACTGGCACAAACTTTGGTGAGGCTGGCCAGATCATATATGTCGGTCGGGTGCACATTGCGGGCGCGGCTGTACGTGTGGTGGCCGAAGCCTCTTTCGTAGATGATCTTCCCGTTGCGCGCCACCAGTACCACCATGCCGGGGGTCGCGCGCTTGCGGATGGCTTCGCGGGCCAGTACGTTCACTTTGGCGGCCAGGCGGTTTCCGTCGATGCCCACGGCCTCCGGGGTAGCGTAGCCCATGCGAAAGGTCGCCGCCGTTTCCAGGCCGGCATTGAAAGCGGCCGAAGGACTGGCCGTGACCGGCAGCCGCCCGTTGATCTTATTGGCGCCGAAAAGGGCTTGCACGGCGGCGTCCTGCGCCACATCGTCGCGGCTGTAGGCCATTAGCACGGTGCCGAAACCATCGAGTCCGCTAAGGCTGTAAGGATTACCGAAGACCGTGATCGTCAGCCGGGCCTTGGCGTCGAGGGCGCGTAACAGGGCGATGGTGTTGGGCCCGATTGGTACTTTTTCCAGGAACCGGCTGCCGTCGCTGTACAGGGCAACGATCACGTTATCGTCGGCGCCGACGGCGTTCACGATGCGCGTCCGCTCGGCCGCCGAGGGGTTGTAGCTCGAGTTCAGGTGCAGCGCCTCGGTGTAGTCGTCGATCCGTTGGCTGAAGGGCGTCTGCATGTTGGTGCCGACGTGCACGCCGACCACCCGGCCACGTTGCAGTTTTTTGATCGGCACGAGTTGCTCGCTGTCGCGTACCAGCGTCATGGCGTTTTCGTACAGTCGCTGCTTGAGGGCGTAGGCCTCGGGGCTGTTCAGCTCGCCGCGCAGGTTCGTGGCACTGGGAAAGGTGGCGCGGGTCAGCCCCAGCCGGTACTTGCTCAGTAGGATACGACGGACCTTCTTTTCGATGTCGGCGGGGGAAATCTTCCCCTCGCTCATGTACCGTTTGATGGCGCTGAAAGCGGCCGGCGTGCTTTCGGGCAGCAGCAGGATATCGGAGTCGGCCAGAATAGCTTCGGCTTCCACTTCCCCGTTGCCGTAGTGGTTGGTAACGCCCTTCATCTCCAGCCCGTCGGTAAACACCAGCCCGGTGAATCCGAGCTCCCGGCGCAGCAGGTCGCGCACGATGGGTACGCTGAGGGAAGACGGGCGGTTGGGGCGGCTGTCGAGGGCGGGAATCTGGAGGTGGGCGGCCATAATGGAGCCGATACCGTAACGGATCAAGGCCCGGAAAGGGTACAGCTCCAGACTGTCGAGCCGGGCACGGTCGTGCGCGATCACCGGAAGGTTATAGTGGCTGTCGGTGCCGGTATCGCCGTGGCCGGGGAAGTGCTTGGCGCTGGCCAGGATGCCGTTTTCCTGCAGGCCGCGCATGTACTGGTAGCCTTTCATCGTCACGTTATAACGGTCTTCGCCGAAGCTGCGGGTATTAATGACGGGGTTGTCGGGGTTGTTGTTTACGTCCAGCACGGGGCTGAAGCTCACGTTCACGCCCATCCGGTGCAGCTGGCGGGCGATCTCCGCGCCCATGTCGTAGATCAGTTCGTTGTTGCGGATGGCACCGAGGGCGAGTTGTTTCGGGAAACCGATCGTCTGTTCGGGCAGGCGCATGCCCAGGCCCCATTCGGCGTCCATGCTGATCATCAGCGGCAGACTGCTCATTGCCTGGTATTCGTTCGTCAGAGCCAGTTGTTTCTCGGGGGTGCCCTGAAAAAAACAGAGGCCACCGACATGGTATTTGGCGATCTCGCGCTTCACGTGGGCGATGTGGTCCGCACCGAGGTCGGAGTGCGCGCGCAGCATCATCAACTGGCCGAGCTGGCGGTCGAGGTCCATGGTCTGAAACACGGAATCAACCCAGCGTTGCTCCTGCGGCGACTGGGAAGAGAGGTCGCCTTTATAGGCCCGCTGTCCGGAAAGGCCGAATGCGCAGCTGATCAGGATCAGGACGAGGGTAAGACGAGAGATCAAAATGTTCATGGGGAGATAAAAAACTGGAGTTGGGGAGAGAGGCCCCAGAAGTATACTGTTCTGACGTTATGTGCCGGCGAAGGGTCACTTGCCGCAGGCCGTTGGAAACTATGGAACGTTCATCAGGCGCGGCCGCGGGTGCAAAAACGGGTAAAAAACATTGTCTTAAGCTATTTGCCGGGTATTAACCGTCAAATAGCAATTTTGAACCCGGGATCAAGGTACGTAAAACAGTTGGTTTGGCGGATGGTACCCGGCGGCGGCGAGCCGGTCGCGGTGTACATACATAATATTTGCGGCCCGGTTCATTTCAGGAGGGCGCGGCACGATCAGATCGTGATCGATAAGGTATAAACTTTATTTAGTGATCCCTGCTGATCGGGTTAACGGTACGTAAAAGCTGAAATGTGCGGCACTATCCTTGCAAATCGTTAATCAGGGCTGGTCCGGGACGTACGGTCCCTATGCCCACCGGGTTTCCAGCTCACCGACCACCTCCCAAAGTTCGGAAAAATCATTGATTGCGAAGTACTTCATTTGTACCTCCGTAATGACAAAATCCTGCGCCAGTACCTCGTCCAGTACGAAAGGAATCACTTCCACCGCCGGGTCGTCGAATACGTGCGTGGTTTCGCTGAAGCTGCTGCAAATTCCGGCACCGTACACCTTCACGTCACCGTCGCGCCGCAATACGCCGAACTCGATGGTGAACCAGTAGAGCCGTTGTAGCTGTACTACCTTTTCCGCGTCGTGGGCGTATTTCACGCCGAGGGCACCCAGTCGTTCGGCGAAGGTGGCGTAGTCCTTGTTGAGATAAAGCGGGATGTGCCCGAAAATATCGTGGAACATGTCGGGCTCCTCCAGATAGTCGAGCTGATCCATGCCGCGTAACCAGGTGCTGGAGCAAAAGTGACGCCGACTGAGTAAACGGAAGAACTCATCAACGGGTAAAAAACCCGCCACAACCTCGATGCTCCATCCGTGCGCCGCCAACAGGGCCCGGTTCAGCGCCTCGAATTCCGGTGGTGCCGCAGGGCTGATGACGGGGTGGAGAGCATTCAGACAGTCGAGGTATTCCCGACAGGCAACTTTTTTCAGGGCCGCGATCTGGCGAGTGGCCAGTTTTTCCCATACTGCGTAATCAGTAGTGGTGTAGGCGGAAAAGTCCTGGCGGGTAGTATCCTGAGGAGGAGCGGTCATAACACGATTGTTTTGTTCTATGAAAAGGGTTGTTGTTACCAGAATAAAGGTAACAAGACAAATGTTGTCTTGGCAACATTTTTTAAATAAAACCGTCTTGCGCACCGAATTTTCCCGTATCCCGTCGCCGTTCGGACTTTCAGATGAAAAAACCCCCGTTACCGGAAAAGGCAACGGGGGCAATCTGGGACTCTGTAAAGAGATTATCTACTGCGAAAGAAAAAATAAGGCTTTCGTGCCGCGTATCAGTAATACGTAAGTTTGGGGGAGATATGTTCGCTTTGGATTTCTTTGGAGGAAACACAGAATTTTGGGACCTGTAAATACCGCAAATAAAATCATCCTTGACCGTCGTCGTAGGCGATGAGTATTCCTGTTTAAGTGCACTGCTTAAACAGCACGGCTACTTGACCAGAAAGTCCAGCAGGATTTTATTGACTTTTTCCTTATGCGTTACGATGAGGCCGTGCGGGGCGTCGTCTATCTTATGGTATTCGTTGTCGGTGATGCCGGCGGCGGCCTGGTCACCGGCGGTTTCGATGGGAACGATGTTGTCCGCTTTGCCGTGTATGATCAGGGTGGTCACTTTCACGTTCTCCAGTTCCGGTCTGAAATCGGTACCGGCCCAGGCTTCGGCGGCCTTGACGGTGCCCCGGGGGCTGGCGTAGGCGGCGATGCTCCAGTCGTACTCGAGTTGGGCCTCACTGACCCCGTTTTTGAGGGTATCGTAGTTGTAGAAATTTTTCAGGAAACCCTTCAGGAAACCTACCCGGTCAGCCTTCAGTGCGGCCATGATGTCGTTCAGGGCTTCTGCCGGCACCCCGTTCGGATTGTCCGGCTTCTTCGCCACGAGGGGAATGATGGAACTGATAAGGGCGGCCTTGGCGACGTTCTTGCCCCCGAAATCGGTGAAGTAGCGCACTACTTCGCCACCCCCCATACTGAAGCCGACAATGACGGCGTCTTTCAGTTCAAGCTGGGTGATGATCTCGTTGAGGTCGGACGCAAGGGTACTGTAATCGTACCCATCATACGGGAAGCTGGACAGACCGAAGCCCCGGCGATCATACGTGATGACGCGGTAGCCGGCTTCGGTAAGCACGGGAACCTGAGCCTCCCAGGCACGGCCACTCAATGGCCAACCGTGGATCAAAATGACGGGTTGGCCCGAGCCATAATCTTCATAAAATATATCGACCGGCTTGGCGCCGGAGGAGTTGGTGAGGAAGGGCATACTGATTTTTTTGGTTTGCCGCTGAAACGTGGGCCGGGGGGCACGGTGTTCGTTTTGCACATCGTACCGGTACCGGGCGGGAGAGCAATGCTTTTCAAAGAATTTTTTTCTTTGCACCCGCGTTCGCGCCAAAAAAATTTCGGTAGTCCCGAAGGTCGGCGAACCAAAAAAAACTAAAGCATCAGACTGGCTTCCCGCCGAACCGCCGCCTGCCCGACCCCGATGGCATCGTCCGGCTGCCGGCTGCTCATGAGCCGCAAACGACTGGCCACCTGCTCGCCCGAGTCGGCGTCCTCGGCGGCCCGTACGATGAGCTGGCTGACGTTGTCGCGCGCCTGGATCATGATCGACCAAAGAGCATCGCTAACGTAGATCTGCTGCGTAACGTTGTATTCGAATTCCTCCCGGATGGTCATCAGCAGCATGGCGGTATACTCTTTGGCTCCCGAGTCCGCCGGCGGGGAGAGACGCAGCAACAGGTTGGGAACGTTGATCCGTTCCAGCATCAGCGTCAGCCGTTCACAGGCGTGTAAACGCAGGGCATTACTGGCTTCTTTTCCGTCCGATTCGATCTTGGCCGCGGTCACCGGGGGGACGGCCCGCCGGGCGAGCTCGCCGACAACCTCGTTAAGTTGTTTGAGGGTTGTATTGATGATGGCAAAAAGGATTCCGCCGATAAGGGCGAAACCTAGCAGGAGAACGATGAGTGTTGTCAGGTCCATGAAAATTATTTTTGCCGGGCGTAAAGCAAATAATGGTAGTGTACACGCCGGAATGTCAGTTGGTAACGGGCAATCAGATGCCACGATTTCAACCAACACCGAACTGGGCTTGTTTAGCTGGCAGCAAAGGTAAACTTTGTAATTTTGCCTCTTCCGTTAAATCAAGCATATGAGCGCCGACGTATCCACGCCCACTAAAACGGCCGCAACGCCGATCACCATCACGCCCGACGCCTTGGAGCAGTTGAAGGAACTGCGCAACGAGCTGCAGGTTGCCGAAGATCATTTTCTGCGCATCGGCGTCCGGGGCGGCGGTTGTTCCGGATTTGAGTACCAACTCGGTTTCGATCTGCCCGAATCGGACGATAAGCGTTTTCAGATCGACGGCGAAACGGTGCTGATGAAGCCCGGCCACGCCCTGTACCTGCTGGGCATGGAGATCGACTGGGCTACCGGCCTCAACAACCGGGGCTTTACCTTCAATAATCCCAACGCTACGGATACTTGCGGTTGCGGCACTTCCTTTTCGGCTTAGGCTCCCCGCCCGTGTCAAACAATTACGGTTGCCTGCTGCCCGCTGCCCCCGCCAGCCGCCGGAACATTCCCTTCTACCACGACAAAACCGAAGCCGAATTCAAAGCCGACGTTTACGAACGCTACGACGAATTCGTAACCCGGCAAACCGCACTTCACTTGGCCGACGGGCTGCATGGTGGCTATCCCTATCAGCCGCTGCAAGACTACCTCTCCGCTCATCTGCCAACCGGTGAACACCTGGCGGTTGCTGACGTCGGCTGCAGCGTCGGCCGCCTGATCGGTGATCTGGCTGCCGGAAACCCGACCTGGGACGCCTACGGCATCGACCTCAGTTATCAGATGCTGCGCCAGGCCCGGGATTACTGGGTTACCGGCAAAACGCTGCAAACCAACCTGATCAACTACGGCTGGGGTACACCGTTACTGCCCGGTCACCGGTTGCCCAATCTGCACTTCGCCCTGGCCAGGGCAGAACGACTCCCTTTCCCCGATGACTCGCTCGATTTGCTACTAAACACCTTTCTGATCGATCGCCTGCCTGGTCCCTACGCGGCGTTTGCCGAATGGAAGCGGATACTTAAACCCGGCGGAAAACTGATCGCCGTTTCTCCCCTCAACTATCTCCGGCCGGATAGCTGGCGTACCGCCCATCCTCCGGTCAAAATTCTGGCGCACCTGCAGGCAAACAACTGGCGCGTGGATGACTGGAAAGATCCTTTCCCCCTCGCCGAACCAATGGACGCGCGCGGCAACGTCGTGACCTGGAACTGCGTGGCTTTCGTGCTCTCCCCGTCGTAATGCCTGCAACCGGAGCCTGGGGTGGGGGGGGCTAAAACCGCCCCCCCGCTTGCGGCAAGTGCGTTCATGGAGTCGCCCTTCCGCCGACCGGCAGGATCCAGCACCGTACGTTCCGGTGGGAAATATTTGCTGGTTGTGAATTCGGGGTGGCTATGGTAAACACACCGTCTCCTCAAAATCCCCTACCTTTTCCCCGCCTTTTCTTTGGTTAGATTATCCCGAACACATGAAATTCCCCTTCCCCTTCTCCGGCGTTTTCAAGGGAGGCCTACTCGCCTTCACCCTGCTGTTGCTCACCGCCTGCGGAGCGCCGGGCGCAACGGCCCAAGCGGGGCTTTCCTACGGCAAACTGATCAAAAGAGCGGAACTGGAAACCCGTAACGGGAATTACCTTGCGGCGGCCGACAGCTACCGCAGCGCCTACCTGCTGAAGCCCGGAAATAAGGAGACGCGCTACCTGGCGGCCAAGCTTTACACCCGGGTACGGAACTATAAAAAAGCCGGCGAGGCCTATGAGCTTCTGGAGCCCGACGAGCAGCGCTGGCCCCTGCTGGGGCTCGAGTACGGACGCGCACTCAAACAGGATGGCCGCTACGAGCAGGCGCAGCGCCAGCTGGGACTTTTCCGGCAATCGTACAACGGGGCTGACCGGGCCATCGTAACGGAGATCGTGAACAACGAACTGGCCGGCATCCGGCTGGCGCGGACGTCCCCGGAAGTGCCGGGAAGCGTAGACATCGAGCGGCCGGGGCGCGGAATTAACACCAGTGCTGACGAGTTCGGCCCCGTAGCCATTGCCGGAGACCAACTCTTTTTTACCAGTACGGCCGGGGGGCAGAGCCGTTTGTACCAGAGCCGGATGCAGGCGCGGGAATGGACCAAAGCCACGGTGCCGCCGGGCTTTCCCGTCATCGCCGAGGGGGGCTTCGGTACGGGGAGTTTCAGCCCGGACGGGAAAGCTTTTTTCTTCACCATCTGTAGTGGACTAACGGGCGAGGACGTCACCAACCGGTGCGAGATCTTTCGGGGAGAGCGCAGCGTTTCCGGCGCCTGGAACCAGCCTGTGGCCTTGGGGCCGGCGGTTAATCTCGCCGGGAGTAACAACGCTTACCCCATTGCAACTACCGACGCCGGCGGACGTACCTTATTGTACTTTGCCAGCGACCGACCGGGCGGGCGGGGCGGCATGGATCTGTACGTCAGTTTTCAGCAGAACCCCAACGATCCGTTATCGTTCTCCACCCCGGGCAACCTGGGGGCGGTGGTGAATACGGTTGGCGACGAGGTAACGCCGGCTTACGATCAGGAAAATAATAGCCTGTACTTTTCCAGCAACGGCCACCCCAGCTTCGGCGGGCTGGATGTGTTTCGCGTGGCGGGCGATTATCCCGAATTCAGCGTTCCGGAAAACCTGGGGGAGCCGGTGAATTCCGCGGCCGATGATTACGGCCTTTCCCTGGTGGCCGGTAGCGGGCGGGGATACCTGGTGAGTAACCGGACTTTCGAAAACGACAAACGGAACACAACGGAATCCGACATCTATACCCTTAATTTCCGGGGAGGCCGCGCTCGCCTTAAAGCGGTGATTTACGATAACACCACCAGCGCCGAGCTGGGCGGCGCCGTGGTAAGCTTGTTGGAGTTGCTGCCCGACGGGGTCGTTGAACCGTTGGAAGAGCGTAAGTTCCCTACGGGAGTTTATGCCTTCGATCTGCGCCCGGGGGCACGCTACCGCGTAGTGATCAGACGGGTAGGGTACCTGACGACCAGTTACCAGGTAGAAACGGATAAAGCCGGTTCTTCCCTCTACGGACAGCCCGTATTCTTACGGCGTGATGACCGTAAAACAAAAGATAACGGAAGGGCGCGGCCGCAGGGGCAAAGTGGAGGTGGAGGGCAAACATTGCCCGGCCCCCGTACAACACCCCGACGACCCGACATCGTCACTGCTCCGGCTACCGTCCCACCGCCCAGAACCCGGCCCCAGCTCCGCGCAGCGCCCCCGGTCACCCGGCCAGGGGCGGCTTCCGCTACCCCGGCGGCAACGGCTTATCGAATCCAGATCATCGCCGAGCGCCGCTTCAATCCCGACGCCGGTAAATTTGAAGCGGTGAAATCTGTAGGAGAACTTCGCTCCGAACCCATCCCCGGTAAGAACCTGCTCCGGATCACCGTAGGGTACTACACCAATAAAGCCGACGTCCGGGCCGCCCTGCGCCGTGTTCACGCCAGCGGTTTTTCCTCCGCTTACCCGGTGCGGTACGACAAAGGGGTCCGGTACGGCCGCGTTCGTATTTGAACCAGTAGGGTTGCGTAAGGTGTTTAAAGCTTGCTTGGAAAACGGTAAGTAAAATTTCAAAACAAGCGCTGAAGTAAAATCCCGGATAAAACGTTAAAAAACAAAACCTGATCCAGAAAATGGCTGAGAAAAAAACGACTTCCTTTCGCGAGCTCATCAACGGCGAGACACCCGTGCTCATTGACTTTTTTGCCACCTGGTGCGGCCCCTGTAAAGCCTACGCGCCCATTCTCGGACAACTTAAGGAGGACCTGGGGGATACCCTGCGCCTCGTAAAGATCGACGTGGACAAAAATCAGGAGATCTGCCAAAAACTGAAGGTGGCTTCCATGCCCACGACGATTATCTTTCAAAACGGCGAGATCAAGTTTCGTGCCGCCGGCGTGCAACCGATCAGCGTGCTGAAGGGGGAGTTGGCCAAACTGGCTTAAGCTGTAATGGAAGTCATCATTCTGGCCGGGGGCTTTGGTACCCGGCTAAAATCAGTCGTTGCCGACCGTCCCAAAGCCCTGGCGCCCATCAACGGTCGCCCGTTCCTGGAGTACCTGCTGGATCACCTGATCGGGCAGGGCGTCCTTCGCTTCGTCTTTTCGGTCGGGTACCGAGCCCTGATGATCGAGGAGCACTTCGGCGACCGGTACCGCGAGCGGCCGATCCGGTACGCCCTGGAAACCGATCCCCTGGGTACCGGAGGCGGCATAGCAAATGCCCTGCCTTACACGGAGGGGGAGTCGGTGCTGGTCGTCAACGGGGATTCCTTGTTCCTGACCGACCTGGCTCCTCAACTCGCCCTGCACCGGCGCTCCGCCGCCCTCGCCACCCTCGCCCTGCGCCCGATGAGGAATTTCAGCCGCTACGGCCGGGTGGAAACCGACGAAGCGGGCCGCATTGTCGCCTTCCGCGAAAAAGAGCCGGTTGGGGAAGGCCTGATCAACGGCGGGGTTTATCTCCTGAGCCGGGATTGCTTCGGGGTGGCCGGGCTGAGTGGCAAGTTCTCGCTGGAGAACGACTTCTTCGGAGCCATGGTGGCGGAGCTGCCGCTGTACGGCTTGGCGGATAACGGTTACTTTTTAGACATCGGCATTCCCGAGGACTTCACCCGCGCGCAAGAGGACTTTCCGAAATTGCGGATTGGCGGACGGGGGTAATTTCTTGCTCCATGCCCGAACTTCCGCGCTCACCGAGCAGGCCTGAACCTCGTGCTCTCCGAGCACGGATATTCTTAAGGAGGACTTTGCTAATGCTGCTACCGCGCAGCATAAAAAGCTGAAATTCGGCGGCAGGAGAGATCCTTCGCACTAGACCATAAGCTGGTAAACTACCATTGCCGAAACGTACGCCAGGACCGTCATGAAAGTGAACTGGATCGCCGGCCACTTCCACCCACCGGTCTCTCTTTTGGTAACCGCCAGGGTGGACATGCACATCATCGCAAAGACGTAAAAAACAAGCAAGCTCCATGAGGTCGCCCGGTTGTAGACGGGCTTGCCGGTACGTGGATTGACCTCCGCAGCCATGCGCTCCCGTACGCGAATACCGTCTTCGTCACCGCCCGCACTTCCGACGGAATAGATCGTCGCCATGGTACCCACGAATACCTCCCGCGCCGCAAAACTGGTGAAGAGCGCGATACCGATCTTCCAGTCATAGCCCAGCGGACGGATGGCGGGCTCGATGAATTTACCGATGTGCCCGGCGTAGCTGGCTTCCAGTTTTTCACCCGCCAGCAGGTCGGCGGCGGCTACTTCATCGAGGTTTTGGGCGGTGACCATCTCGGCGGCACGAGCTTCGGCGGCGGCCATCTCGGCGGCGGGGCCGTAGCTGGAAAGCCCCCAGAGCACAATGCTGATGAGCAGGATCACCTGCCCGGCCTCGACGATGAAGGCTTTGACTTTTTGCCATACGGTAACCCCGACGTTACGCCACACCGGAGTACGATAGTCTGGCAATTCAAGCATCAGAAAACTGCGCTCGCGGCTTTTCAGGAGCAGTTTGAACGCGAGGGCGGAAAGCATGGCCGAAAGGATGCCCAGGAAGTAAAGCCCGGCAAAAGCGAGCCCTTGGTAGCCCAGACCCCAAACGTAGTCTTTCGGAACGGCAAAACTGATGAGAATGACGTAGACGGGGATGCGCGCCGAGCAGGAAGTCAGCGGCGTCACCAAAATCGTAAGCAACCGTTCTTTCCAGTTGGCGATCGTGCGCGTGCTCATGATGGCCGGGATGGCGCAGGCGTGGCCGCTGATGAGTGCGACCACCGAGCGCCCGTTGAGGCCGAAACGCTGCATGAGGCTGTCGAACATGTAAGCCGCGCGGGCCATATAGCCGACTTCTTCCAGGATGGTGATGAAGAAGAAGAGCAGCGCGATCTGGGGGATGAACACCAGCACGCCGCCGAGCCCGGCAATGATGCCGTCTACGAGCAGATCGGTGAGCCACCCTTCGCCGAGCGTGGCGCGGACCCCCCCGCCGAGCTGGCCGAAGAACCATTCGATACCGTCCATCGGCCAGCCGGACCAGGCGAACAGGGCCTGGAATATAAGCAGCATGAGGGCCACAAAAATGACGGGGCCGAAGACGGGGTGGGTCAGCGTATTGTCGAGCCGGTCGCTGACCGAAGATTGGTCGCCCGCGTGGCGGACGGTGGCTTTCACGATGGGCTCGAAGTTGTCGTAGCGTTCCATCGTTTCCTCCACCTGGGCGCGGAGGCTGTGGAATTCGTTGTTCACCCGGGCCTGCTGAACCTTGTGGCGGGTTTTTTCGGGTACGTGCTTGAGCCAGCTGGCGTGGTGCGTGAGCAGGAGCGCGTGATAGTCATTGCGGGCGGGTAGTTCCTGGCGCAGGTCGGCCAACACGTCGCGAGCCAGGGCGCCGGGTTCGTAAAAAGGCTCCTCGGGGCGGAATGCTTTGGGGTTGCGGAGCAAATCGCCAATGGCCTGTTTCAGTTCGGCAACGCCGAGGCTTTCGCGGGCACTGACGGTGACGACGGGGACACCGAGCCTCTGGCTCAGTTTGGGAACGTCGACCTGAAGGCCGTTGTTTTCAATGAGATCGGACATGTTCAGGACCAGGATCATCGGCAGATCGAGGTCGCGCAGCTGGGTGAAGAGCAGGAGGTGTTTGTCCAGTTTGGTGATGTCGGCGACGTAGAGGATGGCGTCGGGGAAGAGGTCGCCTTTGGGGTTGGTGAGCTCCTGTACTACCAGGCGCTCGTCGAGGCTGGTCGGGTAGCAGCTGTAGGCACCCGGGAAATCGATGAGCTCGACCGGGGGTAACCCCCCGAGGGTCAAGGTTCCGGACTTCTTTTCTACCGTAACGCCGGGGAAATTACCGATGCGCTGGCGCAGACCGGTGAGCAGATTGAAGAGGGAAGATTTGCCGCTGTTGGGGTTGCCGACGAGGCCGACGACTGGGGAGGACAATAGTAATGTTCTTTTCGTGGGGAAATGATCAGCGGGAAGACTTCGGAAATCAGCGGGCGGAAATTAGATTTTAGCGGTCAGATTTCAGTAAGCAGGTGACTAATAAAGGCTTACTTCTGATCTCTGAATCCTATCGTCACTTGATCAGAATACAGGCCAGCTCCTTTTTACGCAGGGCGACGCACTGCCGGTCGATCTTCACGTACCAACAGCCACCGAAGGGGCCCTTGCGAATGATGCGCAGACGGGAACCCGGGCGTACGCCGATGTCGAGTAGTTTACCGGCTAGATTTTCGTTGGTGAAACGCTCGATGGTGCCGGACATTCCGGCTACGAAGTTGGAGGCGACGGTACTGCGGGGGAATGGCATGAGGCAGGGGCTTTGGTAGCTCTGGCAAATATAGGAGAAATCCATTATCTTTAGACAGTCTAAATAAAAAATGACGATTCAGTGTTGGTTTTTGCGCGGCCGCAGGCTGCAAGGGTAAGCAATTTCAATGGGCAGTAACCGACGTTTTGTCCGGCTAAAGCCGGTGCTGTGTTACAAAGCTCTGCGAGTTGGGGCGCTTGCTCTTTGAAGGTGAATTCTTTGCATCCTGCGGCCGCGCCTTAAAATAGTACAAGCAGCCTTAAAGTCAAACAGTCTACCGCACCGTTTGGCTGTTTGACTTCAAGACTGTTTGACTACTTACCTTTGCCCCATGACCGACTACCTGAAACTAGCCGCTGAAGTAGCCCAGATCACCCAACGCGCGGGCGCCGCCATCCTTTCCGTCTACGAATCCGAAGACTTCGGCGTAGAACACAAAGCCGATGACAGCCCCCTCACCAGAGCCGATAAAGCCGCCAACGACGTGATCGAAGCCGGTCTTCAGGCCCTCGACTTTCAAGCCCCGGTCATCTCCGAGGAAAGCGAAGCCCCCACCTACGAAGCCCGCTCCGGCTACGACCGGTTCTGGCTCGTCGATCCGCTCGACGGTACCAAGGAGTTCATCAAGCGCAACGGTGACTTCACCGTTAACATCGCCCTGATCGAAAACGGGAAGCCCGTCCTCGGCGCGGTTTTCGTCCCCGTCACCAACGAGACTTTTTACGCCGCCGAAGGCAAGGGGGCCTGGGAAATTAATCTCGAAACCGGCAACCCCAGCCGCATCTTAGCCGCCGCTTTCACGCTGCAGGACGTCAACCTCCGCATCGTCGCCAGCCGGAGCCACCTCAACGAGGCCACCAAGACCTTTATGGAACGCTTCGACCGTCCGGAAGTGGTGCAGCGCGGCAGCTCCCTGAAGATCATGGAGCTCGCCCGCGGCAACGCCCATGTCTATCCCCGCCTCGGCCCCACCATGGAGTGGGATACGGGGGCGGCCCACGCCATTCTGCTCGAAGCCGGTGGCAAGCTGGTGGATGACACCACCGGCAAGGAGCTTCACTACAATAAAGAATCGCTGCTCAACCCTCATTTCATCGCCTACGGCGAAGTGCGGGAGGAGTTGCTGGCTTGCTGATCTGATCATGGAGTTACAATCGCTACAAATCGAGGATTATAAAATGATCCTTCCCTGGTTTGAAGACGCTGAGACGCAATGGCGACTGGGTGGTACTAACCCCGTAACAGACTATCTTAAACTGATTGAAACAGCCCGAACAAACACTTCTGGATAGCTGCAATGGAGGGAGTACCTGTCGGTCTTATCGAACTGGAGGTTAAAGGAGATATTGCCTACCCCTTGGTATTTGTCGAACCCGCCGCCAGAGGTCGGAGCTTCGGACACGAAATAGTTGGCCAAACCATTCTACTGGCAAATCAGCTCAAAGTGAAGAAAATAGAGGCTGGCGTGGCGATTGATAGCGTCGCCTCGGGTAAATGCTTTGAAAAAGCAGGCTTTGAGGTGCGGGAGGAGGTGGATGGTTACAACTACTACGTACTTAACTTGCCGGCGGTCAGCTCCGCGAAATAAGAATAGTAACTTGCCCCAAGTCTAAAAAACCAATAGACCAAAATACTACTACTTGCGTCCCCTATCCATAATCTACACCACCCACAACGAGATCAACATCATCGAGCGATCCCTGGCCACCGTTGCCGGCTGGTCCGATGATTTGGTGGTGGTGGACAGCTTCAGCGACGACGGCACCGCCGAACTGCTCGAAGCGCGCGACGACGTCATCCTAAAGCAGCGTAAATACGTAGGCCCTTCCGACCAGAAAAACTGGGCCATCGAACGCGCAAAGTACGAGTGGGTTCTTGTGCTCGATGCCGACGAGTTGGTGACCCCTGAGCTACGAACGGAGATCGATGAATTACTCGCTCACCAGGAAATTCCCCACGATGCTTACTGGATCGGCCGCGACAACCACTTCATGGGCAAGCGTATTTACCACAGCGGCTGGGCGGGCGACAAGGTGATTCGCCTATTTCACCGAGACCGCTGCCGGTACGACAGTAAACAGGTACACGAGGAGATTATGACCGAGGGAATCAGCGTCGGTCGGCTCCAGGGCAGAATGCTGCACTTTACCTTCAAGGATCTGGACCACTTCCTGGATAAAACCCGGCGCTACGCCAGATGGAGTGCACGGGACCACGCGGCCAAGACGCCACGCGTAGGCTTGTTCCACCTCTTCGTTAAGCCAGTTTACCGCTTCTTTAAGCACTACGTCTTGCAGGGGGGCTTTCGGGACGGGCGGGAAGGGCTGATCATTTCGGGGGTGCTGGCCTGGGGGGTGTTTTTGCGGTATGCTTACCTGATGGCTGAGCGGTGTAAAGGCTAATATCTTTGATTTTGTACTTTCGTAAATCCAACTTTGATCCGTTCAGCTTCGGACGGCTCGAAAGTGGAGGCGCGGAACGATCCACTGTTTAACCCAGTATTGCTCATCTTTACGCAATAGCAAACCCCTCCCGCATTGTCCCATCCTCAGATCTCCATCATCGGCGCCGGCGCCGCCGGCCTCATAGCCGCCATCGAACTGGAAAAGGCCGGGTACAGTCCGCTTATCCTTGAAGCGTCGGAGCGGGTAGGGGGGCGGTTGAAAACCGACGAAGTAGACGGTTTTCTGCTCGACCGGGGCTTTCAGGTGCTGCTTACCGAGTATCCGGAGGTAAAGCGTTATCTCGACCTTAAGGCGCTGGGCGTAAAGAACTTTCGCCCGGGCGGCCACGTCCACACCCGCCAGATGCACTTTCGCTTTGCCGACCCGCTGCGGGAACCGGCGCAGATCATCCGCTCCACGCTCTCCCCCGTCGGAACGCTGTCGGACAAGATCAAGCTGGCGCGGCTGGGGCTGAAACTGCGGACGTACTCGCCCGAGGACTGCTTTCCCGGTTACGGTGAGGTGCGTACGATCGACTATCTCTGGTCGTTAGGTTTCAGCGAGCAGATCGTGGAGCGGTTTTTCCGGCCTTTCTTCGGCGGTATTTTTCTGGAGCAGGAGCTGCATACTCCGGCGGCGATGTTCCGCTTCATCTTCAAGATGTTCAGCCGGGGAGGGGCGGCTCTACCCGCGGGCGGCATCGAGGCAATCCCCCGGCAGCTGGCCGGTAAACTGAAGACGACCGAAATACGCTGTAATACCGACGTGGCCACCGTGAGCGGCGGGTCCGTGTTCCTGGCCGACGGTACCGAGATCGCCTCCCCCGGCGGCATCATCATCGCTTGTCCGCCCGGAGAACTGCTGCCCCAGCTGGCCGGTACGCCCGTGCCGTGGAAGGCGACGACCAACCTCTATTTCTACAGCAATCGCCGCCTGAAGGAGAACCGGCTCATCAACCTGGTGTCCGACCCCACCAGCCTCATCAACACCTTTGCCGTGCTCGACGAGGTGGCCCCCAGCTACAAGGTCAACCAGCAGGGCGGCTCGCTGATCTCCGTGACCCTGCGCGAGGCGATGGCGCGCGACAGCATCATCGGCCAGGCCGAGCAGGACTTGCTGCGCCACAGCGGACTGCCGAACGACAGCCTCCGCTTTCTCGCCAAGTATGATGTACTGCACGCGCTGCCCGACCTCAGCGAGGTAGCTTACCGCTATGACCCGACCCACGCCCGGGTGTCCGACCGCATTTTTCTGGCCGGCGATCACCAGCTCAACGGCTCCCTCGATGCGGCACTGCGCAGCGGCCGGCTGGCGGCGGAAGGCTTGCTGAGGGTCTGAGCTTTAATTTCCAATGTTTTTAACCATGGCCACTACCTGGCTTCGCACCACCTTCGGTACCTTTCAGCTTTCCGCTACGGAAAAGGGGCTGACGGAGACGCGCCTGACCGACATCGAGGTGCCGCACGATCTGCCGCCGCCGAAGAACCGGCACCTGCTGGCGGCAACCGGGCAACTGACGGCTTATTTTGCGGGAGAACTCGAGGCGTTCGACCTGGCGCTGGATTGGGGGGAGGCTACGGAGTTTCACCAGGCGGTGTGGAACGCACTGATGGAAATCGGGTACGGCCGTACGTGTAGCTACCAACATATTGCCGATAAGGTGGGGGACGCAAAAGCCAGTCAGGCGGTGGGGCAGGCCAATCGCCGTAACCCGATTGCGATCATCGTGCCGTGCCACCGGGTGATCGCCAAGACGGGAGATTTGCAGGGATACTTCTACGGGCTTGATTTTAAACGGCGGCTGCTGGCGCTGGAAAACCCGTTAAGCTTTGGGGAGCAGGGGAGCCTTTTTTAGGCGCGACCGCAGGATGCAAGGGGAGGTTTCAAAGGGGCAATGTCCTGGGCGGCCTTGTTCGTCGTTGGATATATCCGTCTATCCAACATGCCGACCTGGGGGAAATTCCCGTCTATCCAATAAGCTGGCCGTACCTTGCTTCTCCCCCAACCACCTTTGCACCTGCGTCCGCGCCCGAAATGCCTAACCTCCGCACGTGCTAACGCACTAACGATTCAGCCAATGCTCCGCCACAAATTTCACCTGCCTCAAGATAAGATCTACCTCTGCGGTAATTCCCTTGGCCCCCAACCCAAAGCCGCCGCCGTTCAGCTGAACACCGAAATGCAAAGCTGGAAAACCCGCGCGGTTGAAGGCTGGTGGAACGGTGACGGACCCGCCGGGGGCTGGCTCGGCTACCACCGCCGCATCACCACCGATCTTGCCGCCATCGTTGGCGCACGGCCCGAAGAGGTGACCGTCGCCAACGCCCTCACCGTGAACCTTCATCTGCTGATGGTTTCCTTCTTCCGGCCGGAGGGTAAGCGCCGCAAAGTCATCATGGAAGCCGGGGCCTTCCCCTCCGATCAGCACGCCATCATCAGCCAGCTGAAGTTTCACGGCCTCGACCCCGCCGAGTGCCTGATCGAAATTGCCCCGCGCGCGGACGAGTTCACCATCCGGACCGAAGACATTACCGCCGCCATCCACGACGCTGGCGAAGAACTAGCCCTAGTACTCTGGACCGGCATCCATTATTATACCGGCCAGTTTTTCGACCTCGGAACGATTGCCGAAGCCGGCCGCTCCGTCGGGGCCAAAGTGGGCTTCGACTTGGCCCACGCCGCGGGCAACGTCCCGCTCCGACTCCATGACTGGGGAGCCGACTTCGCCGTCTGGTGCTCTTACAAATACCTCAACGGTGGTCCCGGTGCCCCGGGCGGGCTGTTCGTACACGAGCGCCACGCCAAAGACGAAACCCTGCCCCGGTTCGCCGGCTGGTGGGGACACCGCGAGAGCGACCGTTTCCTGATGCGCCGGGAATTCAGGCCGGAAGCTGGTGCGGCCGGCTGGCAAATTTCCACGGTGCCGGTGCTGGGGATGGCTCCGCTGTTGGCCTCCCTGCCGCTCTTCGCCGAAGCCGGCGGCATGGCCGCCCTGCGCCAACGCAGTCTTAAACTCACCGCCCGGCTTTATGAGCTGATCGCCGCCATCGCCGGCCTCACCATCATTACCCCACGGGACGAAAACCAGCGTGGCGCCCAGCTCTCCGTCTACGTCCCCGGCCATCGCCCCGATCTGGAACACCGGCTCTCCGCCGCCGGCCTCATCGTTGATTACCGGCAGGATAATCTGCTGGGCGGCGAAGGTGGTGTGCTGCGCCTGGCCCCGGCTCCGCTCTACGCCCTGGAGGAAGAAGTAGAACAAGCGGCGGCCGTTTTGACGAAAACGATTAATTAGTTATTATTTTAGCATCGTATAACTCAACACGTGCTATGGCCAACAGAAGAAAATTCATCAAAACCAGCCTCAAAGTCGGAGCGCTCCTACCGTTTGCGGGAACCGCCCTGATCTCTTGTGGATCGGTAGAGGCTGAGATTGGAGAAGGCCAGGCCAAACAATTGCGTATCCTGATACTGGGCGGAACGAGCTTCCTCGGGCCCCACCAGATCGTCTACGCGTTGGAACGTGGACATTCCGTAACAACTTTCACCCGGGGCAAAACCAGGCCAACGGTACACCAGGAGTTGTTCGACCAGGTCACTATGCTGACCGGCGACCGCGAAAACGACCTTAAAGCACTGGAGACCGGCACCTGGGATGCCGTTATCGATAACTCCGGCCACCAGGTGGAGTGGACCCGGAAAACCGCCGAACTGCTGAAAGACCGCGCCGATCTTTACCTCTATACCTCTTCCACCGGCGTGTATTACCCCTACCTGACCGACAACATTACTGAGGATACCAAACTGGTCACTACCATACCGGAAGATCTCGAAGACGAGGAAATGGAAATGGAGTATGGGTACGGCGTCATGAAGACCAACTCCGAAGCCGCCGCCCGGGAGGCCTTTGGTGAAGACCGTACCCTCGTGGTTCGGCCTACCTACATGATCGGACCGGCCGATAAGACCAACCGCTTTATTCATTGGCCTTTGAGACTGGCTAAGGGAGGTGAAATCCTCGTTCCCGGTAAAGCCGACGATCCCATACAGTATGCCGATGTGCGCGACGTAGCCGAGTGGATGATCCGTCTCATCGAAGACAAACAAACCGGCTCCTTCAACGCGGTTGGGCCGAAGGAGACGCAAAACATCCACGATTTCGTGGCCGAAGCCGCCCGGGCTTTTGATGGGGAATCGACTTTCGTTATGGTAGACGATTATGATTTCCTGAAAAGCCAGGACATTTACTACCTCGTCCCCTGGGTCATCGTTGAAGATAACAACTATGGCTCCTCCCGGGCGAGTAATGCGAAGAGCATTGCGGCGGGCCTGACCTTCCGGCCGTTGGTCGATACGGTAAAGGATACCTACAACTGGTGGCAATCCGATGCGCTTGGCCAGGAGGCCAAGGATGCTTTCCTGCTGAACGAGAAAACCGTTTTTGCGCGGGAAGAAACCGTGCTGGAAGCCTGGAAGGCCCGGACTTAGCACGTGACGGGACAAAGCGCTTTCGGACCTTTTGCTCTCCGAACAAAAGAAAAATCTGGGCGATTGGCTAGTTAGGCTCCGCCTTTAGTTTTTAACACACAGGCACACAGAACACGTAGGGCACATAGTGGGAGGAGAGACAGTTTTTGACCGTACTGTTTTTCTGTAAGGGTCTAGGACTCGCCCACTCGGAGAGTGGACGGTCCGCTCGTGCTCGGAGAGCACTTCGTCCGGACGGGAAAGGCACGATTTATTGACAGTAGTACCGCTTCTTCCGCGTTCCCAGATCAATGATCTCCAGCAAATATTTGCTCTCCGGTAAACTGCCGACTCGGATTTCGTTCAAACTGCCGGCCTACCGCAGGTCTTTTAGCTCCTAATTCCCTAGTCCACAATCCCCCCGACCAGCCGCAGCACCTCCGTCTCCGTATTCTTAAGGCTAAGCAGGGCGTTAAACAGCTGGAACTCGGCGTTGATGTAGTTGAGCTGGATGGCGCGGTAGTCGAAACTGTTGATGGTGCCCCCCTTGAAGCGTTCTTCGGCGATGCCGAGGTTTTGCTCGGCGTTGGCGATCAGGCGGCGGGTGATGGCGATGATGCCGCGCTGGTTCTCGTACCGGTCCAGGCTGTTGGCCAGGGCGGCGCGCAGTTGTTGGGCTACGGCGTCGACGTTAAGCTTCGCGGTCATTTCCTGGAGTTTGGCCGACTGGGCGCGCACGCTGCGGGCACCGCCGTCGTAGAGGAGGTAGTTAATGCTGAGGCCGAGCTGCCCCGTCAGGGTGGTGGCGCCGATGCCGGGGAGGTCACGCCGGTCGGGTGGGGCGTCGCCGAAGACGAAGGTCTGGGTGCCGGTGGCCAGGTTGTAATCGTAGCCCGCCGCGGCGACCAGGGCCACCGTCGGTTTTTTCTCGGCGGCGATGAGGCGGGTATTGATATCGGCCAGGGTTTGATTGATGCGCAGGGTTTTGAGCTGGCTGTTTTGGGTCAGCAGCTGACTTTCGAGGGCCGCGCGGTCATAATTATCGGTGACCTCGTCGAGGGGGGTGGTGAGGGTGAGTGCCTGGTTGAGATCGTCTTCACCGATCAGCTGCAGCAGGTTGCGTGCGGCCAGATCGTAGTTCAGCTGCTGGATCACCAGGTTGGTGGAATCGGACAGATAGGCGTCGCGGGCCTGCAGCTCGTCGAAGGTGCCGCCCTGACCGTATTCGGCGCGCACTTCCTGGTAGCGAATGCGGTCGCGGCTCAGGTTCATCACCCGCATCCGGACTTCGATCTGCTCTTGTTGCACCACGGCATTGTAGTAGGCGTCGAGCACGTCGGCGAGGGTGTTTTCCACCTGTACCTGCAGCTGACCGGCACTCAGGGTGGCCAGGCTGGCGAAGCGTTCCCGGTTCATCTCAATGCGGCCGCCGTTAAAGAGCGTCCAGTTGAGGCTGGCCGTGGGGCCGATGCCGTACCCGAAGGTGGAAGACTGCGCCACGATGCTGGCCGGGTTGGTGTTATTGCGGTAGCTGATGCCGGGGTTGAGGCCCAGGGAGATGGTGGGCGGCTTGCCCGTCAGCGCATCGTCGGTGTTGTTTTCGGCAACGGCCAGGTCGGCTTTGGCCAGCCGGATCTGGTAGTTGTTTTCCAGGCTCATTTGCAGAGCATCGCTGAGGCTGAGCGTTGTTTGCCGCACGGCTTCTCGCGTATTTTGGGCGCGGACGCCGGTGCAAAGAAGGCCCGTCAGAAGGCAGAGATAGATTAATTTCATTGGTCTTTTCGGTTGTCGATTGTCGGTTGTCCGTTATCTGTTGTCGGTTGTCCGTTGTCGGGTGATCGTTGTCTTGTGGTTCTGTCGGCGTCCAGAATATCACTCATCAAACCCTCCTCCTGCACCTGCGGCCGCGCCCCTTCGAACACCCGCCGCTTGGCGTAAAAATTATAGAAAAAAACGATGCCCGTCGCCGCCAGCTTGATCACCCATTCCCGGTCGCCCAGGTACGGGAAGCTGTGCAGCCCGGTCACGATCAGCCAGTCGAGCACCAGCCCGCCAAGGCTTACTAGCATGCTGAGAGCGAAGGCACTGCGTACCGACCGCCGCAGCTCGAAGACAAAGTAGCGCTGCATGAAAAAGTTGAGGATCACGCTGCTCGAATACGCGATCACCGTCGCCGGCCCCGGCGGCAGATATCGGCCCACCAGCAACAGGTATACCCCGAAGTTGATGCCCGTAGCGATCAGCCCCGTGAGGGCAAACGGGATTTTCTCTTTCACAAAATGGAGTCCTTTTTCGATCATGCTATTTCCGCGATTCGTCGTTCCCGCTCCCTGGTGAAATAGTCGCGTACTTCCGCCCAGTTTTCCACCCGGGTGTAGCCTCTGTCGTGATAATTGTGCGGTGAGCGGAAGAGCAGACCGGTTCCGTTAAAACCCTTTAGGTTACTCACCTTATCGTCGATCATGAAGTCACCGTGGACGATGCTTTTGTTGCCGCAAAACACGATCCGCCGGTGGTGGATGAAGGGGAAGTGTTCGGCGAGCCATTCGTATTTGTCCAGGAAACTGTACTTGAATTCCGTAGCCGTCGTGACGATGTATACCTCGTATTCTTCGTAAAGTTCCTTTACCACTTCCTGCGCGTCGGGCATCACGGCCACGTCCCGGAAAAAGCCTGGCTCGTACATCGCCCGGCGCAGGTCGGCCACATCGTCGGCCAGTTCATAGACCTTTTTGCCCTGCAACTCTTCATCACTGGGGCGTCGGCCTTTTCGGTCTTCGTAGGCGTCTACGAACTTGGCGTAGGTGTCGGCCATTACTTCGTCCATATCAATTACTATTCGCGGCACTGGGTGGTATTTTGGTTATTTGGTCTTCTGGCGATCTGTCGTATTCGAAGAAAAAACGAAGCGTTTTCCCCTGCAGCGTTAAACTGTTATTACCTGCCGGGGTTATATTTCTTGCCAAAAATCATTCTCAGAGGGTCACCCCTCTCCACCGGAGAGGGACCGGGGGAGAGGTTTTTAGGGTGGCAAAAAGTACTGCGGGAACCTCCGCAACAACCGCAACCTCTTACCCCCCTGCTTTACCCATCCACAACCTCAGGTTCTTCCTTAATCAGCCCCTCATCCATATCAAACTGCAACTGTTTATAAGCCGGCTCCACCTCACGGTATTCCGGCGTGTTGCCCGAGATGGCCCGCGTAAGATTGTACCGCCAGCGGTTGAGTAATACAAGCAGCGCCGGCAGCAGGATGAGGAGTACCGCCGTGATGGCCAGCAACCCGAAGGCTACCGAGATGGCCATCGGAATGAGGAACTGCGCCTGCCGCGATTTATTAAGCAGCAGCGGTGCCAGACCGGCAAAGGTCGTTACCGACGTCAGCAGGATGGGTCGGAAACGGCTGCGTCCGGTAGCCCGCAGTGCGTCCATCATGCTCATCCCGTCGCGGATGTTGTCGTTATAACTGGCCACAAAGACGAGCCCGTCGTTCACGATGATGCCCACCAGGGCGATCACGCCGAGGATGGAAAACAGCGAGATCGGCTTGCCCATCAGCCAGTGGCCCCAGATCACCCCGATCATGCCGAAGGGGATGAGCAGGAAAAGGATCATTGCCTGCAACACCGAGCGGAAGGTGATGGCGATGACGAAGAACATCAGCGCAAAAACCACCGGTACCACGATGGAGGCCGAAGCGGCCGTCTTCTCCTGGTTGCGCACCTGCCCGTCGGTCACCGTACTTACGCCGGGGTAGTTGTTGAGTACGGCGGGCAGGATCACGTCTATCACCCGCGCGTTCACGTCGGTCACCGAAACGGAGTTGTTGGAGATGTCGGCTTCCACTTTCACTTCCCGCTTCCCGTCCACGTGGTTGATGGCAATGACGCCACGCTGGGGTTTCAACTGCACGATCTCTGAGAGCGGGTACTCCACGTTGCCCGGCAGGCGGATGCGCATATTGTTGAGGTCGGTCACACTGCGGCGGCTGTCTTCCCCGTAGCGGAGCCAGACCCGTACCTCGTCTTCGCCCCGTTGCAAACGCTGCGCCTCGGAGCCGAAAAAGGCGGACCGGACCTGCCCGACGATGTCCGACAGATCGAGCCCCAGGTAGCGGGCTTTCTCTTTAAGTTCAATGTTGAGTTCCCGCAGACCTTCCTGGTTGTTGTCCACTACGTCGGTCAGCTCGCCCATCTGGTTAAGTTCCGCCTTGAGATCGGCCGTGGCGGATTCGAGCTCGGCCAGGTTGCTGCCCACCAGCGAAACGGAAACCGGCTTGCCGAAGAAACTACGACCACCGAAACTGAGTACCTCGGCTTCGTCGATCGGGCCTACTTTCTCACGAATCGCATTCTGCACGCTGCGCTGACTGATCGGGTCGCGGTCTTCTCCGGGAATGAGGGCTACGGTGACCGACCCCTGATAGGTGGTGGGTCCGAGTTTTACCTCCACCCGCTCCACGAGTTGTTTCTCCCCGCCGTAGGTCTCTTCGCTCATCTCGCGGTTCACTTCCCCGGCTGCTTCGGCAATCTGGTCGAGTAGTTGTTTGGTGCGCGTTTCCGGCGTGCCGGCGGGCAATTGGAGCGTGATGCTGACATCATCCCCCTCGATGATGGGGAAAAAGGTCGTCTTTACGAACCCACCCTTTACCATGCCGAAGCTGAGGAACAGGATGGCCACGCAGAGCGAAAAACTGATGAATTTGTTGCGGATCGTCCAGTCGAGCACGGGCACGTACATCCGGTCGCGCATCAGGTTCATCAGCCCGTCGAAGCGGCGCTGAATCCAGTTGGGTTCCACGCCCCGGTTGAGGGCTTTGGAGTGGGCAACATGGGTGGGCAGGATGATGGCACCCTCGATGAGGGAGAAGATCAGCGACCAAATCACCACCACGGCCATTTCGCGGAAGAAATCGCCCAATGAGCCGTCGAGAAAAAAGAAACTGCAGAACGCGATCACCGTGGTGGCGATGGCGGCAAATACGGCGCCCAGTACGTTGTTGGTCCCGTCGATGGCGGCCCGGACGCGGGGCACCCCTTTCTCGTGGTAGCTGAAGATGTTCTCCCCGATCACGATGCCGTCATCGACCAAAATACCGATCACGAGGATCATGCCGAAAAGAGAGATGACGTTGAGCGTAATGCCCAGAAAGTTGGCAATAATGAACATGCCGGCGAAACTGATCGGGATGGCCAGCGCCACCCAGAAAGCGAGCCGCCAGTGGAGGAATACCGCCAGCAACAGACAAACGATCAGGAACCCCTGCCAGCCGTTGCTCACCAGTGTATCGATCCGTTCGCGCAGCGTGATGCTGGCGTCGGCGGTGATGCTGGCCTTGATGTTGGTGCTCTCGGCGTTGAAGACTTCAAGGTACGCCTTCACGTTGTCCGTGATGTCGAGCATATCTTCCTGCAGGGTATTGTTGACCGTGATGCTGACCGAGGGGGAGCCGTCGAGGTAGGAGCGGGTGGGCTGGTCGGCCCAGCGGTCGCGGATGGTGGCGACCTGGCTGAGTCGCACGACCCCGCCGGCGGGGCTCGACTTCACCACGATGTCGCGAAGCCCGTCGGCGTAATATTCTTTGTTGCGGGCCCGGAGGATCACTTCTTCCTGCAGCCCCTTTACCTTGCCGCCGGTCACGTCGAGGTTCGAGCCCCGCACGGCCGTGGCCGCCTGCTGAAAGGTGAGCCCGTAGGCTTGCAGGTCTTCTTCCCGAAAGGCAATCTCGATCTCCTCATCCGGAAAGCCGGAAAGCTCGACCTTGCTCAGCCCGTCGATGGCCAGCAAGTCGTCTTCCACCTGGCGGGCGGCGGCTTTGAGGGCACCGAGGCTTACGTCGTCGCCCGAGAGGGCAAAAGTCATCGCCCGGCCAAGACGCTCCCGCTTGTAAATAACCGGCGGCTCCATGCCGACGGGAAAACTGTTGATGCGGTCGACCTCGTTCTTGACGTCCTGCAGGATCAGGTCGGTGTCGTATCCCTTCAGCACCTCGACGGTGATCTGGCCGGAGTTTTCCGAACTGACGCTGGTGTAACGTTCCAGGCCCGTCAGCCCCTTCAGCCCTTCCTCGACCTTATTGATGATGCCTTCCTCAACTTCCTCCGGGCTGGCACCGGGGTATATCATCTGAATAAAAATGGTCCGGCTCTCGAACTCCGGAAAGAAGGTCGCCTTCATCTGGCTCAAGCTGATGAGGCCCATAACGAAGAGGCCCACCATGATGAGGTTGGCGGCAACGGGATACTTCACGAAATAGGCGATGAATGATTTCATGCTACGCTTTGGTTAAGGACCGGGGGTCCGGTTTTATGGGCGGGGGATGCAGGTGCAGGGTTTGGCGGACGAGCCGGTCTACTTGGAGACGGGAGCTTCCTTTCCCGCCGGAGCATCCTCCGCCGTTTTGCGCTCGGGTTCCGAGTCTTTCATGCGTACCCGCATTCCGTCGAAGGCGCCGGCAACGGTGCTCGTCAGCAATTTTGCGCCGCTGGGCAGACCGGAGACGAGAACGGTTTCGCGATTGAATTTTTTCACCGTCACGGGATAAAGCACCAGGAGGGTATCATTTTCGACGACGTAGACCTCTTTTTCGTCGAGCAGCAGGTCACGGTCGATCTCTACCACATCGGTGAGAGTACGGGCGGCGGCGGCCCCGCGCAGGTACATGCCTTCGCGCAGGTTCTTGCCGGATACTCCTATGTACACGTCTACGGTTTGTGAAGTAGCGTCGATCTGGTCGCTGATGCGGCGCACCTTACCCGTCCAGCTGCCGCCGATGTCTTCACTGGTGAGCGTCACCTGTCCGCCGGGCTGGAGGAAATCCAGTTGGCTGAGGGGAACGGTGGCGACCATCTCGTAGTAACCCGTGGCCATCAATTCCCCGAGTTGCTGACCGGGGCGGATGACGGCGCCCTCGTTGATGTCCGCCGCGGTGAGCACCCCGCCGAAAGGCGCGTAGAGCACGTATTTACTCAGCCGTTCCTCCAGGCCCTTGATGGCGTAATACTGCGTGAAGAGATCGCGGCCGGCGACGAAGAGTTTTTCCCGCTGGTTGGCCGGCTCGGGCATGGCCGCCAGGGGAGCATCCACGTTGAAGTTGGTGAGGTACTTCTCCCACGCGGGAAAGCTTTCGGTGTAGTCGATCTTCAGGTCGGGCATCATCATGGCCACGACGTTCATCAGGGTAGCCTTCTGGGCCTGCAGGTTGAGCCGCACTTCCACATCGTCGATCCGGAGCATTTCTTCCCCCTTGCGGAAATAGGTGCCTTTCTTGAAGGGCTTGCTCGTTTTAACCGCGCCGCCCATCTCGGAGAACAGGGCTATCTTATTGTAGGCTTCGAGGCGGCCCTGCACGTCGAGGGTAGTGGCGATCTTGGCGTTGAAAACCGGCTCCGCCTCAACGATCTTGATGCGTTTGGGGACTTCCTTTTTGGCCGGTTCTTTTTTCAGGCTACCGAGTTTCTTATAGCCGAAGTAGCCCCCGACGAGGATGAGTACCCCAAGCAGAACGGATAAGATGGTACGTGGTATGTTTCTCTGGCTCATGACTGGGTGATTTGGGGAGCGCTTAAATGCTGATGAAGGTTGTGATAGATCTTCTGGAGGACGTTGTTGCAAACGACGAGCTCTTCCGGAGCAATGCCCTTGCCGGCCTGGTGCAGGGCGTGGTCGGCGTGTTCGCTGGCGTACTCCCAGAGCCGGTGGCCCTTTTCGGTGAGGTGAATTAGTTTCTGGCGGCGGTCTTGGGTGTCGACCGTCCTGCGGATGATGCCGGAATCCTCCAGTTGTTTCAGGGAACGGGCCACGGTGCCTTTGTCCTTGATGGTGGAAATGGCCAGGTCCTGCTGGCGCTGACAGTCACCCGTAATCAGATCGGCCAGCAGACCCATGTGGGTGGACTGGGGCAGGAAATTTTCAAATTCCATATGCTCGAGCAACAGCCGCGACAGCTGGCGGCCGACGCGGTTGGTAAGAAAGATGAGGTTTTGCCGGGGGTCTGTCAACGGTTGATAATCTGGTGCTCACGTTTCGCCATCCGGAAGGAGAGGAAAGTTGGCTGGTACTGGATTGGTTGCGTTTGCAACGAGTTAACGACTGAAGAGATAAAGTGTTCGGCCGTTCACCGTCGGAAATTGATTTATTATAGCATCATGCGTTGAAGTGTCGAGATCAAATATCCGGGGGTAGGAACGGCCGGGGGACCATAGCCTTGCTTTTTAAAAATCAGCCTTTGCATCCCGCGGCCGCGCCCTGAAAATGATCCGAACTGTGTAAAGCCGGGAACAGGATCGTGCTGAATGCTACGCGCTGAAATTCAGCAGGCCGACAAGTCAGAACCATCCCAAAGAGAACAAATAGCATGGTGACCGTCAAAACTTCCGGTTAACTTAGCCCCCGATGCGTAACTTCCTCATCGGCATTTACCGTTCCTTTCCCGTACAGCTCCTGTTGCTGCACCTGCGGAGCAATTTTTTGCTGCTGCTGGTCTGGCTGTTGTTGGTGCTGATGATGAGTGGCGTACTGGGGCCGCGGCTCGGGATGCAGTATCTGTTTCTCGATCCTGAATACCTGGAGGCGGGTGGTTTCTGGCCCTTCCTCCTCATCGGGCTGGCCTTTGGTTATTTTACGATGAGCTGGAACCTGAGTACGTACCTGCTCATTGGCGGGTATTTCAACTTCCTGGCCAGTCTCTCCCGGCCGTTCTTCAAGTATTGCATCAATAATGCGCTGTTGCCCCTGGCGGTTTTTTTCTTCTACTGCGGCCTGATCGTTCGGTTTCAAAGGCCGTTGCCGGGGTACGATGTCGAAGGGTGGCCTACGACCGAAAGCCTCAGCGGGTTGGTACTCGGCCTGATCATCAGTCTGTTTCTCTACGCAATCTACTTTAACATCACCAACCGCGATATCGGTTATTACCTGCCGAAGTTTCGCGAACCTCCACCTAATATGGGACCGGGGCAAACCAAGGCGACCGGCGGTTTTCGTCCGTTCCGCGGCGGACCACGGGCCCTGGCGCCCATTCTGGCGGGGCTCTACGACAACCCGTACCGCGTCACCACGTACATCGGCACCGGCCTGAGGACGCGTCCCGTGCGCTCCGTGGCCCACTACGACTCATCGGTGCTGAAGGGCATCTTCCGCCAGAACCACCACAATGCGCTGATCCTGCAGGCCGTCACCGTGCTGCTGCTGGCCGGCCTGGGTTTTCTGATCGACCGGCCTTTGTTTCAGATCCCGGCCGGGGCCAGTTTTCTGGTGCTCTTCAGTCTGGTGATCTCCATCATCGGGGCCGTCAGCTACTGGTTTTCCGAGTGGAGTTTTCCGCTGCTGCTGGTGCTGTTGGCGGCGTTTAACCTGCTGACCCGCACCGCTTTTTTTCAACACGGCAACCAGGCGTACGGCCTCGATTACGCAACGCTGGCTTCCTACACCGACGACAGCCTGCGCCGCGCCGCCGTTAGCGATACCCTGGCCGCCGACATGGCGGCCACCACCACCATTCTCGACAACTGGAAGGCGCGCCAGCGCGAAGAAAAACCACCCCTGTTCGTTGTCTGCGCCAGTGGCGGCGGCCTCACCGCCGCGCTTTGGGCTACCCACGTTGCCCAGACCATCGAAGAATGCAGCGACGGAAAACTGCTGGGCCATACCGCCCTCATGACCGGGGCCAGCGGGGGAGAGATCGGCCTGGCTTACCTCCGCGAGGCTTTTTTGTCCGACCCGGAGTTCCGGCTGAACGGCGTAAGGCGGCTCGACCGCATCAGCCGCGACCTGCTGAACCCCGTAGCTTTCTCTTTGGTAAGCAACGATCTTTTTCTGCCCTTCACCAAAATATCCGTGGGGGGGCGCAGGTACCGCCGCGACCGGGCCTACGGTTTCGAGCGGGAGCTCAACCTCAATACCGGTGGCGGGCTCGATAAGCCGCTGGCCGCTTACCGCGCTCCCGAACGCGCCGCCCGCATTCCCCTGCTTTTCGTTACTCCCAGCATCGTTGAAGACGGCCGCCGCATGGTGATCTCCCCCCAGGGGGTCACTTATATGACCGCCACGCCCGCCGCGCTGCGCGGCGACCTGCCCCTGCGGCCGGATATGGTCGACTTCCGCCGCCTGCTTCCCGATCAGCATCCCGACAGCCTGCGCTTTACCACCGCCCTGCGCATGAACGCCACTTATCCTTACGTACTGCCGCTGGTGAAACTGCCCACCCGGCCCACTGTGCGGCTGATGGACGCCGGTTACCGCGACAACTACGGCGTGGTTTCGGCCGTGCGCTTCCTCACGGTATTTAAAGACTGGATCGCGGAGAACACCTCCGGCGTTCATCTGCTTCAGATCAGTGCTTTCCGCGACGGGAAGATCGTTGACCCCGACGTGGAACCCGGCGTCATCGAGAACCTGCTGAGCCCCGTCGGCGTGGCCGGAAATATTCTCGGGACTCAGATAATGGACCAGGAGGTACTCCTCGGTCAGCTCTCCGACCTGCTGGGCCCCGGCCGCTTCCACCTCTACCGGTTCAACTTTGAGCGCCTGGCCGACGACCCGCTGCGGACCTCCGTCTCTTTCCACCTCACCGAGCACGAGCGCCGGCAGGTTCTGCGCGGGCTGGAAAGCCGGAAGATGCAGTTGGAGATCGACCGGGTGCTGGGGGTGCTGCGGTGAGGCCGGCAAGCGGCCGCTCGTTGTCCCCTGCAGTAACCGACGGCGGATAAGCGCCAACCAATAATTGCCAACTGTTTCTATCTTTACCCCCGCCCACATGATAGAACCTCTTCCCCGCATCCAGAGTCTTGAACGAGAGTTGCACCTGCGTCAGTTGCAGGTACAGCGGCTGCTGCAGATCACGCAGGCGATCAACAACAATGTGGCCGCCGAGGACCTCTTCGCGATGTACCGGGCTTTCTTGCGCAAGGAGTTGCGCCTGACGCGCATGGCGCTGATCGTGCGCAACAGCGCCAACGACTCCAGCTGGCTGATCGCCGCGGGCATCGGGCTCGACGAGATAGAGGTTCCCGCTACCGACTTCGGGGAAGAACTGAAGCGCTTCAGCCGTCCCGGGCTGATCGATGAGCCGGAGGGGACATTTTTTGCCAACTTCGAGCACGTCGTTCCCGTACTCCACAAAGAGCGGCCCATCGCTTACATCCTGATCGGTAAATTCGAACAGGAGGAGGATATGTTCGAGCGGGTGCAGATCATCACTACGATTACCAACGTGATTGCGGTAGCCATCGAGAATAAGCGCCTCTTTCGCCGCCAGATCGAGCAGGAACGCCTGGAAGCTGATATGGACCTGGGCGCCAAGGTGCAAAAAATGCTGATTCCCGACCGGTTTCCGGTGGGTGATGAGTACGAGATCAGTACCATTTACCAGCCTAAACTCGGGGTGGGGGGCGATTATATCGACTTCAAGGAATTCGAAGACGGCAAACTCGTCTTCTGCATCGGTGATTTTACGGGCAAGGGCGTGAGCGCGGCCCTGCTGATGGCTAATTTTCAGGCCAATTTTCACACGCTGATCACCAAAAGGTCCAGCCTTTACGACTTCGTGGTTGAGATCAATAAGGCGGTGTACAAGATCACAAACGGAGAGCGCTTCGTGACTTTCTTCGTCGCGGAATACGATATTGCCAACCATACGCTCAGCTACGTTAACGCCGGGCACCCGCCCTCCGTGCTGGTTTACGAGGGGGGGATAAAGTTGCTCGACGAGGGCACCCTGGTACTCGGATCGATCGAGGATCTGCCGATGCTGGAGATCGGGGAAGTAAAACTGCCGCCGCAGTCGCTCATCCTGACGTATACCGACGGGCTGACCGACCTGCAGAACCCCGCCGGGGAAACTTTCGACGAGGAGATCCTGTACGACTTTTGCCGGCGCAAGCATACCCGCTCGGCCAAATCGTTCAACGATGCGCTGGTGAATAAACTCAACGAGTTTCGGCAGAATACGGAATATCCGGACGACCTGACGGTACTGACCTGCAAGATTTTCGGGGAGATGGACTATTAAGTTAAGTAGCCGTAATGTCCGAGCAGCAGGACGAAATGCTGCGCTGCCTGATTTAAGTACGAACGCACCATCGGGGCGCGGGCGCAGGTGCAAAGTAAGTATTTTAAAGAGCGGAGTAAGCCGGGGCAGTCCTTGGTAGCCTTTACCCCAAAAACCTTTTTTTGCATTTCTGCGCGCGCCAAATCATGTGGTTCCTGGCGCTGCGTCGATCTCTTCGCGCCTCCATCCCGTCGAAAAATATCCTTTGTCAGAACGAAAGTCCTTCTTTAGTCGTTAATTCGTTTGACATGAAGGATAAGAACTTAGCGGCCGTACTGGCATTTTTTGGCGGGCAAGTCGGGTTACACCGTTTTTACCTCGGGCAGGTGGGCCTGGGTATCGTCTATCTTATTCCCGGAATCGGTTGGTTACTGGGGATGATCGACGCGATTGCCTTCCTGAGCATGGACCAGAAAACTTTTGACGAGAAATATAATAAAGCCCAGTACAACCCCACCCAACCCGGTCGCGAGAAGACTCGCCAAAGCGGTCAGCCCCAGACCAGCCGCCAACGTGTACACGAGCAGCGGCAGCGGGAACGCGCCCAGCGGGAGCAACGCCGCCGCGACAGCCAACGCGCTACCCGCAGCCCCCGGAACCGACGCCCATCCACTTCCGCTCCCCGCCCGAATCCGCAAACCCAAGCCGACGGTCAGGCCGAGCGCCAGGCCGGTCTCCGCTACTTTCGCGACTTCGAGTACGACCGCGCCATCATCGCTTTCGAACGCGCCCTGCAGAAAAATCCGCGCGATGTGGCCTCCCACTTCAACATCGCCTGCTCCTACAGCTGTGAAGAAGAAGCGGACAAGGCTTTCTATCATCTCGATCGGGCCGTAGCCCTGGGCTTCGCGGATTTCGAGCGCGTCCGTACCCACGACAGTCTCGCCTTCCTGCGCGTGCAACCCAACTACCTCGCCTTTGCCGACAACGGCTTCCGCCTCACCGCGGACCTGAGCGAAGAGGAGGTCGTACTTGAAAACCCCATCAAAGAAGAGGCGCTCGTGGAACTTCCCGAGATTAACGACGACCTGCTCGAACAACTCCAACGCCTGGCCACCCTCCGCGAAAAAGGTCTGTTGACCGAAGGCGAATTTGCCACTCAGAAAAAGAGATTGCTGGGCTAACGCCAGCCGTTGAAAGGTCAGATGTCAGAATTTAGAGATCAGGCCCGACCGCTAAACAATGATTTCTGAACGCTGATTTTTAAACTCTAAAGATGACTGCCGAATCCCTAATCTCCGACGCAATCCTCCCCCTTACCGCTACCGACACCGGTGAGGAAGCCCTCGGTATCATGAACGAGTTCTACGTCCGCCATCTCCCCCTGGTGGAAGGCACGACCCTGCGCGGCGTCGTCTCTGAAGACGATATTCTCGACGCCGACCCCCGCGAACCCGTGGGCGGCTACCGCTTCCCCGTGCAGCCCCCCGCCGTCTTTACCGATGACCACCTGTACGACGTGATGCGCATCCTGACGGAGTACAAGCTTACAGTCGTGCCCGTCATCGACCGCGAAGGCAATTACCTCGGCATGATCACGAACGAAGATCTGCTGCGTATTTTCGGCGAATCCAGCACCTTCTCCAGTCAGGGCTCCATCGTGGTACTCGAAGTGCTGCGCCACGATTATAGCCTCTCCGAGATCTCCCGCATCGTGGAGAGCGAGGGAGCCATCATCATCAGTTCTTTCGTCCGTTCCTTCGACGGGTCCAACCGGTTGGAGGTGACCATCAAGGTCAACAGCCAGAGCATCGCCGCCACGCTGGCCACCTTCGAACGCTACAATTACAGCGTCAAGGCGAGCTTCAACGAGAAGCAGCTGTCGGACGGGCTGCGGGAGCGGTTTGATTCGCTGATGAATTATCTGGACGTATAAGCGAGTTGCCGGTTACCGTGCCCCATGCGTGCCGGGCAACCGACAACCGCTAACTGCTGACTTGGTTACCGCCACACCACCCGATAGCTCAGCACCGGAATCAACCCCAGCTGGAGCCGCTCGTTCGGTCGCTCCAGGAACGCATCGTAGTAGACGTTGCCGAGGTTTTCTACGTTGGCCACGTTCTGTACGTCGAGGGCGAGGGTCGTGGTGGTTTTGGGGCGGGTTTTGGTTTTGTAGAGGCGTAGGTCGGGGCGGAAGTAACCCTGAATCTGGTTGATGTAGCCTCCACTAAAGTCCTGGGCTTGGAAAAACCGCCGGAATACACTGGCGTTATCGGGTGGCGCGATAATCGTACCGGACCGTTCCCCACCGTTGGCAATCAGCGCAAGGTTTAGGCCATAAGCACGGTCGCGTTGCTTTCGATCCTGCCCCGCCCATTCACGGCCGAGGGTAAGTTTGGCAATGTAATCGACGCTAAAACGATCTTTGGTCCAGTTACCGTCCAACTGCAATGTCTCTGCGCGCAGCAAAGAGACATTGCCACGGTAGTACCAACCTTCGGTCCTTCGTCCTCCACCAGCTTCGAGTTCCAGGCCATAGCGGCGGGTGGAAGCAGTACCGATCATACCCTGAAAAGGATTAACCTCCAAGAGGTTATTAGCACTGCGCAGGAAACTCTCTTCAAAGATGGCGTAATCCTTGTCGGTGTATTGAAAAAATGCTTTTACCTGCGTGTTTACTTTTCCCACTCTTAGGCCATAACCAAGTTCGTACTGATTGCTGGAAGGAACGAATTCGTCTACAAGGTCAATTCCGATTAACAGCGTCGCTAGTGAAGGTTGACTAATGTTATTTGCCGTTAAAAATGCACGGCCCTTACCCAAATCTACTTCCAGTGTAAGACGCGGCTCAAGATTGAAGTCATCGATACCACCGAAGTATTGGCTGCCCCTGATACCAAAATTCAGGTCAATGTTGTCGGTAGCCCAGTGATAGCCAATAAACGGACTCACCGCGTCGGTTCCGACGTTCGTAAAGAGTCTTATGGGGCTGTCAGTCCCTACCAGGCTCTCGTTTTCTGCTTGTTGTACAAGTACTTCCGCACCAATACTGAGGTCGCCTGACCAGACGGGTAGGTTGTAACTTAAGTTGCCGCTGACCCGGGCAACCCTAAGGTCTTGCTCCAAGAAAAGCGGTTCGCCAGTCAAAGCCTGGTCCCGGGCTGACGTAGTATTGGAATAGCCAACTCCAGCTTTAAGCCGGCCCGTTCCAATACTGGAATTCATGGTGACACCGATGATTTGCATCGCACTCTCAAAGTCTATATCCGTCAACTCTTTTTGCTCCGTCACTTCCTCTTCCGTAAAGCGGAATACGTTTGAACTTCCCCCTAGAATAGCGAAAGCACTTACCTCGCCTCCGTTCCACCGGTGATGCAAATGCGCATTCAAATCCGCGAACCGAATCTCCTCGCCCCCGAAGTCAACGCCCATATCCGCCAGCAGGCCGGTGAAGCTGTAGCGGCCGTTGACGAGGTAGCTGGTTTGTTCGGACGTACCGATCGGGCCTTCGGCCATCAGGTCGAAGCCGATGAAACCGGCCTGAGCCTGGTACTTGCGGCGGGTTTTGCTGCCGGGGCGCAGGCGCAGGTCGAAGGTGCCGCCGGTGGCAAAGCCGTACTCCACGGGCAGGCCCCCGGCCAGGAAGCCGGAGTTGTCGAGCATCTGGGCGGAGATAGCGTTGACGCCGCCGCCGCTCAGGGTGGGGAAGTCGTAGAAGGTGCCGGCGTTGGCGGTATGATTGGGGTTCACGATGGCCAATCCGTTGAGGCGCCAGAGGTTGGCATTTGGCGTATTGCCGCGTACGCTCAGGTGGTTGGCCTGGTCGTTGGTCTGCACCACGCCGGGCAGCAGGGCCACCAGGCGGGCGGGATCGTAAAAGGTGCCCGGCAGACGGTAAACCTCCTCGATGGTGAAACTCTGTGCCAGCGGGATCACGGGTACGTAGGCCACCCGGACTTCCGCGCCCGGCAGCTCGTAGATGCCGCCGAAACTGAGTGTGTCCTGCGCCCGTAGTCCGGTCAGGCTACAAATAAAGAAGGCGAATAAATATAATCGGTTCATAGGAGTATTTATGGCGATGACCGGCGTGCGCGACCGAACAAGCGCTTAAATTTAAGATGGACCAGCAGGGGCGAAAGAAAGATGTAAAGTACGCCCTTTGCCAAGTATTGCGGGCCGGCCGGTAACTTATCCGCCGAACCACGACATTATCCGGTTGCCGCACGGGGAAAAATTTTCATCCGGGCTTGCACAGGTTTAAAAAGTTACGTTATCTTTGCGGTCCCTTAAAGTAGGGTGGTTAGCTCAGTTGGTTTAGAGCACCTCGTTTACACCGAGGGGGTCGGGGGTTCGAGCCCCTCACTACCCACTACATAATTCGCCTTCTTTCGCTCTGCGGGGGGAGGCGATTTTGTTTTCAAGACTGCTTGTGGAGCGTTGGACTTAATTTTTATTAAACGCTGACAACGCACCAACTCCGCCGAAAATCAGAACGGCCCGGACTATAAAGCCCGGGCCATTTTTTTATTCAGAAAACGCTGCTGGTGCTACATCGCATACACGAAGTGCTCACTCGTGATCTTGCCGTCCTTGACCACGTAGGCGCAGATTTCCTGATCCTTGTTGCGGCCACGCTGCTTGTCCGTCCGGTCGATCATCATGCCGACGGCAAAGGTGTCTCCCTGTACCAGGGGATCAGACACGGAGACGGCGTGAACCTCCTCGGTTTGCTCGGTGAATTCCTTTGATTTGGCGAGGAGGGCTTCTACTCCTTTCGTGTGCGCGTTCATGGGGAAGCCCGGCATCTCGTAGGCGTCGGCATCGGGGGCGAATAATTCGTGGTAGCACTGGTCGAATCGTCCGGTGCGGCAGAGCTCGACCAGGCGGTCGGCAACTTGCTGGGTAGTCATGGCAGAATGGGTTTGATTTGCCACCAAAGATAAGGCGTTATAACATCAAATACAAATATTGGTTTATGCAAACATTAAATACTTTTAGAGGTTTTTGAGGCGCTCTTTATTCTTGCGTCCGCGCCTGAATGAACAATTACCGAACTTTACGGAATGCGCTACCTGATTCAAACAATGCTCCTGATTTTCCTGACTTCCTGCAACTCCGGCTTGCCCGCGCCTTCGGTAGAGGGGTATCTGAACGGAGAAGAATTTCACTTCGTGGCTACGGATACCGGAGCTTACAACGTAGCCCTGCTGATAACCGATGGTGTTTACAACACCGAACTAACCGCCCCTTACGACATCTTCCAGCACACCAAATTCCGCAAAGGGATCCGGCCGATGCAGACGTTTACCGTTGCTCCCACCCGTGAGCCCGTCACTACCTTCGAGGGCCTCCGCATCCTGCCGGACCTCGGCTACCTGACCGATAGCCTGCCGCGCATCGACATCCTCGTGGTGCCCAGCGCTGAGCACCACCTGGATACCGACCTGAAAAACGACGACCTGCTTGCTTTCGTTCGCCGGGCCGACGCGGAGGCGGAGTTTGTGACCAGCCACTGCGATGGGGCTTTCCTGCTGGCCGCCGCCGGCGTTCTTGACGGCAAGGTAGCGACGACTTTCCCGAGCGATATCGACGCGATGCGGGCAAGATTTCCGCATCTAGACGTGCGCAAGGACGTCCTCTTCGTTCACGACGGCAAGTACATCACCAGCGCGGGTGGGGCCAGATCTTTCGAGGCGGCACTGTATCTGGCCGAGCATCTGTACGGCGCCGCCATCGCTCGTTCCCTTGCCGGCGGGCTAGTGATCGACTGGGATCTGGCCGGGGTGCCGCATACCATCATTTCGCAGTGAGGCAGCACTGGCGGAGTTTCTCTGCTTTCCAACTTTCTCCGCATCCCGCGTTCGCGCACGAAAATGAAGGTGATTTGGCGGGAACGCGGGTGCAAGGAAGGTTTTTAAGAGCGAAACCGGTAATCGTAAATGCTTGTTATTTAACCCCTTGTCCAAAATGACACTGTACCGACCCTGGTAAGTCATTCTGCTTTTTTAGACGAAAACTAAAGCGGCATACACTTGTTATCTTTGCGCCTCTTAAATCAAGACGAAAAAATCTATCCGCACTATGGCTCAGCGCCTTATCTATCTCGACAACAACGCCACGACGCCCACCGACCCCCGCGTAGTGGAAACGATGATCCCGTATTTTTACGAGAACCCCGGTAACGCCGCCAGCCGCAACCACCCCGCCGGCTGGGTCGCCGAAGGTGCCGTCGATACCGCCCGCGAGCAACTCGCTGACCTCATCAATGTAGATCCCCGCGAAATCATCTTTACTTCCGGCGCGACCGAGTCCGATAACCTCGCCATCAAGGGGGTCTTCGAGATGTACGCCCGTAAAGGCAACCACATCATCACCGCCACTACGGAACACAAAGCCGTACTCGATGCCTGTAAGAAGGTGGAGAAAATGGGCGGTGAGGTGACCTACCTGGAAGTAGACAGTGAAGGTCTCATCAGCCTCGAAGCCCTCGAAGCGGCCATCACCGACAAGACGATCCTCGTCTCCATCATGTGGGCCAACAACGAGACCGGCGTCATTCAGCCAATGAAGGAAATTGGCAAGATCTGTGCCAAGCACGGCGTCCTTTTTATGTCCGACGCCACCCAGGCCGTTGGTAAGATTCCCGTCGACCCTAAAGAAGTAGGGGTACATCTGATGGCCTGGACGAGCCACAAGATGTACGGACCCAAAGGCGTTGGTGCGCTCTTCGTGAACCGGAAGAACCCCCGGGTAAAGGTTACCAGCCAGATGGACGGTGGTGGACATGAGCGCGGCATGCGCTCCGGCACCCTCAACGTACCCGGCATTGTTGGTTTCGGTAAGGCCGCCGCCATCGCCAAGGAAGAAATGCACGAAGACGCCGCCCGCCTCAGCAAGCTGCGTGACAAACTGCAGAAAGGTCTGATGGACATCCTTGAAGAGTCCTACGTAAACGGCAGCGAGGAGCACCGCATGCCGCACGTCACCAACATCAGCTTCAAGCACGTCGAAGGAGAAGGCCTGATGATGACATTTAACCAGAACATCGCCCTGAGCTCCGGCTCGGCCTGCACTTCCGCCAGTCTCGAGCCCAGTTACGTTCTGGTAGCGCTTGGCCTGGGCGACGATCTTGCTCACTCCAGCCTCCGTTTTTCCCTTGGCCGTTTCACGACCGAAGAAGACATCGACGCTACCATTAAGCAGGTGTCCGAAGGCGTGAACCATATGCGTGAACTCAGCCCCATTTGGGAGATGTACAAAGAGGGGGTCGACATCGACGCCATCGAATGGAGCGAGCACTAGGATCGTTTGCAGCGTGCAACCGCAACCACCTTCACCCTTAAGGTGTTACTAAATCAACAACTCACAACTAAGAAAAACTCAAAGTCATGGCTTACTCCGATAAACTCCTCGATCACTTCAAGAACCCCCGCAATGTCGGTACCCTCGACAAGGGCGACGCGGGCGTAGGAACCGGTCTCGTAGGCGCACCCGAGTGTGGTGACGTGATGCGTCTCCAGATCCAGGTAGACCCTACGACACAGAAGATCACGGATGCCAAATTCAAGACCTTTGGCTGCGGTTCCGCCATTGCCAGTTCCAGCCTTGCCACCGAGTGGCTTAAGGGTAAGAGCGTGGACGAAGCCCTCGCCATCGACAATATGGCCATCGTGGAAGAACTTGCCCTGCCCCCGGTAAAGATCCACTGTTCCGTACTTGCCGAAGACGCCATTAAAAGCGCCATCAAGGACTATCAGGAGAAGAATGGCCTGGAGGTTACGGCCGTGCTTGAAGCACATTAATAAACGTTTATCATTAGCGTCAGTGTTTAGAACTACCGCTAAACGATAACTTCAAAACGCTACACGCTATGTTATACGTCGCCGACAGCGCCAAGCAAAGACTGGCTAAAATTCGAGAAGCTAAGAGCTTCACACCCGAATATTTTTTGCGTGCTACCATCACCAGTGGCGGATGCTCCGGGTTGACCTACCAGCTTGATTTCGATAATGAGCTGAAGGAGAAAGATCAGGTGTTTGAAGATAACGGGGAAACCGTTGTCTGCGATCTTAAGTCGTTCCTTTATCTCTGCAACTCTACACTGGAGTTTAATGGTGGACTCAACGGAAGCGGCTTTGCTTTTAACAATCCCAACGCCAGCCGGGAGTGTGGTTGTGGGGAGAGCTTTGCGGTATAACCAAGCTTATATACGTAAGAAGAAGTAACAGCCTTCGGTCATTCAGTTGACCGGAGGCTTTGTTTTTATCAGCTGCGGTATAGCCGGATCGAACCTGTATAAAATACGCTTTCCAACTCATTAAGATTGGTTTTCGGCTTTCACCGTTGACGGAATATAAGCGCACGAGCCGATGCCGGACGGTGAGTTCATTTGAGTTATAAGGGCTGCTGACTATTTTAAAATGGCCAGTATCTCCGCCGTGATCATCGAAGTAGCCCCCCAAACCTCTTCCCCGGCAACGGCCCAGTAGGGAACGTCGGACAAAGTTAAGCCATTGGCCATCTTTCGCAAACCCACCTTTCTTGCTTCTCCCGTCAGGAAATCCGCCAGGGGTAATTCCAGGACACGGGCTACTTCACTCTCCTGGAGGATAAAGGTTGGCCGATCCGGCAGGTAACCGACGAAGGGATCGACAAGGAAGTTACTGACGGGGATATACAGTTGGGTGAGTGCGCCCAGCAACTCGACTTCATCATGGGGAACGCCGACCTCTTCTTCCGTCTCGCGCAGTGCCGTAGCGGCGGCATCGACGTCGACGGCTTCTACTGCTCCACCGGGGAAAGAAATCTGCCCGGCGTGTCGGTCGCGTTTCGGACTGGTACGCTGAATATACAGCAAGTGCAACCGGGTTTCGATGGGGTAGAGGAGAGCAAGTACGGAAGCCCGCCGGGCGGTTGCTGGTGGTGCGGCATAGTCGCCGCGCATGGGCGGAGCCATCGTCAGCTGAGCGTCGCGTCCAGGTAGGTTACCGTCATTGAGCCAAGTACGCAGCGCGGCGAGCAAGCGTTGGTCTCTCGCTACTAACTTTGGTGAAGGCATGGTAAAGGTCTGTCGGGCCAATTAAGCTTTAATGTAAAATAGCAGTGGGTGCTCGGCAATTCCGAGCACCCACTGCTATTTAAACAAGAATCTCAAAGGTTACTCTGCTTAAGGTAGTTGTCCAGGGCCATTTCCATACTTGGCACCTTTGGTGGCTCGGGAGCAATATTGACCTTTAGTCCACGGTCTTCGCACGCTTTGGTCGTCTTGCGGCCGGCAACGGCCATGCGGGTTTCCTTCTGCTGGTAGCCGGGGAAGTTTTCGTAGAGGGAGTCGATGCCCAGGGGGGAGTAGAAGATGAGTACGTCGTAGAAAACGTCTTCAAGATCGGTCAGGTCGGAAGAGACAGTGCGGTACATGAGCGCCGGCGTCCAGTCGAACTTGTTCTCATCGAGGTAAGCGGAGACGAACGCGGACCCCAGGTTGCCCGTGGGCAAGAGGAACTTCTCTTTGCTGCGGTGCTTTTTCAGGGTAGGGGCAAGATCCTGGATGGTGCGCTGACCAAAAAATACCTTCCGCTTGCGGTAAACGATGAACTTCTGCAGGTAGTTGGCGATTGCTTCGGTCATGCAATAGTACTTCGTGTCCTGGCTCATTTCAATACGCATCGCTTTGCAAAGACGAAAGAAATGCTCGATGGCCAGTTTTGAAGTAAAAATGATGGCGGAAAACTCGTCGGGGCGGATTCTTTCCTTGCGAAACTCTTTATCGGAAAGCCCCTGAACTTCAATAAACGGACGCCAGTCGATTTGCAATTCGTACTTACTTTCAAGACGAGCGAAAGGACTACGGTCGGGCTTGGGCTGCGAAACCAAAATCGTGCGTATCGGCTTCAAGGTTTCTTTGCTCTCACTCTGTGCGGACATGCTCATTTTTTTCTTCCTTATGTTCGGTTAGAAGCGCGCGCTTTTCTTGTCAATGTCTTTAGACTAAAGTGTCCGTCAAGTAGCGGTAAATCAACAGGAAAGGGGCTACTTCGATGGCACAAATATACAACAAAATATGTACAGGCCTGCTTGCCGCCAGACGGTTGGCGATGAAGATGCCCCGAAAAAGATGCATCAAATAGATGCCGCCACTCAGCAGCAGGCCACCATAAATAAAGGTTGATCGCCACTCAGCGGGCGCGTAACTGACCAGTAAATTGATCGGCGCCAGAAATAAACCGGTGAGGATGGCAAAAACCATCACCGTGAAAGCATAGCGGCCGACTTCCTTACGCACCGGAAAGAGGTGTGCATAGAAAAGCAGAATGAGATTTTTGACCCCCACCAGCGCCGCCACCACCAGAGAATATGTAAGCCAGCTTCCCCAGATACCCAGTCCCAGACTGATGTCGAACCGGGTGGCCAACAGGTAAACAAAATAACCGGCGGAGAAGAAAAAGTAGATGTAGCAGGCCCATAATGCGCCCAGTTCGCCGCCCGAACGGCGTGTATAGAGTTGGTTCATGAGCCCTTCGTTCACCGTGCCGAGCAGACATTGACGCAGCAACGGACCAAAGAGAAGCCAAAGCCCGGATAGAAGAAGCAACAGGATAACATGAATGGCCAAGAGACTTCCCTTCCCTTTATCGGGGTCCGTAGACTGAATGACGAGGGGAGAGGCACCGAGGCCAGGACGGAATCCGGCCTCCCCGGATAATTTGGGCGCGGCCGCGGGTGCAATATCAAAACCGTTGGAAGCCGTGTCGGAAGTACGGCCGGAACGAGGACGAAGATCAAATGGATTGCCGGTAGGCCGGGCGGAGGAGGATTGGGCACTGGCCGAAGGAGGGAGCCGCTTGGTGATCTCGAACGGATTTGCCCCCTGCCGCGCACCGGCGGCAAACGAAAGACAAAGAGTCAGTAATATTAATTGTAGGTAACGCAAAGAGAGTGTGTCAAGATTCCGGACGGCTAAGATACGCATACCGATTTACAGGATTGGGCGTGGGCAAAAAAAAAGCCTGATCGCGAAGCGATCAGGCACAAACAATCATAATCTCATGAAAAAAAGACGACCTAAAAAATTCTTTGCGTGATGTAAAGAACATCACTCGTATTTTGTAACAACCTAACGCTCAATAAGCTTAGGTTGTTGTTAGTGTAGCGTTAAATGTCCGCTGCCGATGATAAAGCCATTTCCGGTGATTTCGTAGAAATAAGCACCGCTGGCAACAGGCGGACGAAGAAATTCAAAGTTATCTCCCCGGAATGAGTTGCGAAAGACCTGGCGACCGCTCGCGTCGAAGAGTTGAAAATTAAATTCCGTATGGCGTGATTCCCATCCCAAGATCTGTACCGTTGTACGATCGATTACCGGGTTAGGGCTCACTTTTATATAAACACCCGCCGCTTGTGGCAAGTTGCGATCAGAGGTAGTGAGCAGGCATCCGTTCTCATCGTAGAGATCGTTGCAGCCAACCACATGGCGCACCTCACCGGAAAGGACCGGCGATTCGTAGTCGAAATAAACGGCAGCACGATTTCTGATTACGGTACCCTGTGTAGTATTCGGTTTTTGGGATAGTCGGTATGAGACATAGCCCTGTCGGGTAACCGCGTCAGCTTCCCCCGTGCCGCCGCCTGAAAAAATTCGGATTGAATCAAACGTGATCTTCAAAATTCCATCCTGGTAAAGGATAAAATCATAGGGATGACTCGCGGCACCCATCTCCAAACTGTTGAAGTCCAACTGTTCGGGGAGAGTGTCACGGATGACCACGCGTTCGTAGGAGTCGTTGCCCGGCAGCGCGAAGAATACCGAATATTCAATGTCTGTTTTTGGGATAATGATGGAATCTTGATAGCCACGGGGGTAGGCCGTCATCTGAAAAGCGGCGCCTTGATCCAGCGCAACGATCTCCTGGGTTAAAATGTCAATGAATAGGTCCCCGTCGTTATCGGGAAACTGCGCAACAAAACCGGTTGAAAATCCGGCATCGCTGCTTTGGGTCTGGCAACCCTCCGCTACCGCGGTGGGAAACTGACTTCCGGGGTGACCGTCCGATTGCTCGGCGATCAGGCGGTAAGTGCCAACTTCCTCGTTTTCGGGAATGATAACTTCGATGGTTTGCGAAGACATCGAAGCCAATAGTTCCGTATTGCCCTGAACACGCATAGCAATGTCTTCGATAATGACATAATTGCTGGGCTGCGTCATATCCTCACCAACGTTGGTGATGATAAAGGACAATCCTTCTACCCGGTCGCAGCGGCTGGTAACTACGATGCTGGAGCCATCCCATTCGTCAGCGTTTGCCGGCGCACATTCGATCAGAGGAAAGATCATGGCACTGGAGCTGATGGCCTGGCCGTCAACAACGTCGCTACAGGCGACGCGGACCGTTATTTCTATCGTCCCTTCCGTTGAAGGGCCGAGGTCCCCGAGGTCAAAGACCAGCGAAGAGTCCGTCTCTTCCACCGTACTGTTGGCGGATAGAAACGTAAGGTATTCGTTGAGCTTTACTTCAACGCTGGCATCCGTAGCGGTATCCGTACCGGAGTTGCCATAATAGACCGTGATCCGCTGGGTCTCGCACTGAAGCGCCGGAGTGGCACTCATGCTTACTTCGAGAAGCGGACAGTTGATGGCGGGCCGTAACGCGAAGTCGTGAAAATTCGAATCGTAAGGTGCCGTGAGGTCCACCGTAAGGAGGACGGGATCACAGATTTCCCAACGGTTGTTCTTTTTCAGCAACTCCAACTCATAGATGCCGGCATCGACCCGAAGATCATAATTACCAAGCGAGTCGGTACTGCCAAAAAAAGTCACGTTGTCACCCGTTGCCTTTACCAGCCAGCCGTTAAGGCCAAGATCGCCTTCCGTGAAGGGTGCGCAATCGTCACCTCTCGGGAAGTAAACCTTACCGCGCAGGTAGTTGGTCTGCAATCCGCCAAGATCATCCGTTTTAAACAGGACCATCTCATTACCAAGTACGCCGGTGGTGCGGGAACTGAAACCGGCGAGGGCAAAGCCTCCGTCCAGCGTCTGGGCCAGGTCGATGCCTACATCAAGCGTTTCCTCGTCGCCGAGGGTGCGCTGTGAGATCATCTGACCATCTTCCGCCCGGACCTTTACCAGCAGCACATCGAGATCGGCGGCGGTCGGGAACGTTTTACCGACGGCGACGAGGCTTTCGCCGTTGTCTTCCTCGATTACGTTATAAAGTATATCCTCAAATGGTCCCGCGTCAATTTCGTGGTACCACAGCGTATCTCCGTTGAGATCCGCCTTGGCGATTAAAGCCTTATTCGTTCCATCCGTTACACCGACAAAAACCAGGTGATTGTCGTGGGTACGGATGATGTTTTCAAGTTGTTGTCCGCGCTCATCGTCGCCGTAGGTCTTGTTCCAGTTCACCGTTCCGTCGGAGCTAAGCCCGTAGAGAACGATTTTCTGAACGTCGAAGACCGAGTTGCGAACGTTGCCACCTACGATGATCTCTCCGTCCGAACCGATGACTGCGCCAAAACCCTCCGCGTCGAAGTTGCCGCCGATAATGGTACGGAAAAGTTGTTCGCCGTTCTTATCGACCTTTGTTACAACGATGTCGCTGCGGTCAGTGTCCGCCTGTCGACGGAAACCGGTGATCAGGTATTCCTGGTTAGGAAGGGCCACGATCTGGCGGCCACGCTCACTGATGCCTGCATCGCCGTAAGACTTGCTGAAGACAACCTCGCCAAAGCGGTCGAGCTTCACCAGGTAGGTCTGCTCGGCGGCGGAGACGGTGGCCTGACGAAATCCGGCCACCAGATAGCTGCCGTCCTCAGCGGTGACGATGTCCCGGGCCTGCTCAACGAAACCTTCGTCGTAAGTGCGGGTCCAGATGACGGTGCCGTCTACGTCCGTGCGGACAATAAAAATGTCAAAGTCGTTGTCGTCACCCTGTACCCCCTGTGTGCTGCCGACCTCGATGTATCCGTGGTCTTTAGTCTGGAGGATGGCCTGACCGAAGTCGTCCTTGGGGCCGCCGAACTGTTTTTCATACCCTTGGGCACCAACCGTGAAAGAAAGACAAAGCATAGCCAGCATCAGGGCCATACACTGGCACTGACGACCGAAGGCCAATACCGTTAGTCGCTGTTTCATTGTTTGTGTTTGTAGGTCGCTATCCGTTGATTGCAATGCAAATATGGAGGCAGAATGACCCGACCCAAAAAACACAATCATAGCTTTGTTGAAAAAAAGGGAGGTATATTTGTACAGCATTATCGGCTTATTTGGGGGCTAAAGTCTCTGTTTTACTGGATTTTAAGCAATTTTAGAGTTGGAAATTTGTTGAAGAAATATGGAGACTACCGTTGAAAAAAATCCGCTTATTTCTATTTATCAGTCGCTGGACAAGTCGGATGGACGTCGTTTGGGTAAATGGCTCGATAGTCCGATCCACAACCAACGCGCCGACGTGAGGGCACTTCATGCCTATCTGCTGGGGGGAGAAGACCGCCTGTATAAAACGTCTTCACTGACAAAAATGCGTGTCTGGAAGCGGATTTTTCCTAAAGAACCCTTCGATGACGCGCGGCTGCGACAAACCTTTCACTGGACATTGAAGGCTACAGAAGCTTTTTTGGCCTGGAATAACTGGCAGAGAGATGAATTTAGCCGGCAGTTGGCCTTAGTGATGGAACTGCGTAAGCGAAATATTACGACTTTGGCCGGAAGGAAGCTAAAAAAAACCATTCAATCTCAGAATCAGATTCCTCTTCGCAACGAAAGCTACTTTCGTAATGAATATTTACTGGAGCTGGAACGGGAAGAACACCGGAATGCTTACCAGCCGCTGGAAAGCCCCCGGCTTATAGAAATATCGGACACATTGGATCTGACGTACTTCATTGAAAAGTTGAAGGTATCGGGCAACATGATCTTTCAGCAGCGTATTAAAAAAATTGAGTACGATCTTCGTATGGTGGATGAGGTAGTGGCGCAAGTAAGTCGTCTGGACCTTAGTAAGCACCCGGTGCTGGCAATCCACTATTATGGTTATCGTGGCCTTATTGAAGATGATGCCTCTGGGGAATCAATCGGTTTGTTGCGTGATGCCGTAGCGAAGCATGGCGACCTGTTGGCTCAAAAAGATCTCCGGCACGTCATTCTAATGGCCATTAATATTTGTATTTCTAATATGAATATAGGGCGGGAAACCTATATCCGGGAAGCATTTGAGTGGTACCGCTTGGGGTTTTACCGAGATGTAATCGCCGAAAATAACCTGTTAACCAGAGCAACCTACCTCAATATCATTACCATCGGACTTCGCCTGAAAGAGTACGTTTGGATTGAAAATTTCATAAATGAGAGCACCAGCCAACTGGAAGAAGATATACGGGAGAACACGGAGAACTTCTCCAGGGCCCGGTTGAGTTACGAGTTGAAAGATTACGATACTGCGATGCGTCTTCTGGTTATCGTAGACCTCAAGCACCCTGTTTATAACCTTCTCGCGAAAACCCTGCTGTTGAAAATCTATTACGAGCTGGACGAATACGACGCCATGGAAAGCCAACTGGACAGTATGACCACCTACATTCGCCGAAAAGAAATTGCCGAACTGCGGCGCGACAACTTCAACAACATCGTCCGCTTCGTGCGTCAGCTAAGCCGGATTCCTCACGGCGACCGTCCAAAGCTTAAGGAACTGAAGGCTCGTATTGAGCAGGCATCCCCCCTGACCGAGAAGCAATGGCTCCTAGAGCAACTGGCTGCCCGCTAACCACCCCTGCTTTCTAAAATCTATCGTTGCATCCCGCGTCCGCGCCCAAAAGCAGCCGTAAAAAAAAGCGGCGGTACCACCAAAGTAGTACCGCCGCTTTTATTGGCATTCAAAAATCCGAAGATTCTCCAGTAACAGCTCAATTACCGAAGCGTCACCTTAGTGGTGCTTACGCGGCTGGCACCGGATACCTGCACCACGTAGATGCCGGAGGGCAACCGGGCGGTATTGATGGTGGTGGTCGCGTTGCCGGGCAGCAGGCGTAACTTCTGGGTATGCAGGGCGCGGCCGTCGATGCTCAGAAGCTGGACGGTAGCGTCACCGGCGCGTTCGCTTGAAATGGACACATTGACGAAGTCCTTGGCGGGGTTGGGGAAGACGCGAACGTCGGTAAGGCCCAGTGAAGGATCGTTGGTGTTGTCGATGATGGCGTTGAGGGCCAGTACGCCGAAGTTGCCGATATCGGTAACGAACTCGTCACCGGCGTCGGAGGTCAGGGTCGCGCTACCTTCGTAGTTGTAGGCGTCGAGGATCTCGATATTGTCCACCCACCAGCCCATGCCGGGGGTATTGGGGTCGGAGAGGAAGCGGAAGCGGACGAAAACCTCCTGACCGGCGTAATCCGAGAGGTCCGCAATGATCTCGCGGTAACCATTGTTCTCCGAGTCGGGAGAATCCGCACTGTCACCCCAGAAGGAACCGACGTTGCGCAGGGCCTCGATTGCGGTAGGAGCCACTTCGCCCCGGTAACCGCCGCGGACCATCTGGTCGTCTAGCTTGTCCCAATCAGTACCGTTGGTACTTACTTCAACAAGGCCGGCGTCCCATCCGGCTTCCGTCTGATACTTGGTAAAGAAGCGCAGCACGGGCCGGTCACCCGCAAGTGAAAGGGCTTCGGAGGTCTGGAGCACCTGGTGCTGACTGGTAGCGGGGTTAACGACGTACCAGGCAAAATCGCCGGCGTAAGGCGTCGTGTCGGTCTGTTCCCAGAAGAACTCCACGGGTGGGTCCTCAACGGTATTGTCGTTCAGGCTGATGACTTCCCAGGCATCGTCACTATCCTCGTTGTCCTCGAAGAAGCTTCGACTGGAGCCCAGAGAGGGGTCGGTGGAAACGTTGTAACGGATGGCTACTTCGTCCTCAAATGCCATGTCACCTATATCAAAGGTAATGACGTTGCCGTCAATGCTGAAATCATCGGCACCACGGACGGAAGCCTCGTTTACGATCATTCCCGCGGGAATTTCGTCGGTGATCACTACGTTGGCGGTGTTGCCGGGGCGGTAGCTGATGGCCCGCAGGGCAACGAGTACGTCTTCTCCGGCGTTGATCACTCTTTTGTCGGTACCCTTGATCAGCTCAACGTTGCCGCGGCAATAGGGACTGAGGTCGAAGGCTTCGAACCCGTCGTCACGGGCGTCATTGCTACCCTGGCGGGCGGAGAAGCCAAGGCCACGACGGGCGAACACGTCCCAAATAAAACACTGGTTGGCCCCTTCGTTGAGGTCCATGTCGGCGGCGAGGATACCGTCGCGGCCATCTATGAATCCGGGGCTGCACTTGGTGCGCTTCATGCCTTCGATGACGAGCCGGACGGCCATGTTGTTACCGCCCGTTCCGTCGATCAGGTCTTCGTCGAAGCCGTCGCGATTGGTGAACGCCCAGTACATGTCCCACAGCATGGCGTTCCACACCTCACCGAGGGGGTGGGGGGCGGTGCCGGCCGTAATGATCCGGTTGTAAGTATAAGGGTTAACGCTGAAGTCGGTGGAATAGGGGAGGGTGCGGATGCCGCTACCGTTGACACCCCGGCCCGTTGGAAAATTGATGAGGCCGCGCGATTCGCTGCCGTCGGGCGAGTCGGAGAGGGAAAGTGGCGTGGATGCAAGGCTGAAAAAGTCTGACCAGCCTTCGCCCATCTGTTCATTGTTGGTCATGCAGCTGGCCACGGAGGGGCCACCAATAAGGCGATTGGAAACACCGTGTCCTAATTCGTGTGCGATCAGGCCGTTATCGAAATCGCCGTCCCGATCGGGAGCGGCCAGAAACGACATATTGACGTCCGTGCCGGAGGCAACGGTGTTGCGAAGCTCCACGCACTGCTCGAAGGAAATAAAGACGCTGGGGATTTCTTTCGTCAGTTCGGGATTACCGTCGCTCATGTTGATGATGCCACCGCGCTCCTCGCCGGCTTGGATGTCATTGCAGATCACAACGCCTACGGCACCCGCTTCCTGTGCGTTAAACACCTTGAGAGAGAAGTTACAATCACCACGCGTAACGAGGGCGATGTTGCCCGTCAGGTCGTTGGTGATTTCGGTGCAGCCCCGGGCGGGTTCCGAGATTTTTACCAGAGCGGTAACGGGATTGTCCACAATCTGGGGACCGAACTGCGCCGTACCGGTCGTATATCCAATATTGAGAGCGGCGGGCTCGAGAACGCTCATCACGTTGGTGCTGGGCCAGACGTACATCTGCATCACGCCGCTGGTGCCGTCGACGGGGGTAAAGAAGTTGGCGTTGCCGCGCAGCATATTGTCACCCTGAATCGCGGCACCATCCTGGACGCGCATGAGGACCTCGTCCTGTCCGCGGCCGTCGCCGGAATAGTTTCTGGTCTGGAAGTTGCCGGAAGCTTCGTCGAATCCATGCTGGAAGAGCCAGTCGTGCAAAGCGCTATTGATGTAGAAAGCCTGGGTCATGGCGGCCTTTTGAATAGTTTCGGCCGGCTGACCGTCGGCGTAGAAAAAGTCAAAAACGAGGCTGTCGCCCCCGTCTGCTATTTCTTCGTCGGGGGTATCGTCGTTGTTGCGGTCGGCAAAAGCGTAGACGTTGTTGCCACGGGTAATGGTGAACTCGGGGCCGGGAACACCATCTGTATCGTGCCAGCCGAAGGGCGAGGCTACGGGGTGGGCGGGATTCACTACGCGTTGGCGATCTACGTGGGTCGGCGACTCTTCACCAAAAGGGATTACGTTATAAGTGGCTCCGTCGGCAACGACGGTACTTTCGGTCGTGTAGGTTTTGTTCAGCAATTGCTTACTGATGGAAACGTCTTTCGCGGCGGTGGAGGTGCAGTTGCGGTCGTGTCCCTGTCCGGCCTTGCCGTGGCTGCACTTCAGTACGAGGTTATCCTGGTCGATAATGCTGCCGTCCTGGGCATCGACGACGACAAGCCAGTAATCGGCGCTTGCGCGGTGCTGGTCGATCGAGACACGGTAGGCCAGGCGGGTACCACCCTCGGTGTGGTAATAACCCATAAGCACCTTGATGGGCTTGGGGCTGACGGCGGCCCAGCTGAAGCTTTCCTCCCCGTCGTGGATGCCGCTTGCGGTTGGCGCCCCGAAGGCGGCCGTTACGGCGTTGACGGCTTTGCTTAAGGCAATTTGGGCGGGGAACGCAGGTGCGGGGACGGGTACGGAAGCAAAGCCGGATACCAGACCGTTGGTGCGGTGAATCAGGCGGTCGGCCCGGAAGTGTAGCGACGCCTGAGCGTTGAATACCGGTAAACCGTGCAGCCGCTGGGTGACGTAGATGTGGCGGGTGCCGTTGGGGCTGGCGTAGTTGTCCGTGATCCGCAGGTCGTCGATGTCGGTCGCTTCAAGGCCGAAAGCAGCGTATTCCTTCTGCAGATAATCGAGGGCAAGCTTACCGTTGGTCTGAGCCCAAAGGCCGGTAGAAGACATTAACAATAGCGCGAGCAATAAGTAAGTGAAAGTTCTTTTCATGCTAAACTAGTCTTTGAACTATGAGAGTACAAGGGAGGCGGTCAAAAAAATACAGCTAGTAAAAACTTAAATCAGGAGCAACAAAACAATCGCCACCTGGAGACCGCTGCCTTATAATGAGGTAATTAGAGCGTGCCAAAGCTAACGAATCATTGTTAACTTAACCATCTCCCACCAACAATTATGACCTGCATATTAGATTTTTATCGGTACTTGGGAATATGCAGGACACTACTGAATTTAAATACTGGCCCAAAAGACCGCTAATTTTGCTCCTCCTGGTCCTGCTTTGCACCAGCGGCCGCGCTCAGAGAATGCAGGACCGGGAACTGCGCGGCGTCTGGATGGCTACCGTGCTTAACATCGATTTTCCGCAAAGTCCTACCGCCAGCGCCGCTACCCTGCAAGCCGACTTCAAAAGCCAGTTATACCGCCTGCGCCGCGCCGGTATCAATGCTCTGTTCGTACAGGTGCGCCCGGCCGCCGATGCCATTTACCCCAGTCGGTACGCCCCCTGGAGCGAATGGCTTACCGGGAAGCAGGGCAAGGCACCGGTCAGCGGCTTCGACCCCCTCGCTCACATGATCGAAACGGCCCACGCCCAGGGCATTGAGCTGCACGCCTGGGTCAACCCCTACCGCGTTGCCATGACGCTCGACAGCCTTGATAAAGCCCCCGATCACCTGCTGAATACCCACCCCGAATGGGTGCGCACCTACGCCGGCCGCCGCTACCTCGATCCCGGACTACCCGAAGTGCGCGCCCACCTCGGCGAAGTGATCGACGAGTTGGTGACCGTTTATGACCTCGACGGCATCCACTTCGACGACTATTTTTACCCCTACCCCCAGATCGGCGAAGAATTTCCCGACCAGGCCACTTTCCGGCGTTATGGCGGCAGCCGCCGACTGGCCGACTGGCGCCGCGACAATGTGAACACCTTCGTAGCCGAAACCCACCGCCGCATCAAGGCCGCCAAGCCCTGGGTGTACTTCGGCATCAGTCCCTTCGGCGTCTGGCGTAACCTCAGTCAGGATCCCGCCCGGGGCAGCGCCACCCGCGCCAGCGTCAGCAGCTACGATGATCTCTACGGCGATGCCCTGCACTGGGCCAGGCAAGGAACGGTAGATTATCTGCTGCCCCAACTCTACTGGAGCATGAACTACGCCCCGGCGAGCTACCAAACCCTCGCTGACTGGTGGGGGAGAAACACTCCCCCCGCTACCGGTCTGTACGTCGGCCACGCCGCTTATAAGGTCGGTACCAACAACGATCCGGCCTGGACCGGCCTCGAAGAGCTGCCCCGTCAGGTAGCACATAACCGGCGCGCTCCGACCCTGAGCGGCAGCGTTTATTTCAGCGCCCGGTCCATACTGCTCAACCGGGCTGGCCTGGCCCGGCGCCTGGCGGACATACATGCGCTGCCCGCGCTGCTGCCCGGGCGTACTGCCCCTTTCCCGGTTAGGCCCGTGAAAGTAAAGCTGTACAAACCTAAAACGACGGACGGAGGAGAACTCCTCGTCTGGGAGGTCGATAAGAAAGTGCCTGAAATCGATCTACCGTACTATTTCGCCATCTACCGGGGCACCAGGACCACCCCGATGAAACTGCTGTACCGTACTCCCTACGGCCTGGACGATTGCCGGCGATTACATTATTACGACAAGCAGGCAGATCCGACGTTGAAGCATGTATATAAAGTGGTGGGGATGGACCGCTACCACCGGGAGTTGGTGGTAAAGGCGTCAGGCAGTCGGGCCGTGAAGTAATCAAACAGTCTGTAAAACCATTCACTCCGCCACCTGTATCTGGTCTTCCTCCAGTAGTGGCTTCCGCTGGTACCGGAAGAACAACTGCGCCGTAGCAAGAACGTCCTTTTCGCAGTACGTCGCAATGCGGTCCAGATCATCGTCTTCCCAGAATACGCGGCCCACCTGACTGCCGTCGATGTCGTCTTTGGGCGTGGGAAAACCGAGTACGCCGGCCAGGAGTTTAAGGGAGGTGTAGGATTTGTAATCGCCGAATTTCCAGAGCGTCATGGTATCCAGCAGGTGATTAAGTTCCCATGGTTTTTTGCCGGTGATCTGCAACATTTTGGGCAGGGGGAGTTGATTGACGACGATACGTCTACACATGTACGGCACGTCGAACTCCTTAATGTTGTGACCGCAGATGAACTGTTTGTTTACGTCGCCGTAGTACTGATCGAGCATGGCGTTAAACTCCTGCAACAGAACTTTTTCGTCGCGGTTGGCGAAGGACTTGAGGCGGATCTTGAGCCGCTTGTCGTTGTCCCGGTAGACCGCTCCCACGCTGATACATACAATTTTTCCGAACTCGGCGTAGATGGCGGCCTTGTCGATGTAGCTGGCCGCATTTTCTTCTTCGGTCAGCTCCTCTCCGTAGCGTTTCAGTACCCCGGGAGCTTTCAGCCCCCACAGGTATTTGAAGTTGTCGTCGAGCCCGTCGTATGTGCCGGCACCACTAACGGTTTCAATATCAAGAAAAAGGACTTTGGTAGCGTCGATTTGGTCGATCATGTGGCACGAATTTTGAAACCGGCGGTGAAATTCTTATCGAAAATTATACTCCCGATACAAAAGCAGCCGGTAACTATTGTTGAGTACACTTTTATTAACTGATAGTTTACCTTTGTAGTAATTGTTATCAAATTGCGAACTAACTCCTAACTCCTAACTCCTAACTCCTAACTCCTAACTCCTAACTCCTAACTCCTAACTCCTAACTCCTAACTCCCCTCACTTCTCCAGCCGCTCCAGCTCCCGCAAAAGATTTCCCACGTTGTTGCGCAGCACGAAGTCGATTCTCCGGTTGGCGCGTTGCCCTTCGGCGGTGGCGTTGGATTTGGCCGGGCCGAATTCGCCATGGCTGGCGGCAATCACGCGGTTAGGACTCAGGTAATACGTTTTGGCCAGTTCACCGGCAAGAAAGGTGGCGCGCAGGGCGGCGTACTCCCAGTTGCTGGTACCGCGGCGGGGGTTGGGCTGGTTGTCGGTATGGCCAACGATGGTGAGTTTTAGTAAGGGGTCTTTCTGCAGAGCGTCCATTACCGCGCGCAGAACGATGGGAGCGTCTTCCATTAATTTGTCCACGCTGCGGGGCTTAAACAACACGTCTTCCTGCACGCTGAGGGTCACTTCGCCGGCGCTTACGGCGACGGAGTAACCTTCGTCGGGAATATTAGCCTCCAGGGCGTTGGTGATTACGGAGTCGGCCTGCGTTACGCCGCGCAGGAAGCGGTTGATGATTCGCTGCTGGTCGATCAGGAGGGTGTCGTAGGCGAGTTCAGCCATCAGGAGGTCCTTGCGGGTATCCGCCAGTTTTGAGGTCATCCTGGTACTTGTAGTGGTAAGATTGCCGCTTAGTTTATCGAGTTCTTCTTCGTAGGTGGCGAGGCGGTCCTGCATTTTGTCCTGCGTGAGCAGCAGGGCCCCGTTGGCGCCCTGGAGCCGCGCCATTTCCACCACCATGCGGCCGATGCTGTCTTGCCGACCGCGCAGGTCACGTTCCTGCTCCAGAATGACGGTGTTGTACCCCTCTTTTAGCAGGGCGGTCCGTTTGGGGGAGAGGCAACCGGTGAGGGCAAACAGGGACGGGATAATCAAAAAGATAGATTTCATCAGAAAGGAAATATAGGGGGCTGCTTCGGCGGGAAAAGGGGAAGAGCAAGCCCCGGGAACGCAATCGGGGGAAGGGGACAAAATTAGTACACCCGGAGACGACGTAAAAATAACATTTGACTTTTGACTGGCTTTTTTGCCCGTACCGAACTGGCAGTCTTTTCCGCAGCTAAGGCTACGCAGATGTTTCGTAAGCGCCATGAGAACCGAAAGCGTCAGGTCTGTGAATCCCGTAAGTTATTTTCCGGTACCCTTTAGCGGTACGGTACTGAATTCTCAGATGGCTTCCGCTTCCGGATGAAACAATAAGCCTTTTCCGTGTTCGCGTAGCCAGGCGTCGTACGTGCGGTAGTCGGGCAGGGCGCGCTCGACCTGGGCCCAGAAGCGGGGGGAATGGTTGGCTTCAACCAGGTGGGCCAACTCGTGAATGATCACGGCGTCGAGCACCTCGTCCGGCGCCAGCAGCAGGCGGGTGGCCAGGTTGATGTTTCCCTTATGCGAACAACTGCCCCAGCGGGAGTACGTGTCGGATAACTTAACGGCGTTGACGGGGCGGCGAAAGTGGCGGTCGTTGAGGGCATGCACGCGGGCGGCGACTTCGGGCAGGTAAACGCCGCCAAAATACTTGGCCAGCAGTTTGGCCAGCATCTTGCCGCCCTGCACCCGTTCGTCGGTATTGTTGAACAGGACCCGCAGCCGCCCCTCCCCGGTTTTTAAAATGCGGTGGCTCTTCAGGTCGTGAAAACCCACGTCGATCCGATACTCCGTTCCCCGGACGTGAAAGCGGTAGCGCCCGGCCATGCTGGTGGTGCGGAAGTGGGCGAAAGCATCCGGCTTTTTGGCGTGCAGGTCTTTGGCCCACTGCAGCATTTTGCGGAGCTGAGCGGTGCGCTCCGACTGGCCGAGCCCGGCGGGCAGGCGGATGATCATGGCCTTGCTGGTGACCGAGGCGCGGGTGTTGTAGCGCCCGCGCTCCGTGATCACGCGTACGGGTACGGTCAGGTCGCCGAAGTGGAGACTGTCGCGTTGCTCATGGACTTTTTTAGGACGTCGGGCCATGAACGCAAGAAACGGATTTCTGGGAATATTCTTTTGGCGCGGCCGCAGGTGCAGGGGAGGTGTGTGTAGCGAGCAACGGTCTGCGGACCTTTGTTGTACACACGCCGCGGGATGCAGGGGAAAGCCCTGAGGCACGGCTACCTGACTACCTTAAATCCCAGCTGCTCGAAGTCCCGGTAAAAATCAGGGTAACTCTTGCCCACCACTTCCGGGTCTTCGATCGCAACGGCGTGCTGTAAGGCGAGGGGAGCCATGGACATCGCCATCCGGTGATCGTGGTAGGTCGCGAAGGTGGGCGTGCCGGCGGCATAATCCGCTTTGCCCTCTTGGCCAAAGTACTGCTGCTCCGGGCCGGCTCCACTCAGGTGCGCGGGAATTTTGTACAGCGCGATGCCCAGTTTGCCCAGTTCCGTCTTCATCGCCTTCACCCGGTCGGTCTCTTTGATGAATAAGGTCTGGAGCCCGCTGTAAAGCCCCTGCACGCCGAGGCCCGCGCAGGTCGCCATCAGCGTCTGAGCAATATCGGGACACTCTACGAAATCCTGCTCAAACAGCGGTGGCACCCGGGCGTCGGCCGCTTTCTCGATCAGCAACCCCTTATCGTTGAAGGTAGAGACAACGCCGAAGCGCTCATAAAGCTTCGCTACTACGGAATCGCCCTGTACGCTTTCGGCGAACAAACCGTCGATCTGAATTTTGGCGCTCCCGGCCAGCGCGGCCACGCCGTAGTAATAGCTGGCGGCCGACCAATCGGCCTCCACGATGAATTCCCGGGGCTGGTAAGCCTGGGGTTCTACCACGATGGTCTGCCCCTCCCAGCTACTCTTAACGCCGAAGTATGCCATCAGCGAGAGCGTCATTTTGATGTAGGGCACAGAGACGATCTCGCCTTCGAGGGTCAGACGCAAGCCCCGGGGGAGGGTGGGGGCCAGCATAAGCAGGCTGCTGATGTACTGGCTGCTGGTGTCGGCGGCGATGGTGAGGGCGTGGGTGCAATCTAGGGCGGCGTGTCCGATGCGCAAGGGGGGGAAACCCTCATTCTCGGTGTACTCGATATCGGCACCCAGTTCCCGGAGCGCATCAACGAGAATGCCGATGGGCCGTTCCTTCATGCGCCGGCTCCCGGTCAGTACCTGGTGGCCCGGCCGCCGGCTCAGGAAACCGGTGAGAAAACGGAAGGTGGTACCGGCCGGGCCGGCGTCGAGCACCTCCTCTTCGCTGGCCAGCAGTTGCTCCAGCCGCACGGTGTCGTCCGCTGCTGCCAGCCGGTGAATCGGGAAGCCCCCCGGGGTGAGCGCACGGATGATCAGCGCACGGTTGGCGATAGACTTGGAGCCGGTGAGCTCGATGTGGCCCTTTATCTCGGGGTTGGGGTGACTTAGTTTGTACATGTGCTCGGGGTTGCTCGGGGTTGTGGCGGCAAAGGTAGTTTGCGGGAAAGGTTTTTGGTTTAAGCCGGCGGGGAACTTTTTTGATCTTGGGTTTACGTCCCTTCACAAAGATGCCGAGGAGGCGTAAACCGTAACCGCCTGACGACGGCTACCGGATAGCGGGCGGTCGGAGGGTCTTATCCTTCGAGGCATCCCTTAAAAGCGACTGGCGGTGGTCCACGCTTATAAAGGGCCTGATAATAGCATGCAGAGTGGGACGGGTTCCAATCATTGATCTTAAAGACCCTTACGTTGTACCCGCGTCCGCGCCCTAAAATGACCTTAATGCCGTCCGAGTGAGCAAATCCGCCGAAAACGCGTTCTTTACGGCACAAACAAATCACGAAGAGCTATGAATAAGAAGTCGCTAACCATCGTCGCCGTTCTGCTGGCGCTACTATTTTTGGGGTCCCTGGCCTGGGGCATCAGCCGCAACAGTGCCGCGGGTGAGCTTACCGTAGAGAACGAACGGGTGAACACCGAAGCGGAGCAGCTCACCATTCTGCGCGCCAAACTGGAGGCGGAAGTGGACAGCCTCGGCTCCGCTTACGAAACGGCCGTTGCCGATAAAGAAAGCCTGCAGGGCCGGCTCACCGAAGCCCAGGCAACCACCAAAGCCGCGCTCTACGACATGCGCAAGGCACAAAAGTCCCGCAAGAACGACAACGACGTCGCCTACCAGATGCGTCTCCAGATCGAAGACCTGATCAACGCCCGCGCCAACCTCGAAACCCGCCTGGCCGAAGTGGAAACGGAACTGACGACCCTGCGCAAGGAAAACGTCGTGCTGCGTCAGGATCTTTCCACCTCCAAAACCGAAGCCTACAACCTGGCCAAAAAAAGCGATAACCTGGAAACCATGACCAAAACCATGGAAAAACAGATCAACGTGATGACCCTCGGTGCCTTCAAGGCCAGCGCCATTCAGGTGGATATGTACAGAGGAAATAAAGGCACGAAAGTGACCGCCAACGCCAGCCGCGTAAAGCGCCTCGCCATCAGTTTCGACCTCACCGACGTGCCCGACAAATACCTCGGCGTGCGCCCCATCTACCTGGTTCTTACCGACCAGGCCGGTACCCCCGTCATGTCCGAGAATCCCGTTCGCGCCAAAGCGATCGTCAACGGTTCGGCCATGGACATCATCGCCCTGGAGGGCCGCGACGTCAACGTGGAGAAGAACCAGCGCATCAGTTTCACCCACGAGCTGGATACCAAACTACAGGCCGGGTACTACCGCGCCCAGATCTTTACCGACCTGGGGCTACTCGGCGCGGCGAACGTGAACCTGAGGTAGAACCCGGGAACAAGGAATTCGAAACCAGAGAGCTGGCAGCTAGTTCGCTGGTTTCCAGTTCCCTGGTTTCTAATACACAGTTCCCTAGTTTCTAATCCCTACCTTTGTCTCCCGCATACCAAAACTGACCTGTAAAGATGGTGTTTCTTGAATTTGAGCGACCGCTGGAAAAGCTTTACGAGCAACTTGAAAAAGTACGTGAGGTAGCTGAAGACGGCGTGGTAGATATGGAGGAAACCATTCTGGAACTGGAAAGCCGGATCAAACAAACCCGCAAAGACATCTACTCCAACCTCAACGGCTGGCAGCGGGTACAGCTGAGCCGCCATCCCGAGCGGCCGTACACGCTGTACTACATCGAGCAGATGTGCCGTAAGTTCGTGGAGCTGCACGGCGACCGCTACTACGGCGACGACAAAGCCGTGGTGGGAGGAATCGGCAATATGGACGGACAAACCATCGTCATCATCGGGCACCAGAAGGGGGTCAATACCAAAATGCGGCAGTACCGCAATTTCGGAATGGCCAACCCCGAAGGCTACCGCAAGGCCCTGCGTCTGATGAAAATGGCCGAGCGTTTCAACTTTCCCGTTGTTTGCCTCATCGATACCCCCGGGGCCTTCCCCGGTATCGAGGCCGAGGAGCGTGGCCAGGCCGAAGCCATCGCCCGGAATCTCTTCGAAATGGCGCAGTTGCGTGTACCCATCGTGTGCGCCGTCATCGGGGAAGGTGCCAGCGGGGGAGCCATCGGCATCGGCCTGGGCGATCACGTGATGATGCTTGAAAACACTTGGTACTCGGTCATCAGCCCCGAAAGCTGTAGCTCCATTCTCTGGCGCAGCTGGGATTATAAGGAGCAGGCGGCCGAAGCACTGAAGCTCACCGCGGAAGACATGCTCGGCTTTGATATCATCGATGAGATCGTGAAGGAACCACAGGGCGGCGCGCATTCCGGTCCCGAAGAAATGGCCAAGAGCCTGAAACGACAGCTGAAAAAAGCTTTGGCGACCCTGCAGGAGAAGGACATTGATACGGTGATCGAAGAACGGATCGCCAAGTATTCGGCCATCGGCCAGGTGGAAAACGCCGGTTAATTGACCTTCTTCAATAACATAAAAAAGACGCTTTTCAGAAAGCGGCTATCTTCTGAAATTGCCAAAGCCCCGCTACCGACCGGAGCCCAGCATCCGGATACGGCCAAGGACATCACGATCGTTTTCCCAGCCGACTCCGCCAGCGACCGCAAAGTTTTGGACAAGTGGCGGGACGCTCACCAGCGACCGGGCGTCAGAATCCGGGCCATCGGTTACTTTGCGCACGAGGTAGGTTCGGCCAGTTTCGATTTTACGATGGTGACCCTGAAGGATAAAAACTGGTTCGGCGTGCCCGACAACGAGGCGATCCGTACTTACCGTTCGGAGCCTACCCAGTTGCTGATCCGCCTCGGCCCGCCGGAGCACGGCGTGCTCGACTACCTGGCGGCGGCAAAAACAGCGGGGCTCAAAGTGGGTCCCTACTCCGAAGAACCCATGAATCCGTACCATCTGATGTACGACGCCGGCCAGGCCGAAAGCTTTAAGGACCAACTGGCGGCCATTACTCATATCTTCAGCTTTACCAATGCAGCAGCCATCACTTCCAAAATTTAGCGGCACCGGCGTCGCGCTCATCACCCCCTTCAAGACTGATCTTTCCGTTGATTATCCCGCGCTGGGCAACATCATCGATTACGTTATTCAGGGCGGGGTGGACTACGTCGTCTGCCTGGGCACCACCGGCGAGGCGATCACGCTCAGCGCGGCCGAATGCCGGGAAATACTCGATTTTACCCTGCGCCACGTCGACGGGCGGGTGCCCATCGTAGCGGGCTTTTTTGGCGGCAACTACACCGAGAAGTTGGAGGATCGGATCAAAGAATATAATTTCGACGGCGTGGCCGGCATCATGAGCAGCAGCCCGGCCTACAGCAAGCCGCCGCAATCAGGCATTTATCAGCACTTCATGCGGGTGGCTGACGCCAGCCCCCTACCCGTCATCATCTACAACGTCCCGGGCCGAACGAGCAGCAACGTGCTGCCGGAGACGATCCTCAAACTCGCCGAGAATCACGACAACTTCGCGGCCGTGAAGGAGGCCAGTGGTAAGATCGAGCAGGCGGTCGAGATCCTGAAGTACTGCCGTAAGGATTTCGGGGTGCTTTCGGGAGACGATCCCCTCACGGCGGCCATCATTGCCCTGGGGGGGCACGGCGGCATTAGCGTGATCGCCAACGTGCTGCCCGCGCAGTTCAGCGGTATGGTCAATGCCGCTCTGGCCAGCGACTTCCCCCGGGCGCGTAAGCTCAATTTCGATATGCTGGAGGTGCATCCCCTGTTGTACGTTGAGGGAAATCCGGTCGGCATCAAGGCGGCCGTCTCCATGCTCGGCCTGTGTCGCAACCACCTGCGGGTACCGCTCGTGCCCCTTTCGGAGCCGCACCGGGAAACGTTGCGCAAATTGCTTAGCCGGGTGCCGGACTTCGTGGTAGAATGACCCCTTTTTAGGCGCGGCCGCGGGTGCAAGGAAAAGACGCTTGCGAAGACATCGCTCGGAGCTGGTCCCTGGCCGCGCAACTGTCCGCCCCGGAAGATTACGTCGAACCAGGCCGGCCAGACACGCGAACATCGGTTTCAAAACGTTTTCTACCTGCACCCAACCCGTACCACGCCAACCATCTGATCCATGCGCGCCCTGAAATTCATCGGCCTACTTACGTTGCTCCTGATTGTCGTTCCCCTGGTGGCGGTCACCTTCTTCGGTGGCCCCATCGCCAAAGCGGTGGTGAATTCGCTCAACGACCGGCTTCAGACCGATATAGAAGTGGCCCGGTACGATATTTCCTTCTGGAGCAACTTCCCCAGTCTCTCCGTCAACCTCGAAGACGTACGGGTGGCCGGCAGCGACGGCAGCAACTTGCTGGTGGCCGAGCAGCTAAGCTGTCTGCTCGATCTCGGCAGCCTCTTCGGTAAGGTCCGGGTAGAGGAGATCGTCGTCTCCGACGGCAGCCTGAACCTGATCGTCGACGTAGACGGCAATACCAACTATCAACTCACCGGTTACGCTCCCGTTGGGAGTAAAGAAACCCCGACCGGCGAGGTCACCGAGTTCGCCATCGCCGAGGCCCGCTTCAACGGCATTGAGGTGAGCTACCGCGACGCCCAGCTCCAGGTCTACCTCAACGGCAACGTTGAACGTGTAACCTTCGCCGGAGACTTCGGCGCCGATGAGTATCTGCTGGCTACCGAGGGGACGATGGAAATTTATCACCTTGATCAGGATGGCGTCCGCTACGTCAACGAACAGCAGCTCCGCCTGGAGGCGCAAACGCGTATCGACAACGTCAGCAAAGTGTACACTTTTGCCCCCCTGGCAATTGTATCGGGAGAACTGGAGTTTGGCGTCGTCGGATCCTTAAAGTCCACCAAGAACGGATTGCTGACCGACCTGCGCGTTGAAAGCCAGTCGGGAAGCCTCGAAGACGTCATTGCACTCATCCCGCCCGCCTATGCCGGTAACCTGAAAGAACTGGAAACCCGCGGCAAACTAGAACTAAGCGGTAGCCTGACCGGAGAATGGACCCAGCGGACGTATCCCAAAATGGACGGTAGCCTGGTTTTTACCAACGGCCGGGTGGGCAGCCCCCGCATCAACGTCGGAGCCAAAAACCTCAACCTCCGCGCCCGCTTCGTCAATGATTACGGCTCCGCCGGGGGCGTGCAGTCTTTTTCCATCGACGAGCTTACCGGGGAATTTCGGGGGGAACCCTTCAGCATGCGTATGAGCATCGAAAACCTCGACGACCCCGAGATCGACTTTGCCGCCAACGGTTCTTTTCCGTTGGAAACATTGCCCGCTTTTGTGGGCGAAGGGGGCCTGACCGACGGCGATGGCTTCGTCCGTATTCAGGACCTGCGCATCGTCGGTCGTTACGAAGATATGCTGCGGCCCCGTACCGTCTCCCGGGTCAGTGCCGGCGGCCGACTCACCTTTGAAGACGGCGAACTGACCGTTAATGATCGCGATCTGCTATTCCCGTCCGGTACCCTGCAACTACGCGACAACGAGATGGAACTGACCGACTTCACCTTCGAGGGGCCGGATACCGAGATCAGTTTCTCCGGCAAGGCCACGAACTTGATCCCCGTCCTTTTCGCCGACAGCCTCAACACCAAGGATGCCGAGCTGAACTTCGATGCCCGCATGACCGGTGCGTCGCTCGACATCGACGAACTACTAAAGCTCGCCGGCCCTACCGAAGAAGAGGAGGAGGTTGCCGAAGCCACCGGTAAAACCGACAGTCTGCGCGCCAAGACCATTGTTCGCCGCGCCCGGATCACGGACCTGCTGCGTGGTCGCTTCGACGCCGACGTAAAGACCTGGAACTACGGCAAGGTGGAGGGAAAGAATTTTCGGGGACAACTTGTTTTTAAGCCGCGCATCCTCAGCGTAACTGGTATTACCGACGCGATGGAGGGTCGGCTTGAGTTAGACGGAAACGTTTACTTCCAGGAGTTGCAACGCGTAGAAGGAAGGGTGAAAGCCGTCAGCATCGATGCGGAAAAGTTCTTTGAACAAGGCGAGAACTTCGGCCAAGAGGTGTTGATCTCCGACAACATCCGGGGCAAAATGAACGCCAGCCTCTGGATTCAGACCTACTTCACCGAGCAGGGGGAATTCGATTACGAAAAATTTCGCATGCTGGCCGGAATCGACATCGCCAACGGTGAGCTCCGGGATTTTAAAATGCTGGAAAACTTCGCTTTCGCCCTGAAGGCCGGTGATCTTGAAAGGGTACGCTTTACCCGCCTTCAGAATTTCTTTGAGATCGAGGAGGAGACCCTTTACATTCCCACCATGTTCATTCAGTCCAGCGCCGTCAACCTGGAGTTGAGCGGCAGCCATTCCTTCAACAATTACCTCGACTACTTCATTAAGGTCAACGCCGGGCAGGCCATCAAGAACAAAATTTCCCGTCACAACCGGAACCTGGAGATCCTGCCCGCCCGCCGCAACGGATTCTTCAACCTCTACTACACCATAAACGGACCGCTTGAAAGCTATAAGGTGGAGAGCAATAAACGGAAGGTGAAGGACGATTTTCGGCGCAGCGGATTCCGCAAGGAGCGGGTACGGCGCAAGTTGCAGGAGTTGTTTTCCGAGCCGATCGAGCTACTGGCGGTGCCGGTGGAAACGGAGGATGTGGCGGGGAATTAGCGTATCATCGGAAAGATCGGTCGGCGCCGCGTAGCAAAGATCTCCGGGTTATTGGACCGGTCACCGACGGTGATGATGCCAAATTATGAAAGAATTAAATCACTTCTCTCAGGGTGGTTATCAGTTCCTCCTGCTTCGCCTCGCTGGTGATCAGGTAAACGGGAACCACCACCGAAGTACCGCCTTTCAGCGTCACCTTCAGGTCGCGGATGTTGGGTCGTTCCACGGCAGAGATGTCGGCCAACATAATTTTTTTCTCGTCCACCTTCTGCGTCAAACTCCAGGTGAGGTCTTCTTCACCAACGCGTACGTAACGATCCGCCGGGCCCCGGGAGGCGTGCTCGTGGCGGTAGCCAATATAGGCCAGTACTGCTCCGACGAGGAGATAAATCAGGCCCAGGATGAGATGCCACCAGCTGTGTCCCTCGTCGCTCGAGTGCCAGTCGGTCACGAACAGAAAAATTTGCTGTCCCGCGGCGAGCAGTAAAAGGAATGCTCCGAGAAAAAGTACGAAGTGAACCCACCGGTCGGAAGGCTCGGCGTGGTGCTCGGAGTGGTAGCTGTAACGAAGTTTCATTGACCGCGAAGGTAAAGCGTAGTTTTCAGAGTGTGGAAATCCAGCGTTCGAAGTTTATGTACGACCGTAACCCGGTTCCTGCCCCCGTCACCTGAAACCTGACTACTGAAAGCAAGATCAATCCCTTTGATCTTTACCGAATAAACACAATCTTTCCCACCGCACTCTCCGGATCATTTAATCCGAAGCGCCCGTTAGTGGACCCGAAAACAAGATAAACCCCGCTGTTTGCCCGTCGACCGTTGTAGTCCTCGCCCGACCAGACGAACTGCCCGCCCGTAGCCACTCCTTCGGCCACCAGCTTCCCGGAGAGGTCGGTGATCTTCACCCGTGCGTCCCGCGCCAGGCCGTTGATGGCTATCGGGCCGTCGTAGCCCGGCTCCACGGGGTTAGGGAAGATGACCAGATCGTTCCTGAAAGTCCGTTCGGAAGCGTCGGTTGCGTCGGCCCGGTAACTGATGATGCCCAGCTCGGTGCCGAAGTACACAACACCGCTGGTGGGGTCAATGGCAATGTCACGCACGATATTGTCGAGCAGGGGGCTGTTGCCGGAGTCGAAGAAACGAAGTTGCTCCGAACCGTCGGCCGAGAGGAGATAAGCACCGCCACTGGTACCGATCCACTTGCGGTTACCGCCATCGACGGTGATGGAGCGAATTTCTTCTGTTTCCAGCAGGAATCCGCCAAAGTCATCGGCTTCTACGATCGGCAGCCGGCCCGGACAGCGGGCGGGATTGAAAACATCTTGCCCGCATTCAAAAAGTACGATGCCCTGGCTCGTTCCCACCCAGACGTTCCCGTCCAAATCCACGGCTACGCTGCGCACGTTGTTCGAGGGTAAATTGCTGTTATTGGCCAGAATGGTACGGCAACGATCGTCGGACGGGTCGAGCGGAGTGCCCATCGGATCGGTCACCGTCAGTCCTTCCCCGACGCTGGTGGCGTGGACTACCCAAACGTAGCCCTGCTCGTCGATGTCCACGGCCAGGGCGTTGTTTAGCGAGCAGTTACCCCCCAGCAGGCCCCACTCGCCCTCGGGCGAACGGGCGCTGAGAAAATCACCGTTTTCCGCCCGGCTGTTGGCTACGTAGGTGAAGCCCGCCGCGTCGGCCACTACGCCGGCTACCCGCACCCTACCCTCATTGGCTCCGAGGCCGTTCTGTAGCGGGGTATTGAATTCGTCGAACAGCTCGCTGGTTTCATCATTCTCGTCGAAGGCAACCACGCCTTCGAAAAAAGAGCTGAACCAATGCAGGTCATTGGCTTCATCATAATAGACATCGACGATAGAGAAAGCATCGTCATCTCCACCGATCACACCGTCCCGACCGCGAATAGCTTCCACGTTCTCGGAATCGAAAATGGTCCATTCACCGTCTTGGAACCGGTAAACTCCGTTGAAGTCCAGGCTGGCCGAGAAGTTTTCGTCGAGTAAAGAGGGGGCTACCCACAGCGAGGTGCCGTCATGGATCAGGCGGTAGTTGTCATCATTCAGGGGCCCTCCGTATTCGATGATCTCGCAGTCGCCGCTACCGGAGGATTCCAGGTACCGGATACCCTCTGTTTGGCTTTCTTCGGCAAACCAGATGCGTCCCTGTTCGTCCTCAATGGCGTAGCGGGACTTAAAAATGCAAAAACTGATGGAGCGGGTCACGCCCCTTTCGTTGAGGAAAGCCAGTTGCCGGCTACCGCAATCATCCGGCGGGCAGTTGTAACCCGCCATCATGCGCCTATCGGTGACGCTCAGGTACTGGAGCCGCCAGGGAGGGCCGTCACTGGCGTCGTAAAAAAGCGCGGCGGTATCGGCCTGCAGCTTAAAAACATCTTCTTCCACCCCGAAGTAGAGCTCGTTCTTAAAAACGTTGATGGCCGTACTCGCATAGTCTCCCGGCAGGCCATGGATATCTCCCAGTAGTTCCCAGTTGCCGAAGTCGTTGAGGTTAACGTCCCGGTTTGCCGCCCGGTAAACGCCCTCCTCGGTAGCGACGTAGATAAAACCATCGTGGATGGCCGTGCCGTTGACGCCGACGCCGGTAAAAGTGGTGAAAAGGAATGTCCTGTCGTCGAGGCTCAAAGCAGAAAGGCCGTAGCCGGCCGCCAGGTAGACGACGTTGCGCTCGGAGTCGAAAAACATATCATTGATCCGCTTATCGCCGCTAAAGTTAAAATTGTCGATCTGCCGCAGGGTAAAAAAACGGCCATCACGCAACAGGTCTATGACCCCGCTTTCGTAGACGATGATCAACGTCTCGGTCGGGTCATGGTAACGGATCAACCGGATGCGAGCCTCCGAAAGACCGTTTTCGCGGGCCAGCCGGGAAATACTAAGGTCTTCCTTGTCGAGGTAGAAAATGGCTTTGCCCGTAGTGTAGATGATGGAACCGGGGCTTTGCGTAACGTAGGTGCCGAAGCGGTAAGACTGCAGGGTATTCCATTCCCCGAGACTGTCCGTTTGGGCGGAAAGGGAACCGAGCAACAGCAGCAGCAAGAATAGAAAATTGTTTTTTAGGGGCATACGTACAAAGGTAGGGCCGGAGAGGTAACAATAGGCGTAAAGTGGTAGTGATGTAAGCGGGCTTACTTCCATAAACAGATACGTTTTTGGTTAAATTCGTAGTCTGTCGGGAACAATAAATTCCTTGCACGGCATCCATAAAAAAAGGTCCAGGCGTTGCACCGCCGGGACCTTATATCGTAGCTTTCTAACTACATGTAATAACTGGAATCTAGGGCGCTAAGCGCCAAAAATTAAAAACTTCTTGGAGGCGGCAAAAAACCAACAATTCGCAGGCCTCTAAAATTGAACACGCTTTTTGGAAAAAAAACTCAGTAGAGAAAGTTGCACCTTTCCCTTTTGATAGTACAAAGATATGGTGGGGGGGGAGGGGGTACCACCCCATACTAATGGGGTGGGGGTGCCTGGAAGTGTTAATTTAAGGCTGATTGCCCGGTCGGAAGTGCTTCCGCCGGGGGGGGGCAAAAAACCGGTTGTGAGGGAGTCAATAAACGGCGGGCGGTGCCCTTCTGGTCACATGACCGACTTCACTCTTCCTCTCCGATTCCCAATTCCGCGGCTACCTCCATCATCTTAGCCCGGGCGGCTTCCGGTTCGTTCGGGATATCGCCGTCGAGGATTGCTTCACGGACAGCGTCCTTGATAAGGCCCACCTGGCGGCTGGGCTTTATGTTGAAGGTGGCCATGATCAACTCTCCGGTGATCGGGGGTTGCCAGTTCTTGAGGTGATCCTTCTCTTCGATCTCGGTCATTCGCTCGCGAAGCTCCAGGTAGTTCTCCCGGTATCGCCTGACTTTATGGGGGTTCTTACTGGTGATGTCGCTGGCGCAGAGCGTCATCAGGTCATCGATGTCTCCACCGGCTTCAAAGAGAATGCGGCGGATGGCGGAGTCGGAGATTTCTTCCTGGGTAAGACTGATGGGACGCTGGTGAAGGGCAACGAGTTTCTGAACGTACTTGAGCTTATCGTTTGGCAGGCGAAGGCGGCGGAAGATGCGCGGTACCATATTGGCCCCGACGGCGTCGTGGGCGTGGAAGGTCCACCCCGCGGTAGATTCCCACCGTTTGGTCTTTGCTTTACCAATGTCGTGCAGCAGCGCCGCCCAGCGCAGCCATAGGTCGGGGCTCCGTTCGGCGAGGTTATCCACTACCTGAACGGTGTGCAGGAAATTGTCTTTGTGCTTACGTCCGTTGCGGGACTCCACGCCACGCAGGGCGGCCAGTTCGGGAAGTACGTAGTCGAGCAGGCCGGTGTCGTCCATCAGTTTCAGACCGATGCCGGGCCGGGGGGCCAGCAGTATTTTGTGCAGTTCGGTGGCGATGCGCTCCCAGCTGATGATTTTAAGTCGTTCGCGGTGTTCGCGGATCGCGGTCTTGGTAGCCGGATCGAGCTGGAAGCCGAGTTGGGTGGCGAAGCGAACGCCGCGCATCATCCGCAGGGGATCGTCGCTGAAGGTCTTCCCCGGCTCCAGGGGGGTGACGAGTCTTTTCGCTTCCAGGTCCTCCAGCCCGTTGAAGGGATCGATGATGTTGCCGTAGTCCTGCTCGTTAAGGCTGATGGCCAGGGCGTTGATGGTATAGTCGCGGCGGTTCTGATCGTCGGCCAGGGAGCCGGACTCCACGGTGGGCTTGCGGCTGTCGGAGCGGTAGCTTTCCTTGCGCGCGCCGACGAATTCGATCTCGAGATCGCGGTGCTTGAGGGCGGCGGTGCCAAAGCGTTTGAAGACAGTGACCCGGCTGCGGGGATGCAGGCTGTTGCCGACCTTGCGGGCCAGGTCGATCCCGCTGCCGACGCAGACGATGTCCAGATCTTTGCTCGGCCGGGCCAGCAACCGGTCGCGCACGTAGCCGCCCACCACGTAGGTAGGGTAGCCCAGTTCGGCGGCGGCCCTGCTGATGACTTCGAAAATTTTTCGTTCGTTGTCGCGAATCTGGAAAATCATATATCGGAGCGCGAAGATAATGGAATATTGGAGAGGAAATTCTCCGGAGGAAGTCCAACTGTAAGGTCTTCCGGTCACCGTTTAGGTACGCTCCCCGTCAAACCAAATGATATCTATCTGATAGTCAGAGAAAAACATCATCTCTACTTAACATTGGAGATGATAACTTTGTATTACCATAATGGGAGGGGTGAAAATTTCTGCTACCCCGATTTGTTAACAACGCAAACCTGCTTTAATGATGGAATTATACTCAAGGACGGTGTTCATCACCCTGATTTTCAACCTGCTTTGCACCGGCGTCCGCGCCCAGACAACCGTTGCCGTCATGGATTTCGATGGAACGGCTCCGGAGATGACGATCAGTACCGATGTCCCTTTTTTCGACAACCACAATACGGGTTCAAATGATGGGTTCTTCGGAATTCATGACGCTAATGACGACCCGACGGATGGGGTGCCCACAGACACCGGTGACGGGGTAACCACCCGCGTAAACCTGGTAAACGCCAGCCCGATATCCGGAGATTTTTTGTACGTCAATGATCTACGACCGGAAACATCCGATTCCGTACAGTTCGGCACGAGTGATTTTGCCACCATCACCTTCGGGCCGGTAGACATCACGGGGCTCAGCTCGGTTACTTTCTCTTTCGATTATAGTATCGAGGACTTTGGGGGAACCGACGAAGTGACCTATCAGGTTTTTGCCGACGGGGTTGGACTGGGAGCCGTCGGACTCGTTAATGAAATCGGTAACGTGAGCGCCTGCATCCCCGACGGAAGAAGCAGCGTGTCTCTGGAACTGCGGATTAAGCAAAACGGAGAAAGTGACAATGCCGGTTTTGACAACTTCACCGTTTTGGCGGATTCTCCCGGATTTACGTGTGCCGACCCCTGCGGTATCACCAACTTCGGGCCCGCCACCACGAGCTGTATCTCCTCCACGGCCGGCCCCGACAACGATACTTACGAAGTTACCATCCCCTTCACCGGTGCCGACGCCGACGCCACGCTGGTGGTGGAAGTCGATAACAACGCCGCCGCTTTCACCATCGCTTCGGGAGACCTCGCGGCGGGAACCAGCCCACTGATCGTACAGAGCGCCGCATTCCTTGAGGGAACGACTTTCTCCATCGGCCTTACGGATACTGGCGGCGAATGTGCCTCGCTTACCCCGGTAAGCGGAAGCGTGACCGCCAACGCCTGTAACCCCAACTGCGACGTCAGCATCCTGACCCAGAACGTTACCTTTTTCTGCGAATCCCTCACGGACGGCATCGACAACGTCACCATCGATATCGATTACACGGGCAACGACGACGGTGTGAACGTAACGATCACCGGCCCCGCTAACGGAACAGTCTTCTCCGGCACTGATTTATTCAACGACCCCGACGGGCGCGTACTGGCTACGGGAATACCCGAGGGCGACACCTATACCGTTGCGGTTACGGGTAGCGGTTGCGACCGGTCGTTTGTACTGACAATTCCCGCCGGTTCCTGCGCGGGATCCGATATCGTGATCAACGAGGTGCTCTACGACGGCCTGTCGTCCACGGATTCAACCAATCTCGGCTCCCCAGCTTTCAGTGATCCTAACCGGGATGATAATTTTAAAGGCGGAGAAGACGAGTTCGTGGAGATCACGAATACCGGCACGACGACCATTGACATCGGTGGCTATACGCTCAGCGACCAGAACAACGCCGACATCATCACCGTCCCCGCCGGCACTATGCTGGCTCCGGGAGCGTACTTCGTGTTCTTTGGCGGCGGAGCGCCTGATCTGCCCTGCCAGACCGCCGTCCGCGGCGGCGGCAGTCCGTTTCTGGGTCTCAATAACACCGGCAACGAGCAGGTGATCATAAAAGACGCTTCCGGCACCACCGTGGCCCAAATGAGCTACACCGGAATGGGTAACGTGAACGAGTCCTTGGCGCTGTCTCCAAATGCGGACCCCACGGGCACGTACGTTCCCCAGACTTCCATACTCGACCCTACGCGCTATTCCCCCTGTTTCGATAACGACGACATGAACCTTCCCGTCGATCTGCTCCTTTTTACCGCCTACGCGAACGCAAAGGCCGTGCTGGTGAACTGGGAAACGACCAGTGAGATCGCCAACGATCATTTCGTAGTGGAACGCAGCGCTGACGGCCGGGGCTGGATGCGTCTCGGTGTAGTGATGGCGTCTGAATATGGGGCCGGGCAGTACGAATTTACCGATGAAAGCCCGCTTGGAGGCGTCAATCTTTACCGTTTACGGCAAGTTGACGTGGCCGGCAGTTACGCGCTGTACGGGCCGGTTACCGCAGTATTTACGGCGGTTGCGGGTATCTACCCCAACCCGGTTGCAAACGAGATCAACCTGCGGGGATTTGCCTCCGGTACTCACTTCAGTTTGCTGGATGCGTCGGGCAGAATCCTCCGGGAGCTTCCGGCGGGTACTTTGCGTGCCGACGTCGGCAGCCTTCGTACCGGTTTGTATTTACTGCGTGCTTCGGGGGCTAAAGGAACGGAAGTGATTCGATTCGTCAAACAGTAAAATTACGCTGCTCTCTTTCCGGGCGCGGCCGCAGGAATGCAAAGCGAAAGTTTTCAAGGGCAATCGTTTGAACTCTTCAGCCCCGGTAGGAAACTGCCGGGGCTGTTCTTTTTACCTAGTAAAAGAGAACCAGGAACCCACAATCCACAAAAGATTACACACATGCCCCTACCGACTCCCAACGGTTTCCAGTCATACGCCGATCCCCTGCTGACCAAAGCCGACCGCTGCACCCTCTGCGCGGATCGCCTGCCGCGGGAACCTAAACCCATCTTCCGCATCCACCCCGAGGCGAAAATCGCCCTCATCAGCCAGGCACCGGGCCGGCTGGCCCACGAGAGCGGCGTGGCCTGGGACGACCCCAGCGGTCGCCGCCTCCGGGAATGGCTGGGGGTGGATGAGGAATCTTTTTACAATTCGACCACCTTTGCGGTTCTTCCCATCGGCCTGTGCTATCCCGGCAAGGGAACCGGGGGAGACCTGCCGCCCCGGCCGGAGTGCGCCCCCGTGTGGCAAGCGCCGCTGCTGGGGATGATGCCCGTCCTGAAACTCAAGGTGCTCATCGGCAGTTGGTCGCAGGCCCACTACCTGGGCAACCGGCGCAAAAAGACCCTCACCGAAACGGTGCGGCATTATCGCGACTACCTGCCCGACTATTTTCCCATCCCTCACCCCAGCCCCCGGAATCGGATTTTTTTAAGGCGTAATCCCTGGGTAGAGACGGAAGTTATACCGGCTTTGCGGAAATTGGTCGCAAAGACGATGGGGTGAAACGGAAGGGCCTTGTATTTTTTGACGCCGCCGTAATTAGTGCTCTCCGCTGACCGAAGCAGCTTCGATTTTAAACGGGTTTAAAGTGTATAGGTTACTCATTTTAGAGCTGTTGCAACCCTGCATTCTTGCCAAACAGTTAAAAGTTAGTCGGTTTGCCCAATCCTTATTACCTTTGTTAGCTCTGTAGCCGGTCCCCCAAAACCGACCCAACATGATCTTTGGTGGACATTCAAAGCGAAAATTGAGTGCCACTTACCGGCTTGACAGTGTTTTAGCTTTTGTAATCTCATAGAAACGTAGTCTTATGAAATCATTTTTACACTATTTGGTGTTTGGTGTTGCTTTGGTATCTTCTTTCGGTTTGTTTGCTCAAACGGAAGAGGTTGTTCTGGCGATCATCACCGACATCAACCTTACGCTCAACGACGACTGTGAGGCGCTCGTCATTCCGCAGGAAGTCCTTGTGGGTGATTTTGACGTTGACGGCAACGGCGTTATTCCGCTGGATGCCTTTATCATTGTAGTGGAGGATGGTGACGAGAGTAACGGCCCCGTTATTGATGGCTGCGGTACGTTCAACTACCGCGTTACCGCCGACCCGACCATCATTACCGGATTTACTACCGGGTGGGGAATCATTAATGCGGAAGACAAAACGGCTCCTTTTTTCACGAGCACTCCCGTTGCACCCGTCGGGCCACTTTACTGCAACGATGTTACGAACATAGAACTGGGGCTGCTGCCCAGTACCGTCAGCCGCTGCTACTCGGTCAACACGGCTGATAACTCCATCGTTGCCGGTTCCCTGAATCCGTTACTCCGCGCCCGTTTACTTGCCGGTGGTGGCCTGCCTGGCGCAACCGACAACTGCTCGTCTACCGTAGAAATTTGCGTCAATGACATCGTAACGCGTGACGAAGACAACCCCGACTGCGAAGACATCATCCTGACCCGTAGTTTCACCGTTACTGACGGCAGCTGCGGCAGCATCGGTGGTGAACCGAACGCAGAGGCTGTTACCAGCTATGAGATCGTTTTCATCCGCCCCGGCCTGGATGATCTTAACACGGATAACATCGTCGATGTGGTCACCATCGAATGCGGCGAACTCGACGCCAATGGCCTCGTATTCGGTGACGTACCTGCTCCCCGCCCCGCGGACCTGCCCTTTTTTGACGGCCCGAACGGCACCTCCATTCCTCTGGTGTTGGGTAACGACGGAGCCTTCTGCAAGATTGGCGTAACCTTTTCCGACTCTCCCCAAATTGTAACCTGCGACCGCGCCTATAAGGTGATCCGGACGTACTCAATCGTTGACTGGTGTAACCCTTCCGACGTGCGCACCTTTACCCAGATCGTAAAGATCGGTGACTTTACCGCTCCCGTATTCACCGCTCCCGCCGAAGTGGTGGAGTACAACACCAACGTTGGCAACGACTGTGGAGCGTTCATTCGACTGGACCTCGCTTCCCTCCGCCTGACCGACGCCTGCTCGGCCGAGCTTTCCCTGTCCGCCAATGTTTACCTCAACGGTGATCTCGATTCAGCCCCTGTAGGCTCTTTTGCCGTCGACCTGGACAACGCCACCCCGGAAGTTACCAGCATGCTCGAGGCCGGTGACCACATTGTTCGCTACATCTACTCGGATGATTGCGGAAATACGGGCTTTACCGACGTCGATATCCGCATCACCGACGGCACCCCGCCGACCGCGCTTTGCGAAAACGGACTTAACGTCAGCATCACTTCCAGTACGTCTCCCGACCCCGACGTTGCTCCCGGAATTGCAATCATCACGCCGTCGATGATCGATGCCGGCAGCCACGACGACTGCTCGGCGATCACCCTCGAAATAGGTCGTGTCCGTCTGCTGGACAACGGTTCTTACGAATTACTTCCCGGTGCCTCCTATGGCCCCGAGGTCGTTCTGACCTGTGATGACCTCGGTACCGTTTTGGTCGGCCTGAAGGTTACCGACGCACAGGGACTTTCCAACTTCTGCTGGCTTCCCGTACTGGTGGAGGACAAAATAGCGCCGTTCTGTGTAGCTCCCGCTAGCTTGAACCTCAGCTGCGTCGACTTTGACAACGCCGGTTTGCCCGCCGACATCACCGACGCAAGCAATGACCTGCTGGACGCAACTTTTGGCGTCGCTACGGGAACGGATAACTGTGAAGTGACCGTGACCCAGCGAATATCAGGCAGCGTGAACAGCTGTGGTCTGGGTGGTTTTACCCGTGTCTTCACCACTACGGACGGTGCAGGTTTTACCAATAGTAACAACTGTGTACAGCGGGTTGAGATCAATGGCCTTCATGACTATGTGATCACCCTGCCGGGAGATGCTTCTGCTTTTTGTATGCAAACTCCCAACGAAGTGGGCTTGCAGGTTGCGGAAAACGGATGTGACCTGATAACGGTGGAAATGTCCCGCGATACCTTTACGGGTAACGCCGATGAGTGTTATAAAGTACGGGTGGAATATAACATCATCAACTGGTGTGAATACAACACTTTCGGTGAGCCATACCAGATTCCCCGCGACTTCGATGGTGATAACAACCTGCGGGAACGCACTTTCCTGTACGTAGAGCCCTTCGACGCCGCTACTACCCTGGATGATAAGGCATTCCTGGATAATGACGCCACCTTTGGCAACCACAACAGCTATGCCGTCGAAATCGATAACGGTAACGACTTTGACGGGCTGGACGATCAGAACGGTGTGGCCGACACCGAGCCGTATGCTACGGACGACAGCCGCGGTGCTTTCCGGTACTACCAGTTCCTGAAGATTCAGGACGAGGTGTCTCCGGAAATTGTAGCAAATAATCCGACCAACTGTTTCCCGGCAACGAGTGTCAACTGTACGGGAACCGTTTCGCTCGCTTTTGAATTAACCGATAATTGCACCCGCCCGGATCAATTGACTTCGCGCGTTGAGCTCGACGTTGATTTCGATGATGTACAGGGATTTGCCCGTACCCGCTTCCTGCTCGACGGTGAACTGACCAGCGACGCCAACGGAAACTTTGTCGTGACCCTCAACAACGTTCCGCTGGGCGAACATGCTATCCGTGTACGGGGAGCTGACGGCTGTGGTAACGTTGAGGTAGAAGTGATTGAATTTTGCGTCGAGGACGGTTTAGCTCCCACGCCGATCTGTATCCTCCAGACTACCGTTACCCTCGCCCCTAATGGCGATGGAACCGGCTCCGCGGCGTACTGGGCGACCGATGCCATCGCCAGCACCGTAGCGGATTGTTCCGGTGATGTGACCTATTCCATCTATAAGGAAATTGAAACTTTCGAGGACAACTTCCTGCCCGCTCCCGGGCGGGACGGACTCATCTTTGACTGTGACGACGACGCTACGGTACCGATTCGTGTTTACGCTTTTGACCAGAGCGGACTCAGCGATTTCTGCTCCGTACTCGTACTGGTACAGCGTGCCGACAATGCCTGTACGACCAACAATCTGGGGAACATTTCCGGCCTGATCACCACTTCCACCGGTGCCGCTATCGATGACGTCGACCTTTCTCTCTTCGGCGGTGATGGCAGCAGCTTCATTGCTACTTCCGATAATGACGGTAATTACGAATTTACCGACCTGCCGGCTGCGGGTGATGACTACACCATCGATCCTGATCTGGAATCATACATCAACCACAGCCAGGGCGTTTCCACCTTCGACCTGGTACTGATCACCCGCTACATACTTGGTCTTGACGACTTCGAATCGCCGTACCAGATCATCGCCGCAGATGCAAACGGTGACGAGGAAATTTCGGTACAGGATATTCTCGCGATCCGTCGCCTGATTCTTGGACTTGATCTTGAATACCGCAATAATTCAGCTTTCCGGTTTGTGGACGCGGACTTTGTTTTTCCGGTGTCCGCCAACCCATGGGTTACCAACTTCCCCGAAGTGCTTAATATCAACAATCTTTCCGGCAATATCCGTTCGGCCGATTTTATCGGCATCATGATCGGTGACGTGAGCGGAAACGATCCCGACAACGCAACGAACGCCGGTACGGTACGTCCCCGCAGTGACGTAGCGCTGGAAACTGCCGAACTGGAAATGACCGCCGGGCGCAGCTATGACGTAACCATTACCGCAAGCGAAGCCGCGGGGCTGGACGGTTTTCAGGGTACCATCTCATTACGGGAAGGCGTACGTTTACTGGACGTGACCTACGGAGAACTTACTGCGGGTAACGTAAACACGGGCCTTGCCGAACGTGGACTTATTCCCTTCAGCTTTAACGATGAAAACGGGATCGCCGCTACCGCAACGCTGATAACTCTGCGGCTGGTAGCCGCAACCGATGTGCGCCTGAGTGAAGTGCTTGCCATTAGCGACGACCTGTTGCTGGCCGAAGGGTATTTTTCCGGCAGTTCCACCGTCGGGCTGGGGCTGCGTTTCCCGGAGGTGCGGGCTACGGGCACCGAGCCGGCACTGTTACAGAACATTCCCAATCCGGTGGCGAATACGACCGTGGTACAGTTCGATCTTCCCACCGCCGGTAGCGCCTCGCTGACGGTACGCGACGTAAGCGGCCGCATCGTTCTGAATCGGACGATTGAAGCCATCACGGGTAGAAATGTCCTGACGCTTCACCGCAGCGACTTAGGTGCCAGTGGTGTGATGACTTACACCCTTACGACCAACGGATTCAGTGCCACCCGTAAAATGGTGGTGAAGTAAGCGTCTTTGAGAAATCTGCCGCTGAACTGTAAATGGCTCTTTAGCATATGCCTGAACTGTAAATGGCTCTTTAGCATATGCCTAGCGCCGAAGAACAAACCAGGAACCCGTTGGTAACCGGTTTTATCACTTTATCGTGAGGCAATGGCGCCAGTAAATCAGACGCGAAATTGCGCGTTCTCGGTCAGGATACTCATTCCGCATCTAGCAGTAGATTTTCGGGGGAACTCTAAGTTTTGACGTAATCTCCTTGCTTTTTTAACTTATTCAGCACCTGCGCTCCGTCGCCCGTAATTTATGCGTTAACTCGATTGATCCCGATAACTACTGACCGTTTTCGTAGTGTCTTACGGGTTTGTGAGGCATTATGCAATGGATAGGTCTCATCCGTATGCTTTTTTGTAGTGATGCGGGTGTATTTTGTCTCCCTTTTTTTGGCAAAGATTGTCCCGGTATTATTTGGCGGAAGATCTCTCTGCTGAATTTTTGTCCCCTAATGTCGGGTGATTCAGCCACCATATTGTGGGGAAAGTAACGTAAAGCAGGATATTAAGGTGTAGTTTAATAAGCCGGGAAAATGACCTAAGCCGGGACTATGTTTAATCCAGGACGATTAGGTGGATGAAAATAGCTACCTTAGCGGTGCTTTAGGAGTATGGTCATTTAAGCCAACTCCATGTTATAATCCCGAATCGATGAACATATCAACCTTACTCCGGCGTATTCCGGGGATCCTGGCGCTCCTATTAGCGCTCTTTCCCCTTCACGCGCAGGAAACCGAATTATTTGTTGAGAACGTAACCGCCGAAGCTGGCGGCGAGGTGACCGTGACCGTGCGGGCCAGAGGTCTTTCCAGTGTGATCGCGTTACAATTGTCGATTGGTTGGGATACGCTTTTGCTAGAGTATCAAGAATCCAATGACGCGAATATTCAGGGTGCTACCACGGGCTTCAACGTATCTAACACCGGCAGTGGAACCCTGGGTTATCTGGCAATCGACGATGGTCTGATGCCCTTTGATCTGCCCGATAGCACTGCGGTGTTTTCGGTTGTCTTCCAGTCGTTGACCTCAAGCGCCGAAGTAACTGAAATCCGGTTCGACAGTATTCCGCTTAAGCTCCAGATGAGCGACGCGGAAAACAACGACGTGACGGCCACGTACACCCCCGGAGAAATAACCTTGGAGGGCACCAGCGGAATTCCCTCGTTTGCCGAAGACAAGCGCTTTTCCGTCGCACCCAATCCTTTTTCTGATTTTGTACGCCTTACGACCAAGCTTACCTACGGGGGCTCCGCTAAGTTGGAGATTCTCGATTTGTCCGGCCGGCTAGTCGGGACGCGTACCTTGAACTTGCGTTCCGGGCTTCAAACCACCGAACTCTCTTCCGATGACTTTCCCGGCGTGGGATCATACGTCATCCGCCTGATTACCGACCGCGAACAACTGCACCGAAAAGTAGTGCTTCATGGCCGGAATCGTTAAGTTTTGCCTCGGATCATTTTCTGTTCCGACCGTTTTTGTACAGGTTTTTTGTATCACATCCCGAAACTGAAATTTAGATGAGAAATTTTTACACCCTGTTCCTGACCGGACTGCTTTTTTGTATGGCCGGCAATCTTTCCGGGCAAATGTTCACCGTAGGCCTCACCAGCACGGAAGGGAACGTTGGCGAAGAAGTTTGTATCGATCTTGTCGGCGAAAACTTTGTCGACCTTGTCGGCCTCCAGTTCACGATGATTTTTGACACCTCCGCCCTGGAGTTCGTGTCGGCTACCGGATCAATCAACGGAACGGCCGTTTCCATCGTGAACCCCCCCTTTTTTCCGACAGAGATTCGCCTGAGTTACAGCCCTTTCAGCTCCGCCGGCTATACCGAACCCGGACCAATCACCTTCGGTACCATTTGTTTTACCATCAGGCAGGACATCACCACTAACGTTGTAATCGATCCCGATCCGGATCTTTTTGAATTCAGCGTCAATGATGGCGGCGGGTTTCAGTTCTTCGGTCCCGCCAACGCCGTAATCTCGAACGGAACGATCATGGGAGGAACCGGAATGGGGTCTACCTGTACCGACGGTATCCAGAACGGTAATGAGACCGGCGTGGACTGTGGTGGGAGTTGTGCACCCTGTATGACGATGCCGACCTGTTCGGATGGCATTCAGAATGGTAACGAAACCGGTGTGGATTGTGGTGGCAGTTGTGCGCCCTGTATGATGACGCCGACTTGTTCGGACGGCGTTCAGAACGGTAATGAGACCGGTGTGGACTGTGGCGGCAGTTGTACGCCCTGTATGACGACGACAACCTGTGGAGAAGGATCGACACTTTTTAACCTCTGTGGCAGCGAAGTGTGTGACATTGCCGTCGGTGGTCAGGCCTGTATTGAGCTTAACGTGGCCAATTTCACCAATATCACTGCCGTTCAGGTTGATCTGCTCTACCCCGGAAACAATTTGGAATTCGTCAGTGCAACGGGACATCCGGACATAGGAACATCGCTTACGAGCAATGAACTTTCCGACGGGCAGGTACGCCTGCTTTTTTTCCGTTCGGCCGACAGCCCGGTTACCCTGGCGGACGGGGAGAGTTTCGCGACCGTATGCTTCACGAACGAATCGGCGACGGCCACCGCGATCAACCTCGATCGTGCACGTATCACTTCAACCACTAACAACAACCTTCAGGCGGAACTGAGCAGCGCCTCCGTTAATGGTTGTGGGAATAACATGCCGACCTGTACGGACGGTATCCAGAACGGCAACGAAACCGGCGTTGATTGCGGTGGCAGTTGTCAACCCTGTATGACAGGTGGCGGCGGCGATGACTGCGGTGCAGGCTCCGATCGCTTTAATCTATGCGTTTCCGACGCCTGTGATGTTGCCGTTGGCGATCAGGTCTGCGTTGACCTTACGGTTTCGATGTTTACGAACATCACCGGGTTTCAGGCAAAGATATTCTACCCTGGCGCTAACCTCGATTACGTCAACTTTACCAATGTACACCCGGCTTTGGGAGACGGTGTCCAGGTCAATGATGTCAGCGACGGTGAAGTCCGGGTATTCTTCTTCCGCGCGGCGAACAGTCCCGCTACGGTTCCCGACGGGGAGTCCATCGTCACGATCTGCTTTACCAACCAGACCACGTCCGCTACTACCCTGGATGCCGCTCAAATCGTTGTTACTGATACGGATGGCGACGTCATCGGCCCCATCGCTAACGACGGATCGGTTAACGGCAACGGCTGTTCCACCACGGGCGAAACTTGCTCCGACGGCGTGATGAACAACGGGGAAACCGGCGTAGATTGTGGCGGCCCCAACTGTGCCGCCTGTCCGGTTACCACAACCTGTGGAGTCGGAACAACCGACGTGGATTTTTGTGTGGGTACCGTATGCGGGAACGCGGGTGCAGAGGTTTGTTTACCGGTTTTTATCGGCAACTTCAACTCGTTGGGTGGATTGCAGTTCTCTCTCGCTTTCACCGCTGCTAACCTGGACTATACCCGCTTCATTCCTTCTCCTAACCTTCAGGGAATTTCAGTAAGCGCGCCAAACGACTCGGACGGAAACCGTATCGACGGCATCGTAAATTTTGTCTGGGCCGATCTTAGCGGTAACGGTGTAAGCTTCCCCGCCGATGAGCCGGTCGTTGAACTCTGCTTCACCGTGGAGAATAGCAACGTGACCCCCCTTACCTTCCGGGACCCCGCCGCCCGGGTAAGAGCCACCGACATTCTTGGCGGACGCCTTCCCGTACGCCTCAACCCAGGCGCCGTCAACCAGAATTGCGGTAATATGGAAACCTGCTCCGACGGTATCCAAAATAACGGGGAAACGGGCGTTGACTGTGGTGGTCCTAATTGTGCTGCCTGTCCGGTCGACACCTGTACCGATGGCATTCAGAACAACGGGGAGACGGGCGTCGATTGCGGCGGTCCCTGTGGACCCTGCTCTACCGGTTCGATCTCGCTCAACGCCGGAAGCGGCATGGCGCAGATCGGGCAGCAGGTTTGTATCGACGTTACCGTGGCTGATTTTGCCGATATCGCCAACGTCGGCCTTACCCTGGGGTACAACAGTGCTTCGCTGAGCCTGGTTTCCGTGACCGCTAACCCGGCTCTGCCCGGCTTCGGTCCGGCCAGCTTTACCACTACCACCAGCGGGCAGATCGTAGTCAATTACGCCCCGAACGCTCCCCAGACGCTTTCCGACGGCGAGGTCTTGTTCGAGGTTTGTTTTGATGTGATCGGCCCCGATGAAAGTCCGCTCACCATCACCAACGCCACCGCCACCACCGGCGGCGGGACGACCCTGATGATAGCCGCCAACAACGGTGTCATTAATCCCGGAGGCGTCAACGAGTACGACGAACTAACGCTGGTGGCCAACAACGTCAATGGAGCCGTTGGCACGGAAGTGTGCGTAGATATACGGGTTTTTAACCTAGACAACCTGGCGGGACTTCAGTTCGGCATCGACTTTGACGAAACAAAACTCGAGTACACCCGGTCGGTCAGTACCGATGAGTTGCCCGGTCTGCTGGTCGCTAACTCAAACGGCTTTTTGCGTGTAATCTGGTTTGATCCCAACGCAGGATCTAACTCCGTCGACGACGGGTTATCCATCGTTGAGGTTTGTTTTAACGTACTGGAGGCCTGTAATACACCCATCGACATTACGGATCAACCCCCGGGCTTCCGTAACCGCGCTACCGACCCCGAGGGGGAGCTGGTTGATTTAGGAACGGTTGATGGAAATGTAAACTCCAGAATCTCCTGCGGCCCGACCGGCACTCCTCCCAACCTGATTCTCGACCTGGAGAGTGCGAGCGGACCCGTTGGTACGGAGGTTTGCGTCGATCTCAACGTGACGAACTTCACCACCCTCACCCAGCTCGACTTTTCCATCGCCCACGACCCTGCCAAAGTTCGATTTTCGCGGGCGATCAATTTCGGTCTGGCTTCCCTGACCAGTGCCAACGTCGGCAGCTCCGGCAACAACAGCGTGCAATTCAACTGGAACGCACCGGGAAGCACGGGCCAGAGCTTGCCCGCCGGCGCAAGGTTGGTTACGCTTTGCTACTTTGTCGAAAGCCTGGAAATAGCGCCCCTTAATTTTTCCAACTCCCCAACCATGATCATGGCGCGTAATGCCGATAATCAGAACGTGGGTGTTGTTCCCTCCGGAGGCGTCATTAACCCCGACGCACCCACCGTAGATGGTCTTACTTTCCAGATCGGGTCGGCTACCGCGCAAGTAGGGGAGGAGATCTGCCTGCCGATCATCGGTTTTCAGGCCATCGACCTGGTAGGGTTTCAGTATACCATCAATTATGACCCTGCAATACTGGAGTACCAGGGTACCGGACCGGACTTTGCTTTTGACGGCCTGAACAACGGCTCCATCAGTTTAACGCAACCGGGCGTACTGTCCGTACTGTGGCCATCACCTTCCGCTGTTCCTCAGACCCTGGCTGAAGGGCGGGCACTCTACTCCATCTGTTTCCGGGTGCTTTCCGATGATCCGACGTTCGTAACTTTTGGTGACTCGCCTACCGATATCGAATTCGAGGAAGAAGACGGTATCATCGAAGCCATGCTGTTGAACGGGCAGGTAAACGGCTCCGGTGCGCTGGCAATTGCTGATGCCGACATTCGCTCCCCGAGTTGTGCCGGCGATGGAAACGGTTCAATCGCCCTTACCGTAAGTGGAGGAACTGACTTGGTCTATAATTGGTCACCCAACGTCTCCGCGGGGGCTGCCGCCACCGGACTGAGCGCCGGTAGCTACTCGGTTACCATCACCAATACCGTCACCAGCCAGTCCATCATGCAGACCTTTGTGGTCAATGAGTCAACCCTCTTCAATATCGAGGCAGCCCAGATAGAGGGCATCAGTTGCAACGGATCCCGCGATGGTCGCATTCTGATCGCAACCGTCGGCCCTGATACCGGTCCCTATACCTTTGATTGGGGGGGATCACTGCCGGACGGGGTGCCGGAGCAAATTAATCTCGACGCCGGTCTTTACGACGTGACGGTCACCAACGCAAACGGGTGTGTAAGATCTTTGGACAACATCTTAGTCGGAGAACCTAACGTACTTACCGTTGCCGGATCTCCCAACGACATCTCCCCCGGAGGTACCGGAGGGGTGACCATTCAGGTCAACGGTGGCAGTAGACCATACCGGTATGCCTGGACCGGCCCTGATGGATACTTCTCCGACGTCGAAGACATTAACGACGTGACCGAACCTGGTACTTACTGCCTTACGGTGCTAGACAATAACAGTTGTACCACCACCCAATGTTACGCCATTATCAACGCCCTGGCCGTCATCAGTACCGACGTTAACGTTGGCTGCGTCGGTGAGGAAAGTTGCTCGATCAATATCGAGGTAGTTGGTGGAAACGGTGAATATGACTACGAATGGACCTTCGACGGTACGGTCGTTTCCAATGATCAGGACCTGATTCTCACCGACTGCCAGTTCGGGGATTACACCCTGCGGATCACCAGTGGCACGAACGTAATCACCCAGGTGATCGAGCTTGAATCGCCTACGGAAATCGTGATCGACGCCGTTATACGTCCTTCCACCAACGGAGATAACGGAAGTATCGTACTAACGCCCACGGGTGGTAGTCCTCCCTACAACTTCGATTGGGGTGGGGGAGTGACGGACCAGAACCGGGAGAATCTGACACCGGGAGAATACTGCGTAACGGTAACGGACAGCAACGAATGTACGGGAGAGAACTGCTTTGTCGTCGGTGCTTCCGCTGCCAGCATCCTGGAAGTGCTGACTACGGCACCCGTCTGTTCCGATGGCGAAGACGGCACGATCATGATCGCCCTGAATAACGGCGTAGCCCCGGTCAACGTCAGGATCGTACCGCTGAACATCGACACCAATTTCACCTCCACCACCGTAGACGTTAACGTTCCCGCCGGAAGCTGGCGGGTATTCCTGACCGATGCCCTGGGGTCCCAGGTGGATACTTTAGTGACCGTCAGCGGTCCGGTAGCTGTTTCTGCGGCTGCCACGGTGACCTCCGACACGGAAGATACCGGCTGCTCCGGCATGATCAGTTTAGATATCACCGGCGGAACCGGACCCTACATGGTAACCTGGACCGGTGGCCTGACCGGACCCGCCATCAGTTCTCTTTGCGCCGGAGCGTACGTCCCTACCATTACCGATGCCAACGGTTGTACGCTGATCGCCGAAGCCATCACGGTGGGCAGAATTGACGAGGATATGGTTGCCATCACCGATGTGGCCTGTGCCGACGGGACCGAAGGCGGTATCGACGTCTCCATTACCGGAGGGATGGCACCTTATACCTTCGCCTGGCAACGGGAGGGTAGTATGGACGTCATCGCAATGACCGAGGACATCAGCGGACAGACGGCCGGAGACTATACACTTATGGTTACCGACGCTACCGGAGCAACATTGACAATAAATTATACCATCGGTATTTCCGCCGGTTTTGACGTAGGGGTTGACATAACTACTGATTTTGACGGCTTCGGGGTAAGCTGCGCCGACGCGACCGACGGACGCATCGTCATCACGCTGAGTGGTCAGGGAGAATTCATGTACGAGTTTTTGCTGGGAGACGTGATGGTCGGTATGGACAGTGTTTTAGAGAACGCCGCCGCCGGCGTGTACACCGTGTCGGTAATCGACGACGGAGGTTGCGCGGTTACCCGTACCGTGGAGGTTACCGCTCCACCCGAAATTATGCTTAGCTCCTTGGTAGCTGACGTAAGCTGCAACCTCACCGGAGATGGTAGTGTTGCCGTGACACCTTCCGGTGGTACTCCCAATTACTCTTTCCTGTGGTCTACGGGCGCAGTCACCTCACGGATCGTTAGTTTAAGTGCGGGTGATTACGGCCTCACCGTCACTGATGACAACGATTGTACTGCGGAAGAAATCTACACCCTCACTGCTCCGGAGGACTTGCTAATTACTTTTGAAGCTACGGAGGCTACGGAAGGGTGTAATGGCAGCATCCAGGTATTACCGCTTGGTGGTAGTGGCAGTTACCGGTACAACTGGCCGCAGTTGCCTAACCAGGGCAATAACCCGTTTGCCGAAGGATTGTGCCCCGGAGAGTACACCGTGGAAGTTACCGACGAGAACGGGTGCCAGATGAGAACCATGGTCGCTACCGTACTTGACCGCAGTTTGCCCTGTCTCGATGTGCGCCGCGTCATCACCCCGGACGGTGATGGGCTAAACGAGAGGTTTGTCATTTTCTGCTCCGATGGCGACGCTGCAATTAATAACAACCTTCAGGTTTTCAATCGCTGGGGCCAGCTGGTTTACAGAGCCAACGATTATGATTGTACCGACCTCGGCGGCATCAACTGCTTTGAGGGGGAAACCAACGATGGCGTGATCCTTCCCGAAGGACCGTACTACTACGTTTTTGAATTCACTTCACTGGGCGGAGAGCAAATGCAGCAGCGTGGCTCCCTGTCCATTCTTCGCGACTAAGGTCGCCCGAACCCCGGGAGCGGGGCTTTCCGGCTCCCGGGGGTTTTTATCCTTCATCCCAAGAACATTTAAGTAAAGCTTCCCATGAAAAGAATGCTACCCACCCTGGTTTTGATCCTGGCAGCCCTCGGCGTTTCCGCCCAGGACGAAGCCATTTTTAATCACTACGTTCAAAACCCGATCATCCTCAACCCCGCGGCCGCCGGCTTTAGTGATGAGTACACCCTCCAGCTTAACGCCCGGGCCGCCTGGTCGGGCTTTGAGGACTCTCCCAAAACCGTAGCCGCGCGCTTTAACGGACCGATCGGACAAAGCTTCGGCATCGGCGCGGCCGTTTTTTCCGAATCCGCGGCGCAGTTGCGCCGGCTGAAGGGACAGGTGGACGTGGCCTTCCGTTTCGGCCTCGGTAAGGAAATCAGAGGGAAAAGGGCTTTTCAGGCGGCCTTCGGCTTCTTCACCCAGTTTCAACGGATCACCCTGGATCCGGATATCGTCAACGATGGGCTGCATCAGGCGGGTGATGAGGACATAATGAGATTTCTGGACGGCAAAAACCGCTTCGATGCCGGTATCGGTATCTACGGCAGCTACCTGGAAAACACCTTCGGCGGTTTCACCATCAATAACCTGGTGGCCAATCGGCTTAGCGATATTTCCGGTACGTCCTCCGAAGGGATCAACTATACTTTCCTGCTTGGGCACCGTTTTCGTCTTGAAGACCTGAACGTCAACCTGACGCCCAGCCTTATGCTCCGCGACGTGCAGGACGCACCCTTCATGATGGACATAAATATTCAGGCCGGTTTCCTCGACGACCAGTTCATTGCCGGTCTTTCTTACCGTTACCTCGGGGCACTCGGCCTGTTGCTGGGTACCAGGATCAAGGGATTGCAGCTTTACTACTCCTACGATCTCTCCTTCAGCGAATTTCAACGATACAATAACGGAAGCCACGAATTCACCATCGGGTATTCCATCAACCGGGCCGTGTTCAAAGCTACCCGCGACCGCAAGGCCCGGGAACAGCAGCGGCGTTAATTGGTAATCTGACCGAAAATATTTATCTTTGTCATGCACTCACAAGATTTTGTGGTTGCGTCCCGAGTTTTGAGCTATCCCGCACCCTTATAAAGGTGCTACTATCTACCACCATAAGTTTAACTGAAGCACTTGCCCCACGTAAGTGTTTCCCGTGTTGTTTGCCTTCGTCACCAGGTGTCGTGCAACCACACTTCAAGAGCTTAAATCGGTTTTTGGGATAGCCTCTCTTCCGCGATTCGGGAGAGGGGTTTTTTCCTGTGGTGCTTTTTTGGGCGCGGCCGCAGGTGCAAGAACAGTTTAAGGTAATGGTTTATGCTGAATCAGATGGTTTTACACCGAATTTGAAAGTGACCGTTTGCGTACTTTCGAGAAGTACGACGTAATTCAGACGGTAATCCTTGTGTGACCACAACCCTGCTGCCCCCGATGTCTTTTGGCTGACTGGCCTAATCTCTCTACTAAATCGCAGAAAGGCCTCCGTCCATACCGATTACCTGCCCCGTCACGAAAGCAGCGTTATCACTGAGCAAGAATGCGGCCATGGCTGCAATCTCTTCCGCGGCTGCAACCCTTTTTAGCGGATGGCGCTCGGCGCTGGCCTGGCGTTTGTCCTCAGTAGAAAGCAGTTTTTCCGCCAGTGGCGTATCGGTGAGGGACGGCGCGATGGCATTGACGCGAACCGCCGGAGCGTACTCTGCGGCCAGGCTGCGGGTAAGGCCCTCCAGAGCTCCCTTAGCGGCGGCGATACCGGCATGGAAGGGCATCCCCCGCTGTACGGCAACGGTAGAAAAGAAAACCACCGCCCCCCGGCCTGATTTTTTCAGGGTACGCTCCGCCGCCTGCAGGCAACGTACGGCACCCACCACGTTCAGCTCGAAGGCCGTACGAAACGCCGGGGCTTTCAGGCTGCGAAAAGATTTTAGCTCGATGCTGCCCGGGCAGTAAACCAACCCGTCCAGTTCGGCGGGGATGGCATCTTTGGGCGGGTCGGTTTCTCCCACTACGTTGTAAGGAGTAAAGGAAACCTCCGCCGGCAGATCGCGGGCCTCCCTGGCCCACACGGATACGGAGTGTCCTTCGCTTAATAATTGACTGACCAGCGCGCGGCCGATTCCGGAGCTGCCGCCGATGATGAGGTAAGTTGCCATATTACTTTATTTTGCAAGCCAAACGGAGCGGGGGATAATTGGTTGCGGGGTTTACGCAACTCACGGGGGTTATTTTACTCCAACCTGGCTTCCCCGGTCGCCAGCAGGGAAGCCCTCAACGCCTTGCCGTACTTCTGTCCGTTGAATCGGGTGGTGATCTTTCCCCGGGCCTGCTCTGCTTCCGGTAACGCAATGAATTCCTTACACTGGGTGGAACAGCAGTCGTTAAAATCAGCAGCACAACTTTCGCATTGGACAAAAAGGATATGGCAGGCCTCATTGGCGCAGTCGAGCTGCCGGTCGGAGGGCTTCCCGCACTGATGGCAATGGGCTACGACGTGATCACTGATGCGCTCCCCCAGCCGCTCGTCGAAAACAAAGTTTTTACCGAGGTACTTCGAATCCAAACCGAGGGCCTCGCACTGGCGGGCGTATTCGATGATGCCCCCGTCTACCATGCACACGTTCGCGAATCCCCGGTGCAGATAATAAGCACTAGCCTTCTCGCAGCGGATACCCCCCGTGCAGTACATCACGATGGGCTTGTCTTTTTGGTCGGCCAGCATTTCTTCCACCACGGGCAGCAGATCACGGAAGTTGGTGATGTCGGGCCGGATGGCTCCCTCGAAGTAACCTACTTCACTTTCATAATGGTTGCGCATATCGACGACGACGGTTTCTTCCCGGTCGAGGAGCTCATTTACTTCGGGGGCGGTCAGGTGCCGGCCGCGTTTGGTGACGTCGAAAGTCTCATCGTGCAGGCCATCGGCGACGATTTTTGGGCGAACCTTGATCTTCAGTTTGAGGAACGATTCGGCGTCGGCTTCAATGGCAATGTTGAGGCGCATCCCCGCCAGGAAGTCAACGGAATAAAGTTCCGCTTTGAAAGCTTCAAACTTGGAGGCCGGTACCGATACCTGGCCGTTAATACCTTCCGTAGCTACGTAGACGCGACCGAAAACATCGAGCGCAGTCCAGCGCAGATAACTTTGGTTGCGGAAAAGTTCGGGTTCGGCAATGTGCGCGTAGCGGTAAAAGGAAAAGGTGATGCGGGGTTCCGTCTCCGCGTCCAGGCGGGAGCGGAGTTCTTCGGGGCTGAATTTGTTGCGCAGGTTACGCGGAGACATGGTGGTTGAGTTCAGAAGGCAAATTTAAGGAACTCCCCGCTAAAACTATGCCCCTGAAAAGACTTCCTCCGCACCCGCGTCCCCGCCCTGAAAATTATTCGGACCGGAGATTCGCTCCTGCCCTGAAGGAACTAATTAAGTGTTCTTCCCGTTCCATGAGCGATCCGCAGCCCGTGGATTAAATTGTATTCCGAACTTTTTTCCCGGGGTAGCGACCGTGTACGTAAGTAGCGGCAACCGCGCCCGCCAGCAAACAAATTTCATCGTATGCGCATTTACTTGTGCTCGCTACTTCCGCTACTGATAACGGCTTGCGGAGCGGTACCCTCCCTGCCAGACGGAGACGAGTTTCCCGTGCCACCGCCACCGGACTACGGCAACGAACAAAACTGGGCGGCGCTGCCCCAAATCCGGGATATGGCCGACCGGACGCCCGGGGAGAACCTCACGGACCGGCAAGCCACCGCTCCCGCCGACGTATTCTACGTACACCCCACCATTTACTTCAAGGCCAAAGGGGCCAGTACCAACTGGAACGCCAACCTTGCCGACGCCGACCTCAACGCTGCGGTAGACGAATCTGCGATACTTAATCAGGCTTCCATCTTTAACGCCGCCGGCCGTGTGTTTGCCCCACGGTACCGCCAGGCCAACATCAAAGTCTATCACCCGGAAGGCAGGGCCGTCAGCCGGCGGGCACTGGATACCGCTTACGCCGACGTACGCTCGGCCTTCGATCACTACCTGCAAACCTGGAACGACGGCCGGCCCATCGTGATCGCCAGTCATAGTCAGGGGACGACGCACACCAAACGACTACTCGCCGATCGCTTTGACGGGCACGCCCTGCGCAGCCGGCTCGTTGCTGCGTACCTCGTTGGTATTCCGGTCTCCGCCAATGCCTATCCTACGATCCCCGTATGCCGCAACGCCACCCAAACGGGCTGCTTCGTCAGCTGGCGAACGTACCGACAGGATTTTAAACCGGAAAAAAATTATCGGGACACGGTTCCGGACATTGCCGTGGTGAATCCGCTGAGCTGGACAACCGGCGAAGAACGGGCTCCCGCCAGTCTGAACAGCGGAGGAGTTCTGTACAACTACGCGGCCGGCCCGCAGCCCGGTCTGGTTTGGGCGGAACGGCGCGGAGACGGCCTGTTTACCAACAAGCCGAAGTTCTTTGGAGACATATTCTTTAATCGCAAAAATTACCACATCGGGGACTATAACCTGTTCTGGTTGAACGTGCGGGAAAACGCGGTAGCCAGGGTAGAAGCATTTACGCAATCTTCCTCTGCCAGCAATCCCCAAAAAGAGTAAGCGAGTAACGGTACCTGATCCCGATGCCCGGGTAATCCGGTTAGTCAGCACTGTACGACTCCGGCCTCCGGTCAAAAGTCTAACCCAAGACTAAGGTGAAGTTTGCCTTTTCCCCTGATTCCGGTTTCAATTCCCCAGCCGTAATCGGCGCGGATGAAGTAGCCGAACAGCGTGGTGCGGGCACCAAAGCCGTATCCGTAAATGATCGGGTCGCGGAACCGCCTCACCCGTACGCTTACCGCCGCATTGTTGCCTTCGGCGGCATTAGGATCGGGGTACGTGGTAATGTTAACAGGGTTGTCTTCATCGAACGGATCGCTGCCGGACCAGGCGGAACCGATGTCAAAAAAGGAGACCAGCTGGAAATCGCGTAGCAGATTGGAGCGCAGGTTACGGAAAAAGTAATTGAAGACGGGAATGCGCAGTTCCGCGTTACTCAAAAGGTAGGTACCGCCGTTGCGGATGTTGATGTCGAAACCGCGCAACGGATTGGCCAGGTCCTGAAAAACGAAGTCTCCGGTTTGCGGTGTCGGGATTGCTTGGTTGAAGTTATTGATCAGCGCATTGTCCGCTCCCCCCAAATAGTACAGAAGTTTTTGCTTGCCAAAATTAGTAGAGCCGGCCAGCCGGAACGCCAGGATACTCCGCTTGTCCAGCCGCTGGTAATGGCGTGCATCGAAGCCGGCAATACCCAAGAATCCCGGTTGAAAACCCGTTTCCCCGCCGCTGAAGCTTACGTCGAAGCTTTTGTAAAAATCGGTGTAAAATTTATACCGGGTACCCATACGGAGATTAGTGGCCAGATTCAGCGTGTTATCGAATACGTACTCCAGGCGGGCACCGATACGCTGCTGGTTGTCGGGTCTGTCCTGCAGGGCATCGATTTGGGTGGGGAGCGTCTGCACCCGGTCGCGGCGAATGGTTGCCGTAGCCCGCAAAGAGCGGAATACATCGAGTGGATACCGGACGCCGTACTGGGCCAGCAAGGTGTTCTCTTCTACGATTCGCGGGGAATTGGGCCGCTGGATACGGAAGGCACCTTCCTGTAGCCGGCGGTTGCGGCGGTAAACGGAAACGATACGGTCCAGCCGGTTCTTACGGTTTTGGGCCGTGGCAAAATACTCGGTGCCGTTAAAACTGGTGGGCACCCTGACGCCACCCTCAATGGTGTAGTCTTCGAAAAGATCGATGATGTTTCCCTTGAAGAGGATTCCGAGGGGTTGGCGGGTGTATCCGTCGGGGTTGGCCGAAAAATTATTCAGACCGGCGAAGAGCGGATCGTTGTCCGCCTCGGTCTTCACGTAATTGACGCGGAAGGTAAGCCGGTAAGGTTTGATGTTGCCGCGGATGAACCGGTAGGTGCGGTTCAGTTCGGGGTTGGGCCGCTCGCCCCGCAAAAGTCCGTTGAGGGAGCGCTTACGCCGTTTGTTTTTGGAAAGCCCCGTCACCACCGTCAGATTCGGCCGGGTGCCGGTAGAGTCCGTACCGGCCGGGCTACCCGTCGTGCGTTCGGTCGTTGCGGGATCACGGAAGAGAATGTTTTCATCTTCCGGCTCCGGGGTGGGCGGATCCACGAAGTCTTCAAAACGGGTCTGAAAGCGGTAGCCGTCCTCCTTTTCGGATTCCCCCACGGCGTCGGGGTTTGCTTTGTTAGGACCGATGAGGTCATCGTTGTCGGTAATACCTGGGCGGCTAAATGCCGGAACCGTCTGACCGGTTGCTTTGTAGCTGAGCCGGCGAAAGGTAGTCGGGGATATACGAACGTTGAGGGTGGTGTCAAAAGAGAACGTACGCACCAGTTGCCCCTCATCGGCCAGGTACAGCTCTACGCCAAAGGGGCGTCTGCCACTCGCGTCGAGTTGGTCGATATTACTATTGACGTTCGTGACGGCTTCCACCACCGCCCTTTCCTTGATGATGGGGAAAATGTTGATGGAATCGATCAGCGCGGTGTCGAGCGACGTAAGCGAACTGTCAGCGTGGAGAGTGATCTCGCTACCGTCATTCAGGTAAATGGTTTGCTCGTAGTGGTCGAGGTATTCTTCGAGGTGAGCCTGGTACCGGTTGTTAATGCCGCTAACGTCGGACAGGAAACCGAAATGGGTACTGTCGATCACGACGGGGGAACGTTCGTTGCCCAGTGGGGTATCGGTTATCCGGACCAGTTCGCCGGGCTTACCGTCGAGATCGTAGTAGTACAGATCGAAATCACCGATCGGCAGGGTCGTGTCCAGGCGGGCGGGTTCCAGTTTAATGCCGGTGCGGTTGCTGGAAAAGACAACGCCCCGGCGGCCGCGAATATTGACGGGGGTGGCGTCGAGGTCGTCCCAGAAATCACGGGTGATCTGGCGGATCTGCTGGGTGCCGGGCTGGTAGTAGTATAAGTCTGAATACCCTTTGGCGCTGGCGGAAATGATCATATTGCCGGGGTCAACGTAAGCCATACTGAAAGCGCGATCGAAAGCTGATTTCAGTTCTTCGGTCGTCTCCTCGCCGCTGTTCAGGTCGTGCCGCAGCAGTTTGGGGCGGTCCCTGAACTCGTATAAAACGGCCAGTTCCTGATTACTGGGCGAGAAATCGAGCAGCGGGTAATTGTAATCGGTTGCCTGCAGCAGATTGCGCTGTCCGCCTTTGAATACGATCCGGCGCTCCCCGGTTTGCAGGTCTTGCAGGTAGATCTTGTAACGGCCGATCTCGTTGAGTACGTAGGCGATGCGGGTTCCGTCGGGGCTCACCTTCAGGTTGGTGATCGGTAAACGGCGCTTGTTTTTGATGGTCACTTCGGTGCCGGCGGGCAGGGATCTGCCGGCCAGGTCGGTGGCGTACCTGCCGCGGTAAAACTCCCCCCAGTTGAACAGGATATTGTCGTAGTTGCTGCCCAGCACGTAGAGGAAGCCGTTCTCTACCGAGCGGTTGATGCGCGTAAGGTAAAGCAGGTTGGAAACGGTGGGCTTGCCGAAACTCTCCGCCACGTAATTCCAGAAAGAGTGACCGGCCAGGGTAGGGTAGTCAGCGGCGAGGTCTTTAAAGGTTTCGTATTCCCCACCGGTTATCAGTTGGCGTAGTTGATCGTCCCTGGCCGTGTTCCAGTCCTGACCCAGGTAAGCCACCAACCCGCTTTTAAACCAGGGTGGCAGGTTGAGCAACACGGCGTTCTGTACCACTTCCTGTACGGAGGAGCCGTACAGCATGTGCTCGATGTAGACGCTGGCCATGGCTTCGCGTACCTGCCGACGCAGGTCGGTATGGTCACCGTTGAAGAAAACGAAAGCTTTGTTGCCCAGAAATTTGGTCTGGGTAGCGGAAATGTAGCTGGCGCTGCGCCCGAGATTTTGGGAACCCGGCAGGGTGAAAACCTCTTCGCTGCCGATGTTGCTCTGCTTCAGATCCGTCACGTCGCGGTACACGATCAGTTGCACCTTTTCGTTCATGCGGTGTTCCAGCATTTTCTGAATATAGCCGAAGTCGTACTCGGCCATCTGCACGACCGATTGCCCGAGCTCCCGACCTTCTCCGTACCAGTAGGTGATGAAATTATCCGACTCGTATTGTTCCCAGCTGTCAAAATCCCGGTGGTACTGTACGCGGTTTTTACCGAACTCGACCTGGGAGGTCTGGGCGATCAAAGCGGCACCGAAAAGTAAAGCTGACAGGGATAGGAAGAGACGCATCTTAGATCGTTTAGGGCAACACTTGCCCAATACAACGAAAAGATACGTATTAAGGTTATGTATTGCATTGGCACAACGCGGCAATTCTTAAATTAACGGGAGGTGCGGACGGGAAAGTCGGTTGGCAGTCAGATGGGTTGATCTCTCTCGTCCCTGATGTACGTGCAATCCTCAGCTTATTCCTCCAGGTACTGCCCCACCATTTCCTGCACCACGTCCTTCAGGTACATACCCCTTTCTTTTGCCTGTTCTTTCAGGGTCGCCAGGTGCTCCTTATTGAAGATCAGTGTGACGCGCTTGGTCTCGGCGGTGTTCTTTCCGGCGGTCCGGTCTTCATCCGTTACGGTGGAGCGAATGAGCAGGTCCAGTCCGGTTCGGCGACGGCGGGAATGGGGAGCGTTTTTTGGCGCGGCCGCAGGTGCGGTGTTGGCTGAAGGGGCTGCGTTCTCCCGCTCGAAACTGTCGCTCAGAAAAGCGTCGAGGTCGGCGGTGAAGCCCTTGCTGCTAAGTTTTCGGCGGGCTTTCTTGCTCTGCGAGGGAACGTTCACTTCTACGCTTTCTTCCTGATGGTCGGGTGGCTCGGGCGCTTTTGTACGGACGGAGGCAGCTTCCCCCCGGGTAGCCTCCGGGGTAGGAACGGGTTCTTCGAAAAGCCCGAATAAATCGTCGGTGAAGCGCTTCTTTGCCATGCTGAGCAGGTTTATTTGGTGGTCTTGCTCTTATCGGAACGTTCCCGCAGGTGAATTGGGTTTGTGGTGCGCTCAATAATTTCTTTACTTACCGCCAGATAGTCTTTTGCGCCGTTACTTGATCTGGCGTAGCCGAATATGTCCTGCCGGCTGGCGGGGGCTTCCGCAAGGGCCACGTTATCGCGGATGAACGTTTCGAACAGTAGCGGACCGAAGTACTTCTGGATGGTTTCCACCACGTCGCGGTTCAGCACCTTCCGGTGGTCGTACATGGTGGCCAGCACCCCGCTGATGTGCAATTCTTTGTTGAGACGCAGTTTCACTTTCTGGATCACCTGCTTAATCTTGGCCAGCCCCTGCAGCGCCAGGAACTCGGTTTGCAGCGGAATGATCACCTGCTGGCTGCTGGTCAGCGCATTGAGCGTGAGCAGGCCGAGGCTCGGCGGGCAGTCGATGATGATGAAATCGTAATCGTCTTCCACTCCGGCGAAGAGCTCGCGCAGGATGTACTCCCGCCCCGCTTCGTTGACCAGCTCCATCTCCGCGCTGGATAGATCCAGGCTGGAGGTGATGACGTGGAAACCCTCCCGCACCTCGAACGGTACGAGATCACTCTCGCCCATCAGGCTTTCGTAGATAGTAACCTGCTGTCGGGGAATACCCAGCGAGAGGGAAAGATTTGCCTGAGGATCGAGATCGACCAGCAGGACGCGGCTGCCCAACTCCACGAGTCCTGCGCCAATGTTGATGGCGCTCGTCGTTTTGCCGACGCCGCCTTTGTGATTCAGTAAGCTTATTACGGTTGCCATATGTGTTCAGGCCTGGATTTGGTGCGCAAGGTAGGAATTTAGTTACTTATTCCGTCGGGTTGTTGAACTGGCTGAACCGTGCGCTAAAAACTGCCGGGCTCGGGTCCGAAGTTCCAACGATTCGAATGGTTATTCTGGTCTGACCTTTACCACCCTACCGTATTTTATCTCGAGCCCCCTGGCTTGCAGCGTGGCCCGGTAGGTTTTTGCCGCACGGGAAGCCGCCGGGCGGTCGGCATAAACGGTGCCCGTATAGAGGGTTTGCCGACCCGGGGCCGGCCAGCTGTTCAGGCAATCGGTCGGGGTAGTAAAGAGGGAATCGATGCCGGCCGCGGTAAGTTCCGCAAGCCTGCGCCCGGTGTTGCGGTCGTTCAGGATGGCGTCTACCACGATGAAGGAGCGGGCTTCGACTTCAAATCCGGCACAGTTGCCAACGGGCTGCTTTTGCCGGTCTACCTTCTTTGCACCAGCGTCCGCGCGCCTTGAGTACCCTTCGTCAAAATTGGGCGCGTTGGTGATGACGAGCGTTGAATCCGCGGGATAGGGTTCTTCCTCCGCCAGCATATATTCGTCGGTGAACGGGTCCGGTAGAACCGGGCGATAGTTTTCTTCGTAACCGAGCAAAACCAAAAAACCGAAAATTACCAGCAACACCGCACCGTTCAGGATCTGTCGTCGTTGCTTAGACCGCTCGGGTGGCGAGGGGCCGTATTCCGGACGGCGGGTGATCTCTTCCAGTACCTGCTCGCGTTTGCCGTAGCTGCTCAGGTAATCGTTGAACGCATGCCGGGGAGAAGGCGTAAGTCGGCGGCGCATTTTGCCTCTGGCCGTCACTACGATCAACCCGATGCCCAGCTTACGGCACTGATCGTACAGTACGTCGTATTCCCGTGGGCGCGCGAAGGTGTCTTCCCCCACCGCGATCCATTTTTCGTTGGCGGGGTACCGTTCCAGCTGCTCGATGGCCGGGATGGCCCCCAGGGCGCCGAACGCCAGGTGGCTGATGAGCCTGGAGATCAACGCGGAACCCGACAAAAACAATCCGATCAGCAACAGGGTATTCAGCGCGTTGAAATACCACTGATAGCCCAGGGCCGCCGAAAGACCAACGATGAGCACGAGGGTGAAAACCCGGCCGGCCCAGCGGACCCGCTGCGGGGTCTCTTTTAGTTTTAACTGGTGGATGGTCGACCGGCTCTTCGCTTCCACAACCACTACGTAGGGCCGTTTACGCGCCCGCATGAAGGCGATAAAAACGTCGGCCCGTTTCAGTTTGGTGTAGGCTTCGGTAGCCACGTATGCGGATCTGCGGCGGTAGTATTCCTTATTGATTTTTTCGGCAACGGTATCCTGAATGAACCGCTCACTAAGGGTTTTTTTGGCCATCGGAGCGCAAATATGGCACTAAAATGTTTAATATGAAATATTTAACAACATATATTTTTAACCTTTGTTTTCCCGATCAGGAACATGCTTTCTGAAGAATGTTGTCCGTTTTGGCGCGGCCGCGGGTGCAAGGCCGGTTTTTTGACCACTAGGCTGCCGACGTTCAGGTCTTGCTCCCGGAGAAAGACGGAGCAGATTAAGTCCGAAAATTAAAACTTTTATTGTTTAAACGAAAAAATAAACTACATTTACCAATCGAAAAAGCGCGCTGCACAATTTGCAGCCTTATGTTAGTAAAGACTTTTGCCAGCGCCGTTGAGGGTGTTGATGCCCGGTGTATCACCGTTGAGGTGAACGCCGGAGGGCACGTTGCCGAAGGGAAACCGTGGTATAATGTGGTCGGCTTGCCCGACAGTGCCATCCGGGAGGGGTCTTACCGGGTGGAGGCCGCCGTAGTAAACAGCGGCTTCTACAACAAACGCATGAAGATCGTAATTAACCTGGCCCCCGCGGACGTTCGCAAGGAGGGAGCCGCCTACGATCTGCCCATCGCACTGGCCTACCTCAACGCTACCGACCAGATCACCGCAAAGGACCTCGAAGAATACATGATCATGGGCGAGCTCTCCCTTAGCGGTGAGCTTCGCCCGATCAAGGGCGCGCTCCCAATCGCCATCCAGGCCCGGCGTAAAAAGTACAAAGGGTTCATCCTGCCCGAAGAGAACGCCCGCGAAGCTGCCATCGTCAGTGATCTTCCCGTTTACGGTGTCCGCAGTCTCCGCGAAGCCATCGACTTCCTCACCGGCGAACGAAAACTTGAGCCGACCTGGGTCGATACCCGGGAAGAATTCTTCAAGGAACGCACCTGTTTCGATGTGGATTTCAGCGACGTGCGCGGCCAGGAAAACATCAAGCGCTCCATGACCATCGCCGCCGCCGGAGGACACAACGTCATTCTGATCGGCCCGCCCGGCGCCGGTAAAACGATGCTTGCCCGCCGTCTGCCCACCATCCTGCCTCCGCTCGATCTTCGCGAGGCCCTGGAAACTACAAAGATCCACTCCGTGGCCGGCATCCTGCCGGAATCCGCCGCGCTGATCACCAACCGCCCCTTTCGTGCTCCGCACCATACCATTAGCGATGTGGCCCTGGTAGGCGGCGGCAGCTACCCCACCCCGGGGGAGATCAGCCTGAGCCACAACGGCGTCCTTTTTCTCGACGAACTACCCGAATTCAAACGGAGCGCCCTGGAGGTGATGCGCCAGCCGATGGAGGAGCGCCGCATCATCATCAGCCGGGCCAAGATCACCGTCGATTTTCCGGCCAGTTTCATGCTCGTCGCCAGTATGAATCCCTGTCCCTGCGGTTACTTCAATCATCCGGAACGCGATTGTACCTGTCCGCCGGGAGCCGTAAAACGCTATCTCAGTAAAATAAGCGGCCCCCTGCTCGACCGCATCGATCTGCAGGTGGAAGTAACCCCCGTTCCCCTCGATAAACTGACCGGTGACGCGCCGGAAACGGAAACCAGCCAGGTGATCGCCGAGCGCGTGGTGGCCGCCCGTAAGATCCAGGCGGATCGCTACGCCGATCAGAACGGTATATACTGCAACGCCCAGATGCCCAGCCGCCTGGTGCGCGAGTGGTGTGTCATCGATGCCGCGGGTAACGAACTGCTGAAGAACGCCATGGAAAAGCTGCAACTAAGCGCCCGCGCCTACGACCGTATTCTGAAGGTATCCCGTACCATTGCCGACCTGGAGCGGTGCAACCGTATTCACTCGCGCCATCTGGCCGAAGCCATCAACTTCCGCAACCTCGACCGGGAGAGTTGGGGAGAACAACGGTAAAGCAATAGTAATGGGGTGATTTTTATCCGACGCGGAAACCAGGAAGCTATTCACCCGAATGAAGGAGTGGGGGAGAGACGAGCCCATCCCCGCATTTTTTTCTTATCCCGATGTAAATGTCTACGCTCCGGGATCTCGTCGGTTCAGCCACGGGGGCAAAGTGGTCTTCGCAAAATAATAAGCAAGGGCCGCCCCCGCGATGGCGCCGCCCACGTGGGCGAAGTGAGCGATGTTGTCGAAGTCGAACCTGACGATACCGAGCACCAGGTCGATCAGGAAAAAAGCCGGAATGAGATAAGCGGCGTAAATGCCGATGGGAATGAAGAGGATCTGAAGTTTCTGCCACGGAAATAAAACGGCAAATGCCGCGGCAACACCCGAAACGGCACCGGAAGCTCCCACCATACTGTTGGCGTTGGTCAGGTATTCAATGTACCCGTTCATCAAAAAAGTAGATTCTCCGATTTCCTTTGAGCCGGCTTGGTCCATACTGAACTGATTCTGGAGATTACCGATCAACTCGCTGAGTGATTTACCTTCTTCCCTCAGGTTCTCGGTGGGGACGCTGCTGAAAAAAGCATTAAGGTTCGCCAGGGTGGGGTCGGTACTGAAAACTGCGGCCAGTTGTTCGTAGCCGTCGATTTCGTACCAGACGTGCGCGCAGTGCAGAAAGACCGCACCCAACGCCGCAAATAGATAAAGCGCCAGAAAGCGTGATCCTCCCAGCCTTGATTCCACGATCGGGCCGAGAAAGAAAAGGCTGAGCATATTGAACGCAATGTGGGTCACGTTGGCGTGCATGAAAAAATGCGACACAACCTGGTACGGCCGAAAGTTTTTTCCGCCGGGATAGTACATCGCCAGTTCGTCGGCAATGTTGAATTCGTACCCCATCTCTCCCGGCAGGTACACGATCGCGAAGACGAGGGCGTTCAGGATCAGGAGGTACTTAACGATGGGCGTTACTGGAGGCATAGACGGGTGAACTTAGCGTTCAATACGGGTTGGAACGGATTAGCTTTCAAAACGCCGGTCCACTTCGTCAAGTTCATATTTAAGAAAGCAGCGGCGTCCGTTGGGCGCTCTTTGGGGTTGCTCGCAGGCAAAGAGGCGATCGATGAGGGAGCGCATTTCGGCGGCGTCGAGGGCCTGCCCGCTTTTGATGGCCGCGCTGCGTACGAGGGCCCTGGCCAGCCGGGCGTGGCCGTTGCTCTCCGCGTCGACGTCGTTGCGGTATTGTTCCAGTAGTTGTTCGAGTAGTTGTTGTTCGTTCTGGCCGGCCAGTTCAGTGGGGATGCCGCGAATGATGAAGGACTCGCCGCCGAAGTGCTCGACGTCGAAGCCGAGTCGGCGCAGATCGGGAAGAATGGCGTTCATGAGCCCGACGTCGACGTGGGGCAGCTCCAGGGTCTGGGGAAACATCGACTGCTGAGAGGCGGCCGGGGTCTCCCGCAGCGTCAGCAAATACTGCTCGAAAAGGATGCGTTGGTGAGCGGCCCGCTGATCGATCAGCAGCCACCCGCTTTTTATCGGGGAGACGATATAACGCTGATGCAGTTGGTAAGGCGCGCGGTCCTGGGCGGGTGGGGTGGCTGCTCCGGCTTCGTCGTCGTCCTGGCTCATGCGGCTGGGTAGCAACTCGCCCATTTCGGGGTTGCTGAGCCCGGCGTCGCCAAAGTCGATGAAGGGAGTTTCGTTGCTCGCGGCGGAAGCGTTTTCACCGAGACCTTCGTACAACTGCTGCCAGTTGCGAAGATTGGAGGCGTGGCGGGCGGCTTCCGATCGGGGCAGGCCGGCACCGGACGATTTTCCGCCGCCGCCCGCTGCTCCGTTGCCGGGGAGCGCCGGTTGCTGGTAATCGTCGTTCATCCGGCTGGGGAGGGCTTCGCCTTCGTCGTCGGAAGTATTGTGTCTCGGGCGGATGTTGGTCCGGGAGGGGGAGAAGGGGTTATCGGTCTCGAAATCAATGGAAGGCATGATGCTGGCCCGGCCGAGCCCGTGGCGAATGGTCGCCTTCAGATAGTTGTAGATCAGGCGTTCGTCTTCAAACTTTATCTCCTGCTTGGTGGGGTGTACGTTGACGTCGATCCGGGCGGGGTCGATCTCCAGGTAAATGACGTAGAAAGGGTAAGTGTCTTTCGGTAGTAGATCGTCGTATGCCGTGGAAACGGCATGGTGTAAGTAACTGCTCTTGATGAAGCGGTTGTTGATGAAGAAGAACTGCCCGACTTTGGATTTGCGCGCCGCCTCCGGCTTCCCTACGTAGCCGCTGATGGAGAGCACGTCGGTATCTTCCTTGATGGGAACCAGCAGATTATCGTACTTGCGCCCGAATACCTGGACAACGCGCTGGCGAAGTTTCCCCGCCGGCAGCGCGAGGTCGAGCCGGTCGTTGACGTGCAGATCAAAACGTACCTCGGGGTGGGCCAGCGCAATGCGGATGTATTCGTCGCGGATATGCCGGAGCTCCACCGTATCGCTCTTCAGAAAATTGCGGCGGGCGGGGATATTGAAGAAGAGGTTGCGAACCGAGATCGTGGTACCGGGAGCACTGGCAACGGGTTCCTGGATTTTCACCTCACTGGCCTCCACCACCAGGCGGGTGCCGAGTTCATCCGGAGCGCGGCGGGTTTTCATCTCCATATGAGCAACGGCGACGATGCTGGCCAGTGCTTCCCCCCGGAAGCCCATGGTGCGGAGGGCGAATAGATCGTCGGCGCTGCGCAACTTGCTGGTGGCATGGCGCTCTAACGACATGCGCGCATCGGTTTCGGACATACCGCAGCCGTTGTCGCGTACCTGGATCAGGGCCTTGCCGCTGTCTTTGATCAGCAGTTCGATTTCGCTCGCGCCGGAGTCAATAGCGTTCTCCACCAGTTCCTTGACGACGCTTGCGGGGCGCTGAATTACCTCGCCGGCCGCAATCTGGTTGGCAATAGCATCGGGTAGCAGGTGGACGAGGTTGTCCGTCATCTTTAAAAGCAGGTTAAATCAACTGGATAAGCTTAAAACGGAGGCCCAAGATACGGAAAGTTTATCCGGCGGGGTCATTCCAGCCACGCCGATAAATCGGGGAAGTAGACCTCGATGGCCAGGTAGCTGACGACGAGCAGGCAGATGATGACGATCAGCAGCGTACCGTTGGATTTTTTTACCCGGGCACTCCGGTAAGAACCGGCCGCCTTTCCCCCCGCCCCGGCACGAAAACCGCCGGAGATGCGGGTCTTCATGGCGTCGACGCCGCCGTTCTGGAGTTGCTCAACGCGTTGGCGCAGTTTTTCGGCTTCCTCTTTTTTGGGGTCCCAGTAGCGGGGCTTGTAGCTGAATTGTTGGTTCTTGGGTGTTTTGAAGAGGCGAAGGAAAGCCATCGGGAATCGTTTTTTGGTTGAACAGTTAAAGTTAAGGAAAGATGTTGAAAGGAGGACAAATGGTGGGTTGTATTGAACCTCCCCTCATTGATTTCTTCCGGGCTTCCAGATCGTGCAGGCAGCTTCGTCATCATGAACCCCGTCGATACGAATAGCGTCTTTGCAGCGTACTTTCAGGGTGCAGCCCGGTTTTTCCAGGGCGCGGCGGAAGCCGAGGTTGGGCGCAAAGGTTCTGGCGGTAAATCTTGTCACTTCGGGCAGGGTAGAAAATCCGTTGGCAACCATCCGCTCAGCATTCTCGATCAGACTACCAATATCATATTAATTTCAAAAGCGGGTGGTGACGGACATCGGTTCGTTTTTTAAGGAAATATTTCGGGGAGGTATTGAAAGTTGTTTCACCTTGCTCAAAAGCAAACGCTTTGCACCTGCGGCCTCGCCCCCTGCCTAAAGCTTCTGCGCCTTCGGAAACGCGAGCCAGAACCCGGTCGCCGCCAGCAGCCCGACCGCTCCCGGTACCAACCAGATGACCGACCAGTCATGGCCGCCTCCCGGCAGCGTATTGGCCAGCACCACTTCGCCCGCAATCCAGCTGCCGATGAATACACCGACGCCCTGATTGGCAAATGAGACCAGCCCCTGCGCCGTACTGCGCAGCGCTACCGGCACCCGGTTATCGACGTAGATCTGCGCGGCGATCACGATCCAGGCAAAGGTGAAACCCTGCACGGCAATGCCCAGGTAGAGCAGCACCTCATAGTGCTCCGGCCGCGCAAAGGCGAAGAGGAAGTAGCGTGCTCCCCACAGAAAGAGGCCCCAGAAAAATATACGGCGGAACCGGATGTAGCGGAAAAAGAACGGCATCGCAAACAGGATGCCGATTTCAAAAAACTGCCCGAGAGACATCTTCGCCGCTGCCGCGGACCAGCCGATCTCGTTCAGGAAAGGATTCACGAAACTGTAGTAGAACGACGAGGGGACGCAGGAAAAAAGCGTGGCGATCAGCAGCACGACCATCCCCGGCTCCCGGATGATGCGGCCGACTTCGGGGCCGGTAAGCATCGAGAAGTTAAAGCCGGGCCGGGGCGGCACGCGGGACAGCGTGAGGGCCGTCAGGGCGGTGAAGACGGCCAGCGACCCGCCGATCACCAACGGCCAGGGAGAGTTTTCCAGAGCAAAATAACTCAGACCCAGCCCTACCAGCATGAAACCGACCGTGCCCCACGCCCGCACGGCCGGGAAGCTTTTCGCCGGCGTCTCCAACTGGTGAAAGCTGATGCTGGAGAGCAGACTGAAGGTGGGCATGAAGCAAAGGTTGAACACCAGGATCAGGGCATAAACGGGCCAGAAAGTAGTGGCGAAGAAACACAACACGATCGCCACGGCGGCCAGTACATTCAGTAGTACCAGCATCCGGTCGGCGCTGAAGTGCCGGTCCGCAAGCCAGCCGACGACCGGCGGCGAAACCGTGGCGGCAATGGCGTTGGTGGCGTAGATCATGCCTACCTCGCGGCCGCTGAAGCCGAGCGTCTGCAGGCAGTAGGTGCCCAGGCAAATTACGCTGGCGGCAAAGACGGAGTTCTGGAGAAATTGGAGAGCCGCTAAGCGGAACGTGGTGGACATGGCGGTAAAGGTAGAACAGCGACCCTTGCGTTGCCCTGGCCGGAGATTATTTTTCGCGGGCGTTCTCGTCCCGCGCGGAGGGAGGCGTGTTTCCCCGGGGCGTGATGTTGGCGTCCAAAATGTCGGGATGTTCCTCATTGTGACCCCGGTAATGCCTGACCAGGTAGAAGATGAGGGCCAAGATCAGGACGTTGATGATGAGTAGCGACAGGCCCATGAGCGTATATTTCTTCCCGGAAAGTTACGGTTAGAGGATGTAAAAAGCTCAAGTATGAACGTTTCGTCATTTGTCCCGTAGAAAAACTCCCCCTACATTTGTTGCACGCCGGAAATGCCCGGCGATGACTTTATAACGAAGCGTGGAGAGCACAGGCTCGGTGAAACGCTGGCAACCACTTCCTCCCCGGCCGAAGGAAAAAGGTGCCAATGCCTGCCCCGCAATATTGCGGGAACTATAAATCGATCAGCCATGCCATACGCCTCTACATCCATCCGTCCGCTGCCTTCAATTGGCCAGGACCGTGGATAATCAACTTCAACAAGACGGATTTAAAATCGATCACCTGCCCGGCACGGTGAAGCAAGCCGACGTCGGCTTTCGGGCTGGTGGCAGGCGTCCCGCTGCGCTATACTCCCGTTTCAAGGGGTTGGATTTGGGCGACGACGCGCAGGATGCAATGAGGATTTTGAAGAGCAACGGTGCCGCTCCCACAATGATCTCCCCCCCTCCCCGAACTCGCGGACCCGCCCTGATCAAATCTATTACTAACTCATGATCCCGAAGGGATTGAACAGACCGTGACCCCGGACGTAGAAAGTGCGCAGCACGAACGAAGTACGGGGAGTAAAAAATCTACAATATGAAATTCGAAACCCTCCAACTCCACGCCGGCCAGGAAGTCGACGAAACCACCCGCAGCCGCGCCTTGCCGCTGTACCAGACCACCAGCTTCACCTTCCGCGACAGTGAGCATGGCGCCAAACTCTTCGCCCTGCAGGAGTTCGGCAACATCTACACCCGCATCATGAACCCGACCACGGACGCATTCGAAAAGCGGGTTGCCGCCCTGGAAGGCGGCGTGGCCGCGGTAGCCACGGCCTCCGGCCAGGCCGCCCAGTTCCTGGCGATCAACAACATCGTGCAGGCGGGCGAGAACATTGTTTCCAGTCCCTACCTCTACGGTGGTACGTATAACCAGTTCAAGGTGGCTTTTAAGCGCATCGGCATCGAAGTCCGCTTCGCCGCAAGCACCGACCCGGCTGATTTCGCCAAGCTGATCGACGGTAAGACGAAAGCGATCTACACCGAGACGCTGCCTAACCCGAGCTTCCTGGTGCCCGACTTCGAAGGGCTGAGCGCCGTCGCTAAAAAGCACGACCTGCCCCTGATCGTAGATAATACTTTCGGCGCCTGTGGTTACCTCTGCGCTCCGCTAAAGCATGGCGCCGACATTGTCGTCGAGTCCGCCACCAAGTGGATCGGTGGCCACGGAACCAGCATCGGCGGCGTCATCGTCGACGGAGGAACCTTCGACTTCGGCAACGGCAAGTATCCGCAGTTCACCGACCCGAGCCCGGGCTACAACGGTCTCGTGTTCAACGACGTCTTCGGCAAGGACGGCCCCTTCGGCAACATCGCCTTTGCCATCCGCGCCCGGGTGGAAGGCCTGCGCGACTTCGGTCCCGCCGCGAGCCCGTTCAACGCCTGGCTCCACGTGCAGGGCCTCGAAACCCTCTCCTTGCGGGTACAACGCCACGTCGACAATGCCCAGACTATCGCCGAATGGCTGGATGCGCACCCGAAGGTGGAGAGCGTCACTTACGCCGGGCTGCCCCACCACGCCGGCCACGCCAACGCCAAGAAGTACCTCACGCACGGCTTCGGCGGCGTACTCGGCTTCCAGGTGAAGGGCGACAAAGCCGCCGCCACCAAAGTGGTCGACAACCTGAAGCTGATCAGCCACCTCGCCAACGTCGGCGACGCCAAGACGCTGATCATCCAGCCCGCCGCTACTACCCACCAGCAGCTTTCCGCGGAAGATCAGATCTCGGCCGGCGTACTGCCTAACGCCCTGCGCCTCAGTGTGGGCATCGAGCACGTGGACGATATTAAGTCTGATTTAGCGCAGGCGTTGGACCTGATCTAGCAGGATTGAAAATCTACCGAGGCAACCAAACCGTACTGGTCGGTTGTTGCCTTGGTAGATTTTAATTTGCCATCAACCTAAATATCCGAATCATGACAGCTGTTTGTAGACAGAACCATTCAGGAGCTAAGGTTACTCCCGCAGGACGAACAGGAAGCTATTTTTTCGGGCGCTTCTCGATATTGTCACTCCGATTCAAGAAAATATAATCAAGCGCTCTCCAGGCGTTATTGGTGGCAGGGCGAGGATACGTGATATGCGAATTCCCGTCTCCTTGATTGTCTCGTGGTACAATGCAGGGTGGTCTGATCAGGAAACACTTGACAACTACCCGGGGCTTGAAACTACTGATTTGGATGCAGTAAAATCGTATCATGTGCTTCACCGAAAGGAGATTAATACTGAAATTGAGGAGGAATGAATCTGTTGTTTTCTGACGAAGACGTACCCAGGTCGCTAACCGAAGCCCTTCGTGACGGCGGTGCGGATGTCTTGACCGTCGCCGACGTTTCCCTTGACAATCAAAAGACATCTGATGTAGACATTCTCGCTGCGCCTGATGAGCTTGGACGTGCCGTAGTCACTTTCAACCGTAAAGATTACAGGATGCTTCATGGGCTCGGCCTCCCACATTTCGGGATAAACTTCTGCAAAAGGAACACGCCGTTTCCACCATTAACACAGATAATTTTGGAACTACCTATTTCAGAAGAACCTCTCGAAAGGCATTTATGCTCAATTACTTGAAAATAGTGTAGACCCTTTTGTCTCCGATGGGAAAAGAATTCATCGCCGGAGGCGACTCACACCTGTCTCGCTGCCGGAGGCAGTTCGCTCCAACCCTCAATCATGCCCAGTACCGAATACTACCAAGACCAATATCAAGTCCTCCACCGCCCAATGCCCCTTTTCGGCTCCGGCGTAGAGGAAAGCCTGGAACCGATCCCCGAAGCTGATTTCCATCGGCCCGTCGGCCACCGGACCATCGCACAGCTCATCGGCCACATAGCCGCCTGGCGACGCAACACTTCCCTGCGCTTCCGCGACCTTTCGCGCCCGAAGATTGAGCTTAACTCCCCGGACGACTGGCCCGACTACTCCGGCAAGACCAAGGCGGAAATGCTCGCTAATTTGGCGGAAACCAAAGAGCTTATGCTCCAGGCCTACGCCGAATTTGACTACAACAAGGTTGATGAGAAGCTGCACCCGGACTATTATTACACCTTCCGCCATGCGCTTGATGGTGCGGTTCAGCATGATATTTACCATTTGGGCCAGATCAATCTTCTGACGGCGCTGCTAAAGGCCAACGGTCTATCAAAATAATGAACCAAAGAACTTGACCCAATACCTCCACATCTCCCATCCCTTCGCCCTCGAATCCGGCGAAACCCTGCCGTCCCTGACGGCGGCCTACCACACCTATGGTGAGCTGAACGCCGCACGCGACAACGTCATTTGGGTCTGTCATGCCCTGACGGCCAACAGCGACTGCGAAGACTGGTGGCCGGGCCTGGTCGGGCAAGGTTTCACCATCGATCCGGATAAATACTTCATCGTTTGTGTCAATATGCTCGGGAGCAGTTATGGGAGCACTAGCCCAAAAAGCATCGATCCGGAAACGCATACGCCCTACCGGCTCGATTTCCCCCTGGTCACCACGCGCGACAACGCTCGCTTTTTCGGCCTCGTAGCCAATTACCTCGGCATTGGCCGTATCCGCCTGCTGATGGGCGGGAGCATGGGCGGGCAGCACGCCGGCGAGTGGGCCTGCCTGCAACCGGATCGCTTCGACCTCTTGTGCCTGCTGGCTACCAACGCCCGGCATTCTCCCTACGGTATAGCGCTCAACGAGAGCCAACGGATGGCCCTGCGTGCCGATCAAACCCTGGGGACCGATACGCCGGACGCCGGCCGGCTGGGCCTGGAGGCGGCCCGCTCGGTGGCCGTACTCTCATATCGGCACTACCGGACGTATCTCGCCACGCAGCAGCAACCCGACCCCGAAGATTTTGACGACTTCCGGGCCAGCAGCTATCAGCGCTACCAGGGGTACAAACTCTGGAAACGCTTCGACCCGTGTTGCTACTACACCCTTACGCGCAGCATGGATACCCATCATTTAGGGCGCGGCCGCGGGTGCAGTGCGGATGCCCTGAATAAAATCACCGCTACCACTCTTATCATCAGCATCGATACCGATGTATTGTTCCCCACCGAAGAGCAAGCTTTTCTCAGTCGGTACATCCCCAACAGCCGGTTAGACGTGATGTCGTCGGACTACGGCCACGACGGTTTTCTGGTCGAGACACCCACCATCGGCCTGTTGCTGGCTGATTTTCTGGCCGATCAGCTACAGATCGATTCGGGTACGAAACACGCTTTCACGGACGGTCTCAGCGGCCGGGCTTTTGCCATTCCGGGGACGGAGGAAGTGTAAAGCGTACCCGGAAATTTTATACAGACTGAGCGCACCCTGCCTAAATAAGCGGTCGCGCAAGATCACTTTGCGGCACTTGTTAGTTTTCCGCGCCGGCGACGTCTTCACTGCCCGTAGCGGAGGGCGGAATACAAAGCATGACCAGGTCGAAATAAGTACCGGTGAAAACATTGCGATCTATGTAACCGGTAACACCGGGTAGTTTGGCCCGGTCGGTATACTGCCAGAACTCGAACGGGCGGCCGCAAACCGTCACGGGCTCGTCGCGATCGTAGCGGGCGAGCCAGAGCGGATAGTCGTCGAACTGCCCGGCGAGGAAGCGGTTGTAAAAATTCTGTCCGGTGTAGATGATTGGCTTAACGCCGTAGCGCAGTTCCAGCATTTTGCCGATTTGTTTGACGTTTTCGGACAGTTGAAAGGGAGACAGCCGCCCCCGGTCCTCAACGTCGATGACGGGGGGCAGGTCGCCCGGGGCCAGATCGACGGAGGTGAAGAAGTTGCGTGCCTGATCTTCAGGAGCGACTTCGGGACGGAAAAAGTGATAGGCTCCGCGACGTATTCCGGTTTTGCCGGCCAGGGTCCAGTTGGCGAAAAAAGCCTTGTCTTTGAGATCCTTGCCTTCGGTAGCTTTGATGAAGGCGAAGTCGTGCCCGTCGGCGGCCAGGGCATCCCAGTCGATGGCCCCCTGGTAGTGGCTCACGTCCACACCGGAAACCTCGTAGCGCTGGGCGGCATCGGGCCAATCGGGCAGGCAGGCGGTCGTTGCGGACAACAGGAGCAGGCAAACCAGCGATTTGGCGAGATTACGTAAGATGAGAGATCATTTTTCGTCCCTAAGATACGGGGCGCCGGGGAAAAGAATTGTCGGGCGCGGTCAAAATTCAGGATTAAGAATTCTCCGGGGCAATTTCGGCGACCGAAGTATTAAGCGCTTGCCCGGGAAGCAGCTTCCCGGTCGGGGACCAACTTTCCGAACAAGCCTTGCCTGCCATGTACTACTCCCCGGCCAGGAAGCCCCGGATGTTCCAGTTGATGGTTGCTTCGCCATCGGTGAAGTCCTCGAAGTTCGTCCAGGTCGGTCCCTGCGGAATCCGAAAGCGGTCACCGTTAGGATTGAAGTTCAGGCCCTGGTCACAGCCGATGGCCTGGAACCGATCCGAGGGGATGTCGGATTCCACGGCGATCCAGATGCCCTGATCGGCTTCAAGGGTCAGGGGCGTAGTGAGGAAGTGATCCTGCCAGCCCCGGTTGCGAATGCGCTGGCTAAGGTCGAGACTGCGGTAGAGCTCGGCACCGGGAGCGTCGTCGTCGGCCCCTTCGGCAAAAATGACTACGCTGGTAGCGCCGGGCACGTCCTGTATCCAGAAGCTGACCCGCTCGAGGGAACGGCCGCTGAACTGCTGCGTGCGTCCGGGAGGGAAATAGGCGGCGAAGACGTGCTGACCGGCATCGACAAAGGGAGCGGTGAAGTTGTCGCCATCGTAGTTCAGGCTTTCAGCAACGACTTCATTATCGTCGTCTTCACAGGAAGACCAGCCGAGAAGGCCGATGCAGAGCAGCAGGAGGAAGGGTAAGGAAGCGGTTTTCATATAACTTGGTTTTTTATGCTAACGCTAAATTCGGGTGGTTAGATGAATTTTGCGTGGTTTTGGGTGGTAAGGTTTTCCTAAAGTTACCGGGTGGCGGGTTCCCCGCGCCGAAGGTTTGGCGGAAGACTAACTTTGCGAGCCCGTAACCGGCTAACCCATGAACAAAGAAATTCTCCGCCTGGCGCTACCCAACGTTCTCAGCAACATCTCCGTACCCCTCATCTCCAGTTTTGATACCGTGCTGATGGGTAGCCTCGGGGGTAAGCATATTGCGGCGGTGGGGCTCGGAGCAATGGCCTTTAACTTCGTGTACTGGAACTTCGGCTTCCTGCGCATGAGCACCACGGGCCTCACCGCCCACGCTTACGGGGCGCACGATGACGATGCACAGCGGGCAACGCTTCTCCGCGCGGGCGTGCTGGCACTGATCATCTCCGTACTGTTGGTATTACTCCAGTACCCCTTTGCGGAGCTGACCCACCGGCTGCTGAACCTGCGCACGGAGCAGGTAGGTCTGGTGGATGAATACTTCTACGTCCGCATCCTGGCGGCCCCGGCGGCACTGGGGCAAATGGTGCTCTTCGGCTGGTTTTTCGGCCGCCAGAACGCCACCTTCCCGCTGCTCCTTACGCTGACCGTAAACGCGGGTAATATGGCCCTGAGCTACTACCTGGTCTCCGCACTGGGGTGGGGCATCAGCGGCGTGGCGTGGGGCACGGTGGCGGCGCAGTACCTGGGGCTGGTGCTTGGCCTGGGCTTGCTGGGCGTAGAGATCCGCCGGGGGGAGGCTCCGAGCGTAACGGCAAATACGACAGGACCAGGAGTGAAATCCGACGCATCCGACGTGCCCCCACTCCCGGGGAGCGAGGCTGGGGGAGCGGGCATTGCTTCTCCGGAGGAGTTCACTTCGCACCCGCGTCCGCGCCAGAAAAGGCTCCCTCCGGCCATGACGGAATTTCTGCGCGTCAACCGCGATATTTTTCTGCGCACCCTCTGCCTCACCCTCAGTTTTGCTTTTTTCTACAACCGCGCCAACGCCCTCGATGTCGGTACCGCCGTGGTGGCCGCCAACGTCATTCTGCTGCAACTCGTGAACTGGCTCAGCTACGGCATCGATGGATTTGCCTTCGCCGCCGAAAGCCTGGTCGGCAAATACCACGGCGCCCGAAAAACAGGCGAACTGCGCCGCGTTGTCCGCCTGATCTTCGTCTGGGGTATGGGCTTTTCCGTGGGGTATGCCGTGGTCTACACCCTGGGGAACGTCCACCTTTTGGGCCTGTTCGCCCCGGAAAACGCTGCCCCGGAAACCCTCGCCGCAGCCCTGCACTACCTGCCCGTTGTGGTTGTTTTCTGCCTGCTGGCCACCCCTTGCTACCTGCTCGATGGTATCTACATCGGCCTCACGGCCGCCCGAGCGATGCGGCAGACGATGCTGCTGGCCTTCGCCGGGTACCTGCTGGCGTATTACCTCGTCGGGCAGCACTACGCCAACTGGGGGCTGTGGGGTAGTTTATTGGCTTTTATGGTGTTGCGGGCGGTGCTGCAGGGAGTGTGGTTGCCGCGGGTGCTAAGCACGAACTGAGTAACGTAGGGCAAAAAGTTCCCGTGGATTACCTTTGCGCCATGACGCTCCAACCCCTCCGTTCCATCAAGGCTACCCAGCACGCCCTCGCCGGCGAGAAAGTGAAGACGACCGATATTGTCGGCCGTTATCTGGACGCCATCAACGAGCACGCCCACCTCAACATCTACGTCGAGGTTTTTGCCGAGGAAGCGATGCGGGAAGCGAAGCGGCAGGATGAGGCGCGGACGCAGGGGGCAAAGCTGGGCCAACTGGCCGGCGTCGTCATCAGTATCAAAGATGTGATTTGCTACGCCGGTCACGGGGTAAGTGCCGGTTCAAAAATGCTGGAAGATTTTGTTTCCCCTTACACCGCTACGGCCCTCCGGCGGTTGCTCGATGAGGACGTTATCGTTATCGGCCGGACCAACTGTGACGAATTCGCCATGGGCTCCGGCAACGAGAACAGCCACTACGGTCCTACCCGGAACGCCGCTGACGTCACCCGCGTGCCGGGCGGCAGCTCGGGCGGTGCGGCCGTCTCGGTACAGGCCGGAACCTGCTTGCTGGCCATGGGCTCCAGCACGGGCGGCTCGGTGCGGCAACCGGCGTCCTTCACGGGCCTTTTCGGTTTCAAGCCCACTTACGGCCGCATCAGCCGTCATGGCCTGATCGCCTACGGATCCAGCTTTGACCAGATCGGCTACCTCGGCCACAACGCCGACGATATCGCCCTGGCCCTCCAGCTCAGCGCCGGAGCCGACGCCTATGATGCCACCGCTCCCAACAAAACCGTACCGCTCTACGGAAAGCAGAACGTCGACACCAAACCGCAAAGCATAGCCTACTTCCCCGATCTGCTGACAAGCGAAGCCATCGACCCGGCCATACGCGCCGCCATGCGAAAGACCATGGACGATTTCCGCGCCGCCGGTCACCAGCTGGTACCGGTTGATTTCTCTTACTTCGATTATGTGGTGCCCGCCTACTACGTACTCACTACCGCCGAGGCCAGTTCCAACCTGAGCCGCTTCGACGGAATGCGCTACGGCCACCGCAGCAACGAGGCCCACGACCTGGCCGAAACCTACACCAAGTCCCGTTCCGAAGGATTCGGCACCGAGGTACAACGGCGGATATTGCTGGGCACCTTCGTCCTCAGCAGCGGCTATTACGATGCTTATTACGGCAAGGCCCAGCAGGTACGCCGCCTCATCCGCGATCAACTGCGCGGTATTCTCGATACCCATGATTTTCTGCTGATGCCCGTCAGCCCCAGCCTGCCCTGGCCGGTTGGTGAGCAGGCGGACGACCCCGTGGCCAACTACCTGGCCGACATATACACCGTGATGGCCAATCTGGCCGGGTTGCCGGCGGTGGCCGTGCCGGTGGAATCGGACGCACCCCTGCCGGTCGGATACCAACTGATGGCGGACCAATGGGAAGAAGAGAAGCTTTTAAGTTTTGTTAGAGGGCTACACTGCTAGACAAACGCGGTATTATCCTTCCCCGACCCCTCCAAAAAGGGGGAGGCGGGCAACATTTTTCTGGCAGTGTAGTCGAAGGGCTGTCGACCTGGATCTTTTTTTCGAACTGTAGCTTCCGGGCACTGTGCCACAATGCTCCTACCCGGAGATAACGTACCGGAAAATCCGGCATTAAATTTTGCGGTAAAGTTATTCCGGGTTGGTCAGCGTACCGTCGTTGGCTTTTTTCTGTAATCCTTCGTTGGCTTTGATGCTGAGTTCCACGCGGCGATTTTTGGCGCGGCCGGCATCCGTTTCGTTGCTATCGATGGGCCGGGTTTCGCCGTATCCGGTAGTACGCATGCGGTTACGGGCGATCCCGTCCGAGGCCAGGTAGTCGGCCACGGATGCCGCGCGTTTTTCACTAAGTTCCTGGTTGGTGCTTTCGCCGCCGACGCTGTCGGTGTGGCCGTCGATGATGATGTCGGTGTCGGGGTAACGGATGAAAACGCGGGCCATACGATCGAGTTCCGCGCGGCTGGCCTGGGTAAGGCCGGCTTTACCGAATTCGAAGAGCACGCCTCCGTCGAACGTGACGGTTACGCTCTCGGTAACGGTTTCTCCCGTTTCCGGGTCGACGGTTTCTACTTTATCAACTTTGGCACCGGGTACTTCCTCCTCGAGTTCCTCGGCTTGCTTATCCATGTATTTACCGAGCAGGGCACCGGCGGTACCTCCCACTACTCCTCCGATGATAGCTCCCTTGGTGCCGTCACCACCATTCTTTCCGATCGCACCACCGACCACGCCGCCGGCGGCACCGCCGATGACGGCTCCCTTAGCCGTTTTGGAAGTATTACAGCCAGACGACAAAATAAGCAGCAGGGCGGTAAATAGCAGGACGATGATGGGTGGAAAATCTTTCATAAAATGCGTATTGAAGGGGTTACCGGCTACAACGTATTTCGATCATGGGGTGTTCGTGCGGTGTATAGTTTCAATAATTTTTCGGATTTTTGTAAAATATATAGCCGTCTGCACAATATTTCGCGAATTTCGAAACCAGCTGTACTGAATTTTCGTACATAAAACTACGCAAGTTTTATTGTTATGACTTTTTGGCCGCATGTTTCAGCCGGCGTTTTTTCGATTTAACTATTCTATTAAAAAGTTTTCAGGCTGGTTTCTCATCTATTGCCATCAACGCTGTTCCCAGCGTTGCGGTGAATTACGATATGTACCTCGGGTACCACGACGTTTTTGTGTCTCTCTTTTAATTGAATTTATTGCCCGCGCTACCATGTTTGGTTCGCGGGCGTTTTCTTTTATCGCCGTCCGGACGCATGAATTAGATCCGCGGTGATCCTGGCGGACAACAGGCAGAGTGGTACGCCGCCGCCGGGGTGAACGCTGCCGCCGAGAAAATACAACCCTCCGATGCGATGACTGAAATTGGGGTGGCGCAGAAAAGCCGCCATCGTATTGTTGCTGCTCGTACCGTAGAGCGCGCCCTGATGAGAACCGGTAAGGCGCTCGATGTCGGGCGGGGCAACGATGCGTTCCGCTACAATGAGGTCTTCGCTAAATTCGGCACCGGCGTCATTTTCGGGCGCGGCCGCGGGTGCGGAGAAGTGCTTTTTTAAAATAGCAATGACTTGCCGGCGCAAACGGGGAATCATTTCGTCCCAGTTCTGGCCTTCGTCCGCCGGCGCGTTTACCATCACGAACCAGTTTTCGCATCCGGGGGGCGCATCGCCCGTCACGATCTTGCTGCTGACGTTGACGTACACCGTTACGTCGTCGCCCAGGTCTCCCGCCTCCAGGGTGGCGAATTCCCGGCGGTAGTCTTCGCTGAAGAAAATGTTGTGTACGCCGAGTTCGGCAAACTCCCGCTCGATGCCCCAGTAAAAGATCACCGCGCTGGTGCTTTTTTGCTGACTCAGGGTACGTGTTGGTTTTCTGGCCCCGGGCAGCAACTTATCGTAGGCGAGCCATACGTCCATATTACAGACCAAGGTGTCCGCGGCATGAAATTTACCATCGACTTTTATCCCGGAGACCCGGCCACTTTCTCGTACGATCTCTTCGACCCGTTGGTTGAAGTGGTAGGTGACGCCGAGTCTTTTGCCCAGTTCATAGACGGAGGTGCTGATGTCGTACATACCCCCGGTGGGTAAATAGGCACCGAAGTGGTGCTCGAAGTGGGGGATCATGCTGAGAAGACCGGGAGCCTTGTACGGGTTGGAGCCGTTGTACGTGGCAAAACGGTTGAACAACTGTACCAGTTTGGGGTGCCTCAGGTCGCGCTCGTGCACGGCGTTCATGCTGGTGAACAGGTCCAGGGTGGGGACGCGCAACATTGCTCCGGCCACCTGCCAGTCGAGCCAGGTGCCGGCCTTGTGCAGGGACTTTTCCAGGAAGGTGCGTCCGGTGAGTTCGTATTTGCGGGCGGCGTCGGCCATGAAGCCGGCAACGCGCGCTTCGGGGACGCCGAAGGTCTCCGCGGCGGCCCTGGCCAGCTCTTCGCTATTTCCGGGGGCGGTGAAGCGGGTACCGTCCGGCCACCAGTAACGACATACGTCGGGCAGTTCTACGTAATTGAAGTGCCGCGAAGGCGTTTCCCCGGCCAGCCGAAAGAGCTCGTCGACGTACTGCGGCATGGTGAACAGCGAGGGGCCGAAGTCGAAGCGGTAATCGCCGAGGGTAAACTGGCTGAGCTTACCCCCCGGCCCGGCGTTGGCTTCGAAGACGGTGACTTTGTGGCCGGCAACGGCGAGGCGTACGGCGGCGGCGAGGCCGGCTATTCCGGCACCGATAATGGTGGTGGGCATTGGGATGTTTTACTTGTCGGAGACGTCCTTTCGGTGATCAAGATAACCCGATGTCTTGCTAATGGTTGCAAGTACTTCGAAGTGGGGGAGGCAACCATCAGCTGTTACCGGGTGTTGCCCGTAGCGCAGGCAAAGTCCACTCCACCGCCGGCGGCTCCTTCGGGAAGACCGCGGGAGGAAAGTCCGGGCAACGCAGGGCACCACGCCGGCTAACGGCCGGGGGCCGAGGAGGAATCCGAAGGTTACGGAAAGTGCCACAGAAAGCTAGACCGTCCTGACTCCGTCGGGATAAGGGTGAAAACGTGCGGTAAGAGCGCACGACGTCCCGCAGTAATGGGGGATGTGGGTAAACCCCGTGGGTTGAAATACCATGCAGTGCCGTTGCCTTCGGGCAGTCGTCGGCTCCGGCGATCTTCGGGCGGCACGGGTAGGTAGATTGAGCCCGTCGGTAACGGCGGGCCTGGATAAATGGTGGAGCTCGCCTCCCTTCGGGGAGGTGATGACAGAACCCGGCTTATCGGAACTTTGCTTGTATCTGGCGGCCCGCCCTCTTCGGAGGTGCGGGTCGCCACCGTTGTGGAGCACCCGTAGGGAGACGTTGTCAGCAGGCAATTTGGGCGAATACTGCTCACAACGCCCCCTCGGGCCTGTAACCGCGCGCGGGACTTGGGAACCGGACCCTCCCGACGGACGGCTTACTTTTCGACCGTCTGTGCATCCCGCGTCCGCGCCCTGATTATCTTTGCCGCTCAAAGAAAAAAGGAACGATGGAAGAATGGGAAGTTGATTTTGCCTACCAGCGCGTGCGGCACCTGATCAAGGCAAAATTCGGCCGGGAGGGCTTGCCGAACATGGACGCGATGCTGTTCCTGATCGGGGTGCAGGAACTGGGCCGCTGGCGGCAGGACTTTACCAAGGAGCAAAAACAGGACCTGATGCACGTTGCCGTTTGTCGCCTCTTTGCCGCCGAAGGTCACTACGAGTTTATCGGCCGTGACGACGAAGGCTGGCCCCACTACAAACTGCGCAGTAAGATCGCCCCCGTGGATCTGGGGGGGCAGGAGGTACTGCTGAAACAAAAGATCGTAGCCTACTTCCAGGAACTGGAGGACGAAGAGGGGTTGATCGGCTGAAGCGGACAACCGGCAACCGTTTATTACCTTTGACCGCTAAATAATACAGCCTGCATTATGCGTCACTTATTCCTGACCACCCTCCTTGCCTCTATCTGTTGCCTCTTCACCGCGTGCGGGGGGGACGGCAACAGCGTTTTGATCAAAACCAATAAAGGAGACGTCACCGTCGAGCTTTTCGACGAGGCGCCCCGCCACAAGGAAAATTTTCTGAAACTGGCCGAAGAGGGCTTTTACGAAGGCACGCTTTTTCACCGGGTCATCCCTTCCTTCATGGTTCAGGGCGGAGACCCGCAGAGTAAGGGCGCGGCGGCCAACGTTCCCCTGGGCGGCGGCGGCCCCGGTTACCTCATCGAGCACGAGATCGGCCAGCCCCACCTGCGCGGTGCCCTGGCGGCGGCCCGTACGAACAACCCCGAGAAGAAAAGCAGCGGCTCCCAGTTCTACATCGTCACCGGGGAGAAGCAAAGCGAAGCCACCCTGGCGCAGTTTCAGAAGATGAAGGGGATCAAATACACCGATGCCCAGCGAGACGCCTACATGACCGAAGGCGGACGCCCCGATCTCGACCAGGAGTATACTGTCTTCGGCCAGGTCACGGCGGGCATGGAGGTAATTGATGCGATCAGTGCCATGCCTACCGGTAGCGGTAACCGCCCGCAGGAAGACGTCGTGATCGAAAGTGTAACTATCCAATAAAAAATCCGACGACCATTCGTTGAACGGTTGCCTCCCCGAGTTTATCCCTTTTTATTAAAGTATTTCCCCTTGCGTAATCTCCTTCCTCTCCTGCTGATCACCGTTCTCTTCAGCCAGTGTGCCGTACCAAAGCCGAGCTTTATGCCCGCCCAGCGGACGGTGAAAGCCACCGAAACCGTTTCCTTCAGCAACACTTCCGAAAAGGCCGTCAGCTACCGCTGGGACTTTGGCGACGGTGGTCAGAGTACCGACGCCGACCCCGCTCACCGCTACTTCAACTCGGGAGACTACGTCGTTACCCTGACGGCAACCGACGAGAAAGGCAAATCAAAATCAACCACTCAAACCATTACCGTGACGCCACCCAAAGAATGCCTTGTACGAATCGAAACCAACTACGGCGAAATGCTCGCCCGGCTTTCCGACGCTACCCCCAAGCACCAGGACAACTTCGTGAAGCTCGTAGAGCAGAACTACTACGACGAACTGCTCTTTCACCGGGTCATCGACGGATTCATGATCCAGGGCGGAGACCCCAACAGTAAGGGGGCCGCCCCGGGAGCCCGCCTGGGTACCGGCGGACCGGGATACACCACCCCCGCGGAATTCGTCGATAGCCTCGCCCACGTAAAGGGCGCGCTGGCCGCCGCCCGCACCAATAACCCGGCCAAGGCAAGCAGTGGCTCCCAGTTTTACATCGTGCACGGCCGTACCGTGACGGATGCGGAACTGAACCGGCAGGAGGCCCAGACGGGGGTCAGCTACCCCAGCGACGTACGCGCCGAATACCTGGAGAAAGGCGGTGTCCCTTTCCTGGACCAGGGCTACACCGTCTTCGGTCAGGTGATCGAAGGCCTCGACGTGATTGATAAGATCGCCACCGCCAAAACTCAGGCGGGCGACCGGCCCGTAGAGGATGCCTGGATGAAGATCACGCTTGTGCACTAGCAGCGGGCTGTTGCCAAGACGCCGCGTCCGCTTCGGAAGGACCCGGACCCACGGCCGGAAGTGTTTTTACCGGTAATTCATACTGGTTGTCGGTTTGAAACGGACTTCACGGATCGGTTTTGCGATGATCTTTAACTGTATATGTCGGCCGGCCATACACCGGACTACTTTCTTGAGACACCCCACACACACTTACTGATCATGAACGACATCATTTTAGGCATTGACGTAGGAGCTACCGGAATAAAGGGAGGTCTGGTGAACGTAAAGCGGGGCGTGATGACAACGGAACGCGCCCGCTTTGATACCCCCCAGCCGGCCACGCCCGCCGCCGTAGCAAAGACGGTGCAGAAACTGGTGGATCATTTTAGCTATGAGGGCCCCGTCGGGGTCGGGTTTCCGGCCATCGTCCGCCGGGGCGTAGCGGGTAGTGCCGCCAACATCGATGAAGACTGGATCGGTACCGACATCACCAGGGTGCTGGGAGATCAAACCGGACAAACTTTTTACGCCGTCAACGATGCCGACGCGGCCGGCATCGCCACGGTGGCCTGCGGAACGGGGCGCAAGTACAAAGACGATGGAGTAGTACTGATGGTCACCATCGGTACCGGTCTGGGCGGTGCCCTGTTTGTGGACGGCCTGCTGATGCCCAATCTTGAAGTGGGTGGGATCTATCTGAAGAACCAGAAAATGATCGCCGAGAAATACATCTCTAACCGGGTCCGTAAGGACAACGACATGAGCTGGTCGGAATTCGGCAAGCGCTTCGGCAAGTTCATCCGCCACGTTGACGCGGTCTTTAACCCCGATCTGATCGTACTGGGCGGAGGGGCCAGTAAAAACTTCGAGGAGTACAAAAAGCACCTCAAGTGCCACGCGGAGATCAAACCCGCCGAACTAGCCAATACGGCCGGTACCGTGGGGGCGGCAATTTATGCGGCAACTTGTGTCGGCAAGTGAATCGAATACCGCTCGTGCCAGACGGTCAGCTACCCGTTCCCCACTACCCCCAGGTGCATCATTTTCCACACCAACTCCTTCAGCAACTCGTGCTCTTGCTTACCGGCCAGGTTACTACCGACGCCCTTACTTTTGAGGTCGTACTCGCGTAGCAGACTGAAAACGTGGCGGATACCGGGTTCCGAAAAATTGCGGGCGGTGGTTGCGTAATCCTGGAGGAAGAAATCAAAGCGGAGGCCGAGGGCCTTCATGATGTCTTGTTTGGCGGCCCTTTTGCGCTGCATTTCCTTGAGGCGAAAAACCTTGCTGAAGTAATTGTACAGACTGCCCGTCACCATCGGCATGGGACCGGCCTTGGGGTTGGCCTTGAAATAATTCAGAATGCGGGTGGTCTTCACGACGTCGTGGTGGCCAATGGCTTTCTGAAGCTCGAATACGTTATAATCCTTGCTGACGCCCACCTGATCTTCCACGATCCGGGCGGTGATCCTGGTGCCGGGAGCAAGGTTGATGATCAGTTTGTCAAGTTCGTTGCTGATCTTGCTCAGGCTGGTGCCCAGGAACTCCCCGAGCAGGCTGGCCGCGTCGGACTCGATCCCGTATTTTTTGTCCTTCAGGTAATTGCTGATCCACGCCGGGATCTTGTTCTCGTAGAGCCCCTTGGCCTCGAAGACGACGCCGTTCTTCTTGATGTTTTTGGTAATGGTGAAGTTGCCGTTGAGCTTTTTGTGCTTGTGGCAGATGACCAACACGGTGGTGGGGGAGGGGTTGGCCGCGTAGGCTTCCAGTTGCTTCAGGCTGCGCATGTCCTGGGCTTCGCGAAGGATCACCAGTTGCCGCTCGGCCATCATGGGGTACCGCTTGGCGGCGTCGACGATGTGAAGGTATTCGGTGTCTTTTCCGTAGGCGATCGTTTGGTTGAAGGCACGTTCGTGTTCCTGCAGGGCGTTGGCCTCGATGGCGGCTTCCACCTGGTCGATGAACCAGGGCTCCTCGCCGTGCAGAAGGTAGATCGGGGCGAAGTCTTTGCCTCGGACGGCTTTTAGGAGGGGAGCGAAATCCATGGGGCGAAGATAAGGTGCAGTAATCGTCATTCAGCGATCCCGGCTGCGGTAAACGGTCGTGCTTGCCGGAAACCGAACGCTCGCTGCTGTTTGCTCCCACTTCTTTCCGGTGTAAACAACTGGTTAATACCCGTTTCCGGGAAGCGGGGGAATGACATCCCGCCGTACCTTTACGGGCGCTAATCCCCACAACATGAAATACTGTCTTTACACCCTTCTTTGCGTTCTTTCTTTTGCCTGCAACGACGGTAAACCTTCGGATGGTACCGTGCCCGTCGATCAGTTGGAATCCACCGCGAGTTACGTCGCCAGCCCCGATCAGGATACGGCCCGATACAGTCCGCTGTACATCCATCCGATTCCGGCGGAATCAGAACTGAACTCGCCCGTTACCGCCCTGGGGGGCTTCGGTCAGGTGATCGCACCCACCATGCAACGCCTCGAAGAGCAGATGCTGGTAAAAAGCTACTGGGTGGTGGAAGGCTACGCCGACGGAAAGGCCAGCCGCTTTCAGCGCATGGCCGGGGTGGGGCAGTGGATCAGGTGTTTCGCCAACGGCACCTTTCACGCCGGCCACTGGAACCGGCAAACCCACGCCGGGGCCTGGTACATGGATTACCAGGGTAAGCATCCTCAACTCATGCTGGACAGCAACGTAGATCGCATGGACAGCGTCTGGGAAATCCAGGGCGTCTCCGGCGATCAGGCCAGCATGGCGATGGTGCGGACGGGCGATACGCCCTTCGGCTTCAAGTGGAGCCCCGTGAGCGCCAAGTGGATCGAACTGTACGATATGCCGACCAGGGAGCAGTTCAAGCGCCCCGGCGGAATTTAAGCGTAGAGAAACTAAATTTTTTGGCGCGGCCGCGGGTGCAAAGAAAGGTCTTTTGAACAGCAATGCTCCGCCCCTGCGATCCTTGCTATAAACAGGCGAGAATTATCGCGCACGCCTCCCGGATCTCCGCCTCCGAAATGATCAGTGGCGGGGCAATGCGCAAGCTCCGCTCGTTCCACAAAAACCAGTCGGTGATCAGTCCCCGCTCCAAACAACCGGCGATGGTGTCGCGCACTTGGTCGAAGTCGTCCAGCTCGACGGCCATCCACAGCCCCGCCGAACGTACCTGCCGGATTTTCGGGTGTACGAGTAATTCGTGGAACAAGGCTTCCTTACTTTTTACGTCGGCGATCAATTCGGGTTGGTCCAGCAGCGCGCGCAGGGTGGCAAGACCGGCGGCGCAGCTGACCGGATGACCGCCGAAGGTAGTGATGTGGCCCAGCACGGGATCGTCGGTGAACAGCTCCGTCACCTTCTTGCTCGCAACGAAAGCTCCCAGGGGCATCCCCCCGCCGAACCCTTTGGCCAACAGTAATACGTCGGGTACCACGCCGTATTGCTCGAAGGCGAAGAGCGTCCCCGTGCGGCCCATCCCCGCCTGGATCTCATCGAGGATCAGCAGCGTCCCCGTTTTATCGCAGCGCCGGCGAACGGCCCGTAGCCACTCCGGACGCGGTTTGCGGATGCCCCATTCGGCCTGTACGGTTTCCAGCACCACGGCGGCGGTGCGCTCCGTGATGCGGTGCAGGCAGTGATCGCAGTTGAAATCGAGGTGGCCAATGCCGGGCAGCAGCGGGTAGAAAGCCTGGGTGAAATCCTTGGGCCACTGCAAGCTCGCCGCGCCCTGGGTGCTGCCGTGGTAAGCGCGTTTGGCGCTGATGATCTCCGGCCGGCCGGTAGCGCGCTTGGCCAGTTTCATGGCGCCCTCGGTGGCCTCGGTCCCGGAACTGACAAAATAAACGCTGTTCAGCCCCTCCGGTAAACGGCTGGTCACCAGGGCGGCCAGCTCCGCCTGGGGGGCGAGCACGAACTCTCCGTAAACGAGGGTGTGCATGTACCGACCGGCCTGGTCCCGCACCGCTTTCACGACCGCCGGATGGTTGTGGCCGAGGCAGGAGACGCCGATGCCGGCGATGAGATCGAGGTACCGTTTGCCGGCGGTATCCTCAAGATAAACGCCCTGCCCTCCGGCTATCTCCAGACCCATCGGGGCGGGGCTGGTCTGGGCTACGTGGGCGAGAAAGTTGGCACGGTTGGACATGGGCGGACGATCAGGAGGCGGTTTTCGGTTGCCGGACGTCCTTGGTCGGTCGTTGTACCCGTTGCGCTGTGACAACCGACAACCAATGACCGACAACGGACGTCCCGCCCATGCAACAACTCCAACCCTTAAACGTTTGTATCCATCCGCTCTAAGCCTCCAGTTTTTACCCTACCCTTCCCCGAGAACCACCGATGAGACGATTTTTATACCCGTTACTGCCTTTATGGCTGTTCCTTGCCTCCTGCGGAACTTCCCCCGCACCCGCGTCCGCGCCCCCTGAACTGGATGCGGAACAGCCCCCCAACGTACTGCTCATCGTCGCCGACGATCTAGGCTGGGCCGATCTGAACAGCTACGGAAATCCGCTGGTGCAGAGCCCTCACCTGGACGAGCTGGCCCGCAGCGGCGTTCAGTTCATGCACGCTTACGCCGCCGCACCCGTCGGCCCGCCCGCGCGCGCCGCGCTGCAAACCGGAATCTACCCCACTTTCGCCAACCGGGGGCAACTCAGTACCCGCCACGAAACCATCGGAGAAATGGCCCGCCACGCCGGCCTGACGACCGCCCACATCGGCCGCTGGGCCGTTGGCGACGAAAGTGGATCGCCGGCCACGCGCGGCTACGACCACGTCTTTGCCGCCGCCGCTACCCATCCGGACGACTATTACCATCCGTTTTTTGACGATGACCCACCGGCCGACCTACTCGCGGAAACCGGCCCCGGCGATTACCTCACCGATAAACTCACGGACCACACCCTCGGCCTCATCGAGGGCTGGCGGGATACCTCCTGGCTGATCTCGCTGAACTACTACACCCCCCACGTGCCGCTGAAGCCCCGTAAGGACCAGGTAGTCGCTTACCGCCAACTGATCGACAGTACCCACTGGCGAAAATTTCCCACCCCGGCGTACGCGGCCATGATCTCGGTACTCGACGAAAACATCGGCCGCATCGTAGCGGCCCTCGACCGTTCCGGTCAACTGGACAACACCCTCCTCCTTTTCACTTCCGACAACGGCGGCCTCCACCTCCCCGCCACCGGCAAAATGGCGCGTCATACCCCACCGACGGATAACGGAATCCTGCGCGGTGGCAAGGGGACGCTTTACGAGGGCGGTATCCGCGTACCTTTCATCCTTCATTTCCCCGCTTACGCCACCATGCGTTCCGCCTCTTTGGAGCCCGTTATCGGCGTCGATGTCTTCCCCACCATTGCCGCCGCCCTCAGTCAGGATTACCGCGCCCAGAACCCCGACGGGCGTAGTCTGCTGCCCCTGCTGCACGGCGAACGGATGCCGGAGCGTACCCTCTTCTGGTCTTCGCCCCACGACGGTCCGGAAGGCCCGGCCACCGCTGTGCGGCACGGTGATCTGAAGCTGTACCGGTCCGACGGGCAAGATTCGGTCACCTGGTTCAACCTGCGGGAGTATCCGGACGAGTCATTGCGGAGTACGGAGCGGGGGGCGTTGCTGGAGGCTTTGCGGGAGTGGGAAGGGAACCGGTGAGGGTGGTAGGGAGGGAGGTTTTGTTTGGAATTGAGTAATTGATCGATTAAGCGCCGCCGCCTGCTGGTCATAGGCTTAGATATTACTACTACTACTACTATTAAAGAAGCTTTTCCACCGAAATATCGGCCAAAACAATGGGCGTTGTTGCATGAATATTTCGAGTAAAGCTCACGCTGATATTCCATTTAATTACGCGGCTTTCGGTTGAGAAATTGGCATGCCATGGGCTGTCATTTGATTAAGCGCTTTTATTTTTATTTTGTTTTCTTGCGTCTGAGTTTCTAGTGATCGAGAATAGTGTTGGCTTCCGAAGATGATCTTATATCGGAACATGGCCGTCTCTGATAAACTTCGTCGGTGATAGCCAATTTCCTTTTTCCATTCCGCCCGACCGATCTCTTCGATGCGATCTATGAATTGGTTCCTTGGGTAATCGTCGGCATCTCCGGGCTCTTCCCAATACCAATTCACTGCGTTTCTTGGTGGAGGGACAATTGGGTAGATGTCTCGTTCCAGCAGTCCGTCATAACACGTCTGGGCATCGTAAGCACCATCCAGATATACTTCGTCAATCTTGGCTTCCACTTGGTCCAGTAAATCGTCTACTTGCGACTCATCACTCTCTGAATTGGTTGTCGTAGTGTGACAATGGATGAACCCGGTATCTGGATCAACGCCTAAATGAAGTTTCCTCCAGGTGCGCCGCTTACTCCAACCGTGTTTCCGGCACTTCCACTCACCTTCGCCATAGACTTTAACTCCGGTAGAATCTATGGCTATCGTTATCGAACCCGATTTAGGAATATCAAATGGGAGAATATCCATCGCACGAAAGCGGCGGTTTACCTGGGTAAAGCCTGGTACGTCGAGATGCCCTAACTTCATTAGTTTTAATATTCCTAAGGTAAAGCCTCTTGCTTGGCCATAGGCTAAACGGAAGACTGTTTTGAACATCATGATCGCTTCAATGCAGGTGTTGCTATACTTCTCCTGAGCACCTCGCTGAAGCGGCTCATCGCTGTACCACTTGGCGATTACTTCTTCGCTGATCAGGAAGGTGATATCACCTCGGTTTTCTAAAGCCTTGTTGTAAGTAGACCAATTGGTGACGGTGTACTGCTGTTTCTCTTTGGCTTCGAATCGCTCGTCCTTATTTATCTTTGGCATGGGCTGGAGATCTGTTGATTTAATTGTGGTAAACCAAAGATATGGGCTCCAGCCCAAATTTTATCGCCACCTGATTAGACAACGATCAGACGCGATTCATGCAACAACGCCAATTCCCTTTATCTTCAGAAATAGATTCTTTAGCACCAAATATTTCAGCTCTTATATCTGAAGTTAGTTCTGGAATAAAACATCAAATGAATTATTAGTAACTGCTCCTGATCACTGCTCTGAGTTGGTTAAATCATAGTGGTTCTACTGCTCCATCTTTAACATACAAAAGAAGGACGCGGCAACCGTATTTTCCCAGCAATCCCTTCTACCGGACATGTTCTGAACGCAACCCAACTTGCTGAGTTGGTGACGAAACTTCAGAGATGTATACAGGACTCCTCGATTAGAGTGAAGAATTAGGCCCGCTTTCATCGGGTAATTTTCCTATACTTTTTGCTATGCTGGTAGAATCGTAGTTGCTGCCTTTAATACTGAACCTAGTCAAAAAATTGAACTCATTGCAATCTACGTCAAAATCACAAAAACTATCAGTACCAGCTGAACCTCAAAGATAAGTCGCCGAAGGCAGCCAATCATTCATCAAGTAATCATCAAATTCCACTTAGTGGATCAGTCCGAAATAAACGGAAGCTTCCGTCGAAATTGGAAGCTGATTAGAAAAGATCCTCAAGAGCAGCCGAATTTTCAGCAAATAACAAACAAACTATAATTTAATCGTTTCGAGGATTAATTACATTTTAGCTTATTGGCTACGTCATCGTAATATTCTTGTGTTAAAATTTCTGTCCAAGTAGTTGGTTGCCCACCACCGTATAAAGCCAAATAAGTTACATCACTTACCTTGGTTGAAGAATGCCAATGCTCGATATCTTTCTCACATTTAATTATATCACCTTCTTTTAGAATGACGGGCTCACTTCCTCTTTCCTGATAATATGCTTCTCCCTCTACAATTATTAAAACCTGTGCGGAACCATGTTTATGCCAGTCCAATGTCGAGTTAGCTTTAAAGGTTGCTTTTGTGATATTATAGCCTAAATCTTTGTCATCGTGAATAATAGCATTCAACCAAGCTTCTCCTATGTAATGAGTATTAGGTGCTTTTGTACCTTCCGTCAGATATGAGGAAACTTGATAGTCTGTATTTTGGGCAACAACAGTTACTGAGAACAGAATATACAAGGAGAACATTAAGCTTTTCATCTATAATTATTTAATTATCAGCTATTTAAGTGTGTATTCCGGAGTTACTGACCCCCTAATTCCGGTCTACTGACCCCCTGTGGATAACTTACGCTGTTTTAAGATTA
>ENA-ORXM01000108-ORXM01000108.1-marine-metagenome-genome-assembly--contig:-NODE-108-length-154253-cov-14.526904_pt1 | contig 154253 bp, 142 predicted proteins | sample MGYA00237867_ERZ511480 | MGnify/ENA primary metagenome ERZ511480 (study PRJEB26309, sample SAMN06266103) | marine metagenome | isolation source: Algal blade | place: United Kingdom:Sidmouth, United...
TGATAAAGCGGCGCTATATCTTAACAAAATCGCTACGCGTGAAATTCTCTTGCCCGTGATGCTCGGCGGGATCACGAACGCCTTTGACGTGATGGGGCAAAAGGCCAATGCGGTTTCTAATTTGTTGATCGCGGCGAAGGGGCAGGGCGCAAGTAATGGCGAATGAAGATAAAGGCATGATGTGGATTGTTGAGAAAATCAGCATTCCCCTAATGGTGGCCGTTTTTCTGGGCTATCAAGTGAATATCGAGAACAACAAAAAAGATATTGTCGAAGGTGTGACGTCAACATCTGTCATGCAGAATGAACTCACGTACATCAAGGATGATTTGGTAGAGATTAAGGCGACTTTGAAAGTGGCGGCCAATGATCGGTATACGTCGGCCATGGCGCTTAAAGACTATTCGCGCATTCAAAAACAGATTGATAAACTGGAGCAAAGACAGCGCGAAAAGGTCGAACGGATAATGAAATTAGAAACTAAGATGGAAGGTCAATAAATCATGTCACGTGTAAAAACCAAAAAGAAAAACGGAAAACTGACAAAGGCGGGGGTCAAAAAAAAGCTATCAGGCCTCGCAAAACGGCGTCCACGGCATAAGTCTGGGCCAAAGAAAGGCCAATTTAAGTAAAAGTAAAATGCGCGACACAGAGCGATTTTAACCGTCCCTAGGGGGCGGTTTTTTTATGGGTGAACAACTGGCGGTGAATTTATGATTAAGTTGTTCATTGACAGGATTTTAAACGGCCTTGGCGCTTGGCTCTCTTATAGGTCGCAAGTGGAAGTCCCGCCGATTTTGCGGCGTCTCGATCCGGGTCGGGGTTTAAAATCTGTGATACGCGGGCAGGGGATAGCTTTACCATTTCCGCAATTCGGCGCTTTTTAAGACCTCGAAATCCCAAATCAACAACGCGACGTGTACGGGCTTCAATGATTTGGCGCTCTTTTTGTTGGGCCAGACTACGCGCGTATGTATAAAAACGCTCATAATCTATAAAAAACTTGCGTGCGACACTTTGGCACAATTCAGGCGTGATTTGTGGAAATTCGGGACGGGTTTTAAGGTAGACGCCCGCGCGCATAAACGCGTTTTGATCGGGTGCGCCAATAGGGTCGAAATTGCGTTTAGATACCAGATCACACGCTTGTTTGCGGTAACTTTCAGCGGCGCGAATGTGAAACGCTTCAAGTTCTTTAAGGGCTGTAAGGCTTAAAATTTTGGGCGCGTCTTGCACGTGTCTATCCTAGCAAAACACGTGCCATAAGACACATGGCAAAAATTAAGCCTAAAATGTCATAATCATTATTATGAGAAATAACAAATATATCAAACCCATACATATCAATAAGATAGAGTGTTTCACGCATAATTATAAAAGCAAGAAAATAGTCTATTGAAGCGACACTAAATATCTAAGATGATTTCCAGGCCGTCATATGCAGGCTCTATTCGACCCGGTAGTTCTGCGCTCAAAACGTCATAATCCATATCGATGTGGAGGTTTGTCAAAACCCCCTTCCGCGCCTGAGACCGCGCGAGCCATGTCAGACTACGGTCCGCATGCGCATGCGTTGGATGCTGATTATAGCGCAGCGCGTCGACAATCCAGACGTCCAACTGATCAAGGCGCTCAAACGCAGCCTCTGGTATATCCCAGACATCAGGCGCGTAGAAAGCGGTCTTTTCAAACACAAACCCCAAAGACGGTGTCGGACCGTGGCTCAGCTCAACGACATCAATTGAGAGCGTACCGCCAGAGCCTGAAACCTCAATCATATCACCGTCTTTTATAACGTCTTGCAGCTCTAAAATCGGCGGATGTACGCGCCCTTCTGGCATTTCAAAACAATATTTGAACCGCTCATAAACGTGTTCTTTGGTCGGCGCGTCCATATAGGTCGGAATTTGCTTTCGCATACGATACGCAATAGCGCGCAAATCATCTATGCCGTGGCTTTGATCGGCATGGTCGTGGGTATAGAATACAGCATCAAGCTTTTGGACATCGGCCCGCAAGAATTGTTCGCGTAGGTCAGGCGATGTATCGACGATAAGGCATGTGCGTTCCTTAATTGGTGGAACGACGTCTCCGTCCCATTTTTCAACAAGAATTGAGCATCTCGACCGACGGTTTTTGGGGTTTTTGGGATCACAAACGCCCCACTCTCCACCCACTCTGGGCACTCCGCCAGAGGATCCGCAGCCCAAAATCGTAATCCTTACAGTCATTTAGGGCGCTTTGCTTTTGTAAAAAGATTGAAAAATGCGTCTGTCGTGTACTGGGCTGTTTCGTCTAACGACCAGCCTTTAACATCTGCCAGCGCTTGTGCGACGTGAGGCAAGAATGACGGCTCATTTCGACGCCCCCGAAACGGAATAGGCGCAAGATACGGGCAATCCGTTTCAATCAAAAGGCGGTCATCTGGCATAAGCTTGGCAATTTCACGCAAATCTTTGGCACTTTTGAACGATACAATCCCCGATAATGAGAAATATAATCCTAGCTCACTCATACGCTGCATGAACGCCATACCGCCAGTATAACAGTGCAAAAGCGCTGGAAACGTGCCCTTTTTCATCTCAGCCTCAATCAAATCGCCCATCTCTTGGTCCGCATTGCGACTGTGAATAATCAGGGGTAATTGCGTTTCACGGGACGCATCAATATGCGCGATTAGGTTTTTATACTGATCCTCAGATTCGCTATAATTATAATGAAAATCCAACCCCGTTTCGCCGATACCGATAACCTTAGAATTTCGGGCTAAGGCGATGAGTTCACTGGCTTTTATATCAGGGTTCTCACGCGCTTCGTGTGGATGCGTCCCGACACTCGCCCAAATATTATCGTAACATTTCGCGACATTCAGAACGCTTTTAAACTCGGACACTTTGCAACAAATCGTCAGCATCGTGCTTATATTGGCATCTGTCGCGCGCTGAACCACCGCGTCTAAATCGCCCTCGAATTTTTCACCGTGCAAATTGACGTGGCTGTCTACAAACATTATCCGCGCATTTCCGTGAGCATATCCAGCATCACTGTTTTCTTATCCATGTTTAAAGCGCCCTCACGGTTTTTCAAATACCCCGCGCGCGCCCACAAATTTTGCCATTTCTCTGGCGATTTTGAAACGGGCAGAGGTTTAAACGCCCCTTCCCAAGTTCCTGTCGCCATGAAACGCGTTTGAGCTAGTAAGATGTCTTGCAGAGCGTCCCAAAACAAGTCCCGCGAATCCTTGGCATTTGGCATGGCGAGCATATTCGAGAGTTGATGATCAAGCCGCGCATCGGGTCGGCTTAAACTCGCGAGATATCGCGTCAAAGGGCTGAGAACGGTGTCCGCATTTTTGGCCAGTGAAAACGCCTTACCCGGCCCACCGCGCGAAAGCTTCACAGCGGCTGTTAAAATCGACGGATCGACATCAACCCGTGTTCGCAACCACGTCTCAATTTCAGCTTCAGGTACAGGCATAAGGCGCAGAGGCATACAGCGCGAGCGAATTGTTGGCAGCAAACGGCCCGGTGAATTAGAAATCAAAATAATCAGCGTGCGCTCTGGTGGCTCTTCTAGCGTTTTTAAAACGCCGTTCTCGGCATTGCGGTTTAATTCGTCCGCACTATCAATCAGACACACACGCCAACCGCCTTCGGAGGCCTTTTGCGTAAAGAAATCACGGAGTTTTCGTGTTTGATCGACAGGGATTTCAGACCGCAGCTTTTTCGTTTTATGATCATAAGGGCGACGAAGTAAAAACAAGTCACCGTGCCCCAAGGCTTCAACTCTTTGAGAAACAGGATCAGATTTCGGAATATCCAAACTCGTTTCCAAAAGCGATTGTCCGCCAAGTATGTGCCGTATCATGCGGTATGCAAGCGTGGCTTTTCCGCACCCCGGCGCACCAGAAATCAGCCATGCGTGATGTAATCGACCTGACTTAAAAGCATCAAGGTAGCGCTGCTCGGCGTCCTTATGGCCAATTAAATCATAGGTCGAGCGTGGATGCGGACACCCGTCGACTCTATCTGCTTCGGGCAGTAGGTCCGCTTCGGGTGCTTGTGTGCGCACTACCCAATATCGGCCGCGAGCCGTCCCGCAAGTTCAGGGTATTTCTTTGTAATGCTATAAAGAATGCGCGTGTGCACCGCTTCGCGGCTTGCAGACGCATCTAGCGTAAAAATTCGCTCAGCATTATTTTTGGCAATTTCTAAAAAGGCAGATCGCAATTCATTATGAAATTCAACGGATTCGGCGTCAAAACGCGAGAGATCTTCGCCGCGCGTTTCAACACGTTTTTGCGCTAAAATTGGGTCCATATCGAACAAGATTGTATGATCGGGTTCAAACCCGCCCATAACCGCCTTATGAACTGCAACAACTTTTTCCGGCCCCAATCCACGCGCATAGCCTTGATAAGCCAAGCTTGAGTCTGCGAAACGATCACTCACGACCCAGACACCACGCTCAAGCGCAGGTTTAATAAGCTTTTCAATGTGATCCATACGGGCAGCATACATTAAAAGAAGCTCTGTCATGCCAGACCAACGGTCTTGCGTGCCAGACAAAACAAGATCACGTATCGCTTCGGCGCCGAATGTCCCCCCCGGTTCGCGCGTCAAAAGGGTTTCACACCCTGCCGATTCAAGCGCGTCACATAATAGCTTTGCCTGCGTGGTTTTACCCGCACCTTCGCCGCCTTCAAATGTAATAAATATACCTTTAGACATATTAGCCTCTGATCTTTTCAAACAATGTCGCCCAAACACGACCCGTAACAGATTTCTGTTCAACATCTGTCGCCGCCAAGAGCGGTACAATGCGTTCGTCCCGTCCGGGCTCAATTATAACAAGGTCGGCAATATGATCGCCAGCGGCAATAGGCGGCAGCGCTAAGCCGTTATATTTCAACTGTGCTTTCAGGCCCTTACGGGCGCCGCGAAAAATTCCGCTCTCAACCGCCTGATCAACGACCAAGTCGACCTGCGAAAGCTTGCCCATATGAACAGGCATAGATCCGACCACTGAACCCTCTTCAAATAGGGTGTATATTTTAAACTGATCAAATGCAGCATTCATCAAGCGAAGACCTTCATCGCGGCGTTGTGATTTGCTCTCTAAGCCATTGACCACGACGATACGTCGAATACCGGCACGCTCTGCAGAGGCAACTAATCCATAGCCTGAGATCTCAGTATGACCTGTCTTTAGGCCGTCTGCGCCCGTAAACCGACCGAGCAGAGGATTGCGATTCCCTTGCTTAATGCCGTTCCACTCAAACGAGCGTTCGCTATAAATGGGATAAAACTCTGGATATTCGTCAATACTACGACGGGCAAGCTGTCCAAGGTCATAAGTGCTGATTTCGTGCTCAGGGTGTGGCCATCCCGTCGCATTTCGAAATGTCGCTGACGTCAGGCCGATTTCCCGCGCACGCGCCGTCATCATATCGGCAAATGCGGTTTCACTCCCCGCAATGCCTTCTGCAAGCACGATACAGGCGTCATTTCCAGATTGGATAATCACACCGCGCAGCAAGTCTTCGACACGGACTTTAGAGCCGAGATCAAGGAACATGGTCGATGACCCTGACTTTGCGCCGCCGCGTCTCCACGCTTCCTCGCTTACTGTAAATTCTGTATCTGGCGTTAGGGAGCCGTTGCGTAGGCGCTCAAAAACCATATCCGCTGTCATAATTTTCGTCATTGATGCGGGCGCGACTGCGGCACGGGCATCTTTTTCAAACAAGACGAGCCCCGTTTCGTGGTCAATTATAATGACATGCGGGGCCTGAGTTTCAAAACTTGCCGTATCAGTCTGCGCAAATGCCAAACCCAGATTCGCCCAAAGCAAAAAGACCGACCCGATTATAAATACAAAAAGACGCAAACTAGAAGCCTCCAAATCCGAAACTAAGAATCAAAAAAAGGCACTCAGATGAGTGCCTTTCTTAAATTTCACAGCTTGTCTTGAAGGTAAAGCCTTTTGGGTGCTTTTACGCCTTTCCAGACTGTATTGAGAGCATTCCTACCTTTTATTGTAAATCACACGCTCATATTTTGCGGGAATAATACGTGGCTCTTGCGAACGGCTCCCGATAACTTTCTGAGACTTGGCCATATGAATAGGGCCTTTGATTGTGAGCGTTACAGTCCCGCCATCAACATCTGGGTCATAATCTGACAGACCGCTGGCTTCTGGAACGTATTGAGGGGCTGCTGCCGCTTCGCTTTCCAAGTATCCTTGACCTGCAGCACGTCCCTCGTGCGGGGCTTGAGCTGACATTTCAGCACTACCTGGGACATGAGGCACAGAATCTACGGGCGGAATGTAAGGCATAGTTTCAACATTTACATCGCCGTTTAGCGCAGAGAGATCTGCCTGTTCACGTAGAGGTGAATATGTTGGGGCCGCAGGTGTATGTCGTGGCGCAGGTGCCACATAAGATGGCGCTTCGGCAATCATAGATTCAGGCTGCGTGACAGGCGGCGCTATCGGCAGAGGCTGACTTGGTGCTGAATAAGCAGAACTTGCAGGTCCTGCATATTGAACGCGCACCATAGCGAGTCCGTTTGAATACGTGCCAAGCTCAAGAGCCGCAGATTCGCTCAGGTCAATAATGCGGTCGCCGACAAACGGGCCACGATCATTCAGACGCACCATAATAGATTTGCCTGTTTCCAAATTCGTCACACGCAACATACTGTTGAGTGGCAAAGTTCTGTGCGCGGCGGTCAAGTCATTCTTGTTGAACTTTTCGCCCGAAGCTGTTGGTTTTCCTTGGAATTTATCACCATACCAAGACGAAGTTCCGACAACATTATAGCTCGGATCATGTTGGGGTGTGTAGGATTTACCTTTATAACGGTATTTTTTTCCGACGCGTTGATGCGGATGCAATGTCGGATCAACAGACGCCATATCAAAACTGTCTGTCAAGACAGGTCTCGCAGATTCTGGCGCTACATATCTTGGCGCAGCTGGTGGCGGAGAATATCTGCGCGGCTGAGCCTGAGTGTATCCCTGATTATACCCATGTGACCGTCCCGAAGTTTGACGGGAGTTTAAAGAGGCATATTTAGCACCAGTCTGATTGCCAACTTTATACGTAATCGGGGCATTGCTTGCCACGTTTACGGATGAAGTCGTCGCACAAGCGGCTAGACTGCCCAGCAGCGCAAAGCCTGCTGATAATTTAATGCACTTCGAAAACGCTTTTTTTATAAAGTCATCCATGTTTCACCTCGGATCTCTGGCCACTTACGTGCCGCCCAACATTCCTTTCGAAACCTCCCTATCTTTTTGTAGGGTGTGTTCCATTCACAAACGTATTTTTAAAGGAACATCTTTAAAACCAAGTTCAAAGACAGCCTTAACGTCTGATTTTTATTCAAGGTTTATGCCAGATTAACGCGCGCACCAGCGTCAGGCGCAGTTATAGCCCCTCTCGTCAATTAAATTATGGATAGAAATGGAAAAGCACGGAATTTGGCCCAAAACATAAGCCCGAACTCACACAAATTTTATAGCGAGCAAAAATACTGACAAAACAGCCTGAAAACAGGTTGAACCTAATTTAAAAAAAGATTAGAGCAGGCCTCGCAAACAACGGCACCTCGATTTTACGGGCGGGTGGCAGAGTGGTTGAATGCACCAGTCTTGAAAACTGGCGTGGGGGCAACTCCACCGGGGGTTCGAATCCCTCCCCGCCCGCCACTACTTTTACAGAGTGCTTAGAGTGCCGATTTAGCAATATCCGCAAAGCTCTCCATTTTCAGGCTCGCCCCGCCGATCAAAGCGCCGTTGACATTTGGTGTTGCCAAAATTTCTGATGCATTTGAAGGCTTCACAGAGCCGCCGTAAAGAATTCGCACATTTGGGCCCATATGGGCACGTATGTGGGCGTGCATGTCTTTAATGTCGTCAGGTGTCGCCGTTTTGCCTGTGCCGATCGCCCAAATAGGTTCATAGGCAATAACGATCTCTTCGCCCTCGCCCGTTTCGCAGACACTTTGCGTCAACTGACGCGTGACAACGGATTGCGCCTCCCCGGCCTCTCTCTCTGCTAAAGATTCGCCGACACATATAATAGGGATAAGTCCTCCGCGTAGCGCCGCCACTGATTTAGCCTTAACTTCAGAATCAGTTTCGCCTGCTGCGCGGCGTTCAGAATGCCCCGTAATGACATATTCTGCGCCCACTGCTTGTAACATTTCGGCACTAATCTCGCCTGTATGCGCGCCTGAAACGCCTTCGTGACAGTTTTGCCCGCCAACAGAGATGTCCTTGTCTCGTGCCTTTTGTTTCAAGCCTTCAAGCAAAACAGACGGCGGACACATCAGTATATCGAGGCCAGTTCGTTTTGATTTTGGCAGAAGAGCGTCAAATTTAGCTGGAAAATCATACCAATCTGGCAATCCGTGCATTTTCCAATTTCCGGCAATCAAAGGCTTCATAGTCAGTCTCATAAAATGGCAGGTCTAATTACGACAATCGTAATACGCGTCATAATGCGCTTTAAACAGGATTTCGCAAGTCAATTGCTTACGCGCCCCCTTGCCGCCCCGTAACCACGTCGCTATGTAGAGCGCTGAAAACTGTTCGCCCTTACGGCGATTACAAAGACTGGACGTAATATGGCTGACGGCATTGGTGGCAAGGTTCAAAAAACAGCGGTCGGAATATTGATCGGTTTGTTGGTTGTTGGCTTCGCCGTATGGGGCGTAAACGACGTATTTACGCCGCAAAGTAAAAACGCAGCTTTGTCTGTGGGTGATGTCGATGTGAGCCTAGATAGCTTTGAAGCTGATTTCAGACGCGAACTCCAAAACCGTGGCCGTGAAAGCGGTCAGCAAATGACGAATGAAGAAGCTTTTGCCAAAGGTATTCATACTGAAATACTGCAAAGAGAGCTTATAGAAGCGGTTATTTCACTCGATGCGAATGATCTGGGTATTGGCGTAAACCGTAAAACGGCCAGAGAGGTCGTCAAAGAGATCCCATCTTTTCAAGATGATATCACTCAAAAATTTAGTGAAAAAAAGCTGGATGAGGTCTTACGCCAAAACCGTATCACGCGCGCAAGTTTTGAAGACGATATATATACGTCCCTGCGTCGCCAACAAACTGTACCCGCGATTATCAAGGGTATCGAAGCGCCGCGAGCTTTTGCGGAAAAACGCTTTAAATATTTAACGGAAAAACGCGATACAAAAGTCCTGACCCTTTCTGAAAAAGCCGTTGCCGCGCCGCAAACACCAGATGATAGCGTTGTAAAAGCCTATATTGATAACAACCAAGCCCGCTATACAGCCCCTGAATACCGCTCATTCACTATGTTACGCATTGAGCCCGTTGATTTGATACCCGACATCGAAGTCACGGAAGATCAGATTAAGGCTGCGTTTGAGTATAAAATTGAACTTGGCGAATTAGGGTCAAATGAAACGCGGTCTATTGTACAAGTCCCGACAACAGATGAGGCGACCGCCCTTAAGGTCGTAGAACGCCTTGATGCGGGTGAAGACGCGGCTGAAATTGCGCTCAGCCTCGGTTTGATTGCGCCGATTACTTATACAGACGTCGAATCAGACGCTGTTGTTGACCCCGAAACAGCAAAGCTCGCCTTTGAAATGAAGACGGGCGAGACAAAATCTATTCTCGGCAGCCTCGGGAGTTGGTATGCCGTCAAGGTGACGAATATAAATGCCGCGCAAAGCCCCGTTTATGAAGATATGAAAACGGAGATAAAGCAAGACCTCTTAAAAGACCTCGCGGAAGAGAAGCTTTACGATATTACGAGCGATATGGAAGACGCTATGACGGATGGTCTCACGCTCGAAGAAATTTCAGAAAATATTGGGTTTGGCGTGGCGACATTTGATTATGTTGACCGTTCAGGCACAACAGAAGACGGCATCCGTATGTCGGGCGACTTTGGATTTCCGGGAATTTCCGAAGATGAAGAGATCTTGATTGCCCTTTTCACACATGATTCTGGATACCAAACGGATGTCTTTCAAACTTCAAGTGGAGGTTGGGCAAGCACTCGGGTAGACGAGATTAAAGACGCCGCTATGCGTCCGTTCGATACGATTAAAGACGAGGCCATTGCGTCTTGGAAAACAGAACAGGTCGACGAAGCCTTAAATGACCTAATGCTTGATTTGGCGTCAAAAGCGCAAACAGGCACATCACTTGAAGATTTAGCGACCTCTATTCCAAATGGTGCGGAGATTTCTGAGGTCACGCTTTTGCGCTCAAACCCAGGACAAGAAATCGGCCCACAACTGACTGTAAGCCTATTAGAGGGTAAGGTCGGAGACATTAAACGCGGACGGGGTAGCGCGCCGCTTACACGTCAGATCGCAAAGATAATTAAGATCATTCCAAACCAAGATGGTCTGGCGGGACAATTTGCCGACGCCATTCAGGAACAAGCCACAAACGCTCTCTCATATGACATTCAACAGGCCTACCAAGACGCGATTATGAAAGAGAACCCTGTGCGGGAGTATGAAGACAAAGTGCGTCAAGTATTGGGCATAAGCGAGCCCTAATGTCTTCCCGCCGCGTAACACCTGATTTTTCTGATTTTGAGCGTATTTACACGGCTAAAGACGCTCAGCTTGTCTTCAGACGGGTAATAAATGATTTTGACACGCCTGTTTCTGCATACTTGAAAATTGCTAAGGGAAAGCCCTATGCATTTTTGTTTGAATCCGTTCAAGGCGGCGAACAAAGAGGACGCTATTCGTTTCTAGGGTTTTCGCCAGATGTGATTTGGCGCTCATTTGGCGATAAAAGCGAAATCTCTAGAGATAATGGCCCTTTTGAGCCCCTGAAAGCCCCGCCATTAGACGCCCTCAGAGCCTTACAAAGAGAATGCGCATTTGAGCTGCCCGACGGTATGCCGCCCATGGCTGCGGGGCTATTTGGCTATATGGGCTATGATATGATCCGCCAAGTCGAGACACTCAACGGACAAAACCCCGATCCAATTGGCACACCTGACAGCATTATGGTGCGCCCAAAAATCCTCTGTATATTTGACCAAATCGCCCAAGAAATTATGATTGGTACGCCTGTCTATCCAAATCAAGACAGCCCGAAAACAGCCTATGATAAAGCCTGTAAACGCCTAGACCATGTCGAGGCCGATTTATCGCTTCCCGTTGGACAAAGTGCAAATGACGGCATCGAAGCCGTGGAAATCACGCCCAAACTCGGAACCACTCTGGCAACGTTTTCAAAGCGTGTAGAGCGTGCCAAGGCCTATATCGAGGCAGGAGATGTCTTCCAAGTCGTTATTGGACAAAGATTCGAAGCCCCCATGCCCGCGAGTGATTTTGCGCTCTACCGCGCCCTACGGCGTATGAACCCCTCACCGTTTCTGTATTTTCTAAATTTTGATGATCACAGCATTGTCGGCTCATCCCCTGAAATCCTTGTGCGTTTGCGCGAGGGTACAGTTACGGTTCGCCCGATTGCAGGAACGCGCCCCAGAGGCAAAACAGTTGAAGCTGACCTCGCGCATGAAAAAGACCTCTTGGCTGATCCAAAGGAATGCGCGGAACATTTAATGTTGCTTGACCTTGGGCGCAATGATGTCGGCCGTGTCTCCAAACCCGGCACTGTGAAGGTCACAGATCAGTTCATGATCGAACGTTATAGTCACGTCATGCACATCGTTTCTAATGTGGAAGGACAGCTCTCTGACGGGCTTGATACCCTATCCGCCCTTTTTGCGGGTTTTCCTGCAGGAACCGTCTCAGGCGCGCCCAAAGTCCGCGCAATGGAAATCATTGACGAATTAGAAGACGAAAAGCGCGGCATATATGCGGGCGCGGTCGGGTATATTTCCTGTAACGGAGATATGGATACGGCGATTGCCCTACGCACCGGTATTATAAAAGACGGTATCTTGCATGTACGCGCGGGTGCAGGCATTGTTATGGACTCTGTACCTAAACTCGAATTTGAAGAAACTCTGCATAAGGCCGCCGCCGTATTCCGCGCCGCCGAGCAAAGCGTGAAATTTGATCGGAACTAATATGCTGCTCGTGATCGATAATTATGACAGTTTCACCTATAACCTTGTTCATTACGCGCAAGAATTAGGCGCAGAGACCAAAGTCGTCCGCAATGATCAAATCAGTGTCAAAGACGCGTTAAGCTTAGGCGCAAAAGCGGTGCTCCTTTCGCCTGGCCCTTGCACGCCAAACGAAGCGGGAATCTGCCTTGACCTCATCGCTAATGCGCCTGACACTCTTCCAATCCTTGGCATATGCCTTGGGCAGCAATCTATTGGGCAAGCCTTTGGCGGAAAAGTTATTCGCGCAAAGCAAATCATGCACGGTAAAATATCCGACATTCATCATGATAAAACAGGCCTTTTCAAGGCGTTAGAGACACCTTTTAAGGCCACGCGTTATCATAGCCTATCAGTAGAGCGCGAAACTTTACCCGATTGCCTAACCGTCAATGGCTGGACCGAAGACGGCGAAATTATGGGTCTTATGCACAAGACCCGCCCGATTCATGGCCTGCAATTTCATCCAGAATCAATCGCCTCAGAAAATGGCCATGCCTTAATTGCAAATTTCCTAAAACTGGCCAACATTAAGTAAATGGCATTTGATACAGATATCTTCGCGCTCTTTGCGACGGGCATACGTCCCACAGCGGATATGACACGGTCTGCTCTGACGTCTATCTTGCAAGGAGACGCCAATGATGCGCAGATCGGCGCTTTCCTTTTAGGGCTTGAAACACTTGGCCTCACAGCACTTGAAATTGGAGCTGGCACAGAAGTGATGCGGGCACATATGACACCCGTTTCCGTCCCAACAGGCGCAATTGATATCGTCGGCACGGGCGGTACAGGACTGCATACGCTCTCTATATCCACGGCAACAGCGATTGTCTGCGCTGGCGCAGGTGTGAAGGTCGCCAAACACGGAAACCGCGCCGCAAGCAGCCTAACAGGTACGGCCGACACGCTCTCGCAACTCGGCGTAGAACTTGCCATCTCTCCAGAAAAAGCCGCAGATTGCGTTGCTAAAGCGGGTATCGGGTTTTTGTTTGCCCCTAACCATCACCCCGCCATGCGCTATGTCGGGCCCGCGCGCAAAGCGCTCAAAATTCGTACGCTTTTTAATGTGTTAGGGCCACTTTGTAATCCCGCAGGCGTGAAACGTCAGCTCTTAGGTGTGAGCCAAGACAAACTCAGACGTCCAATCGCCGACGCTCTTAAGGCGCTCAGCGCCAAGCATATCTGGGTCGTACACGGATCAGACGGTTTAGACGAGATTACGACGACAGGCCCGAGCTTTGTGACTGAGGTAAAAGACGGGAAGATTTCAGAGTTTGAAATTCACCCAAAAGATTACGGCATACAATTAAGCTCAATTGAGGACATACGCGGCGGCGAACCCGCACACAATGCAAGCGCGCTTACATCCCTCCTAGACGGCACTGAGGGGCCTTACCGTGATATTGTGTTGCTGAATGCGGCGGCAGCACTTTGTGTCTCTGGGAAAGTCCGTAACCTGCATATCGGATTAGATATTGCACGCACGTCGATTGATAGCGGGGCGGCAAAAGCGACCCTCGCAAAGCTTGTAGAGGTGTCCAATGGCTGATGTTTTGAAAAAAATTGCAGCGTATAAAGCGGATGAAGTTAAAACCTTAAAGCGTAATACGTCTTTGAAAACCCTCCGCAGTCTGGCGGCTGGCCAAATTCCACCTCGTGGATTTGCATCTGCCCTTAAAAATCGATCCCGTACACATCCGGCTTTGATTACAGAAGTCAAAAAAGCCAGCCCGTCAAAGGGCGTGATTCGTGAAGATTTTGATCCTGTTTCAATCGCAAAAAGCTACGAAATCGGCGGCGCGACCTGTCTGTCGGTTCTAACGGACGGCCCCGGATTTCAAGGGAGCAACGAAATTTTTGCGGATGTCAGAGCCGCAGTTTCCCTTCCTCTTCTGCGTAAAGATTTCATGCTAGAGCCGATACAAATCGCAGAAAGCCGCGCTATGGGCGCAGATTGCGTCCTCGTCATTATGGCTATGATTGATGACAAGGCGGCGTGCGCTTTGATTAAAGAGGCAGAGCGTCACGGCATGGACGTCCTTATGGAAACCCATGACCGTAATGAGCTTGAGCGCGCCTTGGCATTAGGGTCAAAATTCATTGGCATCAATAACCGAGATTTGCGGACATTTCATACCACGCTTAAAACTTTTGAAGACCTTGCGCAAAATGTACCGCAAGACATCACTTTGATTGCAGAGAGCGGCATCTTCACGCCAGACGACATAACGCATTTAACAACCTTTGGAGCGGACGGTTTCCTCATTGGGGAAAGTTTAATGCGCCAAGATGATATAATTTCTGCAACACAAAAACTCTGCTTCACTTGACAAATTAAAGAACATCCGTAGAACAAAAGGCGTATGTTGCCACTTTGTTCAAGACGATTCGGAAGATTACCGAATACTCTGGAAGGATTTTTATGTTGACGCAAAAGCAAAAAGATTTGCTCGTCCTAATCGATACTCGCATTAAAACCAAAGGCGTTCCGCCGTCTTATGACGAGATGAAGGACAGTTTGGGTCTGGCCTCTAAATCTGGCATTCATAGATTGATAACAGCCTTGGAAGAACGCGGCTTCATCAGACGATTGCCAAATAAAGCCCGCGCATTAGAAGTTCTGAAACTACCCGAAGATTTAGAAACTCAAGCGCCGCGCCCAATTGCGGCAAATGATGAGAATGAAATTCCATTCGTAGGCAAAATTGCTGCGGGTAGCCCTATTCCTGCGATTGAAGATGCGTACCGCATGATGTCCATACCTCCAAATATGATGGGGCCAGATCTTTTTGCGCTCGAAGTCGAAGGCTTATCGATGATGAATGCGGGTATCTTGGACGGAGATGTTGTGGTTATCCGTCGATCAAACACGGCGCGGAACAATCAAATTGTTGTCGCCCTCGTCGACCAAGAGGAAGCCACTCTAAAACGCATTTACAAAACAGGGCAAGGTGTTGAATTGATTGCAGAAAATCCTGATTTTGAAACCCGCACATTTGGCCCTGACCGTGTAGAAGTCCAAGGCATTCTTGTTGGTCTCATCCGCAATTATCAGTAGTTTCTCGGATCCTTCCAGATCGGTGTAGCGCCTTTTGCCCAAGGCCGACTCTGGCGTGATTTAGGTTTCGTGTGTTTCAAGTGAACGCCTGATGGTTTCACATAGACATCTGTCGCGCCTAACGTTTTGAAACCCGTTTCATCTAAAAGCAAGGCCTGACACGCGCGGCGCGATCTTGGGCCGGCTTGTCGTTTCGTTACTATAATCAATTGTGCTGTTGCACATTCCTCAGCCACACTTTCAGGACTTGTGACAATCGAAACCACCTGCCCTTTAATAGAAAAACGGCAGGCTTGCTTATCGCAGAGTGCCGCCCCGTCTGTATATTTCCCGAACTTTACATCATTGCGGCCTGCACGTTGTATGAATTGGTCTCGGCCATAGCGGTCTGTTCGAACACGTTCCACCAAAAGAGCGTCATGCGCATCATCCCAAAACGCAATCTTTCCCGTATCTGAAACGCGCATATCAGGTGTTGATTGGAAATATCCAATACCGACACAGATGAGAATTGCAACGGCTCCTGACCATTTAAGAACAGGCCGCGCCACGCAGATCGCAGCAAACCCTATTCCAAATAGAGCGATGATCGAATTTGGAACGGAAGGCAGATAAAGAAGTGAGTTTTTCAAACTCGCAACCCAGTTTGAAATTATCAGGATAAGGTCAATCCCCTTTCCCATCACCCAGAGGGGGTATGTTTCCAACCCAAGAGGCAGCAAGAGCAGAGCCGCAAGCGCGGCCGGCATCACCAGAAATGTAAAAACAGGCATAGCCAGCATATTCCCAATGAGGGAATAGCGTGCGACCCTATTGAAATGCAACGCTGCGAACCCCGCTGTGGCTGCACCTGCCACAACGCTTGTCAGTGATAGCCCGATCAAATTACGTTTCACACTCTTTAGGATGCCTTTTTCATAATTTTCAAACCCCAGACGACGCCAAAATCCGTAAAAAACAACGAGGGCCGTCGCGGCAGCAAAAGACATTTGAAACCCAGCAGAGGTCAAGCTCTCTGGATGCAGAAAAAGCGTAATCAGAACCGCAACAGCCACTGACCTCAGAGAGAACGCACGTCGATCCAACAAAACCGCGACAAAAACAATAATCGCCATAATATAGGCGCGCTGTGTTGAAACCCCTGCCCCTGAGAGTAAAAGGTAGGCGGTTGCCATAGCGATTCCGACAAGCGCTGCGAATTTCCGAACGTCATAGCGACGCGATAAGGGCGCGATCATCGCAAACCCAAGCGTGGCTAGATAATATCCAGATCCCGCCAAAAGACCCATATGAAGACCCGATATCGCCAAGACATGCGCTAACCCTGCGACGCGCAAAGCCTCGGTCTGTTCTTTAGGCACATATGTCCGAACGCCAGTTAACAATGCGGCTTGTAGACCAGAGGTCGCCACGGGCGCCTGTGCGCGAATACGGTCCGCTAAATTATACCGAATCCGTGCAATCTGTTTAGAAGCACGCTCCATCCGAGTTGCAGGAAAAGGGTCAATAGCGTCTGCTTTTCCAATGGCAAACCCATACCCCCCAAATCCTGAATAAAAGGCGCGCCGCGCGGGGTCATACCCGCTTGGAACGACAGGGCCTGGCGGCGCAGTCATCAAAGTTTTGATTTGAATGGTCTTGCCGACCTCGAACCCACTCACATCTGCTTTCACACGTACACGTAAAGGCTTGTTTTTCATTACTTTTTTATTCCGTAATTGAGAAATTTCGTTGACACGTATTTGCCACCGAAATGCTTTATCGCCTGATTTCTCAATCGCCTCAATCCAACCTTTTACGAGGTAACCTTGTCGATATTCTGACAAAAATGGTGTGTCTAAGCTTTGCGTATGATGTGCGGAGCGGCCGATACCTAAAACAATAAAGACCGCAAGCAGGCATAGGGTCGAGGCTTCCGACGAAAGGTTAGGAGAATATCGCCTGACAAATTTATAAATCCCCCCAAGAGCTAAGGCGATTCCGATCACGACGCGCCAGTCAGGTTCAAACCAAAGACCAAAATAAATCCCAATACCAATCGCAAATGCGATTACGGCGTTCTCAAAGGTAAGAGAGGTCGGGAGTACGGACGGTAAAACCGGCATTCCATCTGAATTTAACCCTACAGGTAAATATTCAGCCAATTTGCGTGGGATTACCCTATGAATTTCAGTCTCCTTATGGGATATGCTCTCACATATGTTTACACTTTACAGTAGGATGTTTTGGCGCAAATGACGACACAAAACGTAGTTACCCGATTTGCACCCTCTCCAACGGGTTTCCTTCATATTGGCGGGGCCAGAACGGCGCTGTTTAATTGGCTCTTTGCTCGGAATATGGGCGGTGTTTTTAAGTTAAGAATAGAAGATACAGATAAGTCTCGTTCCACGCAGGCCGCGACGGATGCCATTATTGACGGGATGGGCTGGCTAGGCCTGCAAGCAGACGGCGAAACGGTCTTCCAAAGCCGCAACGCAGAAGCCCATGTCAAAGCCGCTCATGAGCTACTTGCAAACGGCGCGGCGTACAAATGTTATTGCACGCCAGAAGAGCTTGAAGTGCTCCGAGAGAACGGCCCGAAAGATACGGCCTTCCGCAGCCCTTACCGCGACACGACTGAGGCGTTGGACAAGCCTTACACGGTTCGTTTTCGTGTACCTGACGGCGCGACGAATATATCTGACAAAGTCCAAGGCGAGATTACATGGCAAAATAAGGATTTTGATGACCTCGTATTGCTCCGTGCAAACGGCACGCCGACCTATATGCTGGCTGTCGTCGTAGATGACCATGATATGGATATCACACACGTCATTCGCGGCGATGACCATTTAATCAATGCGGGACGCCAAAGCCTGATTTACCAAGCCCTTGGTTGGGACGTTCCGATCTGGGCGCATGTACCGCTAATTCACGGGCCAGATGGCAAGAAGCTCTCAAAGCGCCACGGCGCACTCGGTGTAGAAGCGTATCGCGATATGGGATATTTGCCGACGGGATTACAGAATTATCTTTTGAAACTTGGATGGTCGAACGGAGACCAAGAACTCTTTTTTGAAGACGAAGCAGTAAAGGCTTTCATGCTCAACGGCCTCAACAGCTCACCTGCCCGCCTAGATTTTGACAAGATGGATTACATTAACGCACAACATATTTTACGCGAAGACGCGGTAGATTTGATTGTATTATCCCTTCCGTTTCTCGAAGCTAAAAACGGTGGACGGCTTTTGCCTGAACGTGTCGATACAATTTTGAAAGCAATGGATACGCTAAAGCCGCGCTCTAAAACCCTCGTTGAATTGGCCGATCAAGCTGAATATTTGCTATTAAACCGCCCCATTGAAATATCAGGTAAAGCTCGGAAAGCTTTCAAAAACGACGCTCTGTTGCATATATCTGCTTTAATTTTGAAACTGGAAGCCGTAGAACAATCCCAATGGACCGCAGAGTTTTTGCAATCTGTCATTTCAGATTACGCGAGTGAAAACGAAATCGGTTTTGGAAAAATAGGACAACCCGTAAGAGCGGCTTTGACAGGCGGTGCGCCATCACCTGACCTGTCATGGGTCTTAGCTCTGTTGGGTAAATCTGAGACACTTGGGCGCCTCTCAGACGTCATAGAACAATAAAAAGGAAGAGACATGGAAAATAAAATCAAGAATATCGGAAATGCCACCGTCACAATCGGCAAAGACAGCTTTGAGCTTCCAATCTATACTGGAACAAAGGGTGTTCCGGGAATTGATGTTCGCGGATTACATAAAGCCTCAGGACATTTCACATTCGACCCAGGCTATACGTCTACCTGTTCAACAGAATCGCAAATTACTTATATTGACGGCAATAAGGGACAACTCCTTTATCGCGGCTATCCGATTGAACAACTCGCAGAGCACTCGACCTTCCTCGAAGTTGCCTATCTTTTGATCAATGGCGAATTGCCGAATGCCGAACAAAGCAAAACGTTCAATAAAACAATTACAAATCACACAATGTTACACGATCAGGTCGAAAGCTTCTTCCAAGGCTTCCGTCGCGATTCACACCCAATGGCTATGTTGTGCGGTACAGTGGGCGCGATGTCTGGGTTTTATCATGACGACGCGCATACGACAGAAGACGAGTCGCGCAATATGGCGATGCACCGTTTAGTCGCAAAAATGCCAACACTTGCCGCGCGCGCTTATAAATACTCAATTGGTCAGCCACATGTCTATCCTGACAATTCCCTGTCCTATGCGGGTAACTTTTTGAATATGTGTTTCTCAGTTCCAGCCGAGAAGTATAAAATTAGCCCGACGATCGAAAATGCGATGGATAAGATTTTTATTCTCCATGCCGATCATGAGCAAAATGCCTCAACGTCAACGGTACGTCTTGCGGGTTCATCAGGCGCAAATCCTTACGCCTGTATCGCCGCAGGTGTGGCGTGTCTTTGGGGGCCAAGTCACGGCGGCGCGAATGAAGCCTGCCTAAACATGCTCCGCGAAATTGGGACGGTTGACCGTATTCCAGAATTCATTGCCCGCGCCAAAGACAAGAACGATCCGTTCCGTCTTATGGGTTTTGGTCACCGCGTTTACAAAAACTTCGACCCGCGTTCACGCGTTATGCAAAAAGTCGCGCATGAAGTGCTCGATGAATTAGGTCTGAAAAATCCAATTTTAGACGTAGCGAAAGAGCTTGAAAAAATTGCACTGGAAGACGAATATTTTGTGTCTAAAAAGCTTTACCCTAATGTCGACTTCTATTCTGGTATTGTTCTAAGCGCGCTTGGCTTCCCAACTTCTATGTTCACCGTTCTGTTTGCGCTTGCGCGGACAACAGGTTGGATTTCGCAGTGGAATGAAATGCTCGAAGACCCTAGCCAACGGATTGGGCGTCCAAGACAGCTTTATACTGGTGCAACAGAGCGCGACTTCGTGCCAATCGGTAAACGCTAAACTTAGGTTTTGCGCATTATATCGTGCACGGCCTTGGCCGCGCGCGCACTTACATTTCCGCCCTCGCCTTTCATGGCGAGGGTTTGTTGTTTCAAGGACTGACGTGTATTGTCCCGAAGGTCTGGATCGTTTAAATAGTTTGAAAGAGCATGCGCAAGCTTCGGCCCGTTGCAATCCGTTTGAATAAACTCAGGCATAAGCTCAGCCTTTGCCGCGACGTTCACGATAGACACAAAATCCGGCTTATAGAGACGTTTTGCAAAAAAATGGGTCAGCGGGTTTAATTTATACGCCACCACGGTTGGAATGCCCATACAGGCGAGTTGCGTCGTAACCGTTCCAGAACACGACAAGGCTATATCAGTCGCAGAAAATAAATCAAACTTCTGCATTTCAGGTAGAAAAATAATATTTTGCAAACGTAAATCGGCGCCCGCAGCCGCGGCAACATCCGTAGACACAGAGTCAGATACAGGCGAAACAAAAACGACGTCAGGGTGTGACTTGCTCAATATATCTATTGTATCGGCATAAGGCTTTGCGAGGTTTTGGACTTCTGACAAACGACTTCCAAACAGGACACAGATAATTTTCTGGTGTGCAGAGATCTTTAAACTTTCGCGCAAAGCTTTACTGTCGCCTTGGGTGTAATCCGTATCAAAAACTGGATTTCCAGTATAGAAAACGGGTAATGCATGGCGCTCGAAATAAGGCGCGTCAAAGCTATGAATTGTCAAAAGATGGTCAACATATTTAGCAAGGATCTTAGCTCGCCCCTCCCGCATTGCCCAAACTTGAGGCGCGACATATTTTATGATTTTCCCGCGATAGCCTTTTGACTTTAAGGCCTTTGCGACGCGGATCATAAATCCCCAACTGTCGATTAATACGACGCTATCAGGGTTTGTTTCTAAAATATCTTCTGTAACCTGCCGCACGCGATCCAAAACAATTGCGTAAACTTTAATCGCCTCGACAAACCCTAAAACCGCAAGGTCAGATATATCAATAGCGGATGATACACCAAGGTTTGCAAGCTCAGCCCCCCCCGTACCATAAACGGATATTGACGGATCTAAGACCCGTAATTCTGAAACGAGACTCGCCCCGATTTGATCACCGGAACGTTCTACCGCTACGATGTAGACTGATTTCACTTTTTACGGTTTGAGGGCGGTAGACCTGCGATAAAAATACCCGCGCTGTCAGCCGCTGAAATCACAGCCGCTTTATTGATAACAAATGCATATCCGCTCTCTGCGACGATTCCTGCAAGGCCTGCACTTTGCGCGCGCAGAACGGTTTCAACACCGATCGTAGGAAGGTCAACGCGGCTATCGTAACTTGGGGCCGTAATTTTAGCCAAGACACCCTCAGGCTTAACTTTGGAGCCTCTTATGTCCTCAGGCAGGCTGAGGACACGGTCTATGACAGCGTCTGTTCCCTCTTGAGCTTCTACAGCCAGAACAAGCCCTCGACAGACGATTGCGCTCTGTCCGATATCAAGAGTTGCGATATTAGATGCGATCTCGCAGGCTTTTTGCGCGTCATCCATATGCGGTGAAGTCAGAGTCACAGCCCCTAAATGACCTTCGCCTAAGAGGAGTTCAGCACATAAATCTTGCGGCGGGATAACTGAAAAACCTTCGTCTTCAAAAATCTTTAGAACGTATTCTAACAAAGCGCTATCACCGCGCCGCGCGGCCAAAGCCGCACCGGGTAATTTCATCATGCCTTTTAAGTCACGCTTCATCGTGAGGAAGTTTGGCCGTTTGATATACCCTGCAAAACACACATGCGTGCAATTTTCTTTTTTCAGGGTTTTTACAATTTTGCCAAATTCACCAATACTTGCAGAATGCACATCTTGATCAAAATCTTCCGCAGTCGCGAAGTCTTCAATTGCTATAATCTCGATATCATGGCGGGCTTCCCTCGCTCCTGATACGACATTTTTAGGTAAATCACCACCACCCGCGATCAAACCAATTTTCAAAACTAACCTCCAGTATGGGGCATACAGATTCGTCGTTTTTCTTGAAACCGTATAAATTCCACAATTTCCATGACGAGCCCATGCTCATTATAAATGCGCGCCGTATCGTCTAATCTTTCGGCAAATGTACCCTCTTGCGCAAACAAGAGACGATATGCCGATCTTAAATCTTGGATATGCTTTCGCGAGAATCCGCGACGCTTTAATCCTATAACATTCAAGCCTGCTAAATGTGCCGTATTTCCAATCACAGAGCCATAGGGAATAACATCTGTTGTGACAGTTGCCATACCACCGATGAAAGCATGTGCACCAATCCGCGTATATTGATGGATTGCGCAAAGGCCGCCTAAAATCGCGTGATCCCCAATGGTCACGCACCCACCAATTTGCGCGCCGTTAGAAACGACGACATGGTTTCCCACATTTCCTTCATGGGCCAAATGCGTCCCCACCATAAAATAGCAATCACTCCCAATGATTGTGTCGGGTTTACCCGCATCTGTTCCGGGATGAATGTTTACAAGTTCACGAAATACATTCCGCTCACCAATAATTATTCGTACTTTACCGCCACGATGTTTAAAATCTTGCGGGGGGTGCCCCATTGAAACAAAGGGATAGAGCACGCAATCGGCGCCGATGGATGTGTCACCTGTTAAATTAACTTGCGAGACAAGTTTTACATTTTTTCCAAGCTTTACCTCAGGGCCGACAATACACAGGGGCCCAACCTCAACACCCTCAGCGAGTTCAGCTTTGGGGTCGACCAAAGCCGTTGCATGAATTTTCGTACTCATACTAATCAGTCCGATCTGTCGTGAGAGATGGGTTAAATTCCATTTCAGCCGCTGCGAATTTTAAACTCGCAACAAGTTTGTCTTCGACATAGGCCCGACCCGTAAACCTATAAAATGGGAGGCGAATTTTTTCGATTTCGACATCAATCGTCAGCACTTTCCCAGGAAGCACGGGCGCTTTGAACTTAGCGCTTTCAACACTTGAGAAGGCAATAAACTTACTTTCGTCTAACCCGCGCGTCAGAGAAACTAATAAAGCCCCTGATTGCGCAACAGTTTCAATAATTAGAACGCCCGGCATAATTGGCATACCCGGAAAATGTCCTTTAAAAAAGTCAGCGTCAGACTTTACGTGGGACTGCGTTTTTATACGCATTTCAGATAGTTCTGTCACACCATCAATAAACAGCATGGGGTCTCTATGTGGCAGGTAACCTTTAACGTAATCACGACTGAGCGGGAGTGGATGATTTAAGTTCATGACGCCTTATCCTGATTTTTACGCACAGGGCTCGCCGCAAGCTTTCGCATTCGACTAATCATCCTCATTTGCTCTCGTATCGGTTGAGCGGGTGTACCAAACCATGTCTCTCCTGCAGGTATATCATGCATAACACCTGAACGTGCCGCAATGCTGGCCTTATCACCGATGCGAACATGATCTGCCAGCCCGACACTGCCGCCCAACATAACAAAGTTTCCAATCGTCACACTGCCCGAAATTCCGGAATGTCCCGCAATTGCGCAAGATTTTCCAATTACAACATTATGGGCGATTTGAACAAGATTATCTATCTTTGTATCGTCTCCAATCTGCGTATCCCCTAATTGACCCCGGTCAATACAGGTTTGGCTCCCCACAGAAACGCGCTTGCCTAAAATCACACGACCTAGATGAGGAATATCCACCACCCCTTTTTCATCATGTGCGACCCCAAACCCTGCACCGCCAATGACACTACCTGATTTAATGACGCAATCTTTTCCGATCAGGGCGCACTGAATATCGACATGAGATCCAACTTGCGTACCAGATTGCAACTGCACAGCAGCGCCAATAACAGAATATGGCCCAATCTTTACGGACGCGTGGATATCGGCATCGGATGAAATTATAGCTGTTGGGTGTATATTGGGATTACCAGCCCTGCAAGATACGGACGTGTCGTAATTCGGCGCTTTTATAGTAAACATACGAAATTGAGCGCGGGCAAAATGTGCACGAGGATAGTCGGAAAGAATAGGCGTGATACCCATTTCAGCGACCTTATCGGCATTCTCTTGTTTAACAAAACATGCCGTCGCTTTCGCATTTTCCAAAAGGGAAAGATGTTTTCGGTTGTCTAAAAACACCAAGTCGCCTGCCTTTGAATTCATCAAAGGGGCGACCTGTAAAATCTCTATATCGTTTTGATCATCCGCACTTGTAGAGGCGATGTCCTTAAGGATTTCTGAAAGTTTCAGTGGCCCAAGCGGTCGATAAAAACGTAAATCTATACGGGTGTCGACCATGGAAAACGCCAAAAGCCTATTTGCGAGGTAAGCGTTCGCGCGTAACAGTCACAGTTCTCATCTGTGAATTTAAACGACTTAAAACTGTTGTTGTGACATCTGTAGTTTTGCCGCCGTAAATTACAACAGACCGATCAAGGATGATGTCAGCACTACGTTCAGCCACAATTTTTTCCAAAATTTTAGCAAGCTGGTCATTAATTTTCTTCAAAGCTTTTTGCTCAGTAATCGCAAGTTCTCTCTGCTTATACTGCGCTTCAATTTGTTGCTTTTGACCTTTTTGCATAAGATCCTGAGCTCGCTTTTGCAAATCGGGGCGAGAAGCAAGGGCGCTTTTATCCATAGTTTTCAGCTCATTGACCAGACGGTCACGTTCTGATGTTAACGGTGAAGCCTGAGATTTCATCTCAGTTTCCATAGACTTTGCAATCGACTGGATTTGGCGTTGAACGTGTTTACCGACATCAGATTCGCGTAGGACTTTATTTTGATCAACAATAAGAATTGTAGATTGCGCATAAGCCGTACCTGATAACGCAATAACAGCCAGAGTGCCAATAAGTAGGTTTTTCAAAGTATTATAAAATGTCATAACTAGAACCTTGTTCGTGTCGTGAATTGGAATGATTTGCGTTCGTCATAATCGAACTGACGAAGCGGTTTTGTAAAGTCAAACCGAATTGGTCCAAAGGGTGATTCCCAGAAAATACTTGCACCCAACATACCTCGAATAGAGAGATCATCGATAACTTGAGTTCGAATATTATTCACTGTTGAATCAAATATAAACTCTTCGTCAAGAAGACCAACGGTTCCTGCCTCAACAAACACGCTACCTAATAAATTTGGAATGCCAACAGGAAAACTCACCTCTGCTGAGGCCAGACCGAATGCGTTACCACCGAGTGCGTTACCCCGGAAGCTCGAGCCCGTAGTTGTATCAGACTGAATCACGCGCGGACCAATACCCGCATTATCATAACCCCGGAACTCGTTACTGCCTTTGAAATAGCGGTCATTAATTTGTACAGGATCGCCACCCCAGCCGGTGATATATCCGCCCGTCAGCGCGAGACTGGCGATAACGTCGCCGACAATACCTTTATAGAAATTAGCGCGAACATCTGAACGAAGATATTTCACGTCGCCGCCAATACCTGCAAAATCTTGACTGAAGCGGAAGTCAAATCCACCTGTCGGCGAGATTGGGTCATTCCGACGATCCCAGCCAAATGTATAACCAAAGATGGATGACGTCCGTCCGCCCTCTTGCAGACACAAACTGTTTTGCGAAGACTGTTGGGGATTCGTTAAAACGGTACGGCAATCAATGCCAGGCACTTCGATCGACTCGCGACGCAATGAATAACGTGTCGAGAGAGACGTGTATTCTGTCAATGGGAAGCCAAATGAGATCTGTCCACCTGTACGTGACTGACGGAAACCCGCTTCTTCTAAGAAATCTACGGTAACATCAAAAACTTCGACGCCAGCAGAGAGGTTACGACCCAGAAAACGGGGTTCCGTAAATCTCAAATCAACCTCGCGACGATTGGAACTTGCGCGAATAACAAATCGCATCAATTGGCCACGGCCCCGCAAATTTCTTTGCGTAATGGACAGGTCGACCAAGAAAGCATCCGCTGAGGAGAAACCCGCAGAGAATGAAAGCTCACCCGTAGGCTGTTCTTTGACGTTGACTTCAACAATCGCGCGATCAGGGGTCGACCCTTGTGTTTCCGTAATTTCAACTTCTTCAAAGAAACGAAGACGACGAACATTATTACGAGAGCGGTTCAATAGAACGCGGTTAAACGCATCCCCTTCGACCAGTTCAAGCTCACGTCGAATCACATAATCAAGGGTCTGAGTGTTACCGACAATGTCGATGCGTTCGATATAAACACGTGGGCCTTCTTCAATATTAAAGGTCACGTCGACAGTTTTCGTATCACGATTTCGGCGGATATTTGGCTGAATGTCGACAAATGCGTAACCCGACGCACCTGCAGCGAATGTCAAAGAATCGATTGATGTCTCAACAATACTAGAGCGGTAAATTTTACCTTCTTCGATTGGAATAAGGCGTAAAAGAAAATCTTCGTTCAAAGTCTCTAATTCAGTTTCAACTGAAATATCGCCCCATGTATACTCCTCACCCTCGTCCACTGTGAACGTGATAAAGAAGTCTTCTTGGTCAGGGGTCAGTTCCGCAACAGCAGAGATAACGCGGAAATCTGCAAAACCACGATCTGTGTAAAATTCACGGATTTGTTCACGGTCATATTCAAGACGACCGGGATCGTAATTATCATTTGAAGAGAAGAACTTAAACCAGCGAGATTCGGCTGTTACGAGTTCTTTGCGAAGACGTCTGTCAGTAAACTCATTGTTACCAATAAAGTTGATGCGCTTGACTCCCGTTACAGGACCTTCGCTGATTTCAAAAATCAAATCTACGCGGTTTTGGGGTTGCTGAACAACTTTAGGAGAGACATTGGCCGCAAAACGACCTGACTGTCTGTAAAGTTCGATAATCCGCTGAACATCAGCCTGAACATTTGATCGCGTGAAAATTGAGCGCGGCTCCGCTTCAACTTCATCTGTAATTTTATCAGATTTGAGGGATTTATTGCCCTCTAGAATAACGCGGTTGATAATTGGGTTTTCGACAACTTGTATAAGGATATTTCCATCACGCGGGTCAATCGCCACATCCGCAAATAATCCCGTCGCAAAGAGTGTCTTGATCGACATATCGATCCGAGCTTCATTGTAAGGATCGCCGCGCGCAAACAAAAGGTAGGAGGCAACAGTATTGGCTTCTACGCGTTGATTACCAATAACCTGAACACTTTTAATTACTGTAGGACGTTCATAAGTAGGTGCCTCGTCTTGTGCCAAAGACACGTTCGACGCAAAGACAGCTAAGGCTGTACATAAGATCAAGGCATAGACCCTAAATACAGCACTGAATTTCGACTGAGGTATATTTGTGACGTGTCCCATAAAATCGTCCACTTAGGAAAACAGGCTTCGAATATATCCGATATCATTCCACGTCAGCACAACCATTAAAGTCAGTAAAAACGCGAACCCTATTTTAAAACCTAACTCCTGTTTCTTCATATCAAGCGGACGTCCCGCAACGGCTTCATAACCGTAGTACAGTAAATGTCCACCGTCGAGCACTGGAATTGGCATTAAATTTGCGACACCTAAACCAATAGAAAGCGCTGCAGACAGCTGAATTAAGTTCAAAACCATAATCTTTAAGCGTTGCGGGATGGGAACATCTAGTTTCGCTGAATCGACAGCCGTTTTACCCGTCATCGTTGCGATTCGTACAACGCCGCCCAAAGCTTTCCCGTCCTCAGCCCCTGTAAAGATACGTCCGATATACCGTCCTGTCATACCAATCGTAGAGCCGACCTGCCCGACGCCGTATTGTAAACTGGTCAACGGATTATAGGTGACCCTAACTTCTGCGTCTCGTCCGCCGACACCGACGCCAATCGTACCAATCTTGTTGCGCCCACCGATAAAATCTTTTCGTTCAAGACTTTGCGGCGTCACAGTCAAAGTAATTGTGTCATTGCCGCGCAATAAACGTGTTTCGATTTCATTATCACTTCGCAAGGCTACATATGAAATCAGATCATTCGCCTTAGAAACGTCTTTTCCGTCCATAGTCAGGAATTGATCGCCGATCTTGACGCCTGCCGCTTCAGCCGCGCCTAGAGGCGCCACAGATGTCACGAGAGATTTAAAATCACGCGTCCCTATTGTCTGTGCAAGGGCTGCAAAAATAATTATGGCTAGTAAGAAATTCGCCATTGGCCCTGCCAAAACCACTAAAACGCGTTGCCATAAGGGTTTAAAATGGAAACAGTCTTCTATTGATACAGAACGCTCGCCTGACATTGTCGCAGTCTCCAAAGACGTCTTTATCCGGTCTAATTCGGCTGTGTCGGGGTTACTAGCCGCCCCCGCATCACCGAGAAATTTCACATAGCCCCCAAGTGGAATTGAATTTATCGTCCATTCTGTCCCTGATTTTGCCGTCCATTTCGCGATAGGCTTTCCAAATCCGATCGAAAATCGTTCAACGGCAACATTAAAGGCGCGTGCGACGGAGTAATGCCCAAGCTCGTGAAAGAACACCAAAGCCGAAATCACGATGAGAAAACTCGCCGCGAAAATCAGAGTGTATAAAAGAGAGAAAAGCATAACTATCCTTAGCAGAAAGGATTAGGTCGACAAGGTCTTGATAACAGACCGTGCACAGACCCTTGCCTCTTCATCTATCAGGAGAAGTTCTGGGACAGAAAGGCATGATTTTGTAAAATTTGATTGCGCGCTACAAACGTCTAAAACGTTAGAAACGCAATTTGCGATATCGAGAAATTTAATTTTTCCGTCGAGAAAGGCTGCTACTGCGATTTCGTTTGCTGCGTTTAAAATGGTCGGGGCACGTCCGCCTGTTTCCAATGCCTCTCTTGCGAGTCGCAAAGCAGGAAACCGAACCGTATCAGGCTCAAAAAACGTCAGTTGAGATAATTTAGCGAAATCCAAACGCTCCACAGGCGCTTGCATCCTGTCTGGCCATCCCATGGCATAGGCGATCGGCGTGCGCATATCGGGAGAACCTAATTGCGCCAGAACAGACCCGTCAATATATTCGACCATAGAATGGATTATTGATTGCGGATGGATAATCACATCAATTTCAGATGACGGACGATCAAACAAATAACTCGCCTCGATCAACTCTAGCCCTTTATTCATCAAAGTCGCAGAATCAATAGAAATCTTTGCGCCCATTGACCAAACAGGATGTGCCAAAGCGTCCGCGCGCGTCACATTTTTCAAATCCCCCAAGGAGGTTTCTCTAAACGGTCCGCCGCTTGCGGTAAGGATAAGCCTTCGGACGCCTTCAGGTTTATCGGATTCCAAGACTTGAAAAATTGCATTATGTTCGCTGTCAACGGGAAGCAGGGTCGCATTTTTTTCTTTGATTCGGGACATGAACAAGTCTCCGGCGCAGACCAGACATTCCTTATTTGCCAAACCGACATGAATACCTTGATCTATCGCAGCCAAAGTCGGCTCTAGCCCAGCCGCTCCTGTAATCGCTGACATTGTAAAATCTGTGTTTTGCGCGGCTGCCTCAATCAGAGCTTCTGGACCAATACCAATTTTCACGGAACTGCCGCTTAACAAACCTTTTAGGGCTTCGGCCCCTTTAGGGTCTGCGAGCGCAACATATTCGACCTTAAACTCTAAGGCCTGTTCTGCCAATTTTTGAGCACTGGAATGCGCGGTTAAGGCCACGACTTTCCAGTCACCAACCTCGGAACGTCGAACAAGATCAAGGGTGTTTTCCCCGATAGATCCCGTTGACCCTAATACAGAAATCCGTCGTGTCACAAGGACAGGCTCCAGAAACTTGGAAACACAACAATCAAAAGCCCGAAGACGAATATGACCATCATCAGAGAATCAAGTCGGTCGAGTAACCCGCCATGCCCCGGCAATAGCCCGCCAGAATCCTTGACGCCAAGCCTGCGTTTTAATCCACTTTCTAGGAAATCTCCGAGGACAGAAATCACAGCAACAGGCGCAGCGAGCAAAGCACCGAACGCCCAACCAAACCCGAAAAAATGCCCTGCAAGCGCGCCGATAAAGCATGCGCCAACAATACCCGACGCAAATCCAGACCAGGACTTATTCGGACTTAGCTTTGGCGCCATTTTCGGCCCCTTGAAATAAGATCCCCCGAAATAGGCAAATGTATCAGCGGCTACGACAACAAGTATAAAGTAGAAAAGATGCTGAAACCCATCAGCCCCAAAGCCAATATCATCGCCCCTCATCCAGACGATCAACAGGATGGGCGCGAGAACATATAACGTCCCAAACCCAGACCAAAGCGCGCCTTTGCGCTTTATTCGTGTCGCCATTGATAAAGCCGCGGTCAAAAGTACGGCCAAAACGGCCAGACTGCTATGCCCTGTAAGTAAATAGGTCATAGCAATAAGCAAGCCGAGCAGAGGGATACCAAATCCTAACATACCTGGATTAGGGTCTGACATTCGGACCCATTCCCACAACATACGCCCGCCCAAAAGCATACAGAGCAAGGCCCAAAACAGCCCCCCGAAATAAAGCGGGACAATGCATATAACAGACATAGCAACCGCTGTTACGAAACGACTGCCAAGGTTTTTCCAAGGGCGACGTGCAGGCGTACGCGTTTCGCTTATTGTAATCTCAGGATCGCTCATTTCGAATGAACCATTTCTTCCGTCGCGTTTTCGGCACGAATATTTGCTTGCCCAACACTGCCAAAACGTCTTTCGCGTGACTTGAACATATCGATAGCGGCTAATAAATCTGTTTTATCAAAATCAGGCCACAAAACGTCGGTGAAAACAAATTCCGCATAGGCAGCTTGCCACAATAAAAAATTACTAATGCGCTTTTCGCCGCTTGTGCGAATTACCAAATCCACCTCGGGAAGGCCTGCGGTATCAAGATAGGCATCCAAGACATCGGGTTTGGGAGAGCTCTGAAACTTTCCGTCTTTTACGGCTTTTGTAACGGCCCTTAGGATCTCGTCACGCCCGCCATAATTAAACGCAATATTCAGATAGAAATTCGTATTGTTTTTGGTCGTCTGCTCGACACGTTCAATAACTTCAAGCAAATCAGAGCCAAGACCTTCGCGTGTTCCAAGTATCCGTACGCGGACACCGCGACCGTGCAAAGTCTCCAGATCATCATGGACGTAAGATTTCAAAAGTTTAAAAAGCGCCGCGATCTCAGCTTTAGGCCGTGTCCAATTTTCAGTCGAAAAACTGTAAAGCGTCATACATGTAACACCCATTTCAGAGGCATCTTCAACAATACGCCGAACAGTTTTCACGCCAGCCTGATGACCGAACACACGTGGCCTACGCTGCGCTTTTGCCCAGCGGCCGTTTCCGTCCATAATTATGGCTATATGTTGAGGAAATCCAGAGATGTGTGTGGGGTCAGATGCCACCCGTATCTATACCTGCATGATTTCGTCAGATTTGACTTTTAGCGAAGCATCAATGGCATCAATAACGTCATCCGTCGTCTTTTGAACATCAGAAGAATGTGCTTTAGCTTCATCTTCGCCCATACCACCGTCTTTTTCGGCACGCTTAAGCGCGTCCATAGCGTCGCGTCTTACGTTACGAACGGCAATTTTTGCCTGTTCTGAATAGCCGCCTGCAACTTTTACCAAGTCCTTACGACGCTCTTCTGTCAAGGGCGGCATAGGTATGCGCAAAGTCTGTCCGTCCACGACAGGATTTATACCCAGATTGGATTGACGGAGTGCTTTTTCCACAGGGCCAACCAAAGTCTTATCCCAGACGCTGACGGTTAACATGCGAGGTTCGGGTACGCTGACCGACCCAACTTGATTGAGCGGCGTATCGGATCCATATGCCGAAACTGTAATATTATCCAACAAAGCCGCGTTTGCCCGCCCTGTCCTTAACCCAGAAAACTCTGTCTTCAGAGACGAAACCGCCCCGTCCATACGCTTTCTGTAATCTTTCAGATTAAATTCACCTGACATATAAACTCCTTATTCTAGGACACCCGATAATTCAAAATAACGCCTCATCGTGAGACCTGCTATTACGAAATTGTGGTACACGTCCCCTTTCCTTGCATGACTTCATCAAAGCCACCTTCTTCGTGCAATGAAAACACGATAATGGGGATTTTATTGTCCCGCATCAAGGCAATTGCGGCAGAATCCATTACCCGAAGGTCATCAGAGAGGACTTTTTGGTAACTAAGCGTGTCATATCGCTTTGCGTCGGGATTATTTTTAGGATCCGAATCATAAACGCCGTCAACTTGCGTGCCTTTCAACAAGGCCTGACAGTTCATTTCAGCTGCGCGCAAGGCGGCTGCTGTATCCGTTGTAAAGTATGGGTTTCCTGTGCCCGCTGCAAAAATTACAACGCGGCCTTTTTCCATGTGCCGAACGGCACGTCGGCGAATATACGGCTCGCATACAGTTGTCATAGGAATGGCAGACATAACTCGCGTATCAACACCTTGGCGCTCTAACGCGCTTTGCATTGCGAGCGCATTCATAACAGTCGCAAGCATGCCCATATAATCAGCCGTTGAACGTTCAATGCCGCCCGCAGATGCAGAAAGCCCACGGAAAATATTTCCGCCGCCAATAACAAGCCCGATTTGAAGATTGTTTGAATGCGCGTTTGCTACTTCTTTGGCGATACGGTCGGTCATCGACACATCAATACCGTAGGCCTGACTTCCCATCAGCGCCTCACCAGAAAGCTTTAGAAGAACGCGATTATACTGATAGGATGTTTCCATTAAATTCACTCCGTACGCGTAGGTAACGTCGATCCGGCTTCGCCGACTCGAACACTTATGGACTTACTATCAGTCAAAACGCAACGCACCAATTTTTCAGTGCGTTGCGTCTAATTTTTATTAAACGTGAAATATCCCACGTTTTGAATATTGTGTGCGGGAGCTTTACGCGCCAGCCGCCGTTTTAGCGACTTCAGCAGCAAAGTCTTCTTCGACTTTTTCAATACCTGCACCAAGCTCCATACGAACATAACCCGTAAGTTTAATATCGCTGCCAAGTGATTTTGCTTCGTCAGCAACCACTTGCTCAATCGAACGCTCGCCGTCCATTACAAAAATCTGTGTCATTAGAACGGATTCTTTGAAGAACTTAGACATGCGTCCATCGACCATTTTTTCAATAATTGCTTCTGGCTTGCCAGACTCGCGTGCCTCAGCAGACAACATATCACGTTCTTTTGTGACAATCGCAGGATCCAGATCATCAACACCAAGGGCGAGCGGGTTCGTCGCTGCAACGTGCATGGCAATTTTCTTACCAAGCGCATTCAAAGCGTCTGTGTCACCACCAGATTCGAGCGCTACGATAACGCCAATTTTACCCATACCGTCTGTGACCGCATTATGCATGTAACCTGTGACGACACCTTCAGACACAGACAATTTCGCCATTTGACGCAAAGACATGTTCTCGCCAATTGTTCCGACCAGTTTTGTAAGATAATCGCCAACAGACAATCCGGCTTTCGTGTTCGCAGCCTTCAAAGCTTCATAGTTATCAACACTCAAAGCCAGTTGACTGATCTCAGCAACAGCACCTTGGAAGCCATCATTACGTGCAACGAAATCTGTTTCAGAGTTCACTTCAACAAGCGCGCCCGTCGTGCCGTCAATCGCAACAGCCACAAGGCCTTCTGCGGCAACGCGGTCTGCTTTTTTGTCCGCTTTAGCGATACCTTTTGTCCGCAGCCAATCGGCAGCAGCTTCTAAGTCTCCGTCAGTTTCAGACAAAGCCTTTTTACAATCCATCATACCTGCGGACGTTTTGTCGCGCAGTTCTTTTACGAGAGCGGCTGTGATTTTAGCCATATCCATCTCCTTAAGCGTTAAAAAGGAGTCCATTAAGAGGACCCCTAAATCATTAAATTTACTAAGCTTTTGCGGCTGCAGCTTGATCAGATTTGGCGCGTGGTGGCTTACCAGACATCATCTCTTTAGCTTGTTCTACCCACTCACCTGATTTGATTTTGCCTTTTAAATCAAGTTGCGCATCGATTTCAGCGATTTTCTCGTCTGATAATTCAGAAATCACTTTCAACGATGTAATACCAATCGCTTCAAGCTTTTTCTTAAAAACAGGGCCGATACCATCGATTAAAGAAACGTCTTCAAGCGTAAGCGCAACAGCTGATTTCTGCTCAGATGTCGCAACATCGCCACTTGTCGGGGCAACAGTTGCAACAGGTTCAGGCGATACTTCAGCCGTGACCTGTGTCATTTCAGCTTCAAGAGCCACTTCTACAGGATTTGCAGACGCGCCAATATCGATACCCATATTGACTTGCGATTCTGTCATACCGTCGAGCACAGCATCCGCGACCAGATCGCAATAAAGCGAAATCGCGCGCGCCGCATCGTCATTACCTGGAATTGGGAAATCGGCATTTTCAGGATCACAGTTTGAATCTAATATCGCAACAACAGGAATGCCCAAACGACGAGCTTCTTTAATCGCAATACCTTCTTTGTTTGTATCAATCACAAACATCAGGTCAGGCTTACCGCCCATATCTTTAATACCGCCGAGAGCCTTATCAAGCTTTTCCATTTCGCGGGTCATTTTAAGCAATTCTTTTTTCGTAAGACCGGCCGCTTGCTCCTGCTGATCGCCGCCCAAAATGGCTTCGAGTTCACGTAAACGGTTGATTGAAACCGTAATTGTTGACCAGTTTGTCAACATGCCGCCGAGCCAACGGTGATTCACATAATATTGTGCGCAACGTTTTGCTGCGATTGATACAGGATCTGACGCCGCACGTTTCGTACCCACAAAAAGAACACGACCGCCTTTAGCAGCAACTTCGCGAACTTGTACCAAAGCTTGGTGCAAAAGCGGAACTGTTTGTGACAGGTCAAGAATATGAATATTTGAACGTGCCCCAAAAATATATGGGGCCATTTTTGGATTCCAACGATGTGTTTGGTGCCCAAAATGAACGCCTGCTTCTAGCAATTGGCGCATTGAAAACTCTGGTAAAGCCATGGATATCTCCTCTTTCCGGTTGGCCTGAACGCGGGGTGTAGAAACAAAGGTTCCACCGGAATCGATTAAACTTATATAGCTTAGCCGTCACCCGCGTGCGATTTAATGCGCGCTAATTAACAGGGTTTGACGCAGATGCAAGTCATAAATCTCCATTAAGTGCAAAGCACAGTCATTAAAGCGATCACCTGTGATAGGATCATTTATGATTGCGCAAACACTTCTTCAATTTTCTCGACAAGTTTCGTCGCCTTAATCGCCGATTGCATGGCAGGATCAATTCCAAGTTTTTCAGGAAGCATGAAATGCGCCTCGCGCTGATTTCCTAACGGCACAAATATTTCGCAATGCCCTGACAGGACGGAAGGTGCAGATTTCAAACCCTCCAAGCACTTTTGCAAATCCGTCAATGCCTCGGCAGATCCAGATCTAAGCCAAAGCTTTAAACCCTTAGGTTTGACGGTAATATCAACAAGGAGCGGTTCAATCGTGTTTGAGAAAATTTTGACCTCGCCGTCGCGCTCATCGACCTTACCTGTTACCTCAATAAGGGCGCCCGCCACCATGATTTCACGTTTTAAACCCAAAAGCTCTTCGCCCACGAAAACCTCAAAGTCACCCGTTGAGTCGGAGAGTTCCAAATAACAAAAACGTTTGCCGCGTTTAGACATACGCTCTTGGCGTTTGCGAACAACACCCGCCAGTCGCATGACCCGCATACCCGATGCGTAACGGTCTTGAATATCGGCTGAAAATATAACTTTTCGGCGCTCCAGAACTTCTGAGAAGCTATCCAAAGGATGTCCACCAAGATAAAAACCTATCGCCGATAATTCGTGATCAAGCTGATCAATCCCGCTCCAAGGTGTAGGATTTGGCAGTTCGGGTTCGGCCATAGATTCAACCGCGTCGCCGAACAGGCTCACTTGATCAGAGGCTCGTTCTTGCGCCGCTCTAGATCCGATAGATTGCAATAGCGCCGACGCCGCAAGCGCCCGCGCGCGGTTAGGCTCAATACAATCAAACGCGCCGCTTCGTGCCAAATTTTCAAAAGCCCGTTTGTTTACGATCCGCGTATCCACACGCCTTGCGAAATCAAACAGGTCTTTAAAATCGCCATTCGCTTCGCGCTCTTCGACCACGTGACGCATGGCCTCAACACCAACATTTTTCAACGCCCCCAAAGCGTAAATGACTTTCCCGTCGCGCACTTCGAAATCCGCAAAAGCAGAGTTCACACAAGGCGGCGCAATCTCAAGACCCATACGCTTGGCTTCTTGGTAAAACTGCGCAAGTTTTTCGACATTGGCGATATCAAGGCTCATCGTCGCAGCGATAAATTCAACAGGATAAACCGCCTTTAAATAGGCCGTTCGAAACGAAATCATAGCATAAGCGGCCGCGTGAGATTTATTAAATCCGTAGCCCGCAAATTCGTTCACCAGTTCAAAAATCTTAGCCGCCAAGCCTCCGTCGACATTGCGCTCGACCGCCCCAGACACAAAACGGGTTTTCTGACGATCCATTTCCGCTTGGTCTTTTTTACCCATTGCACGGCGTAACATATCCGCCTCGCCGAGCGAGTAACCCGACAAAACTTGTGCAATCTGCATGACCTGTTCTTGGTAAATAATAATCCCGTAAGTCTCTTTTAGAATACCCTCTAAGTCAGGATGCGGATATTCGATGTCTATCCGTCCGAATTTTCGGTCGATATAGGTATCAATATTTTTCATCGGTCCCGGACGATAAAGCGAAATCAGAGCGGTCAGTTCCTCGATTGAGTCGGGTGCCATTTTCCGCAACACATCCCGCATACCCGAACTTTCAAGCTGGAACACACCCGCCGACAGGCCTTCTTCAAGATATTTATAAGCCTCAGGCGTCTCCGTACTGACAGCGTCGAGATCAAGGATGATATCTTGCTGCGCCAAATATTTAACGGCGCGGTCAATCACGGTCAGTGTTTTCAGACCCAAAAAGTCGAATTTAACTAGCCCGGCACTCTCCGCCCATTTCATCGTAAACTGGGTGGCGGGGATATCCGAGCGTGGATCACGGTAGAGTGGCACGAGTTCTGTTAGGGCGCGGTCACCAATCACAACACCCGCAGCATGGGTTGAGGCATTACGGTAAAGCCCTTCAAGCTTGAGCGCCGTATCAAGTAGTTCCCGAACTGCAGGCTCTGAATCGCGGGCATCACGCAAGCCCTTCTCCATTTTGATCGCCTCTGCCAAAGTCACAGGATTGGCGGGATTAGACGGTACGAGTTTTGCGAGGCGGTCGACCTGCCCTAATGGCATTTGTAAAACACGGCCCACATCCCGCACGACCGCGCGGGCTTGTAAGGTTCCGAATGTGATAATGTGTGCAACTTGGTCTTTGCCGTATTTTTCTTGCACGTAACGAATAACTTCGCTGCGTCGTTCTTGGCAAAAGTCGATATCGAAGTCGGGCATGGAGACGCGTTCAGGGTTCAAAAACCGCTCAAACAATAATCCATATTTCAAAGGATCCAAATCCGTAATTGTAAGCGCCCACGCGACAACGGAACCCGCGCCCGATCCCCGTCCTGGGCCAACGGGAATACCTTGCAATTTCGCCCATTTGATAAAGTCCGAGACGATTAGAAAATATCCTGGGAATCCCATTTGCGCGATCACGTCAAGTTCAAAATCCAGACGTTTAAAATAGTTCTCGCGCGTATCCGCAGGCTCGCACTTTGACAAACGCGCTTCTAGGCCTGCACGGGCTTCTGCGGCAAGAATATCACCTTCACTCAGCGACCCGTCGCCAAAATTTGGCAGGATGGGCGCACGTTTGACCGATTTATAGGAACAGCGCATGGCGATATCGAGCGTATTCTCGATCGCTTCTGGAATATCGGAAAAGAGCGCCACCATCTCTTCGCTACTTTTAAAGTAATGATTGGGAGACACCTTACGGCGATCTTTCTCCAGCACATAAGACCCTTCTGATATAGCCAGCAACATATCATGCGCTTTGTACAAATCAGGGTCGAGGAAATAGGGCTCATTCGTGGCCACAAGCGGCAAGCCTTTGGCATAAGCCCATTCAATCAAATGTGGCTCGGCTTTTATCTCATTTGGTAAATCATGACGTTGCAATTCGACATAAAGTCGATTTGGAAACGCCTTAGATAAAACCTCAAGCCAAGCTTCTGCCTCGCCTAAACGTCCTTCGCAAATCAGCTTATTCAGCGCGCTGTCTGGCCCGCCCGTCAGCGCAATGACACCTTCTGTATGTGCAAGCACGACACTGGACTTTACATGAGGCAGATCCGTCGGCTCCACGTCTAAGAAGGCAGCACTTGAAACCTTCATTAAATTCAAATAGCCCGCCTCGTTTTGGGCCAAAAGCGCAATCGTCCCGTCAGGGTCACGACGGATAACACCGGGTTGATCTGAGATTTCAAGATCGAGTGACAGCGTCAGCCCCATAATGGGCTGAATACCTGCCTTTGACATGATCTCGGAAAACTCAAGCGCACCGCACATATTGTTTGTGTCGGTCATCGCCAGAGCCGGCATTCGGTATTCCCGCGTACGAGCCGCCGTTTCTTTCATCTTCAATGCCCCCTCTAGCATTGAATACGGCGTGCGTGAACGCAGATGAACAAAACTGGACATGAAGGCTCCTGCTAGAAAGGGGCGGCTTAACCGCTTAACACCATCATCCAAACCGTTACGACAGAGACGAATCCTGCCATTATCATACCTGCACTTATATCCATGGCCAGTTGTTTCATGATGCTTATCCCCATCTTTAATACACGACTTATAACACAATGTTCGCTATTTGTTCTTTTACGCAAATAACAGGTATTTTGTCAACAGGTGTGTGGAACCCCCACTTTTTAAATGTGGACAACTAGACAAAAGCCTTATTTCACAGGACAGTAAGCCGAAGTCTCAAAGGCACTATAATAATGGCTAAATTCTATTCCGCGCGCACCGCTACCGCCGTTATTGTCGCAAATATGGTGGGCACAGGCGTCTTTACGAGCCTTGGGTTTCAATTAGCGGATATCAATACGGTCTTTCCTATACTTCTTTTATGGACTTTGGGCGGGATTGCGGCCTTGTGCGGCGCGGCGAGTTACGCGGAACTTGGCGGCGCCCTGCCCCGGTCTGGCGGCGAGTATAATTTTTTAGGCCGTATTTATCATCCCATGGCAGGGTTTATTTCTGGCTGGGTCTCCGCATCGATAGGCTTTGCCGCCCCAATAGCGGCCGTTGCGATTGCCTTTGCGTCTTATACAACAGCCGTCATTCCAGGTGGGTTTTCAGAGATGGCCAAAAAAGGAATCGCTATCGCGCTCGTCCTGATCCTAAGCATCATTCATAGCCGAAACCGCGAGGGGAGCGCACGATTTCAGACGAGCTTTACGGCGCTTAAGATCATACTCATTCTCGGGTTTTGCTTTTGCGCAGTCTTACTCGCGCAAACACCCCAACCCCTAACAATACTCCCTGTAGCGGGCGATATGCAGACGTTGATGAGCGGACCATTTGCCGTCTCGCTAATCTATGTGACTTACGCCTATACGGGGTGGAATGCTGCCACTTATATAAGCGGCGAACTCGAAAACCCACAACGTGACCTGCCGAAAATTCTAATATCAGGAACGGCACTCGTGATGGTTTTATACGTGCTCTTAAATTTTGTGTTCCTATACACGACGCCCATGGCGGACATGGTCAATCAGGTTGAGATTGGATATATCGCCGCCAAGAACATATTCGGCGAAACTGGCGCGCGGATCGCAGGCGGCATGCTCGCGCTTTTATTGATCTCATCGGTCAGCGCGATGACGCTTGCGGGGCCGCGCGCCTTGCAAGCCATTGGCGAAGATTTTAAACCTCTGCGCCTTTTGGGACGTGTCAATAAAGGCGGCATTCCTGCCAATGCGATCTTCCTGCAATCGTCAATCGCGATAGTTTTCATCCTGACATCAAGCTTTAAAACCATCATTATATTTGCGGGCGCAATGCTGGCATTTAACAGCTTTTTAGCGGTGCTGGGTGTGTTTGTATTACGATACCGCGAACCTGACCTGACGCGACCTTACCGTGTTTGGGGCTACCCGTTTGTGCCGTTAATATATCTGGCCCTGACAGCGTTCACCCTTTTTTACGTCGTCATCGAAGAACCTAAACAGGCTTTGTTTGGCCTCTGTGTCATAGGGTTTGGCGCGATATTCTACCTTATATCGCAGAAATTCTCTGCGGCACCCAAGGCACAATAAGGCCGTTTTTAACCGTGAGAACACGGTCCATAAACTGGGTCAGATAAATATTATGCGTCGCAACAATGGCCGACACGCCTTCATTACGCGTTAAATCATACAGGCTTTGAAACACGCTGTTAGAGGTTTTCGGGTCCAAATTCCCCGTCGGCTCATCAGCAAGTAAAATTTGCGGTTGGTTGGCAATCGCGCGCGCAATCGCAACACGCTGTTGCTCACCCCCCGACATTTGTGACGGCTTGTGATGAGAGCGGTCTTTCAGACCCATTTGAGTGAGGAGCCGCATAGATTGCTCGGCTGCGTCTGAATGCGACTTCCCCGCAATCATTTGTGGGATGCTGACATTATCAAGCGCAGAAAACTCTTTCTGCAAATGATGGAATTGATAAACGACGCCAATGGTTTCGCGACGAATTGACGTGCGTTCATCGTCTGGGAGTTTCAAGCATTCGCGACCATTGATAAACACTTCGCCCGCATTGGGTTTTTCAAGAAGACCCGCCGCATGCAAAAGCGTTGATTTCCCTGACCCTGATGGCCCGATTAGGCCGACCATTTCACCCGGATAAACATCAATATCTGCGCCTTGCAAAACATGTAACATCATATCGCCGGACTTATAGCTTCGGCGCAGATTTCGAACGGACAGGATGGGACGTCGGCTATTCATAACGCAAAGCCTCTACGGGGTCGATACGCGACGCATTCAGGGCGGGGAAGAACGTCGCCAGTGACGAAATAATGAACCCGCAAAACGCAACACTAAACACTTCGCTCCAGACAATTTTAGCCGGTATCCCGCCTGACATTAGGTAAACATCCGCAGGGAAAAGCTCGGTACCTGTAATCATCTCAATAAATGCCTGTACCCCATCAATATTCAAACAAAGTAATATGCCCACGATCAGCCCCGTCAGCGTCCCTAATGTTCCAACTGTCGCCCCCGCAATAAAGAATATGCGCATAATCGCGCCGCGCGTCGCGCCAATTGTCCGCAAAATCGCAATGTCTTTAGACTTATTTTTCACCAGCATAATCATGGCGGCCAAAATCGGGAAGGTCGAAATCACGACCACGATGACAAAGATAAACCGCATCGCAAGTTGCTCTGTTCTGAGTGCCGTAGCTGTTGCTGCGTTTTTGTCTTTCCATGTTTGAATAAAGACAGGCTCAATCGCAGCCTCTCGTACTGAGTTGTAAAGGGCGTCAATTTTATCTGGGTCTTTTAGGCGCAATTGAATACTGCCTGGCGCTTTGCCCGCTTCGAATAATTGCACGGCTTGGCCATAATCCATATAAATCGTCGATAGGTCTGTTTGGTAAAGCCCAGTTTGGAAAATGGATCCAATCGTATAGGCCTTAATCACAGGCTGCGATCCTGTTACAGTCGTCCTTACACGGCCTGAATAAATGGTGATTTTGTCCCCAACCGTTAGATTAAGCTCGGACGCCAAATATGCCCCTACTGAAATTTGGTGGTCAGACCCCCGTCCCTGCCCAAAATATTGAAGCGAACCGATTTGAATAGAATCCCGTATCAATTCGAAATTATTGAGGTTTTCGGGCCGAATGCCGATGACTTGCCCAATTGTAATTTGTCCGTTGGCTTGGACGCCTACCAAGTTTTCAGTAAACTCAAAGGCTTCCTCGACACCGTCAATGCTGCCAAGCCTTTGCTCTAATTCTTTTAAGCTTTGCGAGGTTGGGTTTGGGTTTGAAGATAGCACATACATATGCCCCTGAGAGCCAATCGTAAGCTCTAGGAGTTGCGCTCTAAATCCGTTCATGATCGACATAATTGTAATCATCGCGATAATCGCAAGGGATATACAAATAAAGGAAATCAAAGCAATCGCCGCAACACCGCCTTCGGATTTTTTAGCACTCAGGTAACGCCGCGCGATCATACGCTCGACCTTACCGAAGGGCTTGTTTTGCATCCCTCCAGACATGGCTTGAGTTGCGGTTCCTGCGTTCATAGACTTACTCTGAAAACTCTGCGGAGATCATTTCAACCGCAGCATCTATTGTCATTTCATGTTTTTCGCCCGTTGCACGATTTTTAACTTCGACAACGCCCGTTTTCATACCGCGTGGGCCGACGACGATTTGGAATGGTAATCCAATCAAATCCATACGTCCGAATTTCACACCGCCGCGGTCTGGCTTATCATCATAAAGCGGATCAACACCAGTAATTGACAATCTGCGATAAATGTCATCACAGGTCGTATCACACAACTCGTCACCTGTTTTCAAATTGATGATACCGCATCCAAAAGGTGCAACTGATTTTGGCCAGATGATACCGTCTTCGTCGTGATGGGCTTCGATAATACCGCCGACAAGACGCGAGACCCCAACACCGTATGATCCCATCATAATGGGATGTTCTTTTCCGTCTGGCCCCATCACAGTCGCGTTCATAGGCTTAGAATATTTATCACCGAAGTAGAAAATATGACCGACTTCAATACCGCGCGCCGAAAGCTGCTTGTCTTTTGGAACCGCACTGAACGCCTCCGCGTCGTGCATATCGTCCGTCGCCGCATAGAGCGAGGTGCGGCCATCCACAATCGCTTGTAAATCGCTGTCATAATCGACATTTCCAGGAGGCGCCATCTCGACAAGGTCTTTATGGCAAAAGACTTCGCTTTCACCCGTTTCAGCAAGTATCAAAAACTCATGGCTCAGATCGCCGCCTATAGGGCCTGTATCGGCCCGCATCGGCACGGCTTTCAAGCCCATACGTGCATATATATTGAGATATGCTACAAACATACGGTTGTAATTTCTAACAGCGTCCTCTTTGGACATGTCAAAAGAATACGCATCTTTCATAAGGAACTCTCGACCGCGCATCACACCAAACCGTGGGCGGCGCTCATCGCGAAACTTCCACTGAATATGATAAAGAAGCTGCGGTAAGTCTTTGTAAGACTTGATAAAAGACCGGAACACATCCGTAATCATATCTTCATTCGTTGGGCCGTAGAGCATTTCCCGCTCGCCGCGATCCGTAATACGGAGCATTTCAGGACCGTAAGCATCATAGCGCCCTGTCTCTTTCCAAAGATCTGCTGATTGTATTGTCGGCATAAGCATTTCAACGGCGCCCGCCTTGTTTTGCTCTTCGCGAACAATGGCTTCAATTTTCTTGAGAACTTTGAAACCCAAGGGCAGCCACGTATAAATACCTGCACTGTTTTGCTTCATCATACCCGCACGCAGCATGTAGCGATGAGACGCAATAGTTGCGTCTGCGGGGGTCTCTTTTAGAACAGGTAAAAAATAGCGCGATAACCGCATTGGAATATCCTTTAAACTTAAATTAGGGCTTAGCGGGTTGTAAGGGGTACGACAAGTTCTTGTGTCACGCGAATTAAAAATGAGTGGAACGCATCAACTCCAACTATATTTTCAATCCCAAATCATCCCATGTCACAACACCTGAAATAATTATAGCGCACACAATAATCCAAAGCGTCGTCGCGATAGCCGTTGTTATCAGCGCCTTACGTCTCATATCAATGGAAACAGGTGCGCCAGGTTCTGACCCCCGCACAACATCATTTTCTTCGGCCTGCCCGCGAATACCAATTGGCAAAACTGTAAACAAAACGATCCACCAAATTAGCAGGTAGACAACAAACATTGAAAACGGCGACATTAGTGCGACTCCGCCTTGTCATGATCGACTCGCGGCGTTTCCATCAGCTCGATCAAAACACCGGCCGCATCTCCGGGGTGCAAGAACACGACGGGCGTTCCGTGCGCGCCAACTCGCGGTGCGTTCAATACACGCATGCCTTTTGCCAGCATAGCGACACAGGCCGCATTGATGTCCTCGACTTCAAAACAGATATGATGCTGCCCGCCTTTAGGATTTTTTTGCAAAAACTTAGTGACCGGAGAGTTCTCGCCAAAAGGTTCGATCAATTCAACTTGACCGGTCGGGAGGTTTACAAATGCAAATGTTACGCCTTGCGCTGGCAGGTCTTTTGGCTCTGTCACATCCGTGACTTCAAAGACCGTTTTATACATCTCTATAGCCGCCTTAATATCAGGTACGGCTACACCCACATGATTAAGGGGACCGAGTTTGAAAGATTGGTTTTCTGCGTCTTGTGTCATCTAAAGTCTGCCCAACTAAATTTTATGTACTGTCGCTTCTACAATAGCACGTTTCCCCGTCGTCTGCTTTAGGAAACGTTTCACGCGAGACGCAATTCTGTCTTCGCATTTATCTTCGTCGCGACGTTCTGATTGACGCAAGGACTGAAACGCCGTTTCGGCTTCATCCGCGATTTTGTCCAGCAGACGATCCATCAGCTTACCATTATCACCTTCTGGAAACCCTGATACGCGCGGTTCTGGCCCGGCTATAATACGGCCTTTATCATTCACAACTAAGCTTATCGTCACATGCCCTGCATAGGCCATTTTCTTACGAAGACGCAGACCATCATCAAGCGCGTTGACGATATCAGAGCCGTCTTGGTGCAATCGCCCAGACGGTACGATATCCACGACTTCAGGGCCATTCGGCGCAAGGCGTACCATTTCGCCGTTTCGACCCGCAATCGCGTGCTTTACATCAAATGTTTTCGCAAGCTTGGCGTGCTCTAGTAAATGACGGCGTTCGCCGTGGACGGGCACCGCAATTTCTGGGCGCGCCCATTCATACATTTTTGCAAGTTCACCGCGGCAAGGATGCCCAGAGACATGAATGTCTCTATTTTTCTCAGTAATGATTTCTACGCCCTCATCCGCGAGTGCATTCTGCAACGCAAAAATACCGATCTCATTCCCAGGAATAATTTTGGACGAGAATATAACCACGTCGCCTTTTTTAAAATCGATAAACCTGTGATCACCATTGGCAATACGGGTAAGGGCCGCACGCGGCTCGCCCTGACTGCCCGTACATAAATACAAGACATGTTCTTGGGGAAGGCTCGCGGCAGTTTCCATATCTAAAAGACTTTCAGTATCGTCTAACAAACCGACAGCCTTGGCCGCACCGACCATGCGGAGCATAGACCGACCCACGAGGCAGACACTTCGATTGTTTTCCTTTGCAGCCACCATAACGGATTCTAGTCGCGCCACATTTGACGCAAAGGACGCCACAGCCACACCGCGCCCTGAATATTCCGATATGAGTTTTGAAAGCTCTGACCGAACACCTTCCTCAGACCCAGCAAATCCGGGGGTAAAGACATTCGTCGAGTCGCAGATCATGGCGAGGACACCTTCATCGCCAAGCGCTTTCAGAGCCTCTTCATCAACAGGGTCGCCCAATTGCGGTGCAGGGTCAATTTTCCAATCTCCCGTATGCAATATAAGGCCAAGCGGTGTGCGAATGGCAAGCGCATTAGGTTCTGGAATAGAATGAGTCAACGTCACCATTTCAATATCAAACGGCCCAATATCAAACCGTCCCTTAAGCGGGATTTCGTGCAAAGGCACATCGTTTAAAAGTCCAACTTCGGATAGACGATCTTTGACTAAATACATTGTGAACGGCGTCGCATAGACGGGACATTTCAAACGCGGCCAAAGGCGCGCAAGCGCGCCCATATGGTCTTCGTGAGCATGGGTTAAAACGATGCCAAGCAGGTCTTTTTGATGCTCTTCGATAAAGGCCGTATCGGGCATAATAATGTCCACACCCGGTGTTTCCGCATTCCCAAATGTGACGCCGATATCGACGATCAACCATTTACGCTTATGCGCTGGCCCGAACCCAAACAAATTAAGGTTCATTCCAATCTCGCCCGACCCGCCAAGTGGCAAGAAGACGAGTTCATCTTTTTTATTAGACATAGCTGATTTCTTTCGCCGATTTCTTTCAAGGCCGTCTCTGCGCAAATGCGCAGATTATCATACCTGTTTTGTGTTCAAACGCCAGATTTCCAACAAACCATTTACAGTCAGCTGGCTGTCATAATGTTCAATAGTCTGAGACGCACCTGCAAACAAGGACGCAACTCCGCCCGTGCCGATAACCTTAAATTCGCGCGGGTCTTCTTGGCGAATACGTTCCACCAAACCATCAATCAAACCAATATAGCCCCAGAAAATACCCGACTGCATGGCAGACACTGTGCCTTTGCCAATAACCTTCTCTGGCTTAACAATGGCAATTCGGGGCAGTTGCGCGGCCGCGTCGTGCAATGCACGAACGGACAGGTTTATACCCGGTGCAATTATGCCACCTTCAAAAAACCCGTCATCTGAAACCACGTCAAATGTCGTGGCCGTGCCGCTATCGATGATAATGAGATTCCCGGCGTATTTTTGACGCGCGCCCAGAACATTGACAAGGCGGTCGGCGCCAACTTCTTTGGGGTTGTCAATCCGAACGCCAATTCCGATCTCCACGCCCTCATCCCCGATAATAATCGGATCGACATTGAAATAGCGTTTAGCCAAATTCCGAATATTAAAAACGGATTGCGGCACAACGGACGAGACGACACAGTCAGAAATATCAGAAAATGTGAGACCTTGCATGGTCAAAAGCTGATAAAACCAAACAGCATATTCATCCGCCGTCCGCGAAACGGCCGTCGCTATGCGCCATTCCACAACCCAATCTTCGCCGTCGTGAATGGCGAATAATGTATTTGTATTACCTGTATCAATCGCAAGTAACATATTCAAAAGCCCCTATTCGTCGTCGCGCGGTTCAAAAAAAACATCGCCCGCATGTATGTTGCGTATCGTGCCATTCATCAAACGAACCTGCAACTCACCATTTGGCCCCATATCAATCGCACGACCTTTAAAACTTTCATTTGAGAGGTTTACGGTCACATTACCGGGCACGTTCTTTGCTCGCAAAAGCCAGACCTGTCGCAAGTGTACAAAGCCGCGCTCTATCAAAGTGTCGTGCCAATGCTGGAACCGCGCCGCCAACACGGCAAGCACACTCTCTGGTGTTGGGATTGCAGGCTCTATTTGGGAGAGCTGAGCCTCCGTCATATTTGCAAGCAACGATGTTGCGGGGTAAGGCGTGCCCTCTGGAGATGAAACAAGGTTCACTCCAATCCCGACTAAGACATGATTATTGCGCATCTCTAGCAAGATACCCGCAACCTTCGCCCCTTTAACCAAAACATCATTTGGCCATTTAATAGAAATATCATTGGGGTCGATATAAGTCTCAAGCGCGTCATAAAGCGCAAGTGCCGCTGTAAAACTCAGAAGCCCTGTGAGTTGCGGCGTATTCAGAACGGGATAAACACCCGTACAATACAAGTTTCCATTATCAGATTGCCAAGATCTTCCGCGACGCCCTCGGCCCGCAGATTGCGATTTCGCGGCGATCCAGAACGGGGGCTTATCGCCCGCCTCAAAATACGAAACGGCCTCGTCATTTGTCGAGCCCACATCGCCTAAGAATACAAATTTCAAGCTAGTTTGATTCCGTTAAATTCAGTTCCAAAAACTCAGATTTATCTGTCCGTTCTCTGACAAGATCATGAATATGATTAAAACTAAAATACACTAAAACAGTCCGTTAGCGGCCTGTGAAATCCAACCCTGCAAGGGCACGGCCACAAATGGCAGCACCAGAATTGGGAAAACCAAAAGACCTGACACAGTAGCCATAAAACGAAGCTCGTTCGGCGCGGTTACAAACTCATTCTCAGGCTCATCAAACCAAATCGTTTTAATGATACGAAGATAGTAAAACGCACCAATCACACTTGCGAGCAAGGCCAAAACAACGAGCCATGCGAGGCCCGCTTCGAACGCAGGCGCAAATGCAAACAATTTACCAAAGAAGCCGACAAAGAACGGAATACCCGCAACAGACAACATGAACATCGTCAAAAGAATAGCCAGCGGTTTATTGTTCTTGGACAGGCCACCCAAATCACTAATTTGTTCGACCATGCCGTTTCGTATCCGCATTTGAAGGATACAGGCAAAGATGCCGATTACCGTAATCACATAAATCGTCATGAAGATTAGAAGCCCGCGGATACCCTCTGGGCCACCCGCCGCCAAAGGCACGAGTGCGTAGCCCATATTCGCAATAGACGAATACGCCATGAGACGTTTGATATTCGTTTGAGTCAATGCGCCAATAGCGCCGACATACATAGACAAGACGGCAAAGACGATAATCACTTGCTGCCATTGATCGGCAATCCCGCCAAACGGTTCCGTCACAAGACGGGCGATGACCGCCATGGCTGCAAATTTTGGTGCAGATGCAAAGAAGCCTGTCACAGGCGTTGGCGACCCTTCGTAAACATCTGGCGTCCACATATGGAACGGGGCGGCTGAAATCTTAAAGCCCAGTCCACAAAGCAAGAAGACCATGCCGGCAATCACACCTGGTGTCGCGCCGCCGTCAACCACTTCGGCGATACGTGCATAATCAATCGAACCCGTAAATCCGTAAATCAGGGAGATACCGTAGAGGATGAACCCTGAAGACAATGCGCCAAGCACAAAGTATTTTAGGCCCGCTTCAGAGGCGCGTAAGCTATCACGGTTCCACGCCGCTAAAACGTAAAGCGCCAAGCTTTGCATTTCGACACCAATATATAGGGTCAACAGTGTATTAGACGACGCCATAATGCTCATACCCAAAATGGAGTATAAAAGCAGAACGGAATATTCGTATTTATCAAGGTTTTCGCGCTTAAAGAAATCCTTAGCAAGATAAAGCGCGGCCGCGCCAGAGAGGCCAAGGATCATTTTGATGTAATGGCTAAAGCTATCCATAACGAGCGCGCCTTTTAGCGCCGTACCCGTTGGCATGCCAAGAATGAAACCCGAAAATGCGTAAATAATCAAAACGCCAATCGCAATATATCGGATCAGGTCTTTGCGGTCTTTTTTACCGCCCACCCCGAAAGCCAAAAGTTGCGAGGCCATAACGGCTAGGAAAAGCTCAGGCGCGATGAGAAGAAAGTTTGGCATAGCGATTAGTTCCCGGCTGTAATAGCGGGCGCAGTTGACGGGGTCACGTCAATCGCGGCGTTAAAATTAGTGATCAAGTTTTCGACCGACACCGCTGTTACATCCGTAATCAAGGATGGATAAACACCGAGTAGGATTGTCATAAAGGCGAGCGTTCCAAGAATGAAAATCTCGTGGCGGGTCATGTCGGTAATATCTTCAAGTTTCTCATTGACGACTTCGCCGAAAATCACAGCACGGTAAAGATAAAGCGCGTAAACCGCTGATAAGATCATACCCATAGCCGCGCCAAGCGCAATCCAAGGGCTGACTTGATAAGCGCCGACCATCGTCAAAATCTCGCCCACAAACCCAGACGTACCGGGCAAGCCGACATTGGCCATGGTGAACAACATAAAGAAGAATGCAAAGACGGGCATGCGTTTAACCAAACCGCCGTAAAAGGCAATTTCGCGTGTATGCATACGGTCATAAATCACACCGACACAGAAGAACAACGCGCCAGAGATTATACCGTGTGACAGCATTTGAAAAATACCGCCCTGAATACCCTGCATATTAAACGCAAATATACCCATGGTCACGAAACCCATATGCGCAACAGAAGAGTACGCGATGAGCTTTTTCATATCATTCTGACGATACGCTACCAATGACGTATAGATAATCGCAATGACACTCATCCAAAAGATAAGCGGCGCAAATTGAACACTGGCATTGGGAAACATAGGGAGCGAGAAACGAAGGAAGCCATAGCCACCGAGCTTCAACAAAATACCCGCAAGGATAACAGATCCAGCCGTCGGCGCCTCAACGTGAGCATCTGGCAACCATGTATGGACAGGCCACATCGGCATTTTCACCGCGAAAGACGCAAAGAATGCGAGCCAGAGAAGGCTTTGCGCGCCCATTGGAATATCCAAGTCTTTCATCAATATCCGCATATCCATAGTCGGAGATCCAAGGACATTGCCACTATGGTTATAAATCCAAAGGATTGCTGCGAGCATCAGAACGGAGCCCAGTAGCGTGTAAAGAAAGAACTTATACGATGCATAAACACGGTTCTTACCGCCCCACACCCCGATAAGGATAAACATCGGAATCAATACCGCTTCAAAGAAAACATAGAACAAGATGAGGTCGAGCGCGCAAAACACGCCGATCATCAATGTCTCTAGGATCAAAAACGCGACCATATAGTCAAATATACGGGTCTTAACCGAGCGCATGCTCGCCAGAATACACAGCGGCGTTAGGAACGTTGTCAAAACGATGAACAGAATAGAAATCCCGTCTACGCCCAATCTGTAATCTATCCCGCCGCCAAGCCACGGGGTTTCGTCAATAAATTGAAATTCTGCACTGGCAGGATTAAAATCAAGAACAAGTAAAAGCGACAATATAAAGACAGCCGTTGAAACCCAAAGCGCGACACGCGGTGCGTTTTTTTCGAGCTGTGCTTTGCTGGCTTCGCCTTTTGTAAAGGACGCAACTGCGACCAAAACCAAGGCTACGAAAGCTGGAATGAACGTAATAAACGAAAGAATAGGGACACCCTCAAACATGGTCTAACCCCCTACTGTAGAGAAGACGAGCGCGATAATCGCCGTAATCCCGATAAGCATAATAAACGCGTAATGGAAAAGTTTTCCGCTCTGGAATTTAGACAGCTTTCGACCGCCCGCCATAATCGTCGCCGCAACGCCGTTAGGCCCTATACCATCAATCAATTTTTGATCGCCAATTTTGTAGAATATATCGCCGAGGAAGCGCGTAAAGCGTACAATCGTGACGTCATACAGCTCGTCAATATACCACTTATTGAGCAAGAAATTATAAAGCGGACCGCCACCTGTTTCTTCGACAGCGTCAATATGTTTTTGTGTCCCCTCGCCGCGCATATACATCATGAACGCAATGAACAGACCTGACAGGGATGCGATAAGCGGCAGGAGTAAGACCCAGAACGGATAGCCATGAACTTTTGCAAACAACCACCCAAACAGGCCGCCTGGACCTGCACCATCATGATGCGCATCTGTTGCCGATGTTTCAGCCGCCGCGTAGAGCACTGAGTTTGAATTTAGCGCGTGATGCTCACCGCCGTGAATAGGCAGTGCGCCGTGCCAGAAATCGCCCGTATTTTTCATGAAATAGCCGTAGAAAACAGCCCCCGCGAAAAGCGCGCCAAAGCTTAAAAGGCCAAGCGGCATTAACATGCTCAATGGGCTTTCATGTGCATGGTCAAGCGTCTCTTGCTTGCCGCGATATTTTCCGTGGAACGTCATAAAGATGAGACGCCAGCTATAGAAACTTGTCATCAGTGCCGCGCCAATACCAATCCAGAACGCAAACGCCCCGCCTTGAGTGCCAGAGGCATAAGCCGCCTCGATAATTGCATCTTTTGAAAAGAAGCCCGCAAAACCAATTGATGTACCCGGAATACCAATACCTGTAATGGCAAGTGTTCCGATAATCATCGCTGCATATGTTAGAGGCACTTTGCTACGAATACCGCCCATTTTACGCATATCTTGTTCATGGTGCATGGCGTGGATAACAGATCCTGCACACAAGAATAAGAGCGCCTTAAAGAACGCATGGGTAAACAAGTGGAACATCGCCGCGTTATAGGCGCCAACACCTGCGGCAAAGAACATATAGCCAAGTTGCGAACAGGTTGAATAAGCAATTACCCGTTTAATATCATTTTGTACAAGCGCGACGGTCGCAGCAAAGAACGCCGTAAACGCGCCGACGACTGTGATGAAGCCTGAGGTAATGGGTGCCATTTCGAAAATAGGTGCAGCGCGGCAGACAAGGAACACACCAGCCGTCACCATTGTCGCGGCATGGATGAGCGCGGACACGGGTGTCGGGCCTTCCATAGCGTCAGGTAACCAGACGTGAAGGACGAACTGTGCGGATTTACCCATGGCACCAATAAACAGAAGGAATGCGATCAGCTCGAGCGCGTTGATATCCATACCAAGGAAATTGACAAGACGTGTTGGATCATCGGCGAGCGCATTAAACACAGTGTCAAAATTCACAGACCCGAAGACCATGAATATCGTCATAATACCAAGGGCAAGACCGACATCGCCAACACGGTTGGTTACAAAAGCTTTGATCGCCGCCGCATTTGCAGAAGGTTTCTTGTACCAAAACCCGATCAAAAGGTATGAAGCGAGGCCCACGCCTTCCCAACCAAAGAAAAGCTGAATGAAATTATCCGCTGTCACGAGCATTAACATGGCAAATGTAAAGAGAGACAAATAAGCAAAGAAACGCGGCTTTGAAGGGTCTTCTTCCATATAGCCCCAACTATAGAGATGTACGAGCGAGGAGACCGATGTAATTACGACGAGCATAACTGCCGTAAGTGTGTCGATTTTCAAAGCCCAATTGGCCTTCATATCGCCGACATCCATCCAACGGAAGAGTGTGACATCCCCGCCGCCGCCATTAAAGCCAACACTAATTAAGGTGACCCATGACAGAATGGCTGAGAGGAAAAGTAGAATTGTGGAGATTGCCATAGCAGGCTTATCGCCAATCTTGCGACCAAAAAATCCAGCGATAATAGCGCCGATAAGAGGGGCAAATACGAGAGTATAATAAAGCATGATCCGATTAGCCCTTCATCAAATCAATATCTTCGACGGCAATATTGCCGCGATTACGAAAGTAAACCACGAGGATTGCGAGGCCGACAGCGGCTTCAGCCGCCGCAACTGTTAACACAAACAAAGCAAAGATCTGACCTGCCATAGGCTGATTGCCCGGAAGGTCTGCCATATGCGTCGAAAATGCGACGAAGTTGATATTCACTGCGAGCAAGATAAGCTCGACACACATCAAGATAATGATGACGTTTTTCTTATTTACGAAAATTCCGAAGACACCGATTGTAAATATAATCGCCGCGACAGTCAGATAATGAGACAGACCAATAATCATGAGCCTACGCCCTCACCTGGTTTAATATCGACGAGTTCGACACCTTGTTCACGTGTCCGCGCGATTTGAGCTTCTGCGTTTTGGCGTTTTACACCGTCGCGTTCACGTAATGTAAGAACAATCGCCCCGATCATCGCAATCAAGAGGATGAAGCCTGCCGCCTCAAAGAAGAAAGCATAGTCTGTATAGAGAACCCGTCCGAAGGCTTCGAGATTACTGATATCATCAGGACGCTCCACGACGGTCTTGGCTTCGCCAGAGAAAAATGCCGCGCCGACCATAATCATTTCAATAAACAGAATAATGGCAATCAAGGCGCCAATTGGAAGATATTGTAAAAACCCTTGTTTCATTTCAACAAAGTCAACATCGAGCATCATAACAACAAACAAGAATAAAACCGCAACCGCGCCGACATAGACCATGACGAGGAGGAGTGCCAAAAACTCGGCCCCCATTAAAATAAACAGCCCTGCCGCGGAGAAAAAAGTTGTAATGAGAAACATAACGGAATGCACAGGATTACGCGCCGCAACGACCATAAAGGACGCTGCGACAGCCACAGCCGCCAGTAAATAAAATGAAATAGCAATCAACACGTTGGTCTCTGTCTTTCTGGTTTGCGCCGCCTTAGCGGTACGGCGCATCTATGGCTAGATTTTTTGCAATTTCGCGTTCCCAACGATCACCATTAGAAAGCAATTTTTCTTTGTCGTAATAAAGCTCTTCGCGTGTTTCGGTCGCAAATTCAAAATTTGGCCCCTCAACAATCGCGTCCACAGGACAGGCCTCTTGGCACAATCCGCAATAAATACATTTGACCATATCAATATCGTAACGCGTTGTACGACGTGAACCATCATCACGGGGTTCTGCCTCAATCGTAATCGCTTGTGCAGGACAAATCGCTTCGCAAAGTTTACACGCAATACAGCGCTCTTCCCCCGAAGGATAACGTCTCAAGGCGTGCTCACCCCGAAAACGCGGCGATAAAGGTCCTTTCTCAAACGGGTAATTGATTGTCACTTTCGGGCGGAAAAAATACTTCATCGCCAGAACAAACGCGCCTAGGAAATCTAGGAGCATCGCACCGCGTAGGATTTGTTTAATACGTGCAAACATCATGACCCCCTAAAGCTTATCGCCGAAAAACACGACCCACGTTGCCACAAAGGCAACTGCCGCCAATGACGTCGGAAGGAAGACTTTCCACCCCAAACGCATAAGCTGGTCGTAGCGGTAACGCGGAACGATCGCTTTCACCATGGCAAACATAAAGAAAAGGAACGCTGTCTTTAAGAAAAACCAGAAAAAAGGCGGGATAAACTGAATACCGATATCGATCGGTGCGTACCAACCGCCAAGGAACAGAATCGTCATCATTCCAGACAACAACATGATGTTCACATATTCCGCAAAGAAGTACATAAGGAACGGCGTTGATGAATACTCAACCTGATAACCCGCAACCAATTCTGATTCCGCTTCGGGAAGATCAAACGGTGGACGGTTCGTTTCAGCCAAGGCCGAGATAAAGAATAACACCCCCATGTAAAACATGACTGGGAACAATACGAGCGACATTGGCTTGGAAAAGTCCAACATAAACATGTGCCATTGCCAGAAACCACCCTGTTGCGCCTCAACAATATCCGTCAAATTCATAGACCCGACGAGGAAGATCACAGTCAGGATGATAAAGCCGATAGACACTTCATATGATACCATTTGCGCCGTTGAGCGTAGCGCGCCCATAAACGGATATTTCGAATTAGAGGCCCAACCGCCAATAATAATGCCGTAAACTCCAAGCGAGCTGATCGCGAGGACGTAAAGCACGCCTATATTGATGTCTGAGATGACCCAACCCGGTGCCACAGGCATGACCGCCCATGCAAGGAAGGCCATAACAAGTGCAATAACAGGCGCTGCGATAAAGAGGAACTTGTCAGATCCCGCAGGCACGATAATTTCTTTGAAAAAGAACTTAAGCGCGTCTGCAATGGTTTGCAAAAGTCCGAACGCACCCACAACATTGGGCCCGCGCCGCATTTGAACCGCCGCCCATATTTTACGATCAGCCAGAACAAGCGCAGCCACCATAAGGGCTAGGACGATAACAAACCCAAGGACTTGAGCAAGTTTCCAAAGAAACCAAGCTAAAGGCGACAAGTCTGACCAAAACGGCGACGCCGCCATGATATCAAAAAGCTGCATCATTATTCCGCTGCCTCTTGTAGTGTTTTCGTCTCTTGCAAGGCCGAACATTCCGCCATCACATTCGATGCACGCGCAATTGGGTTCGTAAGGTAGAAGTCCTTGATCGGGCTTTTAAACGGCGCAGCGTCCATTTTACCAGACGCGCCAAGCGTGGATGGATCAAAATCTGCCGCGCCATTGGAACCAGGTGCGTATCCAAGGCTTGTGAAGGTCGGATGGTCTGCCATGAGTTTCTCGCGCAACGCCGTTAAATTATCATAAGGCAAAACACGTTCGACATGCCCAGACAGCGCGCGAATAATCGCCCAGTCTTCTTTGGCTTCGCCTTTTGGTGCTACGGCCTGTGCACCCATTTGAACACGGCCTTCAAGATTGACGTAAAGACCTTCTTTTTCAGTGTAAGCTGCACCCGGCAAGATAACGTCAGCAACATGTGCTCCCGCGTCTCCGTGGCTGCCTTGGTAAATCACGAAACTGTTTTTTAAGTCAGATGTATCAAATTCATCCGCGCCCAAGAGGTAGACCGTCTTAATCTCTCCCGATTTCGCGGACGCAATGATGTCTTTATAGGATTTTCCGCCTTCGCCTGGAAGGAAACCAATATCTAAACCGCCCACACGCGCTGCGGCTGTGTGCAATATATTAAACCCGTTCCACCCTTCGCGCACGATATTATAAGATTTCGCCATTTCGCCGACTGCACGTAAAATTTGTGCGCCGTCTGCGCGCGCCAGAGCGCCCGCGCCAAGGATGATGACGGGATTTTTTGCTTTTTTGAATATCGTCGCGAATTTTGACTTATCAAACACTGAGATCGCACCTGCATCCGTGCCAATATGGTCATAACTATAGGTCAAATCGACAGCTTCGCCGATGACACCAATTTCCAGATTGCCTTCAATCCAAGTCTTGCGGATACGCGTATTCACGAGCGGGGCTTCAAGGCGAGGATTAGCGCCGATCATCAAAATCGCGTCAGCCTCTTCAAGGCCTGCAATTGTGGTATTGAAAATATAGCCCTGACGTGTACCCCCGCCGAGCGGCCCGCCGCCTTGACGACAATCCAGATTTTTAACACCCAAACTATCCATTAAATCTTTGAGCGCTTTCATAGACTCTGTGTCGCAAAGATTGCCCGCAAGCGCGGCGATCGTTTCAGGTTCACCTTTAAGGTTTTCAGCCACAAGCGCGAGAGCTTCATCCCAACCCGCGCGGCGTAATTTACCGTTTTCACGGATGAAAGGTGTATCCAGTCTTTGGCGCGACAAGCCGTCCCATACAAAACGTGTCTTATCGGAAATCCATTCTTCGTTCACCGCCTCGTTAATTACAGGCAGAATACGCAGAACGCGACCTGTACGGCTGTCTACGCGAATGTTCGAGCCGACAGCGTCCATAACGTCGATTGACTCGACTTTATCCAACTCCCAAGGCCGCGCATTAAACGCGTATGGCTTTGAGGTCAACGCGCCGACGGGGCAAAGGTCAATCACATTGCCCGAAAGCTCTGATGTCAAAGACTGCTCAAGATATGTCGTGATTTCCGCGTCTTCACCGCGCGATGCGAGGCCGATTTCTTCGACGCCTGCGACCTCAGTTACAAACCGCACGCACCGCGTACATTGAATACAACGGGTCATGATTGTGTTGACCAACGGGCCCATAAATTTATCATCTACCGCGCGTTTATTCTCTTCAAAACGCGAGCTATCACGACCATAGGCCATGGCTTGGTCTTGCAAATCACACTCGCCGCCTTGGTCACAAATCGGACAATCCAATGGGTGATTAATCAGAAGGAATTCCATCACGCCTTCGCGCGCTTTTTTCACGGTCGCAGAATCTGTGCGAATATTAGCAGGCGTTCCGTCGCGGTTTGGACGCAAATCTTTAACCTGCAAAGCGCATGACGCTTGCGGTTTCGGCGCGCCGACCCATTCCACAAGGCACATACGGCAATTACCCGCAACGCTCAGGCGTTCATGGTAACAGAAACGCGGAATTTCCGCGCCCGCTGCCTCTTCGCAAGCCTGCATAACTGTGTAATCACCCGGGACTTCGTATTCAGTTCCGTCAATATTGATTTTGCGTAGGTCGCTCATATCTATGAGTCCTCAAACTTTTCTGCCAGCTCTGCAAAGCTGTTATCTCTTAACTCTAGGCGTTTCTCAACACGTTCGACACGGTCTTCCAAACGATCAATCCGTCTTTGAACCCCTGCTAGGTTTTCTTCAACACCCGTCATGCGCAACTTAATATCATGAACATCGTCCACAACACGGTCGAGTTTCTTGTCAACTTTCCTAAGAAGCGCAAGAACGACATTGTCAGGACCATCGGACATAATTACTCCGCCGCCATTGAGGCCACATTGGGCAAAAAAACAGGTTTGCCCGCGCGGTAATTATCAATGCGATCTTCAATCTCGTGACGGAAATGACGAATAAGACCTTGGATCGGCCAAGCCGCCGCGTCGCCGAGCGCACAGATTGTGTGGCCTTCGACTTGTTTCGTCACATCGAGCAACATGTCGATTTCTGACGTTTCTGCTTCGCCGCGCACCATACGTTCCATAACGCGCCACATCCAACCCGTACCTTCGCGGCACGGCGTACATTGACCACAAGATTCGTGTTTGTAGAAATATGATAAACGCGCAATCGCTTTCACAACATCCGTAGACTTGTCCATGACGATCACAGCCGCAGTTCCCAAACCCGACTGGTGCTCACGAAGCGCGTCAAAATCCATCAAAACCGTGTCGCAAATCTCTTTCGGCAAGAGCGGAACAGATGACCCGCCAGGAATAACGCATTTCAAATTGTCCCAACCACCACGAACACCGCCTGCATAGGTCTCAATGAGCGTCTTCATTGGAATAGAGAGCGCTTCTTCGACATTACACGGCGTATTGACGTGGCCAGAGATCGAAAACACTTTCGTGCCTTTATTATTATCACGTCCAAATGAGGTAAACCATTCCGCGCCGCGACGCAGGATTGTCGGCACAACCGCAATAGATTCGACATTGTTAACTGTTGTCGGGCAACCATAAAGACCCGCATTCGCAGGGAATGGCGGCTTCAAACGCGGCTGCCCCTTTTTGCCCTCTAAGCTTTCGAGCAAAGCTGTTTCTTCGCCGCAAATATAGGCGCCTGCACCGTGATGGACGTAGACATCAAAGTCCCAGCCCGAACCACAGGCATTTTTACCAATAAGACCCGCGGCGTAAGCCTCATCAACAGCCGCCTGCAAACGGTGACGTTCTAAAATATATTCACCGCGAATATAAATGTAACACGCATGGGCCTGCATCGCGAATGACGCCACAAGGCATCCTTCGATCAAAAGATGCGGGTCATGACGCATCATATCACGGTCTTTGCATGATCCCGGCTCAGATTCGTCGGCATTGACGACAAGATAATGTGGACGCGCGCCCACTTCTTTGGGCATAAATGACCATTTCAGGCCTGTGGGGAAACCCGCACCGCCCCGACCGCGAAGCCCAGAAGCCTTCACTTGGTCAATAATCCAGTCTTTGCCTTGGCCCAGCATTTCAGCCGTACCGAGCCACGCGCCGCGCTCGCGCGCACTGTTTAAATCCCACCCCTGCAAACCATAGAGGTTCGTAAAAATGCGGTCTTTATCTTGAAGAAGCTCAGTCATTTACGCTTTGCCTTTTCCAGAAGTTTTAGCGAATAGTTTCGCCTGCTTTATCCACTCATCACGTTCAATACGACCTGGGAAAGAGTCTATAACGCCTTCAACCATTTTCACGTCTGCGGCTTTCCATGCTGCGACTTGGCGGAAGTAATAAACGCCTTTAGAATTCAAATCGCCTTCAAATTTCGGGCCTATGCCTTTAATTTTCTTCAAATCGTCAGGCGTACCGTCGGTCGGGCCGTCTGTGTAAAGCACTTTAGGCTTGGCCTTCGCTTTTGTCTTTGCAGGCGGCTTTGTCGCCTTTTTTGGTAGGCCTTTTTTAGGCTCATCTTCAACAATTCCACCCGACAAGTCTTTACCGACGTTATCAGGACGTTTTTTAGGATCAGGGCTCGCCTTAGACTTTGGATCCACCCATCCACCGCGTGTGGCGCGACGTTCTTTTGGGTCCCATTCATAATGGTTTAGTTTGACCTTTTTGCCCGCATTCGGAAGCGTCGTAAGCTTCTTATCGTTATACGGCCCCTCGCCTTTTAACGTAAGGGCGCCGCCCGCAGGTTCAGACGTATGACGTCCGCTATGTGAACCTGATTTCGGCGTTTTTCCGGCAACCATATCGTCCAAAATAGCCTCAAGACTATCCGCCGTCAGGTCTTCATAATAATGATCGCCCTTAGGATTAGAAATTTGAACCATAGGCGCGTTTGCGCAAGACCCAAGACACTCTACTTCAAGCCATGATAATTTGCCGTCTTCAGAAATCGAACGTTGTGGCCCAATTTTTTTCTTAAGCATGGCAATCAAATCGTCTGATCCGCGCAACCAACACGGCGTCGTACCGCAAAGCTGCACATAATTTACACCGACAGGCTCTAGGTTAAACATCGTATAGAATGTCGCGACTTCGTAGACACGAATATAGGCCATGTCGAGCATATCACCGAGCAGGCGCAGAGACGCCTCTGGCAGCCACCCCCCCGCATCGCGCTGAGTTATCCAAAGCGCCGGAATCAAAGCCGAGCGCTGACGCCCTTCTGGGTATTTCGCAACCCAAGTCGCAATTTTCTTTTTTGCGTCAGCACTTAGCGAGAACGCTTCAGGTTGACGAATAGCGAGGCGACGTGCGCTCATGATAACATTCCCATTAGCGATCAATCTCCCCGAAGACGATATCCAGAGAGCCTAGAATGGCTGATACGTCGGCCAACATGTGGCCTTTATTCAAATAATCCATAGCCGCCAAATGCGGGAAGCCCGGCGCGCGAATATGGCAACGATACGGTTTATTAGAACCGTCCGCGACAAGATAGACACCGAACTCGCCTTTAGGCGCTTCGACACAGGTATAAACATCACCCGCAGGGACGTGAAACCCTTCTGTATAAAGTTTAAAGTGATGAATAAGCGCTTCCATGCTTTGCTTCATCTCTGTACGGCGCGGCGGCGCGACTTTTTTATCATCCGTCATAACAGGGCCAGCTGGCATCATTTCGAGGCACTGACGCATGATTTTGACAGATTCGTACATTTCATCGACGCGGCAAAGGTAACGGTCATAGCAATCACCGTTCTTTCCAAGTGGAATTTTAAAATCGAGTTCTGAATATACAGAATACGGTTGATTACGACGTAAATCCCAAGGAATGCCAGAGCCGCGCACCATAATACCAGAGAAACCCCAGTCATAACAATCTTGCTTTGACACAACACCAATGTCGACATTACGCTGCTTGAAAATGCGGTTCGTGGTGAGCAGTGTTTCAATATCTTTTAGCTTTTGCGGGAACTGATCACACCACGCGAGTAAGTCATTGATAAGCGCAGGCGGCAAGTCCTGATGGACGCCGCCCGGACGAAAATACATAGCATGCATACGGGAACCACACGCGCGCTCATAAAAGACCATAAGCTTTTCGCGCTCTTCAAAACCCCAAACAGGCGGCGTCAATGCGCCGACATCCATGGCTTGAGTGGTGATATTAAGCATATGCGAGAGAATACGGCCAATTTCAGAATAGAGCACACGGATAAATTCAGCGCGGCGCGGCACTTCAATGCCCATAAGCTTTTCGATCGCGAGACAAAATGCGTGCTCTTGGTTCATCGGCGCGACATAATCAAGACGATCAAAATATGGGAGCGCTTGTAGATAAGTCTTATGCTCAATTAGCTTTTCTGTACCGCGGTGCAAAAGACCGATATGAGGATCCACGCGTTCTACAACTTCGCCTTCAAGTTCGAGAACAAGACGCAAAACACCATGGGCTGCAGGATGTTGCGGGCCAAAGTTAATCGTGAAATTACGGTCTTCACCTTCGAGTATGGCTTCTTGTGTAGACATTATTCTGCCGCCTCACTTTTTTCATCGCCCGGAAGGACATATTTTGCGCCTTCCCACGGAGACATGAAGTCAAAACTACGATATTCCTGCGGAAGGTTCACAGGCTCATAAACAACCGCTTTACGCTCTTCGTCGTAACGAACCTCTACAAAGCCAGAGAGCGGGAAGTCTTTACGTAGCGGATAGCCTTCAAAGCCGTAATCAGTCAGCAAGCGACGCATGTCGGGATGGTTATCAAACGCCACGCCGTACATATCAAAAATCTCGCGCTCATACCAATTCGCATTTGGAAACACAGGCGCAATGGACTGCACCGCAACGGCTTCGTCTGTCGTAATCTTTATACGAATACGCGTATTATGTGCCATTGAGAGCATATGATAGACGACGTCAAAACGGCGTTCGCGCGTCGGGTAATCGGCGCCGCAAATGTCAATCAAGCTCGCAAACTTACAAATCGGGTCGTCGCGCAAAAAGACGATTACTTTAGTAATTTCCGCACGACGCGCATGCACCGTCATCTCATGCGTTTTGTCATCAAACGCAATAATTTCGATAGAATTTACCGCGTCACCGAGATGACTTTGGATATGTGCTTTAAGGTCTTGCATTCAATTTGCTTTCTTGCGCCAGTTAGCGCTCGATATTGCCTTCGCGACGAATTTTCTTTTGCAGCTGCAAAATACCGTAAACCAACGCTTCCGCTGTTGGAGGACATCCTGGAACATAAATGTCTACAGGCACAATACGGTCACACCCGCGCACAACTGCGTAAGAATAATGATAATACCCGCCGCCATTCGCGCATGACCCCATAGAGATTACGTAACGCGGATTTGGCATTTGGTCATAAACCTTGCGCAATGCAGGTGCCATTTTATTGGTCAGCGTACCGGCCACGATCATGACATCCGATTGGCGCGGGGAGGCTCGTGGTGCAAAGCCAAAACGCTCGACATCATAACGCGGCATAGAGGCCTGCATCATCTCAACGGCGCAACAGGCCAGACCAAATGTCATCCACATAAGTGATCCTGTCCGCGCCCAAGTGACGAGGTCATCGCTTGCGGCCGTTATGAAACCTTTATCGGCGAGTTGATCCGACATGCCATCAAAAAACGGGTCATGTTTTTTCGGATCATAGGCAGGCGTGCCCAGATCAACAGCAGAGGAATTTGCAGGTGTAATAATTGATGACATGACTTTATCCTCTATTCCCAGTCCAACGCGCCTTTTTTCCACGCATAAAGCAGGCCAACAGCCAACTCGCCTAGAAAAATCATCATGACCGCCCAGCCGTAAACGCCGATTTGGTCAAGGGACACAGCGGCCGGAAACAGAAAAGCCACTTCGATATCAAAAATAATAAATAGAATTGCGACGAGATAAAATCGAATATCAAATTTCATCCGAGAATCGTCAAACGCATTAAACCCGCACTCATAGGTCGAGACTTTTTCACTGTCGGGACTAGCCGGAGCCATAACCTTTGCGCCCACCAGAAAGAGTATGCTGAGCGTCAGTGCAACAGCAAACAAAATCAATACGGGAAGATATCCTAAAAGGAAGTCTGACATAAACGCTCTTTGTCTAAGTGAATCCAATGCTGAATGCCTGAATCCCACAATTGTCGCAGAAACTAAAGAGGCCTCTTGCGGATTGCAATGGATAAATTGGCACACTTGCCGCTTTATAGGCTCCGCGTTATGCTCACCTACAAACGAGGGAATAAAATGACAGAAAACAATGTTTATCCTGTGTCAGAACATACACTGGAACGCACACACTGCACTGCGGAGCAATATAAAGCGCTTTATTCTGAGTCTGTTTCAAACCCTGATTCCTTTTGGCGCGCGCACGGAAAGCGTCTTGACTGGATTAAACCTTATACAAAAGTCAAAAACACCTCTTTCGATAAATTAGACCTGTACATTAAATGGTATGAAGACGGCGTCTTAAACGTCTCGGAAAACTGTATTGATCGTCATTTGGAAACCCGCGGAAATCAAACCGCAATTATCTTTGAAGGCGACGAACCTACAAATCACCAACACATCACCTATAATGAGCTTTATGGTCATGTTTGCCGTTTCGCCAATGTCTTGAAATCCGAAGGCGTCAAAAAAGGCGACCGCGTCACGATTTATATGCCAATGATTGCAGAGGCCGCTTACGCTATGCTCGCCTGCACACGCATTGGCGCAGTGCATTCCGTTGTCTTTGGCGGATTCTCCCCCGAAGCGCTCGCAGGTCGTATACTCGACTGCACCTCAGACTATGTCATTACGGCAGATGAAGGCGTGCGCGGCGGGAAACGCATTCCGCTGAAAGCTAATGTCGATAAGGCCTTAAAAAAATGCCCGAATGTGAAATCCGTCATCATGATAACGCGCACAGGTGCGAACGTTACAATGAAATCGGGTCGCGACATTCGGTATGAAGACGCCGTCAAATCCGTATCAGACGCGTGTATGCCCGAACCCATGAGCGCGGAAGACCCGCTCTTTATACTTTACACAAGTGGATCTACAGGCAAACCAAAAGGCGTCTTGCATACGACAGGCGGCTACCTCGTTTGGGTCTCTATGACCCATCAATATGTTTTCGACTACCGTGACGGCGATGTCTATTGGTGTACGGCCGATGTCGGCTGGGTTACAGGCCATAGCTATATCGTCTACGGCCCCCTCGCAAACGGCGCAACAACAGTTATGTTTGAAGGTGTCCCGACGTATCCCAACGCCTCGCGCATGTGGGATGTGGTCGACAAGCACAAGGTCAATATATTCTACACCGCCCCCACAGCTATTCGCGCCCTCATGCGCGAAGGCGACGCGCCCGTGAAAGCAACATCACGTAAATCTCTACGGCTGCTCGGAAGTGTCGGGGAACCCATCAATCCCGAAGCGTGGCTCTGGTATCACAATGTCGTCGGCGAAAAACGTTGCCCGATTGTCGATACATGGTGGCAGACGGAAACAGGCGGCGCGATGATTACGCCCCTGCCCGGCGCAACGCCCTTAAAACCCGGTTCCGCCACAACACCGTTTTTTGGCATTCAACCCGCATTAGTCGATACGGAAGGCAATATCCTAGAGGGCACGACCGAAGGCAATCTCTGCATTCTCGACAGCTGGCCGGGTCAAATGCGGACAGTTTACGGAGACCATCAGCGCTTCATCGACACATATTTCTCAACCTATGCAGGAAAGTATTTTTCGGGTGATGGGTGTAAGCGCGACGTAGACGGTTATTACTGGATTACAGGGCGCGTCGACGACGTAATAAATATATCAGGTCACCGCATGGGCACAGCCGAAGTCGAGAGCGCCCTTGTTGCGCATCCAAGCGTGGCAGAAGCCGCCGTTGTCGGATATCCCCACGATATTAAAGGCCAAGGCATTTACGCCTATGTTATCCTGACCACAGGAAACAAACCCTCTGACGAATTACATAAATCATTGATCCAGCAAGTGCGCAAAGACATCGGCCCGATTGCTTCGCCTGATTTAATTCAATTCTGCCCCGGCCTCCCGAAAACGCGGTCAGGTAAAATCATGCGCCGTATCTTGCGCAAAATCGCTGAAAATGAATTTGGGAATTTAGGCGATACGTCAACATTGGCAGAACCCGAAATTATAGACGTCTTAATTGACGGTCGTAAGAACCGCTAAGGCAAAAATGTATGGCAAAAATATTGTTTTTTGGCCCCCTGCGCGAGGTCATGGGTGTAAAAGAAATCGAACTCGATTTTGAAACGACGCCTGTCCTACGCTCAGATATTGTCGCCCGACTCGCAGAAGGCCAAGGTACAATCGTGGAAGAACTCGGCGCGGCAAGCGTTCGGATTATCGCAGACAATGCTATCGTCGCAGATGATTTTGACCTCAGCGCCACACGCGAAATCGCCTTCCTACCGCCCATGAGTGGTGGTTAAAATGGTGCGCGTACAACAAGCGGTGTTTGACGCAGGAGCAGAGCTAAACGCTTTTACCAAGTCTCATACTGATATGGGTGCCGTCGTGACTTTTAGCGGGCATGTGCGCGATCATAACCACGCGGAAACGGTCAGCACGCTAGAGCTTGAGCATTATGCAGGCTTTACCGAAACTGAGATCGAGAAAATAGAGATGCAAGCTCATATTCGCTGGCCCAATATTCGCACCCTCATAATTCATCGTTTCGGTACGCTAAATCCGGGCGACCCCATAGTTATGGTCGCGGTCGCCAGCGCGCACCGCAAAGAGGCCTTTGACGCCGCGACGTTTTTGATGGACTACCTTAAGACCGACGCGCCCTTTTGGAAAAAAGAAACGCGCGGCGAAACATCCCACTGGATAGAACCGCGCGACACAGATCGCGCAGCAAGGCAAAATTGGTAATGGCACACGGCATTCAAGAAGACCTCCCGTTTAAACCTGTCAGGATCGCCGTCCTTACGGTCAGTGATACGCGGACGCGCGATAACGATACATCTGGCCAACTTTTAGTCGATCGGTTGCAAGCGTCAGGTCACATATTGGCTGACCGTACACTCGTGCGCGACGACATTCCTGTTTTGCAAAAAACAATTAAATCATGGATTTCAAATCCAGAGATTGATGTTGTTATTTCAACAGGGGGAACAGGCCTTACAGGACGCGACGTGACCCCCGAAGCGGTCACACCTTTATTTGAAAAAACGATAGACGGTTTCTCTGCTATTTTTCATCAAGAAAGCTTCAAGACGGTGGGTCTATCTACTTTGCAATCACGAGCCATTGCAGGCCTCGCAAACGGAACATTCATTTTTTGTTTGCCGGGGTCAAACGGCGCTGTGAAAGATGGCTGGGATAAAGTCATCGCCGCTCAACTCGATAGCCGTCATAAACCGTGCAATATGGTCGAGCTTATGCCGCGATTACTGGAAACCTAATGACACATCCGCCTAAAAACCAACTCACACATATCGACACGGATGGTCGTGTGAACATGGTCGATGTCGGGGATAAAGCCGTCACGCAACGCATGGCGATGGCCCAAGGTTTTGTGACCGCTCTGCCTGAAACGATTACACTTGTCCGCGATGGCCTTACGAAAAAAGGAGACGTCATGACCGTCGCCGAAATCGCAGGTGTCATGGCAACCAAACGCACGGCGGAGCTCATTCCGCTGTGCCACCCCCTACCCGTAACGTCAGCCAAAGTCGTAATTGAAATCATTTCAGACACACAGTTTAAAGTCACCGCACGCGTTAAAACAGCAGGACAAACAGGTATTGAAATGGAGGCGCTCACTTCGGTCAGCGTCGCCTGCCTGACACTATATGATATGCTCAAGGCCACAGATAAAGGCATGGTGATTGGCCCCATAGAGCTTTTGGAAAAAACGGGCGGTAAATCTGGGCGTTACGCAAAATCATGATAAGTGTCGAAGCCGCGTTGCAAAGCTTATTGAACCACGCAATACCAACTAAAATAGAAACCGTTAAAACCGCAGACGCGCTCCACCGCGTGCTTGCAACGGATGCGATATCAAACTTTACCCAGCCGCCATTTAATGCCTCGGCCATGGATGGTTACGCTGTTCAGTTTGCGGATATGGATATTGGCAAACCTCTGAAAGTTATTGGCGAAGCGCCTGCAGGATATGTTTTTAATGCACACGTAAATAAAGGCGAAGCCCTGCGCGTATTTACAGGCAGCGTAATGCCCGAAGGCGCCGACCATGTCGTTATCCAAGAAGACGTGGCCCGGACAGGTGACAGCATAGAGATCACAGATACTCAATTCGCGCCGTCCCACATTCGCAAAGCGGGCGTGGACTTTAAGACGGGCGATATATTATTCCCTAAAGGCACACGGTTAAAACCCCTACACCTCAGTGCAATCGCGGCGGCGAATATTCAAAAACTCGCGGTTCACACCCGCCCCAAGGTCACAGTCTTTGCCAATGGTGATGAGCTAAAAACCCTCGGTGAGGATATCGCTACAGGCCAAATTATAAGCTCTACGCCCTACGCGCTTTGCAACCTTTTGCGCGAATGGGGCGCGGATGTTAAATTCCTTGGTATCATAGCGGATGATCGCGACGCCCTAACGCAGGCCATTCAAACAGCCGAAACACTAACTGATGTCATCATCCCGCTTGGCGGTGCGTCTGTCGGGGATTACGACCTCGTCAAAGGTCAGTTCAAAGCTAATGAATATAAATCCAAATTTGAAAAGATAGCGGTAAAACCCGGTAAGCCCACATGGTATGCCGTAAAAGATTCTGTCTCTGTATTGGGCCTGCCTGGAAATCCCGCCTCTGGCCTTGTGTGTGCGTTCTTATTTTTAAAACCTTTTATCCAAGCTCTAAGTGGTCAAACCGTCGAGACTGGGTTTACAAAAGCCGCCCTGACAGCCCCCCTGACGGCCAATGGCCCGCGCGAAACCTACCTCAGAGCCGTTGCGCATATAGGGGCCAAAGGACAGCTTCACGCTACGCCGTTTTCGCGTCAAGATAGCTCTCTTCTAACCCCCTTTACCAAAGCAAATATCTTTATCCGCCGTGCGCCCAATGCCCCTAAATGCGAAACACAGACGCTCGTCGATTGTGTCGTCATCGGGCCCTTAGCTGTATGACAATAGAAAGTTCAGATTTCGTCCTGCCCATATGGCTATCAGAACATGCAGCGGGTCACGATGTCTGTCTTGTCACATTGATCGGTATAGAAGGATCTTCGCCTAGACCCTTAGGCAGTCAGATCGTCGTTTCGACTTCTGGCCTATGCGTTGGATATATTACAGGCGGGTGCGCAGAAGCCGCGATCAAAACTGAAGCCTTGGACGTGATGAAGTCAGGTCAATCTCGCCTTGTGCGCTACGGTGAAGGCTCGCCTTATAAAGATATTACCCTGCCCTGCGGATCTGGTCTCGATATCCTCTTTACACCGCGCATAAAGGCGCACCTTATTGAAGCGGTTGTTCAAGACATCTCTGATCGGCGGCCTGCTGCACTTATGTTCAATTGTAAAACAAATGAAATCGGGACCACCGAATATAGCACCCCCTTATGCCTCCGAAAATCAGACGCATTTTATAGACCCTTTTTGCCGCAACTGCGCCTAAAAATTATTGGCAAAGGCCCCATCGTACCGGCACTCGCAAAGCTTGCAGACATAAGCGGATTTGATATTTCAATCGCTTCGCCAGAACGTGACACGCTGGACGCCTATAAGTCCCCAAGCGCAAGCAAAATAGTGTTTCACACGCCGGATGAAGCCGCGAGTGTTGCGACCGACCCGTGGACAGCAATTGCACTTCTGTTTCACGATCATGACTGGGAATATCCAATTTTAAAATTAATTCTCAAGAGTGACGCTTTTTATATTGGCGCACTTGGGAGTCGCCGTACACAAGCCACACGCATTGACGCCCTCTCTGAGATGGGCCTTTCATCAGATGACATCAACCGCCTGCATGCGCCCATTGGTCTTGACATCCAAGCGACGACACCCAATGAGATTGCTATCAGTATTTTATCCGACATAATCAAAACCTACCGCACACAAACCCACGGCCCTGCGCGATGGTAAAAGTTGGGGGAATAATTCTGGCGGCGGGCCAGAGCCAGCGGTTTGGGAAAGAAAATAAACTTCTTGCTGACTATGATGGCAGGCCGCTACTCGACTATGCGCTCTCATGCGTCTCCGCTTTGCCTCTCTCAGAAAAAGTCATGGTGTCAGGCTTTGATCCTGAAAACACTGAACGACGGGCAAAATTGTTCAATATGGATTTTGTTTATAATCCTGAATATGAAAACGGTATGGGGCAGTCTATTGCAACAGGTGTTGCTGGGTTGTCACTAGACCTTGATGCTTATTTTATTTTCCTTGGTGATTTACCTCGGGTGAATGCCAAACTTTGCTTGGATGTCATGTCCGCCTTTAAACGAAATCAAGGCACATCCCTTATTCGTCCCGCCTATAATGAGCAAGCGGGGCACCCCGTTATGATACCGGCAAAATACCGAAACGCCCTCCTTAAACTTAATCAAGATATTGGCCTGCGTGACCTGATCGAAGATCACGATATTCCCGTCATTCATACGCCCTGTCTGACAGGTGCCTGTATAGCCGATATTGATACACCAATAGACCCGCTTACCCGCTTGTAAAATCGCAAATGACGCCTAGATTATATCTATGCCTAAACCCGCCCCTCAACCGTCCATGCGTCCTGTTTCCGAAACACCTGCCCTCTGGCAACCGCATCGCCCTGTCCGTCCCGTAAAATCCGAAGGCGGTAAACGCTTCCGCCTCGTCTCTGATTTCGAACCTAAGGGTGACCAACCCAAAGCGATAGAAGAACTCGTTGACGGGTTAAATTCGATTGACCGTGACCAAGTCCTGCTCGGCGTCACAGGATCGGGTAAGACGTTTACAATGGCGAAAATCATTGAACAAACGCAACGTCCCGCCCTGATCATGGCCCCTAACAAGACACTCGCCGCACAATTATACGGGGAGTTTAAAAACTTCTTCCCTGACAATGCCGTGGAATATTTCGTATCCTACTATGACTATTATCAACCCGAAGCCTATGTCCCGCGTACCGATACATTCATTGAAAAAGATAGCTCGGTAAACGAACAGATTGACCGCATGCGCCATTCCGCAACGCGCGCTATATTGGAGCGTGATGATTGTATCATCATTGCCTCGGTTTCTTGTATTTATGGTATAGGCTCAGTCGAAACTTACACGGCCATGACGGTGGATATTACAAAAGGCGATAGTTTCGACCCGCGCACGCTAATGCAACAACTTGTCGAGCTGCAATATAAACGCAATGACCTCGCCTTTCAGCGCGGCACATTCCGCGTGCGCGGCGACACAATCGAAGTCTTCCCCGCCCATTATGACGATACGGCGTGGCGCTTTGATTTCTTTGGCGACGAGGTTGACACAATCACTTCGTTCGAGCCTTTGACGGGAAAGTCCCTCGACTCACTCGACACGGTTCGTATTTATGCAAACTCACATTATGTGACGCCGCGCCCCACCATGCAGGCCGCGATGAAAGGCATTAAATCCGAGTTGAATAAGACGCTCAAATTATTTGAGTCTGAAGGCAAATTATTAGAGGCGCAACGCATAGCGCAACGCACAGAATTTGATCTAGAAATGATTGCTGCCCAAGGGTTCTGCTCTGGGATTGAAAACTATTCCCGCTACCTCACGGGGCGCGCACCGGGCGAGCCGCCGCCAACCTTATTTGAATACCTTCCTGAAAACGCCATTCTTTTTACCGATGAGAGCCATGTCTCCGTCCCGCAAATTGGCGGCATGAGCCGAGGTGACTTGGCGCGGAAATCCACCCTCTCTGCGCATGGCTTTCGTTTGCCGTCCTGTATTGATAATCGCCCGCTTAAATTCGAAGAATGGGACGCGATGCGCCCGCAGACTGTCCATGTTTCTGCTACACCCGGCAATTGGGAAATGGAGCGCACGGGCGGCGTGTTCGTGGAACAAGTCATTCGCCCCACAGGCTTGATAGATCCGCCTGTAGAAATTCGTCCCGTGGCTAAAGACGGCGCGTCGCAAGTCGACGACGTCATTGACGAAGTCAGGCGCACGACAGAGCGCGGCTTCCGTTCCCTTGTTACGACTTTGACTAAAAAAATGTCGGAGGACTTGACGGAATATATGCACGATCAAGGCATTCGCGTGCGTTACATGCATAGCGATGTTGATACGCTGGAACGGATTGAAATCATCCGCGATTTACGTCTTGGTAAGTTCGATGTCCTCATCGGGATTAACCTCCTGCGCGAAGGCCTCGATATTCCCGAATGTGCCTTTGTCGGGATTTTAGATGCGGATAAAGAAGGCTTCCTCCGTTCTGAAACTGCGCTTATCCAGACCATTGGTCGTGCCGCCCGAAATTCAGAAGCCAAGGTCGTTCTGTATGCGGATAAAATCACAGGCTCTATGGTACGCGCCATGGACGAAACCACGCGCCGCCGTAAACAACAAATGGCCCATAATGAATTGCACGGGATTACCCCTACAACTGTCCTGCGCGGCGTCATCGATATGGTCGGCGATTCCCAAGCGGGCGAAGACATTAAAAACAACGCCAATCGCTACACACCGTCTGGCCAGATCAAAAAGAAATACCTCGAAGCCGCCGAAGGCGAGCAAACACCGTTCATCGGTCAAAACCTACAAGCTGTCCTCGCCAACTTGGAGAAAGAAATGTTCGAAGCCGCCGAGAATTTGGAGTTCGAGGAAGCTGCGAGGATTCGGGATGAGATTAGTAAGTTGAAGGTGGATGTGGGGTGATAACTTATTTAAGTGTGACGCAAGTGTTTAAAAGTTGCAGTTGTGCCTCCTTAAGTATATTTATTTAACTATGTTTACTTATGAACAATTTAAAAACTCGACTGTTTTAGAAAGAAAAAACTTAATTCTTAAACAGGCAAATTTAGAAACTTTCCCAGAAGGCATTGCTCACCAACTACAAACACCTTTCAGAACTTCGAAAGTAATAAATAGAATTATTGATTATTATATAAATGATCAAATTAAAATAGATATGCAGCGGCCCAACGGATCTATTCTTTTATCAGAAAATTTATCAGACGAGATCGATATAATTTTACAAGCTTATGAGCCGTTGGCATTAGAAAGAATTGCTCATTTAAGGCCAACAGTAGCTGAGTTACAAGATAACCCAAAAAATTTATATGCTTTAGCCGGGGCTACAGAATTAACATTTGCAAATAAAGTAAGCCGAAATGTTAGCACGACGATGGGTCCTCTTTGGGAAAAAATTGCAAGAATAAGCCCCCATGTAGTGGACCCGGAGTTAGATTTTGGAATTAAGATACCAGGTGTTGATATTATTCATAAGAATATTGAATCAGGAGTAATAGAATATGCTCAGCTCAAAACTCAAAGAAATACACTTACCGGAGGACAGAGTGGCAGAGTTGATGCTAAGTTAAGTTTACATGATTCTCCTGTCTTTTGCGCTTGTTTTGAGACAACTCCGTCTTGGACATATAACACCAAAAGAAATATTCCCCGTCTTGTAGGTGAAGAGTTCTGGAATCGTATTGGGATTAATTATGACACAGTCCTTGAAAAAATCTCGAAGCTAATACTGTCATTAGAAAATGGGTTTGTTAACATGCTAGACAGACACTAAACGTTTTTCCATTTCATTATAAAACTCACGTTCCCAATCGTTGTGACCTGTATTTCTATATCTTGAAAACCTGAAGTTTTTTGGAGGGTAAGTAATATTATTCTCTATACTGTCTTTTATCAATTTCCCTACAGCAAACCCCATCGATACAGGTACAGCATTGCCTACCTGTTTGTACTGGTTTATCAGACTTCCACAAATTTTCCAATCATCAGGAAATTCCTGTATTCGCTTATATTCTTGAACGCTTAATGGTCGTAATTGCTCTGGATGACAGAGGTCAGTAGCTGGCATTGCAGGATGGGTAACTAATGTGGGAGATGGCTTGTTCCATGATAATTTACGTAAAAAGCCAGTTTTACCACCTCCTGAGTAATAAGATTTCCCTAAGGCTTCCATCTGTAAAGAAACAGGTAAATTACGCCAGTTCTGACCACTCTTAAGAAGTTTGTAAAATTGCAACCGTTTTTTTGGAAATTTTACATAATCGTGATTTGTAAACTCAAGATCGGCAATCGCATCAGATAAAGTTGACCATTTTGGTAGCCCAAATGAAGCTGTTTCAGAATGAGTTGGATTAAGATATGGAAGTTCTTTTCCATCACGACTGCAAACTATGACGACGCGCTCTCGTTTTTGCGGTGTTCCAAAATTTGCAGAATTATATAGGTTAAACGACACACCGTACCCTGCTTGTCTTAAACGACTTAGTATAAAAGATAGTGCGCTACCGCGTACCTCCTTTTCATCCATTGAGTAGCTATCCAAGTTTCTCATATTGTGTGGTGTGTGCATAAGGGCCGCAGACAGTAATCCTCTCACATTTTCAATTACTGCGTACCTTGGACGAATTTCTAAAATTCTATCTATGAATGTAAGAAATACATTGCCACGTTCATCATTGAACCCCTGCCGTTTTCCAGCTGAGCTGAAAGCTTGACAGGGTGGCCCTCCAACCATCAGATCAACATCTTCCCTAATAATCCCAGAAATGTTCAATATATCATCAGCCGAATAATTTCTGATATCACTGATTAAAGCCATTTCAGGTCGATTGGTTTCAATAGTTTCTCTACTTGATCTATCTATCTCACAAGCAAGGAGAGTAGTTATACCTGCTTTTTCTAATCCAAGATCTAACCCCATTGCCCCAGAAAAAAAGCTCAAACAGTTTATGTCGCTTTTAGAATTGTCCCTTCGCGGATGATCAATTATATTTGTATCAACAATTTCATTTTTTCCATTATAGGTTAGTACTGTTTCCCAAGGTAGAACCCAAGTTTTGCCTATTCTTTCTGCAGGAAGACGTTTGTCACGTATTAATTTTCTGACATATTGTTCTGAATACTGCAGAAATAATGCCGCTTCTTTTACCGAGACATTCATTGAGTTTCCTTTTCGAAACACTAAATAGGTACCAATTAGATATATGCATTAAGTTTTGAAATCAAGAACATTTGCGGAACGAAATGATATTTTTCCTAAACTCTATCCCCGCCATTTCCAATACCTCGTGCGTTTGGTTTTAATTAATAGAAAGGAGTTGTTTAATTAGTAAGTCGTTTATGATCTCGCGGGGTGGAGGACCTCGCACACTGTGTGACGTAACATGCAGTGATAAGCAGATGGGTGAGGTAAAGCGCGTGCTTGCGCGGCGCCATAAATCAGCAGAACCCATTGAAGTCGAACGGGCGGGGACTTCCGACCCCGTGTGCGGTTCGGCGTGCAAGCCTGCCATGGTGAAGGAAACTGAATCGATGGTGGACGCCTCGGTAGAGAATGGAACCTGCCAACTCGGAAGTGGGCAGGACAATCCTTTGTGTGAACAAGGGGTTGGTGGAGTGTTGGTCTGTGCTGGGGATTCACAGACTGGAGGCTTGCGGTCATTCGCAGGCCAGCCATGGGATATATTTACGTTGTCACGTGGCCAGATTTCACACGGGGTAAAGTCGGCACCTAAAGCGGGCAAGAGATCATATTCGGAACCAAAGAACCTTATCATAGCCTCCTTGCCCTGTGGGGTGAGGATGATGGAAGCGACCCATGATCGCTGTGATGAGGGGCGGAGTCTCTGTAGTAGTCTGAGGGCGGGAAAGCCGTCTGCACGTTCCACCATTGGGGCACGGCGAAGGGAGACAGTGGATATAGTGAGCAAGCAGGAGGTGGATTTATGACTTATACGTCCGACTCGGTGAATACCGCGTTCGTCCTCGACATGCAACGCAAGCTGTATCGGTGGACGACCGCAAAGCCTGATAAAGTCTTTGCGGATCTGTTCAATCTTGTATGTGACCGCAGAACCCTGTCGGCCGCTTGGCAAAGGATGGCCCGTAATCGGGGCAGCCAAACACCAGGCACTGATGGGGTTACGCGGCGCATGGTCGAGACGCGCTCTGGCGGCGTGGACGCTTATCTTGAGAGTATCAGGATAGCGCTTCGCAGCGGAACCTATAAACCTGAACCTGTGCGGCAGCGGTTGATACCGAAGGCGGGCAGACCGGGGCAGTTCCGTCCGTTGGGGATTCCGACGTTGACCGACCGACTGGTGCAAATGGCTTTGAAGCTTATCCTTGAACCTATCTATGAGGCGGACTTCTACCCGACCTCTTACGGGTTCAGAAAAGGACGAAGCACCCATGATGCTCTGGCTAAAATCCAGAAAAGTCTTCATCCGACCAGTGGCGGTAAATCCGTTTACAGCTATGTCATTGAAGGCGACATCAAAGGGTGTTTTGACGCCATTGACCATCATGTATTGATGAATAGGCTTTGCCTGCGCATCAGTGACCGCAAAGTGTTGCGCTTGATAAAAGCGTTTCTGAAAGCGGGCGTGATGGTTGAAGGCACCGTTCGACATCCTGTGACGGGTTCGCCGCAGGGTGGTATGCTCTCGCCTCTCTTGGCTAATGTCTATCTGACAGCCTTGGACGAAAGATATGGACGGTGGTCTGGCAAGCCCCGCGAGCGCCCACAGAATGGAGCCGACAGGCGGTTTTACGACCGCCGTAAGAATCGGCCCATATTCTTTATGGTGCGATACGCAGATGACTTTGTCATCCTTGTATGCGGGACTCGTGGACAGGCCGAAGCTGAGAAGCATAACCTTGCGGCGTTCCTTAAAGCGGAACTTCGCATGGACTTGTCTGACGAGAAGACAATGGTCACGGATGTCCGAGAGGGTTTTGACTTTCTCGGATACCGCGTGGCGCAAACTAAAGCGCGTATCCCCGATAAACACGGGCATCCGCGCCATGTCGGCAATCTCTTCATTCCGAAGAGAAAGCTGGCAGATATGCGCTACAAGATCAAAGTTTTGCTGAAAGCGCTGCCGACAGGTTACACGCTTTCGCATGTCATTGGCAGGCTCAATCCAATACTGCTCGGGTGGCGCAATTACTATCGTTACGCCACTCTGGCTTGTCGGGACTTCTTCCGTCTCGACAACTGGATTAGACTGCGTGTGTATCGCTGGCTCAAGAAGAAGTATCGCAAGGCGTCTTGGCGCACTCTGCGTTACCGATTTATGGGCAAAACGCGGGGCAATCGTTACAGGTGGTGCGAAGGCACGGCCCAATTGCGATTGCTGCGTGAAGGCGGCACCACGCATTACCCGCACCGGGGCATACGGATACCGAATGGATGGAACGTGGAAAACCATGAACGGTTTACGTCGGGAGCGAAAGACTTCTGGCCCGCGATAAACACCCTCGCCCGTTGGTAATCCCTTCTGGGGTGAGTTAACAGCGGCTGAGGCCCACCCACGGCTCACGCCGTGCATGGAGAGCCGGATGCTTGGAAACCTGCACGTCCGGTTCGGCGAGAGGGATGGAGAAACTTGTCTCTGTAAGGGGATATAGCGCTCCATCTCTACTCTACTTCTTGTCTAATTATATGACATAAATACAAATTAGGATCAAGAAAAATCGTCTAGTTATGTGCGAAAAATGTGCTAATAGTGGTGAATGGGATGGTTCAAAGGATTCGTTGCGGCCTTAGTCGCGTTTGTTTTTACAGCATGTTTTATAGGAGTGTTACATTACACTTCATTTGAGAGACACCACACTCATGATTGGCCACATCAACATGCCAATCATGGCAGCATAACTGGATATGAAGACAACCCATCGACTTATCCGCCTGTCACCATCACAGATGGGAGTGAAGCCCCACTTAGAGCCAAGCCAACTCAAACCAATCCAGCTCATACCGACGATAAAAGTTTGGAGCATTATAACCATAAAGCCCAAGTTTTCATGGCTGTCTTTGCTGGTTTGGGATTGATGATTGGGGCCTTGGGACTCTTTTTCATTTGGCGAACTCTTGGTGAAACTAAGAAAGCTGCCATTGCTGCTTCTCGAACTCTCGATGAAGCAACGAAAGCCACTCAGGCTGCTAGAGATACTTTGGATAGTGAGAGGGCGTGGCTGGTGATGTGTCCTGGTATGAACAATTTTCTCCGAATGGGCGGAAATGATATTGATGGACAAAAATTTTACAGAGGTATCGCTACAAATGTTGGTTTCCTTAATGCTGGAAGGTCGCCCGCGATAAACGTTGAGACCTTCCATAGAGATTGGAAAGGTGTTGGAGATATACCAACTCAACTCAGTGAGATGAATAAAAGAAACGAAATTAATGCTAATATGCTTATCGGACAACAGCAGCCACTGCATACAACTGACATTCTCATCAAAGACGAAGACCTCGATAAGTGGATTAATCGCGAAATCAGGTGGATAGTTTATGCGCAGGCTACTTATAAAACGATATTTAGTGATGATATTCAGTTCACTCAAATTATGGTAGAAATGATTTCTAGCTGTGACAATTTCACAGACCTCTCCAATATTCCTCACAGCATTCACGTTAGTCCTGTTTTCCAGAAAATCGGAAAATTGGATAAAAATGATAAGAATTAACGCCTTAAACATCAGGATTTCTCCCACTGTCTAGTTTCGTATATAAGTCCCAACGCATCAGGCTCGCGCGGACAGACTTAACCCAAGCCGAACTCGCGCGGCGCGTCGGGGCCACGCGGCAGACCATCATTTCAATCGAGGCACAAAAATACGCTCCGTCACTCGAACTCGCCTTTCGCATCGCCCATGTCTTGGCAGAGCCTGTTGAAGAGGTCTTTCAATTTGATGCCAAAGATTGGACGACTTAGGAATCTCTATCCGCAAGGACATTCAGATTTCATGAAATTCACAGAGATTTCACAGAGCCTTAAATAAATGCACAAAGCTTAAATACAGGCTTTTCGAATGCGCCGCGCCGCGCTATAGAACGCGCTCGACCTCTGGGGGGATAGCTCAGTTGGTTAGAGCCGTCCGCTCATAACGGATTGGTCGGGGGTTCAAGTCCCTCTCCCCCTACCACGCACCTTGCGCCGTTCGCGTCTAACCCACCCTGCTGACTATACCCGCCGAGTTACGGGGACTTAGGCGATATGAGCGGGTTAAAAGACGCGAGTAGAGATGGGTAATATCTCTATTCTGGCCTATATGCGAGACCGTCTCACATCCCTATAATCCGTGACCAACACGTTGGGAGCCAGATGCCGTCGGGATGCTGTACAGCATCGTGCAGATGGATATTGTTGACGTAAAGAGACTTTTCGTTTCGAGGATTTATCGGAGACTATGTCTGGGAGGGGCTGATCTATCTTTTGAAGGAGCTCAGTAGGTCTAAGCGGGCAGGCCTAAGAACTGACGCTGAGCGTTCCACTCAAGCGGAAGACGAGCCGCCTTTTTAGTCAATATACTGGCGGTCAACTCTACGGGATGGTTCCCGTTAATAAAGTCTTAGAGGATGGACGGGGCTAGGAACGCAAGACACAGTCTCCGGCTGACATCCGATTTATCAAGGCCACTGGATTTGACGATGTCAGATGTTGATGCAATGCGCCCCTCTTTCAAGTCTGCATACCACGCCCTTGATGTGGCGATGAGGTTTAAGAGGTCAGGATCGGGCGTCCCCATAGGGTTGCCCCCAATAATAAGCTTTGTCTCAACACCCCGCCTTTTGAGGGAAAGCGGGTATTCCAGAACTGTCGTTTTGCTTGATAAGTTTTCAGGGCATCGTCACATTAACCTCGTGTTTTAGAGTTTAGCTGTAATTCCGTGCAATGAAGGTCTCTATTTATCACCGCCGACGGTTTCCTAACGCTATAATAAAGCAATCCGTTTGGTTGTATTTCAGGTTTAACCTTAGCTTTCGCGAGATCGAAGAGATGATGGCGTGGCGAGGGGTTGATGTGTCTTATGAAACCATCCGAAGATGGGTTAATACATTCGGGCCGATCTTTGCAAAGCGAACAAAGTCACGCTCAGAAGCCCCCTCATCGACTTGGCACTTGGACGAAGTTTACACCAAGATAAATGGCAAGATGGTTTACCTCTAGCGGGCTGTTGATGATGAAGGCACGGTCTTGGACGTCATTTTTCAATCCAGACGCAACGCAAAGGCGGCCCTCAGATTGCTCAGAAAACTCTTGGGTAATAACGACGTGAAGCCGTAGCGCATTGTTACAGACAAGCTTAGGTCCTACGGCGCGGCGCTTAAAAAGCTCAAGATTAAGAACACTCAAGACGCAGGAGGCCGTAAGAACAACCGCGCAGAAAACTCGCATCTACCTATCAGGCGCAGGGAGCGAAAGTCCCAAAGGTTTAAGTCCATACCCTCGGCCCAAAGGCACTTAACCAGCTGGGGTCAGATCTATAATCTGTTCAACTATCAACGCCATCTCATCTCCAGAACAACGCCATCTCATCTCCAGAAACACACTCAGAACATTCCAAACCCAAGCTAAAACCGATTGGCTGAGTGTGACCCTAGCTCTCACGGCGTAAAATCGTGACCCGGCGAAGCACGAGCTATACGACTTACCGTGACAACACCCAAGCAAGAGCTTTGCTAACTCTGGCGCCGCTGTAATTATAGCCTCATGCACTGTAAGAAGCGTCACAGTATCACAGCTTTTATCAGATTTCAGTTTAGTACAATGGCCCTTAAAACTGCAGCCGCACGGAATGCGACTGCCTTAGGTCAAATCATATAGTGATTTAATTATCTACGTGCACCAAAATTGTACTGTAAACGAACCTGCCAAGTGGACGGTTCGTTTAAATAAACATCACCTGACCCAAATGTAGAAACAAGATATTCATCGCCTGTGCAGTTTTTACATTCTGCCGTTGCTGACCAAGCATTACTTGGATGAGTTAAAGTCACGCCAGCATTAAAGATTTCTTGAGAACTGGATAGACCACGATTACGCGATGTTGTGATATTTTGTTCCACAAAACGCGCACTGCCTTTCGGAGTCAATGTCCAGTCACCCATTTCTATATCTAAGCTGCCGCCAAATGCAAAAGTATAGCCTGGTGAGCGTTTTACATCAGCAACACTACAATCAGGTGCTAATGCTCCAAAAACACCTTGGCCGCCATTTGGGAAAGCTATATTACATTCAGCTTGCTGAGCTTCAGTATCAACATAGTCCGCATCCTGTAGACCTAGAGCCGCGAAAATATTAACATTTTCTGTAGGCTGGAAGATTAATTCGCCTTCGAAACCAAGGACCTCAAGACCGCCTGCATTTGTAATAGAGAAGTTGCCTTGTTCATCAGAAGCGTTGATCTGTAGATCTTTAAGGTCTGAATAGAATCCAGTCAGGTTAGCCCGAAGACGATTATCCCATATTTCTTTTTTTATACCCGCCTCATAAGACCAAATAAATTCTGATTCAAACGGACGAACTGCTGCAGCGGTACCGCCACGGGCACTCCACCCACCCGTGCGAAAACCACGCGTTGCGGATGCGTAAAGTAATGTATCATCATTTACATCATAACTTAGTGCAAAACGAGGGGTTAAAACCGATTCACTGATTTCTGTCGGGATACCAGCGGCAATAAGGTTTGCCGTTGTTAAATCCGTTGCATCCCCCACAGGACGGTTATCCGAAAGTTGAATTTTCTTGGTTTCATCAGTCCAACGCAAGCCTGCAGTAATAGTTAAAGCATCAGTGACATCAAAATCACCTTGCGCGTATACAGCAAAGCCTTCTGAAGTATTTGTTACAATTCGATCCCGTGAAATTGAATTAAACGGAACGAAATACGCTGCAACATCAGTAACATTATCTTCGTTTATGTAGTAAAGACCAGTCGTCAAATTCAAACGATCATCTACCAGCGACGTATTATACTTAAGCTCCGCCGAAAACTGTTCATGATCGCCCAAATTATCAATCACGAATTCATCCTCAGACGTTGAGGGACGAAATGCTGTAAAGTTAGGTAGAGGAAAGTTAATCAGAAAATCTTGAGCTAAATCACGATAACCCAAAATAAAGTCAACATCTCCATTGCCGAACTCCCATTGAAGGTTTGAAGTCACATTAAATGATTTCGCTGAATTACCGTATTCATCCGCTTTTTGAACCGCGCCCGGCACAAGAGATGCTAGAGTAACCCCTGTAGCCAATGTTGACGCTGTCGAACGCGGGTCTGCTCCGCCCGTTACATTCGCCTCATTCGCATCGACATAATCAGCCGTTAAATCCCATAAAAGTGTATCAGATAAATCGACACTTACTGCACCACGTACACCAAAACTGTCTTTATCATTATCTCGGCCACCTGATGTCGTATTACGCAACCAGCCATCGTCCTGATTAAGGAAAGCGCTAAACTTTGTGCGAACAGTGTCACTCAAAGGCGCATCAATTGTACCTCGCGCAAGGATTTCATTAAAACGGCCATAACCAACTTCAGCATATCCACCCATTTCATCAGATGGCTTAGCAAGCGTAATGTTTATAGCTCCGCCTGATGTATTTCTGCCAAAAAGAGTCCCCTGAGGACCACGCAAAACTTCGATGCGTTCAACGTCAAACAGACTCATATTATTAGCATTTTGACGTGAAACATAAACCTCATCGACATATGTTCCAACAGCAGGATCAAATGTTGCAAAAGATTCATCCTGACCTTGACCACGGAGGTAATATTGATTGGCTGTACCTAGCCCTGTGTTATTTCCGCCAAAAAGGTTGGGAACCGAGTTCACAAGATCAAGTGGCTCATCAATTTGATAGGCTTCAAGCGTTTCGACATTATAAGCACTAACGGCGACTGCAACATCTTGTACGTTTTGTTCACGTCTTTGCGCCGTCGTAATAATTTCATCCAATTGGGCCTGAGCTGTACTCGGCATCGCCAGCATCGCCATTGCCCCTAACGCAATTCCTAAACCTGATAGCGTAGTATTATTTTTTAATGACTGCTGCACAATCGTCTCCCTAAGATTTTGCACTCTACGTCATATGAGTTGACATAGAGCAATTGATATAATGATATATCTTTTATATAATATCTATCGGATAAGATTAATTGCAGACTTGCTTCTTTGATTTGTGACAAAGCTGGTCTCCACTTCAAAGATTTTCTGAAACTGTGACAAAAAAACAACGTTATTAAAAGTTAGGGCATTATGAGTTCGATTGAGAGTTTCCGCCGGGATATGCCCGCCATGTTAGACCATGAAGGCGTCTGGGAAGGCGTTTACACCAATATAAACCGAGACGCCGAAGTCATCGACAAACATAAAGTTCAGGTCACGTGCGAATTTCCGACATCGGGTAAATATGTCTATATCCAACATAATCATTTCATGTGGGATGATGGGCGCGAATTTAAGATGGACTTACCCGGCGTTTACAAAGACGGCCGCCTCTGGTGGGACCTAGAAACATTTTCAGGATCGGCTTGGCAAACGAAAGACAATCTCATTTTGCTCAATCTTGCCCGCAAAGATGATCCCGGAGCTAATTTCTTTGAGATGATTGCCATGGGCGATACGGGCAAGCATCGTTCGCGCACATGGCATTGGTTTAAGGACGGACAGCTTTTCAAGCGCACATTATGTGATGAATGGAAAGTCAACTAAGTGAGCTTAATAGCCATCACAGTTGGAGATATGGAGTTAGGCACTATTGATGCCGACCTTCCGCTACCACTATATCATCAAATCTATAGCCAGATTAGCGAAAAAATTCGCCTTGGAGATATTCCGACGGGCTCCATTATTCCCAGCGAAAATCAACTAGCCGAAGCGTTGAGCGTCTCAAGAATCACGGTTAAACGGGCTTTGAATGAACTCGCCGATGCAGGGCTTGTCTCGCGGCGGCGTGGGCGCGGCACTGTGGTTATCGCAAATACAGATTTAAACTTTCACGAAAGCCTGAGTGATTATGTCGAGAATGTCGCGCGGCTGCGGCGTATCACGGAGGCCGAGATATTAGGCCGTGAAGATGTAACCGCAGATGAAACCCTCGCGAAACGCCTGCAAGTTAAAACTGGTGATGCGATTGAGAAAATCACGCATAGGCTTTCATTAAAGAACAGCATCTTGTCTTATGTTGAAACCTTTATTCCCGAGACATTTTCTAAAGGCTTTTCGCAATCAGATATCGAGCGCGAGCCAATCCTGACGCTGTTGATTAAATCAGGAATAAACATAAGACGCGCGGAGCAGAGATTATTTGCCGTTGCGGCGACCTCGCATATTGCTAAGATGATGGATGTTGACGTCGGCGCGCCGCTTTTGAAAATCCATTGCATTATGGTGGATGCAGATGATCGCCCTGTCGAGGATATTTATGCTTGGTATCATTCCGACCGTTACCAATATCAAATGACGCTTTCGCTATAATACTTGACGAACCGCAAAGAGACTTAACCTTTCTCCCTAGAGACTGATAAAGAGGACATGAAATGAACAAGCCTTTGACTGACACAGATATGAAGAGCCTTACGCAAGTCTTGGGCAGTGATAATGTTTCCGCGGATAAAGCCGCGCGCGAGCTTTTCTCTCAAGATATTTGGGCGAAAGGCGAGACAGCCGACTTTGTTATAAGCCCTGAAAATACGGAGCAACTATCCGAAGCAGTCAAAATCGCGGCGCGCGGCGAGGTTAAATTAAACCCGCGCGGCGGCGGCATGTCTTACACAAAAGGCTACACACCCGCCAGAGAGAAAACGGGCATTCTCGATTTTTCTCGCATGGATAAAATTATCGAGATCAATACGAACGATATGTATGTCACTGTCCAAGCAGGCTGCACGTGGAAAACCCTTTACGAAGCCCTAAAACCCTTAGGTTTCCGTACGCCTTTCTGGGGCCCATTATCTGGCTTTAGCTCAACTATTGGCGGCGGCCTCTCGCAAAATAATGCGTTTTTCGGCGCGGGCACACATGGCACCTCCACGGAAAGCGTGACCTCTATGACGGTTGTTCTAGCCGATGGCACTGTTGTTAAAACGGGCACAGGCGGCACGCGCGGGGCCAAACCATTTTACCGCAATTATGGGCCTGATCTGACAGGGTTATTTATGGGCGATGCAGGGGCCCTCGCCTATAAAGCCGAAGCCACTTTCCGTCTTATCCCCCTTCCGCCCGCAGAAGGGTCCGCCAGTTTTAAATTTGATGACCGTGACGACTGGGCCAAGGCACAAGTCGAAATGGGCCGCCTAAGCCTTGCCTGTGAACTCTTCGGGTTTGACCCAAACCTGCAAGCCGTACGTATGAAACGAGCTAGCTTGGCGGCAGATGTCAAAAGCTTGACCAATGTTATCACTAAGCAAAAGGGCGGATTATTGAAGGGACTAAAAGAAGGCGCAAAAGTTGCACTCGCAGGGCGCAGCTATATGGATGATGTCGCCTATTCGGTTCACTTTATGGTCGAAGGCCACTCCGATGCCGAAGTCGATGCCAAGGTTAAAACCCTCAAAGATATTGCCAAAGCGCATGGCGGCAAAGAGATTGAAAACTCCATTCCGAAAATTATGCGTACCAACCCTTTTGGGCCTTTAAATAACATCGTCGGCCCACAAGGTGAACGTTGGGTGCCCATTCACGGTATTGTCGCCATGGGGGACGGCGCGGATTGCATCGCTGATATTCAAGCCCTTTTCGAGTCTATGAAAGATGGCTTTGAAAAATACAGCATTACAACGGGGTATTTGTTGACGACATTATCGACCAACGGTTTCCTCGTTGAACCCGTCTTTATCTGGCCCGAAGAAATCTGGCCTATACATGAGCAAACCGTGGAACCGAGCATGCTGAAACGCATTAAACGCTTTGAGAACAATCCCGCCGCTACTGATTTCGTCAAAGAGGCTCGCCAAGGTATCTTGGATGTATTTTCTAAATATGGCGCCGCGCATTTCCAAATTGGACGCACATATCCTTACCGCGAAAACCGTGAAGAGGCGGCGTGGAATATGCTCGAAGGCATAAAAACGCTCTTAGACCCTAACCGAACAATTAATGTCGGCACATTGGGACTTGATTAGTCATGCGTCTGATACGGGCGGCAACGCTGACTAACAAAACAAACGAAGAGTATCACCGCTGCCGCTGTTTGAGCCTACGCTTCAAATCCTGCCGTCCCAAAATAAACTGGATGACGATCCCTGTATCTACAATTTCATAATAGATTGTATCATGGCCACATAGGCTTTTACGCAAGCCTTTAGCCACATTACCTGCGGAGGGATACAGTCTCGGTTGTTTAGCGAGTAACTCGAAGCGTTCGAAAAAGTCCCTAAAATATTAATCAGCACGGGCTTCCCCAAACTCTGCAAAGCCACGCCTATATATACGACTTAGATCAGCCTCTGATTCTTGAGTAAGCTTATAATTTACCTTCACTACGAAGCCCGTCTTTAATGCTGGCAAGTATTTGATCTGCACTGCTCTGCGTAAAGCCGCTGGCACGGGCTGCATCGAGAGTTTCTCTGAGGACGGTTATTTCTTCCAGCTCCATTTGCTTTAATCGAAGAGCGTCCCTGATGACTTCGCTATCACTGCTAAAGTCACCAGAGGCTACCTGTGCTGAGATAAATTTTGCATGTTTATCTGTTACAGTGATACTCTTTTTGACCATTGCCATATTAGCCTCCACGGAAATACAAATCTGAATACTACTTAATCTTACCACACTCTTTCTCAAAAGAGCAGCCTTTTTTGAAAGACATCGCTTTCGAAAACAAAAATCAGTATGGCCTAGAAGCCGTGAGTTTCAGAACGTCGTCTTGTTAAACCGTCGCCACGTCATAAGACCCCAACAACGGCACGTTTGCTTTACCACTGCAACATTGCCGTAAGCATCTATACCTTGAGGCTATCGGGCGCTTTACGCCTGATTGCATGGCAGGGAACTACCAATTTGATTGGAGGGACGGCTTACTTGCAAACGCCTGATTTTACGATTTGCCAGTTCCCTGATGGCATTTTCCCTTCCCTGTTCTTCAAATTAAGTTCCATGTTAAATTTTGTAGGGAAATGGCTAAATAATGACGTGTTTTCAGTGGCTTACAGAGGTCATAATCGATGTTTTTGGTCAATGTTGCAAATATTCCCTGTAAATACCCTGTTCTTAGGGAATTTTGGGTCGTGAGACTGGCTACCGCGAGACTGCCCACGCTACCACGCACCTTGCGCCGTTCGTGCCCAACACAGCCTGCTGACTATACCTGCGGAGTTACGGGGACTTAGGCGATATGAGCGGGTTAAGAGACGCGAGTAGAGACGCGTAATATCTCTATTCCGGCCCTCTTTCCGAGACCGTCTCACATCCCTATAGTCCGTGACCCACACGTTGGAAGGCAGTTGCCGCCGTGATGCTGTACAGCATCGATTAGAGGTAATGAATGGCGTAGAGGCCTTAAACATCTAAACTGGAAGCGTTACACTTACTGTGACAATACCGGGCTGGGTTCTGCAGCTTTACGCGCCACGATAACAAAATAGCGCGAACCCGCGCTAAATGCTTGCATCCATATTAATGCGGCCTAGGTCCAACGCGTTCATTTCGTCTACCCATTCTGTAACGCCGTCGCGTGAGAGCAAGGCTGCGGACGATTTGGGCGCAACCCATCCATAGATCGGGATTTCTTTATATCCGGGTTTAGATTTTCCAAAACACCATTGCATATTCCCGTATGTCGCGGGGTCGCGACCATCAAGACTAAGGCGGTCATTTATATAGCACGCGGTCTTCCAAGCTGTGACAGGGTCATCTGTCCAAGCGATCAATTTCTTGCCCCAATACATGCGCAAATTATTGTGCATATATCCCGTCGCGAGCCATTGTTTCTGCGCCGCATTCCAAACGCGGTCATCCGTCTCCCCGTGTAGGAGCGTATCAAGGTCATAGATTTGCGCTCTGGGGTCATCTTTGTGATCTAAAAGCGTTTTCTTTGCGCTGTTTGGTAAAGCCTCAAAATGCTCAAAATTATCGGTATAATAGGCTTGGTAATGAAACCACTCTCGCCACGTCACAGCTTCGTCTAAATATTTCCACTTAGCCGCAGAGTGTGCGTCGCTCGCCTGCACGGCTTGGTAAAGCTCACGCGGCCCGAGCAGTCCAAAGTGCAAATAAGGCGAAAGCTCTGAACCTGAACCTTCTATGGCAGGATTATTTCGGGTCCATTTATACCGCGGTAAATGCGCCGTCATAAAGGCTTGCATGCGCCTGAGCGCTTCGGCGCGCGATGGGGGAAATTCTGGACATATCCAAAGATCATGATCAATGTCGCACCCTGCTATGAGATCTTTCAAATCTTGATCTGATGCCTGCGTTAAGTCCAAAGGCGCAAAGTCGACCTGCCCCGCATAGGCGGTTTGAGACGGCTTTAAATCATATTCCGCAGTCCCGTAAACCTCCCTTAGGGGTTTATTTGCCGCTCGAAAAGCGGATGTCGTTTTTAGTCCCTTCGGCAAAGATCGTGTCGGTATCAAGCGCGCAGCATCAATCACGTAGACGGGCCTGTTGACTTTACTGGCAAAACTGCGCGTTTGCCAACGGGCAACGAAGGTCGGGTGATCCTCTGCAAAGACCGCACGGGCTTTTTCTGCGAGCCTGTAGACAAGCCCCTTTTCCGTAGTGCTCGGTGTTTGCAGATAGCTTACGCACCGCAATCCGCGCGCCGCGCAACCGCGTTGTAAATCACGACTCCCGCCCAATAGAAAATAATGCAGACGGTCAGACGCGTGCGGATAATCTTGACGCATGCCGTGATACACAAGAACGGGAAGGTTATTCAAATTTGCATAAGCAATCGCGGCATCAATGACGGGATTATCAAATGCTCGAAGGGTTTGTTGCAACCAACATAAGACATAGTCTGCCTCAGGCTGTGGGTCTTGCGTGTTCAATGCGCGCATCCGATCCCTAAGGTCATTCAGGCCAAGGTCTGGCGCAGGATTATCAAAAAGATCGGTCATGAGGGTTCCTGTGTTGCGGCTTTAGCAGCGCGGGCTTTTGCCCAATCGCGCCTTTGCCTATCTGTGGGGCGACGGCTCCCATGTTTATCGGCAATCGCTTTGGCGAGTTCCCTATGGCCCGGCTCTCGCCTGAGGGCGTAAATCTTGGTTTTTGCATCTTTTGCCGCTTGAAGATGGTCAATAATCCGTTCGGGATAAATCTGCGGAATAAGGGTATCGGCCTCTTCCCACGCCCAAGGTTCTTGTAAATATTTATCGGGTACGTCCGCTAATTCTGGTACCCAATGGCGGGTAAATTCTCCCAAAGGATCTTGGTCATGGCCTTGCTTAACGGGGTTATAAACGCGGACCGTATTAATGCCTGTCGTCCCCGACTGCATTTGAACTTGCGGCCAATGTATACCAGGTTCGTAATCGGTGAATTTTTGGGCGTATAACAGTCCCGCTTGCCGCCAATCCAGCCAAAGGTGATAGCTGCTAACAGCCATAAGCATGGCGCGCATACGAAAATTAATCCACCCCGTCGCATTCAACGACCGCATACACGCATCAACAAATGGCAGACCTGTTTGCCCCTCGCTCCAAACGCGCAAACGCTCTGCGGCAATTGGATCCGTGTTTGGATGATCCCTCAACCCATCATAAAAGGGATGAACACTCTCAGTTTCTTGTTGCGGCAAATCTTCAAGCTTTTGTGTGAAATGACAATGCCAATGTAATCGCCCGTTAAAGGATGACATAGACCCGCGCCAACCGCCTGTATGTTCTTTGTTTTGTGCCATAAGCTTTAGCTCTTTTTGACGCGCCCAAAGAGCTTGGGCCGCCTCTCGCATAGACACCGTACCAGTTGATAGAAATGTGGAAAGACGCGAACATTGCCATTGCGCTGTGACGGGGCTGCTCATGCCCTTGCGGTAGTTTTCGCCGCGTTCGTTCAAGAACCCGTTTAATGTGATAAGACCGTTTTTGCGTCCCCCTTTCTGACGTCCGGGGCAGATATCCATTAATCCAAGATCGCTTTGGGTTGGCAAGGTTTCTGTCGCAAGATCACTCACACCGCGTAATGTCTCTGGCGTTTCAATTAAAGGACGTGACATAAACGCATCCCAAATTTTAGACCATTTATCTCGGTTAGTGGCCCCGCGTTGTACACCAAATTGAGGAGATTCTGTCCACTCACACCCTACATCGTTTGCCATTTTAGAAACGGCAGTGTCGCGGGCATAGGTCCAAAGGTTTCCTGTTTCTTCATGGGAGAAAAGCTGAGAGGCTTGTGTTTCTTTAATAAGGTCTTGCAAGACCTCTGCCGCTTGGCCGCTGCGAATGACCAATGGTACACCCAAATTTGCTAAGTCTTCTTGCAAAGATTGCAAACATTCGCGAATGAAAAGCCATTGCCGACCAGACGTATCGGGCAAAGCCCAGTATTCCGGTTCCACAATATATAAGGGAATGACATTGCCCTGCTTGGCCGCTGTAAATAGTGGTTGATGATCCTGAACGCGTAGATCGCGCTTATACCAAACAATAGAGATCGGTGTGGATATCATGACCTTAAAATCCTTAAACACATAGCGGTGAAAATCGAGACGCCGATTAAATTCACGACGCACTTATATGCAAGCTCGGGTGCAGCTTGAGCGCAGACGTAAACCTTGGAATTAAAACGAACGCCTTATTGCGTATTGAGTTCCTCAAAACCCCGCCTGCGCATAAATCCATAGTCTGCAAGATAGTCGGATGCACAAAAGAAATCTTGCGGTAAATAGCCGCGAGCGCAGTCTGTACCCGTTTTTTCCAATTATAGTTAGGCGCTCAGCAGGTAATGCTTTATGGCTTGCGTTAACGGCGCTCGAGTGTGAACGCTTGTTTTTTAGACATCCCCTAAAACATGCGGAACCCTATGACCCAAAACCCGTATAGATTTGCAATAATAGGCTTAGGGCCGCGCGGGAGTTATGCGCTAGAGTGTCTGATTTCCACCCTCGCAGAGACGGACTCTTTTTCAAAAATTTCAATAACATTATTCGAAGAGATCGGCCCAATTGGCGGCGGTCCCGTTTACGCGCCAGAGCAGGCTGATACGAATTGGGTGAATATCACAGAGCGCGCCTTAGTGCTTGATGAGCGCCCAGATATAGTCCTTGGCGCAATAGAAATTCCTAAATTTGCGTCTTATCATGCGTGGGCTGGATTGGAATTTGATACGTGGCCGACCGAACGTGTCGATACATTTCCCCCGCGTTCACAGATAGGCGATTATCTGCATCAGAGATGTATAAGCCTGATTGAGCCTTTAAAGAAAGCGGGCCTCGTCGAACTTATCCAAGAGCGCGTAGACGGCATAAAACTTCAAGACATGGAATGCCAAGTCGTCACCCAATCTGGCGATACGTATTTTGCAGACGATGTTTTGATTACAGTCGGTCATCAACCCACAGAACCAGACGCGCAATCCGCAAAATGGGAAGAGACAGCGCCGCAGTTTTCACACCTTAAATATCATCCTGAACCCTACCCCGTTGAAAACATTATGCCTAATGCCGGTCAATCAGGCCAGACGCATGTGGCGTTGCGCGGATACGGTTTGGCTATGATCGACGTTGCACGCGCCTTTAGTGAGCGTTTTGGACGTTTTTCGCGGCGCGAGGATACAGGCGGCGCACTTGTATATACATGTCACACTGACGATTTTGTCATGGCTCCGTTTTCCTTAGACGGTTTGGCCATGGGCCCAAAGCCGCACACACCTCTGATTGATGCGCAATATGTGCCTTCTGATACAGACATCAAAGCCCTAAAAGCGGCACTCGATAACCGTAAAGCCCAGCAAGATGCGACGGGCACTGAGTTCCTTACGACACTGATGGTGCCACTGATTACAAAGACCTATCAAAACCTTACGCACAGCTATATTAATGAGGCTCCCGATATCCAAGATATCGAGAAAACTGTTCTGAAATGGCTCAACGATCCGACCACGCAACATAATTTGATTATGCCGATAACTGGACATCCCTCAGAGACATTACAGCGCCTTATAGACATGGCCATGGACGAAGCCCCGATTTATTTGGACTATTGTGCGGGGCAAGTCTGGCGGCATTGTCAGCCGACCATTTATGATAGTCTCTCTTACAGCGCGCTGAGTAATGAGGTTATGGCGAAAATTATCAAGCTGGATGAGCAGTCCAAGCGGTATTCATTTGGCCCGCCCGTCGAGAGCCTTATGCAACTCAAAGCGCTTCACGAAGCGGGTGTCTTAAACCTTAATGTGCTCAATGACCCCGACATCACTCTGGACGCTGAAGGTTGGACCCTCACGACGACGCAAGGCACATTTACGGCGACGACAATGATAAATACCGTCCTGGACGGACCAAAGATAAACGACATTACCTCCCCGCTATTAGAGAGCCTTCTTGATAGAGACATCTTCCAACCTGCCCATGACGAATTGGGCGTGCTGACTGATAATTCTGGATATGTCTTATCAGGTCGCGATGACAGTGTTCTGCCGATTGCACTTTTGGGTCGTATCGCAAAAGGTACAGTTATCGGTGTTGATGCTATTCTTGAGTGCTTTGGGAAGCGCCCTATGGGGTGGGCGGAGACAGCCGTCAAGAAGATGAAAATCCGTCAACCCAACATTTAGGATATCAGAAAATCTTTCTTCAAGACATATATCTCTACCCCGTAAAATCTTGTCGCGGCCATAAGGTCCAGACGGCCGAGGTTAGAGCATGCGGACTTGATAAAGATCGCCGCGCAATGCTGGTAGACACAAATAATAGATTTATCTCACTGCGTAGCCATAGCCAAATGGCCCGCATCACGCCCTATTTTTCAGACGGGAATTTAGGATTAGACATAGACGGTGATCGTGTCCCAGTAACGGTCTTGGATGACCGTATTGACGCGAGACTTAAAGAAGATGTGATAAGTGTTCGGCTGGCGTCAAAAAAGGTCAATGCGAAGCTTGCAGCATTTTTCAATGAAGACATTCGTTTGGTCTATATGGATGACACGAGTCAAAGAGCGGTGGATCCAGACTTGGGCGAAGGCGGGGTCAACCTTGCTGATAATTCGCCAATATCAATTATAAATACGGCCTCGCTCAAGGCGCTGTCTGACACTGTAGGATATACGATTGAGATCGAGCAATTTCGGCCAAATTTAGTTATTCATTCAGACGTGCCGTGGGCAGAAGATGGCTGGCGGACACTAAAAATTGGGACGGCTGTTTTTGACCTCGTAAGACCTATTAGTCGGTGCAAGGTTATTACGCTTAAACCCAAAACGGGCCAATTAATCGGCCCTGAAATCATGAAGTCTCTCGTGCATATCCGCAAATCTGGCGACGCGCGTGTAAAGGGCGTCTTATTTGGATGGGCCGCCATTCCTCGAAATTGCGCAGAAATAGATGTCGGTTCAGATGTAACCCTATCCAAATCTGGAGAGCCGTGGCCTATAGCGTAAGAGCGCTTTTGTCACCCAACTCAAGAAATTTAGAAAATAAAACTGACTTAAGCATTCATATGTGGAGCTGATAAGTCTCAATATAAAAGCTGATTGAGAGCGATAGTTTTCAATTGTTCAACCAAAGGTAAATATAATGTTCCCGACCGACATAACTACGCTTGAAATTATTTTACGCATTCTTATCCTTGCCCCGTCGACCCTTATTTGGGTCGTCGTTATGGTTCGCGTGGTCGGCCTTAGAACCTTTTCAAAAATGACAGCCTTTGATTTTGTAGCCACCATTGCGACGGGTTCACTTATGGCCAATGCAGCCACAGTATCGTCTTGGAGCGCATATTGGCAAGCCATCGGCGCCATGGTCGTTATATTGCTCACTCAGGCCGCAATGGCACTGTGGCGTAAACGTACAGAAATCGCCTCTGAAATACTTGAAAATGAACCGATATTTTTATTTAAAGAAGGCGTGTGGTATGAAGAGGCTTTGAAGAAAAGCCGTACAACAAAAGCCGATATTTGGGGAAAGATAAGAGAGGCAAATGCACTCAGCCTGTCCGATGTCAGAGCCGTCATATTAGAAACAACAGGCGACGTGTCTGTTTTACACGGAGACACATTAAGCGAAGAAATTCTTACAGGTGTGAGCGAAACGTAAGCGTCTCTTAGGCCACATACCTTGACGGTTCACGCTCACGCGTGGCGCCTGCTAATATTCCACGAGTACGCGGACAGGAACGAGAACGGGATAAGGCAAGCTCCATAACATTAGACAATCGCGTACGCGTGAAATCACGTCCCTCTATAGAATGCCTTAGTCCGTTGTCTTTTCTAATTTTCGTTCAACATCGCGCAGTCCCGCTTGCAGCCAACCCGCTTCGTTAAAGTTTTCAGAGGCTTTCAAATAAGTTTGAAGCGCGCTTTGTTTCACCCGCAAAGTTTTTTGATGATCGGGATAAACGTTCAAAACCATATCTGATAAGCTTAGGGCTTCGTCTATATCTCCAGCCTTTAGCTTTCCCTGCGCCAAGGCGCTCACCTTGTCCGCACCGCCCGCAAGCTTAATTAAAGACGCCTGCGCTTGCTGCGTTTCAAGGCCCAACATGGTGGACGGGTTGCCATCGAACCACCCCACATAACTTTCATATATTCCGCGAACAGACCAATCCACACGTCCATAAATTTCTGGTAATTTCAATGCCTTTGGAAGGCGGATATTGCGCGTCAATTCATCTACGCTTTTGCCCGCATTCATCCCTTGGACGACGGCGTCGTGCACATAGAGTATCGCGTCCCTGTAACGTTCAAGCGCCTGATTAATTTCAAGATTTCCGTAAATCGGATTTCCGTGGCTTGGAATTAATATTTCAGGATTAAGCGACAAAACTGTGTTTATCGCACTTACATAATCCAAGGCCCAGCGCGGCTTTGTTCCGCGCAATGTGTAGATATTTGGAAAAGATTCGTAGAACATGTCGCCCACAAAAACAGCTTTGCGCTCGGGTATCCAAACAGATAAGGCGTCATACGTTTCGCTGGGTGTGGAGATGATTTCAAAGCTTAACTCGCCCACTTTAAGACTGTGACTTTTTTCAAATAAAATATCGGCAGGGATCTTTGCGCCGAAATTTTTAACAGGCATGGGCGTTGCATTTATATCGGCGACCTCAAACCCAAATTGCGCTGCGTTGCGTCGATCAAAAAAGCCCTTCAACCGTTCTTGATAGTGCATAAATTCTTGAGCATGCGCTTGTTGAATTATCTGAGTGTCTGACGATGTCCACTCCGCAACGCCGCCAATATGATCGCCATGCGCGTGTGTGATAATGATATATTTGGGGGCGCGGGCATCTACCTTATCCAATAAAGCCTTATGCGCCTTGGCCGATCTGGCCATTGACGTGTCGATCACAACATTGCCGTCTGAGGTCGTAATAAGGAACGTATTTCCAAATCCTTCCGCCATGAAAATGCCCTCCGCAATCTTAGTCGCCTCAGACTGCGTGGAGACTTGCAGAAGCGAGAGCGTGGAATCTTTTGAAATATCCGCTTTCTTAACGACGATATCCGACGCGGGTCCTGTGTCCTGCCCCGTGTCTTGCCCTGTGTCCTGCCCCGTGTCTTGCCCCGAGTTTTGCGATGTTGCGGATGAACACGCTACGAGGACAGTCAGCGCCGATGAACAAAGAAGAGACTTAAGATTTATCATATAATTATCCTGACTTGATCTCTTAGACCAGAATCTTCACGCGTTTAAAAATTCGACACTATTCAAGAAAATATTCTTGAAACACCCTATTTAGAAAAATCCAAAAAAAATGGCGGCACAAGGCCGCCAAATTATAGTGTTTAACAAATGCCTAGAAGTTTTTACGTGCCGTCACACCGTACATACGGGGCTCTTGGACAAAGGCAGACCGTGAACCCGAACGCAAGACCGTGTTAAAAGTAACACCGCGTGTGACTTCATTTGTCAAATTCGTCGCCCACGCTTCGAGCGCCCAACCTTGGTCTTCATTCCCAATACCAGCACGTAGATTGATTTTCACTGTGCTTTCTTGGATATCCAAAGCGGTAAGCTGAGAGGCTGCAAGCGCGGCTTCAACACTACCCGCCCCAGCTACAGCGGCAGCATTTGGGACGTCACGCGCTTGTGTCGTTGTCCGACGATCGCCCTCATAACGGGCTTGGCCTGCAATAAAGACACCCAGATTATTTGTAATATCGGTCTCGTATTTTGCGCCAAAAATACCCACTGTTCGAGGCGCATTGGTCAGATCAAATCCACAAAGGTTTTGAACCCGCACTGCATCCGCAGAGGTCGCACAATCATCTGGGTATTTTGCCTGTAACAATGTTAAACCGCCATTAAAGCTGAGGTTTTCTGTAAGACGTCCAGACGCTTCAATTTCGACACCTTTTGTTTGCGCTTTGGGCACATTAAAGGTTTGGAATTGCGCGCCCGTAAATTCAAGAACTTGGAAATCCGTAAAGTCTTGATAGAATGCCGCAATATTAAAGGTCATACGATTGTCAAACAATCTTGACTTCAAACCCAATTCGAACGCATCAACAATTTCTGAATCAAACCTTGGATCCGACACGCCGTTAACAGGAATGGCTGCCGTTGAATCAAGGTTGAATCCGCCTGATTTATATCCATGCGTGAAACTTGCATATGTCGTGATGTCAGGTGTGAATTCATAAGAGACTTTGCCAGTGTAAATAAGCTCATCATCTTTAAATTCGCTATCAAAGGAACGCGGAAGCGGCAAAGCCGCAGAGAGTGGAAGATCAGCAGGTGCCGTGAATGCAAAACACCCTGTTGCCAAAAGTGTTGGGAAAAGTGACGACGGAACGGATCCGAAGGCAGGGCCCGCGGCTGTTACGTTAAAACTGTTTAGCAATCCCGTACAGGTCGCATTGCTGTTTGAGTCTTGTCTAAAGCTTCCCGTTTTGCTTTCGTCTGAATAACGTAAACCCACAGTTAGGCTTAACTTATCCGTCACATCAAAAATATTATGCGTGAAGATCGACCAGCTTTGGCTATCTTGAGAAAAGGAATTCGCTGTACGCACATCAGCAGGATTAGCCCCGCCAGATAGGACAGGCAGGGTGCCGCCAAGACCCAAAATACCTGCACTTGGGAACGTCCCGCGTGTACCACCAAGCAAGAGCGCATCAATGAATCTTGAATAATCTGCTCCAAGTCCAAATCTTTGGGTTTGAGCAATCTCTTCGTCAGAATAATAGCCGCCTACGAGCCAATCCAAGCGTCCGTCCATGGCACTCCCTTGGAATCTCAATTCTTGTGTCATTGTCGTGATATCTGTCGGGCTACCCGGTAGGACGTTGAAAAGGTCAAGACCAGAGAATGCTGAATCGTAAGCATTTTCAGCCGCGTAATCACGGTAAGACCCGATATATGTTGCGTCAATATTATCCCCTACAGGAAACTCAATTTCTGCAACAATACCCCATTGATCCGTATCTGCCTGTGGCAATTGATTTGCCGTCGCCGTTAACGTCTCCATAGCCGCTTCGGCTGTGGCATTATCATTTCTGTCTGTTGCAACAACACTGCCAGACATACCGCCGCGTGCGCCAAGGCCAACCGCCGCGAACAAGCCCGCGCTTTCGACAGGCGAACGCAGGACTTCAACCGCGCCGCAACAGCTCGCAGTAGAGTTTGAGAAATCTGCAATCACGCGACCTTTAATACCTGCATCAGAATCGAACCCGATTTGACCCCGTAACATATACTGGTCAATTTCATTCGTCGCTCCAATCGAAACGCCGTTTGCATCCAGAACATCAACAAAGCCGTTCCGATTACGAAGCGCACCCGTTAGGCGCGCGGCAACTTTACCTTCGGCAAGCGGAATATTCACCGCACCTTGCAAACTCGTATGATTATAATTTCCGTATGTGGCGTTTAAGAACCCACCCGCTTCGTCAAGGTCTGGTCGAATATTTGTAATGTTTAAAGCGCCGGCTGATGTGTTGCGACCAAACAATGTGCCTTGCGGGCCTCTCAAGACCTCAACGCGTTCCACGTCGACAAATTCGCCGAGCGCCACACCTGGACGAGACTGATAAACACCGTCGATGAAGACGCCAACAGCGGATTCAAAACCAATATTATTTGACGTCGTACCGACGCCGCGCATTCGTAAAACGACTGTACCCGATGATGTTTGCGCGTTTGACGTTGAAAAACTTGGCGCCACGCTTGTTAGGTTTTGGATGTTGACGACGCCTTGCTCTTCTAATTGTTTAGGAGAGATGACAGTCACGGCAATCGGGACATCTTGTACGCTTTGCGCACGTTTTGTAGCGGTGACGATAATTTCGTCGACTTGTTGCGCCGTTGCAGGCGCCGCTGTCGCGATAAGGCTTAAAACGCTCGCGGATACGATAAGTGTTTGTTTCATGGAATTTCCCCTTACATATTTTATTTTGTGAACATTGTAGGCATGTCCACTTGATACAAAAGTCAAATAGTTTACATTTATAGAATATTGAACCCTATAGATTTTCAATCTCAAAGGTTTTGTCCCTCATAGATACGAAAAGACTATTAGAAATAATAGCGCACGGCAAACTCATAACACTCAAAAAAACACGATATTCAATGTGAGGGGAGACGCGGCAGAAAATATATTTCTATATAGAAGTAAGACTAATACAAAACAGCATGAGCCGTGTGGACGAGATACGTCTTAAGCCTTGCATGTCCTAGCGTTGGCACAGGCACGCTTTATACAGGCACGCTTATATATTTTATGTCTAACTTATGATCTTGTCGGAAAGCTTCGACATATGGTCTTGCGCTGGCGGACGGGTCATAGTCAGCGACAATGACTTCGAAGTGTTTGTTACCCGCTGTTTGCCCTAACAAACTTTCTAAGGCTCACTTCAACCCTACAGGGGGTCTGAAAGTCGGCACAATAACAGATAAAACATCACTCGATAGATTATTCAAAATATTATTCCTTCGCAGCCACACCAAAAAGCTCTTTATATAAAAAGAACGGTTTACGCGCAGAAAACCTGCAAAAAAACCAAGTTTTCTTAGAAAATCTCTCGTTAAGTTATTGAAAATAATGGTTAATAAATATTAATCCAGCGCTAGCTCTTTGATTCTAAACGTGTAATTTCAACTGCGCCGTAAGACCCAAGGACGTCGGATGCGCCTAAAGAAACGAATTATTCTCGACTTTGCTTATACGCAGACAACGCTTTTTCACGTGCCGTCTTATGATCGACTATAGGGTTGGGGTAGGTCTCGCCGAGTTTCACCCCTGCTTGCGCTAAAACATGTTTTGGCGCGTCCCACGGGCGGTGAATATATTTGTTTGGGAGTTTTGCAATTTCGGGAATATATTTACGCACATAATCCCCTTCAGGGTCAAATTTCTCCCCTTGGGTAAACGGGTTGAAAATCCGAAAATAAGGCGAGGCATCGGCACCGCTACCCGCAACCCATTGCCAGCTCGCGGAATTGCTCGCCGTATCCGCGTCAACCAATGTGTCCCAAAACCATTCTTCGCCGCGGTTCCAGTGGATTAAAAGATGCTTTATTAAGAAGCTCGCCGTGACCATGCGCACGCGATTATGTTGCCAACCCGTCGCCCAAAGCTCCCGCATACCCGCATCTACAAATGGGTAACCTGTATTACCTGTCTGCCAACGTCGTAAGCCTTCTGCGTTGTCTTCCCACTCAAACTTATCAAATTCAGATTTGAAATTTGCCGTGGGTAAATCTGGATTATGATATAGGAGGACATAGGAAAACTCACGCCAACCGACTTCGGACATAAATGTCTCTGTATTCAGCTCACACGCGTGGCTCGCTTTGCGAATTTCGCGCGGAGAAATCTCGCCAAAGGCCAAATGCGGGGAGAGCTTAGACGTTCCGTCTTCTTTATCTGGACGGTTCCGGTCATCCGGGTAGTTTTCAACTGACCCGTCCAGAAATTTACTCAGCGCCTGATGTGCGCCTTTTGAACCGGGTGTCCAAAACGCATCCATCTTTGACCCCCAATCTGGTTTCGTAGGCAAGAGCGCCAAGTCTTCAAGCGACAAGGTCTCAACTGACATCAAAGAGTCCAGTTTTTCAGGCGCAGCCAAAGGTTCAACCTTATGCTCATTTTCTGAAATGTAAGCCCGCGCTGCACGCCAATAGGGCGTAAACACTTTATAATACCCACCCGTCTTTTTCTCTATATCCCACGGCTCTGTCAGGAGGTTTGCGTTATAGCTTTTAACCGTCAGGCCTTTTTCCTTTAGGCGCGCCTTAAGGGCGCTATCGCTTTCGCGGCCTTGTTTTTCGTAACGACGATTCCACATGACCGTATCAGCAGATGTATCAGATATGAGTGTCTCCAATACCTCTTGGGCCGCGCCTCTCCGAAAGAGAAGCTCCCCCCCCAGAGCCTTAATGTCTTGCGCAAGTGCAGTGAGGCTATGATGTAACCAATACAGGCTCGCAGACCCCATAGGCCGCGCGTCTTGCGTGTCTAAAATGTAGACAAGGATCAGGGGCTGACCCGTTTTTGCCGCCTCAAACAGGGCGGGATTATCCGTTATCCGAAGATCATTTCTAAACCAGACAATTAAGGGGGACACCATAAAACCTCACATAAAATTATTGAGGTTTTATATCGTCCGCCATGTGTGCTGAACAGGTGAAACTTAGGATTGGGTTGCTATGACGCGCTCAACACCTCTGTTTCAGGACCTCTGGTTTAAGATTAATCAGAAGCTGTCGCATTGGCATGTGTTTCAGACGGGGTCTTAAAAAGCGGCCATAAGAGTTGTTCCCGAACAGACGTATCGGGCAGGTTTTCAACGCCCATGACGTCTGGATATTGGCGCGTAATTTTTGCGGTTCCGAACAAGACATCCCAGAAAAACAGGAAGTTTCCAAAATTACCTTTATAATTTGTGATGCCGTCTGCCACATGTTTGCCGTGATGGGCGCTATGTGTGGCTGGCGTCGAGATTGTGCGCTCGACCATCCACATAATCGGCGAGAGCCATTGAATTTTATACAGAGGCGCGTCCCACCTAACGTCAGAATGCGCGCCGTAAATGACCGTCATTTTCATCACAATATAGACCGCATAAACCCAACCGCCGCCAAGATAGATAAGCACGCCAGAGAACCAAATGCCGGGCATCAGAAAATAATAGAAAATATTATTCCGGTAGACGATACGGATTGAGAGATATTCTGCCTCGTGATGCGGGCGATGTAAATTGTAAAGCCAAGGTGTGCTGTGCGTAATACGATGCCACCAATATTGCGTCATATCATCAAAGACAAGGAACAGCGCAAAGATCGCAAGAAACGGCCATGTTTCAATCGCACCCTCATATTGCGGCACAAGCATCGTCATAAGCCCTATTGCCATAAGAATTATGACCGGTTGAGAGAACAGAACCAAGACAAGGGACCCAATAAGTTCAACCGTTCCGTCGCCCTTTTTTTGACCCTTCTTGTTAAAGAAACTCGTAAAAAGAACTTCCATAACAATGAAGAAAAGGAAAATCGATAATATCGCTATAATTTCTGGTTTCATTCCCGCATCTCTTTATGTCTAAGAGCGATATAATTATCAAATTCGTTAACACTTAAATGCCAATAAGTTGACATTCATATCTATCAAATATTAACTCAGGTTATGAGATCTGATACCTCCCTGCCGCGCATAACAAAGCTGATTTCATCAGAACTGGATGCGAAATTGCACGCACTGGCGCATTCTCGTACCTATGGCGACGGGCAAATCATACATAGTCGCGGGGATATAAAACCAGGCCTGTCAATCGTACGCAAAGGCGCCGCCCATGTCGGGACATTTGGCAAGGACGGATCATTTGTCTCAATAACAGTTTTAGGCGTGGGGCAAACATTTGGCGAACTGACCTTATTCGCCGCGCTTCCAAGAACCCAAGATATTACGGCTGTCGGGGCAACGAAAATTGACCAAATTCCCGGTCCAAAATTTCTAGCGCTTTACAAAAAAGAACCTACCCTGTCTCACGCTCTGATGATGATTGCCCTTATGCGCTCCCATGCCCTTGTCGAAAGTCTCACAGACGGGCGGCGCATGAATATTTCTATCAGGCTTGCCAAAACGCTCTTAGACTTGTGTCAGGGAGACAGAGGCTCAGCACATATCACAATACGGCAAACCGACCTTGCCGCGACATTGGGTGTATCGCGCTACACAGTAAATAAGACACTTAAAACGCTCGGCAAGACAGGCTTCATCGCACTGGGTTACGGCGAAATTAAAATCCCTGATTTAGACGGCTTTAGAAACTGGACAGAAACGCGAAGCGCGACAGAGACCTTATTTCCACTTAAATAAGTGTGATGTCTTAAAGCCTCTTTTTGGCAGATGCTTTTAAATGACGGGCCTAAAATAACTGAGCTTAAATGACTGGTTTTAATGTCCCCAACGAGCCTTAAACCCGCGGGAGTCAATATGCACAAACGGCCCATGCGCCGCATTAGAGCCGTAAATACCAAGACCGCCATCTGGCCAGTTTCGTCCGCCTTTTTTGGCCAAGCCCTCAGCAAGCTTTGCAAATTCACGCGCGTCATTTTTATTGATTTTGCCGTCTTTGTTTAAATCGTCCATTTGACCATCGCCGTCGCCGTCAATCCAAACATCGGCCGCGCCGCCGTAAAGATGGCGGGATGAGGTCGTTTTATTACCAATGCCGCGATTATAGGTTGGCGTGCGGTATCCGCTCATGACATGCAGGCTGTCAGCCTTCCACCCCTTTGCATTGGCCGCCTCTAAAAGGGTTTCAAGTTTAATAAGTGTGTCTGGCCGTATCAAAAGAAATGTCGGATCATGCCCAGGCTGTTGTTTGCAAATAAATTGCCCAAGCGTAAAATGCGGCGAGATTTTCAAACCTTTACCGCCGTGCGATAGATCAATAAAACCGCGCGGTTCAGCATACGCATCAAGGCCGCGATATTTAACTTTCGTGTAAGAGCCGATTTTATAGCCCCGTAATGTCTTATCAATGCCGTTTCTAAACGGCGTGAGAACAAAGACGTTGAGCGTGATCGCCTCCCCGTCAAGCTCGAATAGAAGCGTGTGCAATCCCGGAAGATCTGGTGCGGTCCATTGCCAGCCAAGTTTTGCAGGGGCGAGCGATCCCGTTTCGGACCTCGCTTCTGCAAGGGTCGTAACAGTTAAAACCTCATTGGGCATGACCGTCGCTGTAAGGGTTGTTAAATCTGAAACAACGCCGTCATACCCAATCGTAAAGGCCGCTCTGAAATCAGACTTTTTAACTTGTATGTCTTGAACGGGGGCTTTTGGCTTTGGATCCGCCCAAACATTTTGCGACAGTCCAAAAGCACACAAAGTTAAACTTAAAACCACGCGAGTGGCGGACTGACTAAATTTTGATGTCATGAAGGTACCTTTGTTAAACCTGACAACACAGCGCTGTCACGGTCATATATATCATCCAGAAAGCGTACAGAATTTTCTCCCTCTGAAACAACCGTAAAATACAGTATATGTACAGGAACTTTCTTCGCCAAATTTGCGCGTGTTTCATTCCCGCTGGCCACGGCCGTGTCGATACGCGCGCGCGTCCATTCAGGTGTCTCCGCCAGCAACCACGCGCTTAAATCAATCGGATTTTGCGTACGCAGACATCCTGATGAAAACGCCCTCTGGCGTTGTGAAAACAAACCGCGCGTCGGGGTGTCGTGCAAGTAAATATTATGAACATTTGGGAACATAATTTTGACTTTCCCAAGCGCATTTGTTTCGCCCGGCGCTTGGCGGATACGGTAAGGGAAACTACTCGCATTCACCGAGTTCCAATCAATCGTTGTCGCGTTTACCGCACTGCCGCTTCGGTCTAAGACTTGAAACCCCAAACGCTTCACCGCGTCAGGGTCACGTTTGAACAAGGGTAATTTATCTTTTGTCGCGAGAGAGTACGGGGTTTCCCACCACGGGTTAAAAATAGCGTGGCTAATTTGATCTGAAAACACAGGGGTCTTCCGAAATGTCTTCCCAACAATCGTTAAATGTGTGCGTTCGACTTTGCCTTCATTCCACGCTGTGACGTCAAAGCCTGCAATATTGGCGCGTAAATGCCGACGACCCAAATCATCTGGCAACCAGCGCCAACGCTCTAAATTGACGCGAAGCTGAGTCAGGCGCTCTTCTGACCCACGGTTGAGCGCTTTTAAAGTCGCAGGCCCAACCGCGCCGTCATCATCTAAATCGGCACTAATTTGAAAATCTTTGACCGCACTTACAGTTTGCGCGTCCATCTGATTTGTCAGAGTCCCCAGAGGCAGAAGCCCCAATTCAACGAGGCGCGTTTGCAAAAGTCCGATGCGCGCCCCTGACATATTTGGCTTGAGCGTTTCGCCGTCTGGCACGCGTGTTGACGCTTGGCTCGCTAAAGTTTGCAGGCGACCATATTCCGACTTCAACGCACTATATTCGGGTTGTTTTGGCGCCAAGGCGTCTAAACTCCCCCGCACTGACTTTGCTTTTAACGTGGCCCGCAGAGCGCTCACAAGGTCAATTTTGCGCCCTGCAACATTCCAATTCGGTTCAACACTGACGGGATCAAGTTTCCCGTAAGTCATATGGGCAGCGGCCATCAGCCAAGCCGACGTTGCCACACGCTCCCGCGCGGCTTTATCAGATTTCCGCCGTGTAAGCTCGGCCAAATTATAATGTTCGGGGTTCAGGCCATGCGCGTCTAATCCAGAGATTTCCGCCATAAGCTCTGCATAGAGCGCGTCGTCTGACCATACGTGTTCAGACGCATTGCCTTCGTAAAATATATCTGTTGCTTTTTTAGCAAGTGTAATCGTCTGTCCGCCGCTTTGGGCGTAGGCGGAACTTGTAAGTGTGATGGGCAGAACGCACGCCGCGCCCATGAGAGCAAGGCTTAAGCAAATTGACTTAAAGGGCATAAAAACTCCGTATGTGCATGCGCACAAATAGTTTAGAAAATCATATTCCACGCCCCACACGCGTCATTATACGGCTGGAGACATATCCTATTCTATTGGCGTTAGATACGGAAAATTTACGTTTAGAGGCCGTCTAAGAGATATTTTACAGTAAGGTCTGCTGACTTTTCTAAGACTGACGCTTTGATATTTTTCGCGTCAAGTAATGTCGCATGCGGAATTGCTTTGGCCGTTTTTAGACTTTCCTCATACAGGCCTGCTTGGGTTGCAATCACACAAGACGGTGTCGTGATTTTTGCAAATTGTGCAGCGCATTCATACTCAAACGCCGCTGCAAACGGCTCTCCTGCTGACATCCCTGCACTGATATGATCGACAAACATTTCAAGCCCGCGCTGGGGCGATACCCGCTCTTTTTGACGTGTGACGGATAAATCCCATGCCGGTTGCAAATCTGTTAAATCATACGTCATAGGCAGTGTGCCCATCGACCTTGCCTTCAACGTTTCGCGCGTCGCATCGTCAAAAAACGGTACATCGATGAGGATAAGACGGTCAATATGTAACCCCTCGCGCAAGGCGGTCTCGGTCGCAACTAAACATCCAGTGTGAAACCCAATAAGCGTGACATGTTTCCCGCTACAAGTTTGGCGAATAACGGATTCAACTGCTTGCGCATATTTTTTAATAGACGGCTTTGCCACCCCCTGAAACTGTGGATAGTCGACGGCGATCACGCATAAATCAGACTGAGCGTTCGCAACAATCTTTGGCGCCAGCGTATTATAGGCTCGTCCTGTGTAAGGCGAGGGCGGCAAGCAAATCAAAACGTTTTCAGAGCGGTCTAAATCGCCCCAGTGATGGATATGAATTTGCCCAAAAGGCCCGTCCAAATATGCGCGGTGTAAATGTGTCATAAGCCAGTCCTCCTGCAATCCCTCATTCGGCGTTAAGACCCTGCGAGTTCAAGTTCTAACGCTAAAGCCATACCCAGCAAGGCACGGTCGCGCCCCGCTTTGGACATCAATTGTATCCCCATAGGCAAGTCAGAGCTATCGACGCCCATGGGCAGGCTTATCGCGGGCAGTTTTGCAAAATTGGCGAAAGCCGAAAAATCCGCCTGATTGGCAGGCACAGGGTCGCCGAACTTAAATGCCGTTTGCGGCGCAGTTGGTGCAATCAAAGCCGAAGCACTTCTAAACAATGTCTCCGCCAGATCAGACGCCTGCGCAATACGCGCATAGGCGTCGTCGATTTTAGCGTCGCTCTGCTTTGCGCCGTATGCGAGCATGGATTTGAAATGATCGCTAAACCCGTCAGAGGTTTCAAAATTTTTGGACGCGTGAATTTTAGCACCTTCGACTTCGCTGACAATCAGGCCCGCGCGTCTTTGTTTTCCGTAATCATATCCCGAAAGTACGGGCGAGGTTAGCGCCGCAGATTGAGATTTCAGGCAGGCGTCGAATGCGGTTATGATATCCAAATCGACTTCGCTTTCGCGCATATCAAAGGGGGCAAGTGTTCTGGCTGCACGCGGCTCAAGTGTCCCTTTAAAGCCTGTCACAGCTTGGTAGATCATCACAGCGTCTGTGACTGTGCGCGTATGCGTCCCAACAGTATCCAAAGTCGTCGAAAGCGGTAGGACGCCGTCCGTCGAATACGTGCCGGGGCTCGGTTTAAATCCCACAAGACCGCAATAAGAGGACGGGATACGGACACTGCCCATTGTATCTGTGCCAAGGGCGGCGGGCATCATGCCTGCGCTGACGGCGGCAGCAGACCCGCCGCTGGACCCACCTGCTGTATAGCCGTCTTTCATGGGATTATAAGTTTTACCAAACCACGGATTATCGGTTTGAGCGCCCAGTGCGCCCTCTTCCATATTTAGGTTTGCAAGTATAATTCCGCCGGCCCTGCGTATTTTATGTACGATATCGGCGTCATGGCTTGGGATGTTACCCTCGTAAGCTTTAATGCCTGCATGACAGACATAGCCCCGCACGGAGATATTCGCCTTCACCCCAATGGGCATACCGTCAATGACAGATTTGGGCGTGCCGTTTTGATATCGGATTGTAGAGGCCTTAGCGGCCTCGCGCGCCGTGTCGGTATAGACATCAAGAACGGCATTGATTTTCGGGTTAAGCCGCTCAATTTCCGCAAGACAAAACTCAAGGTAATCTGTCGGCGTGATGTCGCCTTGGGTGAACCAAGATTTTAAATCCGCGAGACTCGCGCTTGAAAGGCGCGCCTCTGAGAGCATTATTTAAACCGTGTATCGACGAGGCGGATGGGCTTTTGCCGCGAATCTACTTGGGTGATATCACCCGTTGCGCCAAGAGGCACAAGCTTGACTGTCATACCCAGACCCAGCTTCTCTTTCAAGAGCGCTTCGTATTGAGACGCCAAATCTGCATCTGTTGCCGTTCTACATTCTGCAATAACCGTCATTTCATCCCGCCCTGCATCATCGCGTTCGACTTGGCAATAAAACTCACCGCCAAATGTGTCGAGCGCTTCCATTAACGGCCCAATCGCTTGCGGGAAGATGTTGATACCGCGTAATTTGACCATATTGTCAGAGCGTCCAAGGAAGCCTTCAATACGTCTGTAATTTAAACCCAAGCTCGATTTCCCGCTTCGTACGGCAGAAACGTCATGCGTATTAAACCGAATAATCGGATACACATCGTCTTTGAATAAACAGGTACACACCATGTCGCCCGTCTCTCCGTCTTTAACAGGTTTGCCCGTATCAATATCGCAAATTTCTAAATATTGGGCATCTTCCATAACGTACAGCCCGTCTTGGTCTGGCCCTTCGCCTGCAATCGCGCCCGTATCGCCGACGCCGTACCAGTCATAACATTCCGCGCCGCCCCACATTTCAGACAGCGCAGATTTATCTTCGCGGCCCATATGGCCAGATATTGTGCGGACAGGAATATCAACGCCCGGTTCAATCCCCGCTTCGCGGGCGACCTTGGCGAGCTTTTTAATATAATCTGCAAACCCAACAATCGCTGTTGCGCCGAAATCGCGCATCATTTCGACTTGTTTGACAGAGCGCGTTTCAAGACCTGTACCGGCTGAAACAAAAATAGATTGCGTCCAATGCGTCACAGCTTCGCGCACATAATGCCCGCCATTAATCGGGCCATGACCGTAGACGGAATGCACAACATCGCCGCGCCCAATACCCTGCAATGTGTAAAGCCGCGCCAAGAGGAGGTTCTGAACCTCGCGCGATTTAGGGCCAAAGATAAGCACTTGCGGCTTACCTGTCGTGCCCGACGTCGTGTGGAATTTTACAGGCGGTTGCGCATCGCCGTAACCGTCAAGTCCAGAAAAGTCACCAAAAGGCGGGTTGCGTTCAATCGACGCCATAATGTCAGATTTATCATAAGTCGGGAGTTTGTGCAGATCTTTCAAACCATCAATATCACCCGGTTCAATCCCCTGTGCGCCCCATAATTTTTGGTAAAACGGCGTCGTCCATGCCCGCACCATCATACGTCGAAACAATTTATCCTGATGGGCAAAAAGGGCGTCTCGGCTCGTATTTTTTGCAAAATCCAAAAAGCCTTGGCCAATGGGATGCTCTTTGCGAATTTCTTCTGGCTTCACCCAATCAAAATATGTGGGAGTCGCCGTGGCGTTAGAATGAGAAAAAGTCATAGTCTACAAGCCAGACGCGCACAAAAATATTTCATGGCACGTGTCTGAACGCTCCAAATTATCAATATACTCAATGAGCCTGTCTGCGACGGGTTTCGCTTTGACCTCACTCAAACCAAAGGCCACACACGCCCTGAATTTCTCAATATGTTGCGTGTGTGTCAGCGGGTTAGCGGGGGAACCAAATAATTTTTGGATTTCTGAGGTTTTTTCTTCGCCTGACTTTAATTTAGCAATCATGTTTTGAGGCACAAATTCCGCAGGGTCCGTGACTGTATTTGTCGTGACATTAATCCGCGTGCTTAACGCTCTTATATGTGGGTTCTGTAAGTCCTCTGATGTGAAATCACCCAAACCGACCGTGCCGCGCAAGAGCGTAATCGCGCCCAAATATGGAAAGCAGAGCCTTGAATAATTCGCTGTCATGTCGTCAATCACGGGACGGTCAACGAGGCGCGGAATAATGGGCGGCGCCATCAAAGTCAGGCTTTCAAGATTTTCAGCCGTGACACCTTGGGATATCAAATCTTTCAACAATACAATTCCGCCTTGGGCGGCACGGCCTGTCGGGAAAGGTTTCCAACTGACTTCTGTGATACGGTGCACTCGCCCGAGCGCGGCAATTGCTGAATCTATATTGACGACATCCTCGAACATTTTAAAATATCCATACGGGCCTTCTAAAGATTGCTCTGGGCCAAAAAGTCCGTTCTCAGCCAGATCACAGGCAACGACGGCGGCGCGGGCCGCGCCCGCAATTTGTACAGGCAAGGTCGGCTTGCCTTCGACATGCGCTTGCATCACGCCCGCACATTGCGCGAGCGCACACCCCATGGCCGACAGCGCCGTTGGCACGTCAAACCCACGGAGGCGTGCAATTCCCAGCGTCGCGCCAAAAAGACCCGCTGTTGCAGGGCGAAAAAATTTTAACGGAGTTTCAACCGCGACACCAATTTCGACCGCCACGTCTACGGCGACAATCACAGCTTCGATTAGATTTTTGCCAGAGACCTTGTCTTGGCGCTCGGCCTCGGCAGAGAGCGCGGCAAAAATCGTTGCCATTGGATGGACAACGGCGGGTTCATGCACGCAATCATATTCCATAGAATGGATTTGAAACCCGTTCATATAGGCCGCGCTTGACGTCGACGCTTTGACCTCGCGTCCCCATATATGCGCGTGATCACCCTGCCCCCAGCTTTGCATGGTTGTAAACACAGCGTCAGAGAACGGCGCTTTTGATCCCGCAATTCCAACGCCCAAACTATCGAGGATGAAAGTCTTGGCGCTTTTGATTGCAGCTTCTGGAAAGTCTGATTGCGTCAGAGCATAGTGTGCAAATTTTTCGCTGATATCGCTCATAGCTTTATCCCAAGACGGTTTTCAAACCCTTCGCCAAGCGCCGTGGTAATAAACGAGACCGCGTGCTCTCTGTTTTGTCCCGCATGGCGAAACAACCGGATTGCTTTCTCAAAGACAGCCTGATTGGAGAGGGCGTGTTCGGGATCCCCGAGTGCGTCTTTTGCGACATATCTTTTACCCCCCACAGTGACGGCCGCGCCGTAATGTGCAGGATAAGCGTGATTAAATTCATCCGTTGATTTCAGAATAATTTTTCTGCGAAGTTTCTTTGTCGATGATAAAGACGTTTCGGCAAAGTCACTTAAGTCAGGCGCAACCCCGTATTGCAAAGCGTAAGCGACAACATGTTGCAAAGAAAACTTCGCCGCGCGCCCTGCAGAGGGCTCGGACCTGTCGCAAAACTTAAGGGCGTCATCATAGGTTTCGATTAAAATTATGCCGTCTTTGTGCAAGACGAGCGGCGCAGCACTTAAGGCGGCGTCAATGGCGGCGTGCGAATGACGACAGGCAGGATAAGGTTTGATCGAGGTTTCGTGGATCAACCAATTGCCGTCTGGGTCACGCAGGACATCTTCTGGATTTGCACCCGGACACATGGCTTTGAAAAACCCTTGTTCGCCTTCCAATATTTTGCGCGGGCCTTTTATGCCCTGTGCCGACATCATGGCAGACATGACGCCGACTTGGGCGGCGTGCCCCGCATGGACTTGTTTGGCGTCGCTCTCGGGTTCATGACGGGTCTGCCACAGACCTGCAGACTGCGTCCCCGCGAGCCCTAAAGCCGCAACGATATCCGTGTTTTGCAAGATATGACACACCGCCGCCGCCGCCCCAAACGGGCCGCATGTCGCCGTATTATGCCAAAACGCATAATGCCCTGCCCCAACCGCGCGTCCAATCCGCAAGGTCACTTCATATCCGATAATTATGGCGTCTAAAAAGGCTTGAAAATCTGCACCCGCATGTTCGAGTGCAGCCAAAGCCGCAGGGATAACGGTTGGCGCGGCATGCAATACAGCCTTACGGTCCACATCATCCATTTCCAAGACATTACCCAAACACCCATTATGGAAGGCCGCCATTTGCACATGGCCCGACATGGCATGATGCGGCGCGCCGCCAAGGCGCGTGCAAGGGCCAGATTGTTCGCCAAAACTTCTATTGAGTTTCTGTCCAACAGGTTCTGCGCTTCCAGCGGTCGCGCAGCCTATCCAATCCAAATAAAGCAGGGTCGCGCGACGCCTATCTGCGGCCTCAATAGGTCGCGATAATATTGGCAAAAGGCGCTCGGTAATCGTCATATTTTCAAACAGTTATGATGCATAGATTAAGTGTAATAGAGCACAGCGTTTTAGCAAGTGGCCTTAATCTATATCATTGTCTTGAAATTGCTTTTACGCGGGCTTTTTTTTGGTTTGCCGTGTAATATAAACCGCTAACAAATTCCCAAGCACAGCAAAGGCTGCCAAGCTCATATAAGGCCAGAGGGTCTGGTCATAAACCTTACCTGAAACCACGGAAAACAGACCGCCGATCACTAGGCCCAGCGCACTTGAAAGGCCCGCCGCCGTTGCCCCGACCCGCCCGTCAACGCTAATGGACCCTGCCAGTGCCAAAGGACAAATCAACCCTGTTCCCAAAAGGGCAATCATTAAGGGCAATGTCAAAGCCAGTGCCGAATCTCCTAAAAAGGCATAGGCGCTAAACATGATGATTAAAGACGGGACCAACCAAAGCGTCGCCCATAAAATAGCGCGGTCCATGCCGATGCGCCGTGTCAGGCGTGTTCCCAAAAGTGACCCTGCCATAAAGGCGAGCGAGAGCCCAATCCAACACAGGATAAAAACAGTCGTGCTTTTACCAAGGACATTTTCAAAATAATCGGGTGCAAAGGGTAGGAACGCAAAGAAGAGACCTTGGCCAAACCCGAACAAAAGCGTGTAGCCGATAAATTGCGGATTGGTCAGAAGCAGCCTGTAATCTGCGATCACATTTCGCGGCTCTTTATTTGCAGGGCGCGTCTCTGGCAGGCGTAAGATGGCCAAGCCTAAAATGATAATCCCTGTCAAAACGCAAGCCGTGAATATAGACCGCCATCCAAAGTTCACGTCAATAATGCCGCCAAAGATTGGGGCTATAATTGGCCCGACACCCATAGCAATGGAAATATAAGACAAGGTCACTGCGGCCTCTTCGCGCGGTTGAATGTCGTTGACGATGGCGCGGCTGATAACGGTTCCCGCACTGACGCCGACGGCTTGAAAAAACCGACATATAACAAGCGCCGTCCACGACGTTGTTAGGACACTTAACAGGCTCGCAATAATGAAAACGGCAAAGCCAAAGAGTAAAACAGGGCGTCGCCCAATACGGTCAGCGATCATACCATGTAGGGGTTGGGCCACACCCAGACCGATCAAAAAGACCGAAATCAAAAGCTGAATATCCGCAACGGGCCGTCCAAATTCTGTTGCCATATTTGGAAAAGCGGGAACGAGAAACGACATTGCAAAAGGCGAGAGTGAGCACATCACCGCCATGAACAGGATAAACCCCCAACGGTTTTGGGTTAATCTTTGCGCGCGTGCGTTCATGCCTTTGCCAATCTTAGGAAAGTTTCAGCAACAATTTTTGGGTGCGTCACCATACCGTTGCGGTAGATATCTAATTCAATAAAATCCCACCCCTTTGCCCGAGCAGGGCCAACCATTTTTTCACTGCTCATGGCAAATGTCTGACCTATGCAATGAATGAAACTTCGGGACATATCTTCCCAACCGCCATTCCTTAGCACCAAAACATCCGTCCATGTTTTCGCAGGATGAGTTGTAATTTTAGAGCGCACCCAGTCCGCCTTTGGGTGGTCTTCAGGCAAGAGCATTTTCAAGGGATAGTCGGCAAATAAATCCATTTTATACCCATCAACGAAACCGGGTTGGCGTTTTATAAAATAATCCTCAAGCGTGCCGTCAGCCTTGCGCGGCGTCCCGCTCATACGGGCCCCAAACGGGACAAGCGCATCAAAGAAACAAATGTGTTTGATACGGTCTTTCAGACGGTCGGCCACACCCGTAATTGCAACACCCGTGAAGGAATGCCCCACCAGGACAATGTCTGTTAGGTCTTCAAATTCGATGACATTGCAAATGTCTTGGATATGTGTCTCCAGACCTATGTCGGGCGTAGATAAATGCTCACGCTCCCCGCATCCTGTAAGCGTCGGGGTGAAGACGCGGTGGCCCAGATCTTCTAAAATCTCGCGAACATATTTCCAGACCCAGCCCCCATGCCATGTGCCGTGGACAAGAACGAAAGTCTGTCGAGTTTTGGGTAGACCTGTTTTTGCCGAACAGGCCGTTAAGGGTAGCGCGACGGACGCCAGTGCGCCGCGCGTTAAAACTGTGCGGCGGGAGACCATTAGCGGGTTTCCATATCTATAGAATTTGCAAATGCTATGGGATTATTTTCAAGGTCTGTGCCCATGACAGAATTCCAGCGGTTTAAAAATCCAAACATTGAAATCACCCCGACAATCTCGACGATCTCGTCTTCTGTGAAATAATCTTTCAAAGCCGTAAAATCTGCGTCTGTAACCGCAGACGGCGTAACCCCGCCGCCTTGGGCAACACGCAATGCCGCGCGTTCACGGTCACTAAACAGGGGCGAGGTTTCAAATTCCCACGCCGCTTTTATTTTTGCCGCATCGACCCCTGCCTTATGCGCGCCGTCTGCCGTATGAACTTGGCAATATTTACATCCTGCTGCGGACGATGTGATGTAACCGATTAAACGTTTCAGGCCTGACTCTATTGTACCCTGCCCGTAAAGCGCCCCGACCATGTCCGCGGACGCTTTCAGTAAAGCGGGATTACGAGCCATGATCAGGGCGTCATTTGACGTAAAGCCCATGAGCGTCTCGCCGAATTCCATCAAAGCCTGCGCCTCTTGGGGCACTTTACTGCGCGACAAGGGCGGCAGGCGCGCCATTAAATTTTACGGCCTTTAAGTCCGTCGGCATTCAACGCCTCTGTATCTTCGCCTATTTCAGGCAGATCAAAGGAAAGTTGCGCGGGTTCATTTTTAAACCGGATAGGGTTATTGATGTGCGTTTTTCCATTTGCATCAATCGTCTTGGGCGCGGCCGCGTCTGTAAATGCCGCGTGGAGCGATCGGATCGTCGACCAACAACACTCAATATTTACAAAGATAGCTTCCCATTCTGATTGCGGCTTTGTTTTAAACTTTGCACGTAAAAAATTTTTAACGTCTTCTTGCTGACCGACAGGCTTTTTCATGGACTCGATTAAGTTCATCGCATTGAACGCTGTTAAAACATTTTTGACAAATTTTGGTTCAGACCCGCCGAGTACAATATGTCCACCGTCTTGTGTTTCGTAAATATTGACAAAAGCATTCCCGCCAAAGCTTCGCATTTCAGAGCGTTTGGGTAGACGGTCTTCCGCAAATACGGCGCCTGTTACATTCGGCACCCATGACAAAAGGCTGTCATACATAGAGATATCCAGATAATCCCCTGTCTCTGTTTGCGTGCGCCGATAGAGCGCCATGAGAATGCCTGATAAGGCATGTAACGAGGCGGCCATATCCGCACTTGGCATCGGGGTCAGCGCGGGACTTTCGTCCATACCTCGCGTTAAATCTGCTGTCCCTGCCATGGCTTGGACGACCAGGTCATGTGCAGGCTTATCGCGGTAAACCCCGTCCTGGCCAAAGGCTGAAATCGAGCAGTAGATAATGCCGGGATTAACGGCTTTGACGGCGTCGTAATCTACCCCTAACCTTTTAACGACCCCAGGTCTGAACGCTTCAACAAAAACATCTGCTTCGGCGACCAATTTCATAAACGCCGCATGTTGCTCTGCGTCTTTTAGATTAACAGAATAACTTTTCTTGCCGCGCGAAATATTTGAAAACCAAACAGAATTTCCGTCTGGATATCGCTCACCCATATGACGGGTCGGCTCGCCGACGCCGTTATCTGGCTCCACCATGACAACATCTGCGCCGTGATCTGACAACATCATCGTCATATGCGGCCCTGGCAAAAAGGCCGAAAGGTCGAGAACCTTAACCCCTGAGAGCTTCATCTCGCCAAGAGGCTCTGCAGGTTTACGCATCTGACGCGGCGCGTCGAGCCCATTGAAATATTCCGCCATTTTTGGGCTTTCGGGCGTCAAAATCAGGCCTGTTTCAACATCTCCAAAAACGCGACATTCATCAGGGCGTCTGTGCCAATAGACCCCAACCAAGGCACATAAAAGCGCGTCAAGCCTGTCTTGGTCGCGCTTACGCGGCGCGTCCAACCCTCTTAACGCGGTCAGAACATTAGAGGCCCCGTCAACTGCGAGGGATTTTGCAATCTCGCTCGCTGTGTCGCACACGGCTTTCCAGTGCTCCAAAGTAAATTTGGATTTATTCGCAGGATTATATTTCGGTCCGGCTTTGCGCGCCAAAAAATCGGAATTAAAGGCGAGCAAAGCCAATGACGGGTAAACTTCAATCAAGGAAAGATGGGAGGCTTTTTTGGCGGGATCCAAATTAAATCCAAAAGAATCTCTGAACGTCCATATGCTCGCCCCATCGCCAAACATATCTTGTTTTCCACGGTTTGATGGTTGTACGCCGCCGCCCGCAAATGAAATCAACCGCGCCACCGTTTTTTCAACAGGTCTCATACCCGTCTCGTTAGGGACGATTGTGGGTTGGTCTATACAGACCGAAATAGTCGTCGACATAGGGAGAAATGTTCTGACTAAATCACTCGCATCCGCAAAAGTCGCAGATATTGGCGGCTGCACAAGCTTAGCCTCCGGTCCAAAAAGATTTATGGCGCAGACTGAACCCTCCGCGTTTGGCGACCACGCCGAGTCAAATCCGATAATTGTATGCGTGGGTTGTAGTCTACTCACCCGAGTAATGCGTCCGTGTCCGCGCCAAGTTCTGGCGATATGCCGCCCTTTAGGCGTTTTCCGTTATATTTATAAGGCGAGGCTAAGAGACGGATTTTACCAGAGTCAAACCCTGCATGGTCATCCTCATAAATCATCTCTACCTCTGCGACGTAAGGGTTTTCCATGGCTTGTGCGATATCATAAACGGGCGCGGCAGGGACGTAGCCGCCAAATTTATCCATCCAATGAGCAACAGTATTTGTCTTTAAAACGGCCTCCATTGTGTCTTGGACAAGAGCACGATTAGCACGGCGGTCTTCGACCTTTAAAAAGCGCGGATCTGTGACCCATTCTGAATGCCCTAGACGTTCGGCGACGCGTTCCCAAAACTTTTGGGTCTGACAGCAAAACATCAACCATCCATCGCCCGCTTCCATAAGCTGGCTTGGAACAATGGCCGGATGTGCACCGCGGGGTTGGCGCGTCACAATATCGCCAGAATTTAAATACCATGTCGCAGGATAGGACAACTGATGCAGAGCCGTATCAAAAAGCGAGACATCAATATCACTACCTTCGCCAGTTCTATGCGCGCCAAAGACTGCCGCAACCAGACCCGTGGCAAACATTGACCCCGTCATGAAATCAACCATAGACAAACCAAAGCGCACGGGCGGGCCGTCAGGTTCACCTGTTACAGAACAAAATCCAGCTTCTGCCTGCATGAGATAATCATAGCCTGGCCATGCCTCGCGTGAATTGCCGCGTCCATAAGCCGAGAGATGCGCGCAAACAATTTTGGGATTAATGGATTTCAAAGCCGCGTAATCAATTTTCAATTTTGCAGGCAAATCCCCGCGCAAATTATTGGAAACCGCGTCCGCTGTTTTGACCAAAGCCTCAAACGCCTTACGGCCCTCGTCTGATTTTAAATCAAGCGATAGCGATTTTTTATTACGGTTAAAGGTTTGAAAAAACTGACTGTCCTTATCTCCGATTAGATGTGGCGAAACAAATCGTGACACATCTCCGCCCGTTAAAGGATTTTCAATCTTGATAACCTCTGCGCCAAGATCTGCGAGTAATTGCGTGCCGTAAGGCCCCGCACCGTATTGCTCAACCGCGATAATCCGCACGCCTTTTAAGGGTAGGTTTTGTGTCATCTTATTAGCTCCGCCTTCTCCTTGGGGAGAAGGTGCCCAAAGGGCGGATGAGGGAGTTAGTTCTAAAAGTAAAACACTCCCCCTAATTTGAATGCCCCTCTCCCCCGCTTTGCGGACCCTCTCCCCAAGGAGAGGGCGGAACACATTATCTATGCTTTATTGCATCTATATTTTATTGCGCGCGATTTGTTGCTTGGCAATAATCATGCGTTGCATTTCGTTCGTGCCTTCACCGATACACATAAGCGGCGCTTCGCGGAACAGGCGCTCAACCGGGTATTCTTTAGAATAAGAATAGCCGCCGTGAATGCGCATCGCCTCAAGGCTGTTTTCTGTTGCCATTTCAGAGGCAAAATATTTTGCCATGCCCGCTTCCATATCGCAACGTTCGCCGAGGTCATAAGCGCGGGCCGCGTCAAGTGTCATCAGCTCTGCGGCTTTGGTTTTTGTCGCCATTTCGCCGAGTTTCAACTGGATCGCTTGATGCTCACATATTGGCTTGCCGAAAGTCTTACGCTCTTGGGCATAGCGCGTACTTTCTTCAAGCGCTCTCCGCGATATACCTACTGCGCGGGCCGCGATATTGATACGTCCAAGCTCAAGGCCGCCAACCGCCATGTAAAAGCCTTTACCTTCTTCGCCGCCAATCAGGTGACGTTTGGCATCTAAGCGGTAGTCATCAAAAAAGAGCTCGGCACTATCAATACCTTTATAGGCCAGCTTTTTCATCTTACTGCCCGTCGTATAGCCCTCGTATTTTTCGCCTGTGTCGGGATCGACTTTAGGCGTGATGAACATTGACATACCCTTATAACGTGGATCAGATTTCGGATCAGTTTTGACCATAAGCGCAACTGCGCCGCCATTAATACCGTTTGAAATCCAAGTTTTTGTGCCGTTAATTATGTAATGATCGCCGTCTTTTTTCGCGACCGTTTTAATCGCCTGCAAATCCGTACCCGCATTTGGCTCTGTTAAGCCGAGTGCACCCCGGATTTCGCCCGTACAAAACCTTGGCAACCAATATTCTTTTTGAAAATCTGTGCCGTATTTTTCAACAACTGTTGCCATCATCAAATGGGAATTAAAGATACCCGTCAGCGACATCCACTCTTGTGAAATCCGCATGACGATTTTGGCGTAAGTTGACGCGGATAATCCAAGACCGCCATACTCTTGAGAAATCGTCGCGCCGAACAGGCCGAACTCTTTCATGTCTTCGACGAATTCATGTGGATATTCATCCGCATGTTCCATCTCCATGACCTTGTCGCGGACTTTTTCGCGACACCAACGGTCAATCGTATCTAGCATCATATTTTCGTCTTCAACGGTCCAAGCGTTGGGATCTACAATGGCGTTCATTTTAATAGTGCTCCACTTTATCTTCGACGGCATTTCCCTCGCTCGGGATCAACATATTACGCGTAAACGTACAGACCTGCGTGCCGTCTTGTTTAAATCCACGTGTCACAATGGTCACAATGCCTTGACCGGGACGTGACTTGCTTTCTCGCTTCCCCGTCACTTCAGATTCTCCGTAAATTGTATCTCCTACAAATACGGGCGCCGTAAACTTCACTTCGTCCATGCCCAAATTCGCGATGGCCTTTTGCGAACAATCCGTAACAGACATACCAATCAAAAGCGCAAGAGTATAAGGGCTGACAACAAGGCACTGTCCAAACTCGGACGCTTTGGCAAATTCATTGTCAAAATGCATCGGATGCGTGTTCATCGTCATCAGCGTGAACATGTGATTATCATATTCCGTGACAGTTTTTCCAGGGCGATGTTCATAAATGTGCCCGATTTCAAAATCATCATAATAGCGCCCAAACGTTTCGCGGAACCGATTGGGCGCGATCTCTTTGACTTTTCCGACCATAATACACTTTCCTTATTTATAGGATATGTAGCGGATAATGGAGCCGTAACGGGTTGATGTGCGTCAAGAGCGTTTCGCCTAAAATTAAATGACCCTATGGAGCATTCGGCACTAAAGCACATTCTAAATCAGCCAACCCTAAATGCTTGGCGAGACTTGGCTCGCAAAATGATCAGCAATATCCTCGCGGCGGGCAATCCAGACATCTGTGCGGTCTTTGACGTAATCCAGAAATTCGCGAAACGCCCAGATACGACCGGGACGCCCGATAATACGAAGGTGCAGGCCAAGGCTCATCATACGTGCGCCCTCGCTTTCCGATTCTGCGAGCAATTCATCAAATGTCCGCTTGGCATAATCTAACCACATCTGAGCTGTAAAGCTCGGCGCGAGCCAGAATTTCATATCGTTCGAATCTACGGCGTAAGGCAAGATAATCAGGGGTTTCGTCGTGCCGTCGCCCATATCGATCTGTTCCCATCTTGGGAAGTCATCTGAATAATCATCCATGTGATAGAGATATCCTTCTTTCACAAGGGAGCGTCGAATATTGTCTGTGTGGAGGTAACGCGAAAGGTAGCCAACAGGTTTGCGCCCCGTTGTTGAGTGTATAGAGTCTGTCCCTTTCGCAATAAATGCCCGCTCATCGTCCTCGGACATAAACGCCGTAAATAGCCATCGATAACCATGCGAGCACGGTTCGTCCCCGCGCGCTATAATCGCGTCTGCAACCCAAGGAGCTTTCTCCAAAGCTTGCGCACAGACCGTCCATGTAGCGGGAACATTAGCGGCGTCTAGAAGTTTCAAAATACGCGGAGCACCGCGATTGATGCCGTATTGATAATTGCTCTCATTGCCGTGAACGCGTATTTTAGCCTTAAGTCCTGAGACAAGTTCATCAACCGGTTCATTGGCCTTATCGCCCTGCCAAATGCCGCGTTCCGCGCCTTCTTCGACATTCACAACAATAGACAGCGCCAGTTTTGCGCCGTTAGGCCACGTAAAGTCTTTGGGTGCAGGTTCGTTAAAGTTCATTCTGGGCGATCCTCAAACATGACATCAGGGGTGTAGTTATCGATATCTCTCCAGACGCGCCATTTACCATCTTCTCCGCGCTTAAACACAAGAAAAGATCGACCTGAGCTCTTAAGGGGCTCAGCATTTTCACGCGGAAATTCCAACCACCAATGTGCGGTTTCAAATGCGTATTGACCGTCGACTTTACGACTCTCATTTTCAAATACAATTGACGCCTTTGCGCCCGAGGCGCGTGACGTTTTAAAATACGTCATAATCGCATCTATACCTTTTCGGGCAGGCTTGCCTTGCGCCATAAGCCACGCATCCGGTTCATAGAGATCCTCTAATGCAATAAAATCTCCGACTTCGTAAGCCGCGCGCCAGTTTTCCCCAAACGCGGCGAGTTTTGCCTCTTCTTTCGGTATATCCATTTGTGGGTCTGCTTGGCAGCCCATTATAAAAAGCACCGCAATCAAAAATAGGTATCGCATCTAATGCGGCTCCTCGCCGCCGGACACATTCATGCTCTCAGCCGTGATATATTTTGCCTCATCAGAACACAGAAACGCGACCGCATTGGCTGTGTCTTCGGGAAGGCCCGGGCGACCCATGGGAATGCGCGCCGCCATAGCTTTTAGATAATCTTCAACAGAATCCGCGCCTGTCACTTCTGCGAAATATTCATTCTGCCACGCGCCGAGCGCGGTTGTGACATGGTTGGGACAGACATTATTGACTGTAATATTATGCGTGCCAAGTTCAGTTGCGGCCGAGCGCACAAGACCGACAAGACCATGTTTTGAACTTGTATAAGCTTGCGCGTGCGGGAAACCCGATTTGGCCGCTTGGGAGGCAATATTTATGATCCGCCCGCCCTTGCCTTGTGCGACCATAATTTCTGCCGCCGCTTTGACGCCAAAGAAACTACCCGATAGATTCACGTCAATCACGGCGCGCCAATCGTCTTCAGTCACGTCCAAGAGCGGCTTCATGATATAGCCAATGCCCGCATTATTTATCCAAATATCCAGACTACCATGTGTGTCTTTAGCGTGATTTGCGAGCTTGCGCACTTCGTCGAGCGAACGCACATCACAAACACAGGTCGAGGCAGAGACACCCATCCCGCGAAGTTCTTCGGCGATTGAGTCCATCTCAGCCGTTTCGCCAATATGGTCTGCCCCTGTTGCGGCGTCGCGCGATTGGCCAATATCAGAAATCACAATATTGGCGCCGTCTTTGGCAAGGCGTAGGGCAATGGCCTCGCCTAATCCGCCGCGACGGCCTGACCCTGTGATGACCGCCGTTTTCCCCTTGAGGCGCATTACAGTTTCTCTGTCGTGATAAAGACGGGGTTATCCGCCATCTCTTGGAACGCACCGGCAATTTTTTGCATGGCCTCTGATCCTGCTTCTGCGCCGAATTTATCCATATCCAGAATATCGAGCGTTTCGAAATATTGATAAGGCGGTGTCTCTTCTGAAAATAAAAGCCCTGTGGTCTTGAAGACTTCAAACTTTTCAATCGAACCCAAACCATTCACCGTTGGAATATCGACGGTTTTGGCCCATTGCTCGTAATCCGCGACACTTGTGCCAGATTTCAAATTAAACAGAACTAAAATTTTCGCAGCCATAACGCTCTCCTGATTTACCACACCCTTTTGCGCATACAGAGGACACGCCACCTTGACTTTCGTCAACTCAATATCGACCTAAAGCGGTAGAACGCCCACTAGGAGGTAGGATTAATGTCTGAACGTAAACCATATGACGGGCCACCCGATTACCGCAATGTCGGTCTGCACGGCATGTCGCCTGAAACAAGCCATGACGAAAAAGCGCGGTTTAATTTCCTTGCGCATTTAAATCGTCACTTGGCCAGTCAAATTCTACCCGGAGTTAAAACGGCCTATGAAACACGCGTCGCCCCAAAACATCCAAAGCCAGCCCACCGCCATGATGTGCGTAAAGCTTTAGTCAAAGACCCCCTCTTCCAACATTGGAGCGCCCTGCGGCGCGGGACTATGGAGCTTCGCCAACAAGCAGGACGTTGGGTAACATTGCGCCAAGCCGACACCCTCAACTCTAAGGCGGACGCCTTGACCAAAGATGACCCACGCCTTCAGCTTGACCCTGATCTTGAAATTCCGCGTTACCTGTCCTCTATCGACCATCATTGTATGCCCGGCAGTTACCACGACGAACTTGTCCCCGGCGACGTGACGGGGGCGGCGAATTACGATGTCGGTATTTTTGTAACAACTGGCGGCGGTTTGGGCCGCTTTTCAGACGGCGGCGGACAGGCCGTAGTCGCATGGATGAAAAAGAACCGTCCTGATTTCGCGCCTAAACGTATCTTGGATATTGGCGGCGGCCTTGGACAAAACGTCGTGCCAATTGCAAAAGCCTATCCCAATGCCGAAGTCGTCTGCGTCGATACAGGTGCGCCTGTCCTGCGCTACGGGCTTGCCCGCGCCAAAACCATGGGCGTGGAAAACATTACTTTTGTTCAAGCGAATGCTGAAGATTTATCAATGTTTCCAGACGGACATTTTGACTGGGTGCAATCGACGATGTTCCTGCACGAAACATCTGTGAAAGCCATGCCGCGCATTATGAAAGAAAGCCATAGAGTCCTCGCGGACGGTGGCCTTGTCATGCATGTGGAGCAACCTCAATACAGCAAAGATATGCCACTATATGAGCAGGCTATTCGAGACTGGGACGCGTTTTATAATAATGAGCCGTTCTGGACAAAAATGCATGAGCTGGATTTGGACCAATGGATGATTGATGCAGGATTTTCGCGCGAGAACCTCGTGCACGGCGGCGTGGCGGCTGTGGTTGACGCAGATCTTTTCCCGCAACATGCCAATGACGAGGTTGAAGATTATGGCCGCAAGGCGGCGTGGCATATTGTCGGCGGTCAAAAACCCGAAACGCTTAAAGTGGCCGCGGAATGAGTGCCTCGATTGACCCGCTCAAACTTGCGGGCGCAAAGCCCAAAGGTAAACGGCCCTTCTTTTTAGACAATCCAGATGTTGAACGCGTCTTGGCTGTCACAATGGCGCTTGTCCAAGAAGTCGGCGTGATGCGAGAACGCCTTGATACGGTTGAACGTATACTAGAAGAAAAAGGCAGTTTAACCCGCGAAGACATTGAAGCCTACACTCCGTCAAAAGAGATCGCAGGCGAACGCGGTGCGTGGACACAAGAATATCTCGCGCGGATATTGCGCATATACCAACAAGACATCGAAGCCCTTGATAAACCCGAAGAGCCGAGCTCGGAAGATATTGGACATGAACTTGCCAAAAATGAGTAAGACATTCTTGGCCTTTGCGCCTGCGTTACTTTTGCTTGCGAGCTGTTCTGCGGCAACAGATACAAATACAGCCAAAATAAAAAGCTCGACTGCACAAATCGCAGAGAGTCCTAAACCTTCTTATCCCAACCCCGCATCGCTGGCCGCCACAGGCTGGACGCCTGAACGTTATGACACGTGGGTAAAGTCCCGCGCAGGTACGGGCGACCCTGTTTATTGGTATTCGGTTGGCACTTTGCGCGCCTTTCCGGGTGGGAAGCTTTTGTATAAATTTGAAGGCTACGACACAGGCCGCGCGAAACGCGTCAGCCCGACACTAACACAGCAATATTCGCGTAAGACCTATATTTACCGCGATATTGAAACGGATGCCGTCATCACAGAAGTGAACGGCAAGGCGATCACGCCGATTGCCTATCCCTACCAATATATCACCTATGAATATAAAACGGATAAAGACGCGCCCTATCTTGAAACTATGGTTGAACAAGGCGTCGCGCCAAATGTTCGAAAGATTGGCCCCGGCAATGATATCACGGTCCGTCAAATCGGAAATCTTGAAATTTATAATGCGCCGCTCTTTTTAGATTTTGCAATTCCGGGCAAAGAGGCCCGCTACCAGACTTTTGAAAATTACGATTTCATTATCCCCCAAGATCAATCTCAACCCGGCATGATTACTTTTATGCGGTACGGGCCTTTGCCAGATTGGGCGCAATATACAGACGCGAACGGTACGCTTATCACGCAAGGCGCCATGCACATGACAACATGGCGTATCGCAAATTTTGAAGACGTGCCGCAGCGCTTTCAAAACTATATCCAAGAGTCTGCGCCGCTTTGGCAAGCACCGCCCAAAGACTTGGCCGATATTCGCCGCCTTCAGGGCGTTAAACCATGAGCCAAAACGTCAGGAAAGTGCGTCGGAATTTTATCGATGCGGATTACGGGCAAATGCATTACCGCGTCGCAGGTCAGCGCGGCGCACACAAAACTTTGCTATGCCTGCATCAAAGCCCAAAATCCTCGCGCGAATTCATTGAATTTATGAAAGTGGCCAGCCAAGAGCGCTATGTCGTTGCGATTGATAGCCCCGGCCACGGCGAATCGGATGTCCCCCAATCCCCCATGACGATTGAAGATTTTGCCCGAGAACTTTGGGTGGCTGTCGATGCGCTTGACCTTGGGCCTGTTGATATATTCGGTCACCATACAGGCGCAAAAGTCGCGACAGAAATGGCCTATCAAAGACCTGCAGATGTCGGCGGGATGATTATGGGTTCGGCCCTTATACTGACAGATGCAGAGCGCGAGGCCTTTAAATCTATGTTTAAGCCCATCCCGCTGGACGAAGACGGCACACGGTTTGCGCATATGTGGGCGCAATCTTTAAAATATCGCGGGCCGAATATCAGCTTGGAACAGCTCTCGGCCTCTATGGCGGAAAACTTGCGTGCAGGCGAAGCCTATGAATGGGGCCACGAAGCCGCGTTTAAATATAACGAAGTGTTCGAAGCCCGCATTAAAAGCCTGCCGCACCGTATCACCGTTCTTAATCCCGCCGACATGTTATTTGAGTATACGCCGCGCGTCGCAAAGCTTTTGCAAAACGGCGAAGTTATTGATCACACAGAATGGGGCAGCGGCTTTATGGAGAGCGACCCAAAAGGGACATATAAGGCCGTAAAAGCGGCATTAAACGCGTCATAAATATAGCCCAACGCTCAATTAGAGAGCCAGCCCTGCAAGCACATATCTCAAGCGCAACTTCATTTCTTTCTTGAATATTCAGCACGTTCCGCAAGTTTCATTTTAGGCGAATAGAGCCCATTAAGAAACAGGGACGCGCCGAATAACATCGCCATGAACACAGACATTTCAAAACTGAGCGCAATTAGAAACTCTAAGGGCATGGCTTCATATTCTGGGCGTATTGCGACGCAATAGACCCACGCCGTGACGGCCAGCCCTAAGCCTGAGAGCGCGTAGACTTTCAAGCTTTTGAGCGAGGTGAGCAGTAAAATTGCCGCGAGACAATAAAACAAACACACGCCTGTAATGAGCTTTGATAAAGCCATATAATCCTCAGGGGTGGTTGAGGTATTCCATTCCCATATTCCCAAAAGACTCACTGCGCTTATAAAAAACGCGCCTGATCCGCGCGCAATATAACTCAAACCCTTACGACTATAGATCACAGCATTAAGTGCGGATTTCAAACATCCAAAGGCGAACCGTCTACGCTCTTCCTCTACTGACATTTCAAACATTTCTGCGCGCATAGCGTCGATCCAGTCTTTCTGGTCATGTGGCATGAAAAACTGTGCCAAGCTTATTAAGTCTTGCGAAGTAAACATCAGGACACCGCCCCCTTTACAGAACTAATCGGATCATTGCCGCTGAGCGCTTCACGCGCATAAGTTTGGCCTTTGACTGTTAGGGAATAGCGTTGACGCGGCGGTCGACCTAAAATCTCTGGGTCTTCCCATTTCGCTGTGAGGTAGCCCCTGTCGGTGAGCCGCATCAAAATAGGATAGAGCGTTCCAGACTTTAGCCCAGACACTTTCATCAGCGCGTAGCCATAATAGGACTGCGACAGCAAATGTGTCAGGATATTGAGCGTAGATTTTGAAGGGGCGCGGTTACGGGTCATGCATTAAATCTACATATATAGACTTATATGTCAAGTCGACTTATTTTACGTCCTTAAATCTGGTTTTAAGTTTTAAAATTACGCGCTTTGAAACGGTTAAAAAACATTTTGCCCGAAGGTTAAAACCCTTTTGGCAACCCCGCATTCGGGGTCATGCCGTAGATAGGCTCGTTTGGCAGACCTTCCGCGAGGTATGTGCGACATGCGATTAGCGCTTCAAGATCAATCCCTGTATCCACGCCCATCGCTTCGAACATATAGACCAGATCTTCAGTCACGATATTGCCACTTGCGCCGGGAGAGGCTGGACATCCGCCAAGTCCGCCTTGGGAGCTATCGAACACTTCAATGCCTTCCTCGTAAGCGCTAAACGCGTTTGCGATACCGAGGCCATATGTATTATGCAGGTGTACGGATTTCACCTTATCCGCGCCCGCCACGTCGCGCACGCCGCGTATCAGGCGTTTAACTTGAAGGGGCTGTGCATATCCAACAGTGTCAGATAATCCGAGCTCGTCCACGCCTGCCTCGATCAAACGCTCTGCCAAGCGCAGGACTTTGTCTTCTGGAATATCGCCTTCAATCGAACAGCCAAATGCCGTACTCAGCGCGCCTTCAAACTCAGGACGCTGGTCCTTGGGCTGCTCAGAAATCAAAGCCGCAATCGCACGGACATTTTCAACCGCTTGGTCATGGGTCTGGCGTAAATTTTTGACCGAATGCGTTTCGGACACAGAGAGCGGGAAGCCTAGGGATGTGACGCCCGCCGCGATCGCCGCTTGCGCCCCGCGCAAATTTGGCACGAGTGCCAAGACGCGCAAGTTAGGCAAGGTCTTCGCAAATTCCACCAGCTCGGCCGTATCAGCAAGTTGCGGGAAAAGCTTTGGCGGCACGAAAGATCCGACCTCAATCTCGCGAATACCCGCATCGTAAAGACCCTTAATCCAGCGCTTTTTGACGTCTGTTGGCATTACGCCTTTGCAGTTTTGCAGGCCGTCTCTTGGTCCTACCTCGGATATTAGGATTTTATCTTTCATAGCAACCGTCATTCCATGTTAGAGTTTTACGTGAATTGAGGTGCATCAACTCCGCAATCGTAAAATTAAGCTTTGAGATAAGTATGATACAAAAACCTACAATGAAACTCTCGGATAAAACCGCCAGGCAAATTTTTGAAGAGGTCCGCGCAAACCCTGCGCGAAAGCGTTTTGGCTTTGGCACGCGCATGGCCATCGTCAATGTCGACCCGCAAAAATCCTACACGCGGCCTGATTTGTTCAAAACGGCTTACGTCACCGACCCTGACCAGATAAAGCATATTAACGACATTTCGACCCTCGCGCGGAATAAAGGCCTGCCCGTAATCTGGACGCATGTCGCCTATATGGATAATGCGGCGGATTGCGGCATTTGGGGTACACGCACCAATACGCCAGACAGTCTGCAGAATATTAAATACGGCTCTGTAAGGACAGAGTTTGACGACGGACTGGATATCCACCGCGATGTCGACGCGGTCTATACGAAACGCATGCCCAGCGCATTTTTTGAAACGCCGCTCAATAGCTTCCTTAATTTTCATAAAATCGACACGGTCGTCGTCACAGGCGGGAGCACATCGGGTTGCGTCCGCGCTACCGCCGTTGACGCGCTGTCTTATGGCTACCGTACGATTGTCCCGGTCGAATGTGTCGCGGATAAACATGAAAGCTATCACTTTGCAAACCTCACGGACTTGCTGATTAAATATGCCGACGTTGTGGACGTGAAAGAGGTTTATGATTGGCTGGAAGCTTATGAGGGGTAATCCTCTTAACCATCCAGAATATCGAGAAATTTTTCGTGAACTCTGCGTGCTGTCCGAGACCTATGGCACCCAAGCCACGGATGTCTTTGTGCCGCCCGTTCCACATACATGGGGTCAGAAAGAACGATTAAAAGTTATATGGTATGGCTCGGCGACAAATGGCTGGGACACCGATAATGGTTCAGACGTGAGAGCCCCAAAGTGCGTAGACTTTGATATGTCTCAGAAAAGCAGTGCAGAGTTTTTGAAAGAGACGCCGAATAAATCTCGGTTTTGGCGTGTCATGGAGGGTTGCGCGGCAAAATGGGAAATCGATAGAGCAGACGTCATGTGGAACAATGTCCACAAACTAGGCGGCGAAAAAGGTGAACCCAGCAACGCCTTAAAACGTGCTCAACTCGACTTTTCTAAGTCTGCTTTTGACATTGAAATACAGGCTCTAAAGCCAAACCTGATTGTCTTTCATATTGGCGAACTTGCAAACGAAACTGTTCCCCATCTTTTAGATGAAAATGGCTGGAGCCATTGGAATAGAGACAGTGAAATAGCGTGGTTCCACCCGAATATAACGACACCAACTATTTGGGTTTCAAGATCACGTCTCGGCACAGACGAGAGCTATATCCATGCCGCCCATAACGCCTCATCAAAAGCGAGAGCTCAAATATGAAACCGACACCTAATCTTTACGATTTTTGGCCTTATGCGGATCGTCCGAAAATAGAATGGCCAGGCGGAAAAAAGCTCGCCTTTTGGATTGCGCCCAATATTGAATTTTATGAATTCATGCCGCCGACCAATCCGCAGCGCTCACCTTGGCCTAGTTCTATTCCGAATGTTCAGCAATATAGCCAAAGGGATTTTGGCAATCGTGTTGGGCATTTACGATTGATGGAACTTCTAGACCGTCATAATTTGCGCGGCTCTGTTTCACTGAATGTCGCGCTGTGTGATCATCATCCCGAAATTATCGAGGATTGCGTCAAACGCGATTGGGAGTTCTTTTCCCACGGCATATATAATACGCGCTACTCTTACGGACTCTCGCCAGAGCAAGAACAGGCGGTACTCGACGACTCGATCAAAACGGTAGAAAAAGCCAGTGGCCAACGCATTCGCGGATATCTCGCCCCTGCGCTGACCCACACAGAACATACGCTCGACCTGATTGCGAAAAATGAGTTTTGGTATTCATGCGATCTGTTTCAAGACGATCAACCTCAACCCCTTAAGACCAAGACAGGCAAGCTCGTCTCTCTACCCTACTCGCTCGAGGTCAATGATGTGATTACCTACTCGGTCAATGGCTGGGATCCTGAACGTTATTCCGATATCCTAAAACGGCATTTTGATCAGCTCTTAATTGAAGGCGAACAAAGCGGCACTGTCATGTGCATCCCGCTCCATGCATATCTGGTTAGCCAACCCAACCGAATAAAAGTTTTTGAGGACGCCCTAAAACACATTACCGCCCACCGAGATGATGTATGGTTTGCTACGGGCAAGGAAATCGCCAAGCATTTTATTGATAAATATTGGGACCAAAGCGTGGCAGACATCAAAGCCCGCGGCGTCGCGACGGGCGGAACAGGGTTTGCGTAGTGTTTAAATGGCTGAAATCAAAAATCGTGTTGTCGCAGACACCTAAATCAGAGCCAATGCATGTGCGTATGACGGCAGAGAGTGTTGAAATTCTATCAGGCGACGACGTTAAACACGCCTTAAAGCTCGATGATATTCAAAGCGTAAAAATCTTGACCACAGATGACGGCCCGTTTGCACCTGATGTATTTTTTATCTTAGAAACGTCTCAGACGAATTGCCCCCCCATTGCCCAAGGCATGGACGGCGTTGACGCCTTAGTTGATTATATTACCGCCCTCCCCGGTGCAGATATGGCCGCGTTTATCGGGGCTATGGGGTCGACGGTCCCGAACCTGTTTCACATTTGGAGCCGCAAAGATGGATAAATCTTACCTCACCTATCCCAAGCGCGCCTATGGCCAAGACCATGATTTTTACGACTGGCGCATGGCCAAAGATCGCCCGAAATTGGTGTGGAATGACGGAACGAAAGTTGCGATCAATTTTATTGTTCCGCTAGAGTTTTTCCCGCTTAATCCCAGCGGTGTGCCTTTTAAACAGGCAGGTGCCATGGTCACGGCCTATCCTGACCTCCGTCATTTCACAGTTCGGGATTACGGTAATCGTGTTGGTGTTTTTCGTATCCTAAAAGCCCTCGAAGACAGCGGCGTCAAAGCGACATTTGCCATTAACGGCGAAATCGCAAAACGCTACCCGCCCCTCATTGAGGCCATTAAAGATGCAGGTCACGATACTGCCGCCCATGGCCTGTCGACCGACCATATCCACCATGAAGGTCTGAGCGAAGCGGAGGAAGCAGCACTGATTAGACAGAGCCTAGATTGTTTTAAAACGCCGCCCACAGGGTGGATGTCCCCGGCCCGTACCCAAAGCGCGAATACGCTCAACCACCTTGCAAAGGCAGGGCTGACCCATTGCCTCGATTGGGAAATGGACCAAGTGCCAGTGACAGCCATGACACACACAGGCGCCCTAACGCTTATCCCCAATAGTTACGAGCTGTCAGATTTCACACTCCTGCATACGCGGAAACAAACTGAAGAAAGCTGGCTCAAGCAAATCAAGGACTCCATTGATTTACTTCTGTCTGAATACGACCGCTTTGGCGGACAAATGCTAGGGCTGACTTTGACACCTTATGTCATTGGGCAACCCTTTCGGATTTGGGCACTGCGCGCCCTCTTGGCGCATATCAAAGACACATCAGGTGTGTCTGTCATGACTTCTTATACCATTGATCAACAGTTCAGGACACATAATGCCAAGCCCGCTTAACGGAATAAAAGTTATCGAATTTTCGCATATGGTCATGGGGCCGTGTGCGGGATTAATGCTCGCGGATATGGGGGCAGAGGTTATCAAAGTCGAACCTTTTGGCGGTGATAAAACACGGCGCCTGCGCGGCGCGGGCGCGGGATATTTCCCGATGTATAACCGCAATAAGAAATCGCTCTGTATTGATTTGAAATCCGCGGAAGGCAAAGCCGCAGTCCTCGAACTTATTAAAGACGCGGATGTGTTTATTGAAAACTTCAGACCCGGCGCACTTGAGAAATTGGGGTTTGGTTACGCGGCCCTAAAAGCCCTTAACCCGCGCCTGATTTATTGCTCGGAAAAAGGGTTTCTCGACGGGCCTTACGCCCACCGCACAGCGCTTGACGAAGTGACACAAATGATGGGCGGCCTCGCCTATATGACGGGCCCGCCGGGGCAACCGCTGCGCGCGGGGGCATCCGTGATTGACGTCACGGGCGGCATGTTTGGGGCCATGGGCATCCTTGCCGCGTTGAACCAACGCCACGCGACTGGCGAAGGCCAACATATTTCTGCCGCACTTTTTGAAACCACCGTTTTCCTTGTCGGTCAGCACATGGCGCAAAAAGCCGTCACAGGTCAAGCTGCCGCCCCCATGCCTGCTCGTGTGTCGAGTTGGGCGATTTATCAATTGTTTGAAACTAAGGATCATGAGCAAGTCTTTATCGGTGTCGTCAGTGATGGTCAGTGGAAAATCTTGTGTAATGCCTTCGAATTAGAGCATTTGCTCGAAGATCCTGACCTCGTCGAGAACCGTGACCGCGTCATCCACAAAGACAAATTCCTGCCGCAAATCGTGGACAAGTTTAAGGCGCTGACCAAAGTCGAATTGATGGAAAAAATTGAAACGCTCGGCCTGCCATTTGCACCGATTGGTCGGCCCGAAGATATGTTCGATGATCCGCATCTAAATGCAGGCGGCGGACTTCTTGATATGGAAATGGAGGACGGCGGACGGTGCAAGCTTCCGTCCCTACCAATTTCAATGAACGGTGAACGCCTAGGCCTGTCTATGGACCCGCCAAAAGCAGGTGAGCATACAGACGCTATTTTGGAAAGCTTAGGTCTGGATATTGCGGCCCTAAAAGATAAAGGCGTTATTTAGGAGCACTCCAGTTTTAATAAATCCAAGGTCGGTCTTTGACGTCCTTTGCAAAATGTGCGTCAATCACAGCCTTATCTTTGAGCGTCATGGCGATAGGATCTAACCCGCGCAGAAGCATGTTTTTATCACCTTTTGGGATATCAAATACGTTGTCATTGACGGTCTGATTTTCCAGGTCGATGCGCACATTACGGCCAAGCTTTGCGATAATACCGCCCGACATTTGAATCGGTAATATCCCGTTGCGAACGCAATTATTATAAAAAATCTCGCCAAAGCTCTCAGCGATAATCGCGCGAAAGCCGTATTCTTTCAACGCCCAAACCGCGTGTTCACGCGAACTGCCACAGCCAAAATTCTTGCCCGACAATAATATTGTCGCGTCTTTATACTCAGGTGTGTTCAAAACGAAATCGGGATTGATTTGTCGATCTGAAATATATCTCTGCCCCGCAAACATACCGCCAGATAAGCCTGTCTTTGAGACCGATTTCATTTCCCGTGACGGGATGATTTGGTCTGTGTCGATATTATCGCGGATAAGCGGCGCGGCAATGCCCACATATTTTGTAAACGGCGCGTTCATGACAGACTCTCAGGCAGAGTAATTTTACCCTTAATAGCAGATGCCGCCACGACGGCAGGACTGGCGAGATGGGTTCGGACATTCGGGCCTTGGCGGCCTTCGAAATTTCGATTGGTTGAAGAGATAACACGCGAATTCGGTGCAAAGGTTTCGCCGCCCGCATAGAAACAAAAGGCACATCCCGCCGCGCCCCATTCAAACCCTGCGGATTTAAATATTTTATCAAGGCCTTCGGCTTCAGCCAATCGACGCACGGCCATAGACCCCGGCACGCAAATCGCGGTCACGCCGCTGGCAATGGTCTTACCTTTTAAAATATCTGCCGCCGCACGGAGGTCAGACAGACGCGCATTCGTGCAGGACCCGATAAAGGCCCCGTCTATCGACAAATCCACAAGGTGCTCCCCGCCCGCAAGCCCCATATAGGCCAGCGCCTTTTGATTGGTCGCGTCTAATTCTGGAACCGCTTCTGATATAAACGCTGCCTGCGCAGGGTTCGTCCCCCAAGTTATGGTCGGCTTTACCTGCGCGCCATCGATTTCAATTTTGAAATCATATTCCGCATTTAGATCAGATTTTAGGGTTTGCCAATATTGCGTGGCCGTGTCCCAATGCTCCGTCTTTGGGGCAAAGCGCTTTACTTTTAGATACTCTGCCGTCTTTTCATCAGGCGCTATAATCGCGGTAAAGGCCGAAAACTCCACCGCCATATTACATAGCGTTAGGCGTTCTTCGATAGACAGAGCAGAGACCGCGGACCCCGTATATTCTACCGCGCAGCGTTTAGCCCCCGACGCGCCGAGCGTTTTAATGATATGCAATGCGAGGTCTTTGGCTGTTACGCCCGCACCGAGTTTCCCTGAAATATGAATTTGCATTTGCGCAGGTTTCTTAACTCGCAAACATCCCGTGACAATCGCGTGTTCCGCGTCTGTTGATCCAATCCCCCATGCGAGTGCGCCGAGCGCGCCTTGGCTGCATGTATGGCTGTCGGGACAAACCAAAGTCAGGCCCGGTTGGACAATGCCAAGCTCTGGCGAAATCACATGGACGATGCCTTGGTCTGCGTCCAACACATCAATCAAATTAACGCCTGCTTTGTGCGCGGCGTCGCGTGTAGCCGTAATAAACACGCCGCCATCGGGCGTTCGCGAACTGTCTTTGCCTCGCATTTCTTGTGTTGAGACGATATGGTCCATTGTACAAAAAACGTGATCGGGATGTCTGGGTTTGCGACCTGAATCGAGCAGAGACATAAGGGCGACACTGCCTGTGCGTTCATGCAAAAACACACGGTCTATTGCAATCAAATCCTCGCCGCCGCCTAGCGTTTTAACGCAATGCGCAGTCCAAAGTTTATCAAAAAGTGTTAGGCTCATGAGGCTGAATATAGCGCTAAAAAACGTAAAGGCGACTGTCCTAAATCAATTATCCGAAAACAAAAATTTAAACACTGTTTGATTTTGAACAAATCTCAAAACGCTTAAATTCGCATTGTGGGCTATGTCACAATTTAAAGCCTTCCATAAACACATGCCGTCCATGCGCGCGCATGAGGGCACTTGGGAAGGTGTCTACCGACACATAGACCGCGACGCTAAAGTCACAGACAGCCACAAAGTACGTATACGGTGCGAGTTCCCAGAGACGGGCGATCATGTTTATATCCAACACAACCATTTTATGTGGGAAGATGGCCGCGAGTATAAAGCCGTCTTGCCAGGCACATACCATACGGGTCGTTTATGGTGGGATTTGGACACGTTTTCAGGCTCGGCATGGGAAACCAAGGACGGTTTAATTTTACTCAACCTAGACCGCAAAGACGACCCAGGCGCGCGGTTTTTTGAAATCATCGCTATGGGCGATACAGGCAAGCACAGGTCGCGCACTTGGCACTGGTTTAAGGATGGTCAGCTTTTTAAGCGTACGCTTTGTGACGAGTGGAAAGTCTCATAAGAGACAAAATTAGGATTGATGCGCCTCAACTCCGCACCGCGTAAATTAGCTTACAGAGATTAAGACGACATTTAGGACGATATGATGAATAAACCTCTCTCTCAGGACGCGATGCGTTCAATCAAACAAATTGTTGGGTCAGACTCTATGTCTAACGACAAAGACCGCCGTGCATTATTCAGTCAAGATATTTGGGCCGTAGGCGAGCTCGCCGATTTTGTCATCAGTCCCGAAAACACGGAACAACTCTCAGAGTCTGTAAAAATTGCAGCGCGTGAAAATATTCGTCTCAATCCGCGCGGCGGCGGCATGTCTTACACAAGTGGCTATATCCCCTCAAAAGATAAAACGGGTATTCTTGATTTCACCCGCATGAACAAAATTTTGGAAATCAATGCGGATGATATGTATGTCACCGTCCAAGCCGGTGTGACGTGGGAGCAGCTTTATTCCGCCCTTAAACCTCTTGGTCTGCGGACACCATTTTGGGGCCCCCTTTCTGGTATCAGCTCGACCATTGGCGGCGGGCTGTCGCAAAACAATGCGTTCTTTGGCGCAGGCACGCACGGCACATCAACAGAATCTGTGACCTCTATGACAGTCGTTTTGGCAGACGGCACAATCGTCAAAACGGGGACCGCCGCCAGCACGGGCGCGAAACCCTTTTACCGCAATTACGGCCCAGACTTAACGGGGCTGTTTATGGGCGATGCGGGCGCACTAGCGTTTAAAGCCGAGGCGACCTTACGCCTTATCCCCCTCCCGCCGTGCGAAGGCTCTGCAAGTTTTGAATTTGAAGACAGCCCCTCTTGGACCAAAGCCCAAGTCGAAATGGGACGGCTTGGCCTGGCGTGCGAATTGTTTGGGTTTGACCCAAATTTGCAAGCCGTGCGAATGAAACGCGCGAGCCTAATTTCGGATGTGAAAAGTTTAAAGAACGTGATTACGAAACAAAAAGGCGGGCTGATGAAAGGCCTAAAAGAAGGCGCGAAAGTCGCCCTTGCGGGACGGTCATATATGGACGATGTCGCGTTTTCTTTGCATTTCATGGTCGAAGGACATTCCGACGCCGAAGTCAGCGCCAAAATTGAAACGCTGAAAGCCTTGGCCAAAAAATACGGCGGTCAAGAAATAGAAAACTCTATTCCTAAAATCATGCGGGCCAATCCATTTGGGCCGTTAAATAATATCCTTGGCCCGCAAGGTGAACGATGGGTGCCGATACACGGGATTGTGGCTATGGGCGACGCAGTACAATGCCTGTCAGATATTGAAGCTTTGTTTAAAGACATGAAAGACGGATTCGTAAAATACGAAATTACCACAGGGTATTTATTGACCACCATGTCGACCAATGGGTTTTTGATCGAACCTGTCTTTATCTGGCCCGAAGAAATCCATCCGATCCACGAGGTCACAGTCGAGCCGAGCGTCTTAAAACGCGTCACACGGTTTGAGAGTAATCCCGACGCAACAGGTTTTGTCAAACAGGCCCGCCAAGGGATTTTAGATATTTTCACAAAATACGGCGCCGCTCATTTCCAAATTGGGCGCACCTATCCATATCTAGAAAATATGTCGCCTGAAACGCAGGGGCTTTTAAAAACGATAAAGTCAGGACTTGATCCCCATGGCCTTGTAAATTCTGGATCTTTGGGCCTAGAATAGCCCCTGCACCCAATTTGAATATATAAATAAGTGAGTTTTTGATGAAACAGATTGTTCTAAAACATGTCTTAAGCGCCGCGCCGAAGGCGAACGATTTTTTATCAATTGATGTTGATAAACCCGACTGCCCTGACATCGGTATTCTGGTCAAAGTCAAATATCTCTCAATTGATCCTTATGTCGGGCACATGCTCAATAAAGGTCATATGCATCAAGGCCCGCCTGAACCTAAGGTCGGGCGTATTCCGGGCGGTATTGTCGGCGAAGTCATTGAAAGTAAGTCTGAAAAAGTCAAAGTCGGCCAATTCATCCATGCGACAGACGGATTTTGGGCCGAGTATAATACGTTTTTTGATAATGAGTTTACGATTGTCGATCCCGACGGAGCGCCGCTGAGCGCCTATGCTGGCGTCCTTGGCATGCCAGGTTTAACGGCGTGGGCGGGTGTCACCCAACTCGCGCGCGTCGCAGAAGGCGACGTCTTTACCGTGAATGCGGCGGCGGGCCCTGTCGGCGGAACAGCGGGACAAATCGCGCGTATGAAAGGCGCGAAAACCGTCATCGGAATCGCAGGCGGCGCAACCAAATGTAAACTTGTTGAAGACGAGTACGGGTTCGATAAATGTGTGGATTACAAAAGCAAGTCTTGGAAAGAGGATTATATAGCGGCCGCGCCTGACGGGGTGTCCGTGCATTACGAAAATGTCGGCGCAGACCAACTTGCCTTTGCGATGCAAAACCTACAGCTTTATGGACGTGTTGTCCTCTGCGGCCTCGCGGCGCATTACCATGATAGCGAACCCGCCATGACCTTAATCGGGCCAATGGTTGGCAAACGCGCGACGATACACGGGCTCGTGGTCTATGATTTTTATTCGCGCTGGGATGAGTTCCGAGCAGAAGTCGCGCCGTGGGTGAAATCAGGCAAAGTCAAAATCGCAGAAGATAGCGTAAAAGGCCTCTCAAATGCGCCGAAATTAATGGGCAAGCTGATGCAAGGCAAAAACGTCGGCAAATGCGTGGTTGAACTTTGATCGCCCATAAAACAATACGTGGCACAATCGCCTATACCTCTAAAAAGCCTGACCGCATGGACGCGGAACGCGGGCGGGAATATTTCAGCCTGACGAAGCAAAGCGACGGCTATACGGTCTTGCACGCCCATTGCGAAATCGACGACGCACCAGATGTCATTCGCGACATCACAAGCACGTTTGAAACAAAGACGATGAAGCCGCGCGACGGCACAGTGCGCCTGACAATTGGCGGCAAGTTTGAAGGCTCTGGCTGGTTTAACTTCAAAGATACAGCGTGCGAGTTGGAAGTGTTTAATGTCACAACGGGGCGCGGATCAGAGTTTCTGGCATTGGACACGCCTGCCACATGGTTTGGCAATCACGCCATTATCAATGACGGATTACTCTCGCGGTTTTTCCCCTTAGGCGCAAAGCCTAGCAAACGCCGTATTGCAAATGTCATGATGAGTTCCCCTGACCATAGAGGGGCAACAGGGCCAGAGCTTTTTCCGCTTTCATTTGGACTGGTCTATGTCGGTGATGAAAAAATTACGGTCGGAGCGGGCACGTTTGAGGCGCGTAAATTCCAGGTGGTCGACACAGCCGAAGGCTTGCCACAAGAGCATCCACCTTACGAAATGTGGTGTACGAATGACGAAGACGGATTATTTTTAAAAGGCGGCGTCGAAGGGTATATGATGACGCATTACGAACTGATAGAGTTACACCGCACTTAGACTCAACGCTATTGTAGCCCAGTCCTATTTAAGCGAAGCGGGATATAGCGTTATCATCTCCCCGGGTTTTGATCCCCATAGGTAATTCATATCCTGATCAAAGCCGCGCTCAGAAGTTTTATAGAGATCTTTTGAAAGATATGATTCCGATTCGATACGAATATCCGTATCGCGCCGCTTTGACTTGATAATGCAGGTTTTAGGGTCGACATAGCCTGACCATGATTGCACTGCATCTGTCTCTTGGTGTGTCCAAACCAATAAGCAGCCTGAATTGGACAAAGGTTCAAAATCAGCTTCAGTCACAGAAGAAAGCGTATCAGGGTTAAGCCACGCATTTTCAAAGGCGGCGGGGTCTTTCAGGACATAAGTTTTTTGTACGAAAACGTCCTGACCCGCATCGTAAACAATGTGCGTCAGCCTTTGTCGATACAGTTTGCGATCCTCGCCTGTATTCAACTGAGTATAAAACCATAGACCCGAAAGCGTGTCGGATGGAAGACGAACACGCACATCATGAATAATTGCCTCTGTATTATCAGGCGGTGTTTTAAAGTCGATTCCATAAACCGCAGCGAAGGCCTCTAATCGGTCTTGGGCAGGGTCCGCATTTGACTTAGAAGATTGCGCACACGAAATGAGTGCGAATGCTATTAGAGAAATGTAACACCCGCTACGCATCCGCTAATTCTTATTATAATTTTCGCGGTCGAGAACTTTATTTAATTCCATAAAATAACCGTCGCGGTCAAAAAGATAGCAGGTCCGTACAACGATCGGATCTCCGCCCGCTCGCCCAGGATAGGTCGTATTTCCAGCAGGCGCGGTCATGTGAACACCTTCGAGTTTTTCAACAGCTTCGCAGTGCTCGTCTACTTTTTCAGTGTTAAAGACTAAGACAGCGTCGCCAATCCCCATGCGACGGCGCGGTGTTTTGGCTCTGGGTAGAGCGGGCTCTAGCCATTGCAATAGGCCAATCCAGCCCACCCAGCTATCATTAGAGCTGATTAAAACGAGCCGTGCTTTTGCGCCAGGTTCGCCCGCAGGCAAGGCCTTGCCGCTCATTGTGACTTCAGTGTCGTAATTGACTTTAAAGCCTAATATATCACGGTAGAGCTTCAGGCTTTCATCGATATCATCAACGATCAAAGATGTGCGGCGCAAATCCGTGGGGAAGGCCTGCGTTTTGGCATCTGGGGCTTCGATTGAGGGCGTGTTTGTTGACACTTTTTGAACAGTATCTGAAATGTCTGGGGATTTACAGCCTATAAGCGCAAGCGCCAGTCCAAGAGTAAAGAGGTGAATTTTCACAGTGATTTCCAATAAATAAGCCCGGTGTTTTGACACCGGGCTAAAAGTTTAGCTTTAAAGCCTAAAAGTCATAGACCAGACGAGCACCAAATTGGCTGCCACGACGTAGGAAAGCGACATTTGATCCGCGACCAAAGAAACCAAAGTTCCGTAGGTTCACGTAACGGAATGTGCCGCCCGCTGCATCTTCGTCTGTGATATTTCTACCAAACACGCTGAGTTCCAAATTATCAAAGCGTACACCTGCGCGCGCATTCAAAATAAACGATTCAGGCGTTTCTACGATGTTTTGCAATTGCATGAAACGCGGAGAGTTATAAAGACCATCTGCGCGAACAAAGAACTCATCGCCATTGTCTCCCAAATCACCGGTATATTCAGCCGTGAGCGTCGCAGAATGCTTAGAGACGCGCGGTGTTGTAAATCCGACCAATGTATCTGATGCAAAAAATCCGCCTTGGGTTGGGTCTGACCCTTCGGTAATTTCGGCATCAGCCAAAGCATAAGTCCCGCGAAGATAGAAATTGTCCGAGACGTCGTAACGCGCGTCAAGTTCAAGACCCATCACCTCTTGCTTACCAATATTATCCACCACAGTAATTTGAATTTGCTCAGGCGTGCCTTCGTTAAACACGGCGAGCTGTGACAACTGACCATTAGAGATTTTATTAAGATAAGCAGACGCTGTGAACGTCAAATTCTCAAACGCTTGAGATTTAATACCCGCTTCAAAAGACGTTACGATCTCTTCTTCGAATGTATCTTGGGGGGCGACAGCGCGTGGATCGTTAAACCCGCCGCGCTTGTTTCCGCGAGCGGCAACAGCATATAAAAGCGTACCATTCGCCAGTGTGTAATCCAATGTGACACGCGGACTAAACCCGTCAAATGTCGCTTCGCGGTCCGTACCGCCAATCGTTGAATTTACCTGAACTACGTCTTCTGAATAATAACGACCTTCTAGGCCTACAGAAAACTGCGGCGTCACATCGTAACCAAGACGTCCAAAGACAGCGAGCTCTTGCTCTTTTTCGCCGGAATCAGGTGTAAAATTTGCCTGATTGATATCGCGGTCCGTATTACTGCTCTCATTGTCATAATAAATACCCCCAATGAGCCATTCAAAAACACCGTCATTGTCAGACGCTAAGCGAAGCTCTTGATAGACATCATTGCGCTCGCCCATATCTTGGCTGGCCCAAATCTGAGCACCTGCACGCGGGCCAAAGGCGGACGCGGCAATAATATCAGAATAAGATTCGTTGGTTGAGAAATTAAGCGTTTCATCCGTAACACCTGTCAAAGATGTAAGTGTAATACCGTTTTCAAATTCATAATTAACAACAGCGCCTAAGCGAATGATTTCGCGGTCAAGGCCTGCGTCCCAATCAAAGGCCGCAACCACGGGTCCAGAGGCCGCATTAAAGATTTGCCCCTCTTTAAAACCAGTCGTGATATTAGCAACTTTAGGGGCTTCGATTGTTCCGCAAAATGCACGTCGCGTAATCCCAGGACATGTTGAGTCCGCATCTAGGCTGTTGAACGGACCTTCGACAAGTTGCCCCGCAAATTGACCGTCTTCATCCTTAGAGTAATTCACGCTGATTTGCGCATCGAAATTATCTGTCGGTTCGTAATAAAGCTTACCATAAACTGCACGTGTTGATTCTGACCCAACACGGCGAGAGCCTGTTAGCTCGGCTTCATTATCAAAACCGCCATATTCAGAATAACGACCGCCCAGAGTCCCACGAAACGTCTTACTTTCATTTAGCGGCCCATCAATATATCCGCTAATCACACGGTCCGCGTCAGACGCTAATGACACTGTGAATTTTCCGCTTTTCTCTTCTGTCGGCGTTTTCGTCACATAGTTGATAACGCCGCCATAAGTTGACCGACCATAGAGCGAAGATTGCGGCCCTTTTAGGACTTCAATACGCTCAACATTATCAATGATATTTGATGTAATACCGCGGCGAATATACACGCCGTCAATAAAGACAGAGACAGGCTGTGGTGTTTCAGGTCTTAGATTTGACAGACCCCGAATAACAGGGCGCTCTGCATTTCGGCCAAAGTCACCATTGAGTTGCAGGCCCGGTGTGAAATCTGCAACACCGCGCAAATCTTCAATACCCGCTTCTTCGAGTGAGGCCGCATTAAAGGCCGTAATCGCGATTGGCGCCGATAAAGCGCTCTCGCTTTGTTTACGCGCCGTGACGATTATCTCGTCACCAGAAACTTGTGCCATGGCAATATTAGACGCAAGCAAGCCTCCAATAATTGCAAATGATGCCGTAAGGCCGCGCTTATAATTTTGTTTAAACATATTCATTGGGTTCCCCTATTCAGGTGGTTAATCGCTCCACATACGTCATAAACTCACACCCACGATTTTTCTTCTTGATATTTATCATACGGTTCAAGTGAGAGCCGTGTGGACTGTCATGAAAATGAAATATGTGTCATTTTTGACACATAAGACAATTTAGGCGCAGCCCCGCGCGCTCACGCTTGCACTCACACTTGAAAACATCATCAAGCGCGGTTTCGTTAAATTCACTCTTAGAAATTGGGCTTTTTCGCCTAAGCTACCATAGCCAGCTGATCACACTTCAAACACAAGCGTTCTGTTAAAACGAGAGCATTCTGCGGGAAGGGTTTAGGGTTTTAGAAGTTAGGCTTTCTTTTTCCCAAAAAGGCGCTGTAGCCTTCTTTGAAATCATCGCTGACAAAACCTGATAAAAATGCAGTTTCTGTTGCATCTGTATCGCCGCGTTGACCCGACTGGTAGGCTGCAAAAAATTGCTTGGTTATCTTTGCGGATTGAGAAGACAGGCGCGCAATTGAAATTGCGTATTCTATGACGCGTGCCTGAAGGTCTTCTGCACTGTGGAGCCGATTCACAAGGCCCATAGACTGCGCTTCGTCGGACTTCAAAAGGCGGGCAGAGAACAAGATATCCTTAGCATTCGGCAGGCCGACGATTTCGATGAGGCGCTGCACGTCTCCGAATGGATAAACCAAACCAAGTTTTGCAGGTGTAATCGCGAATTTGGATGTCGTATCGGCCATTCGAATATCACAACACATTGCCAAGCCACAGCCGCCGCCCACACAGGCGCCGCGCACCATAGCAATGGTCGGCAGCGGAAATTCTGCCAAGGCGTCCATGCCTGCTGCAATACGGCCTGATATTTCTGCCGACGTATCGGCGGTCGCATAGAGTGTTTCAAATTCCGAAATATCTGCGCCAGAGGCAAAATGATCGCCGTCCCCGCGTACAATCAGGACTTTTAAGTCTGTATTTGATAATGCCTTTTCTAAGACTTTTGGAATATCTGCCCACATTTTTGCGTTTAGGGCATTGCGCCGAGCGGGTTGGGACAGGACAAGCTCACCTAGCCCGTCACTTAAATATTCAAATCTTATCTCAGCACTCATTCTGCGAAATCACCTAAAGTTAGGGGGTCAATTGTATTCGCGATATAGGCTTTTTGACGGAAAAAACGCAAGAACCCATTTGCGCCCATGCGCGAGGGGCCAAGCCCAGAGTTTTTAAAGCTCTGTTTTCCGGCTTCGAAATACTGCCCAGTTAACGCGCCGTCCATCAAGCTGATGGCGCCCGCATTGATCTGCCCTGCAATCTCCCGCGCTTCATCAATAGAGCCTGCAAAGACCGCGCCTGACAAGCCAAAGCTCGTGTCATTTGCAAGCGCAATTGCCTCTTCAATCGACCCGTACCCCATGACAGGAATGACAGGCCCAAAGGTTTCTTCTCGCATAATATCCATATCATGCGTCACATCCGCAATCACTGTCGGTAAGAGCCATGTGCCGCCGCCGTGACTAAGAATTTCGCCGCCTGATAAAACGCGCGCGCCTTTCGCAACGGCATCCGCAATCTGCGTTTTTACAATATAGACCTGACGTCCAAATATAAATGGACCTATATCTCCGCTCTCAATGTCAGGGAAATTTAACGCGACGGATTTGGCCTTCTCGGTCAATTGCGCGACAAAATCAGCGTAATGCGTTTTCGGAACATAAACTCGCTCAATCGACTGGCACGCTTGCCCTGTCGCAAGCACGGACGCTCTGAGCGCCAAGCTTGTTGCTTTGTCCAGATCGGCAGACGCGGTGATAATCATAGGGTCTTTGCCGCCAAGTTCGAGATTGGCAGGGATCAGGTTTTCTGCGGCCTTAACTGCCACTTTGCGACCCGTCGCAACAGAGCCCGTAAAACAGACACTGTCGACACAATCCACTAATGCGGCTCCCGTTGCGCCGTCGCCTTGAACAAAGGCGAGTACATTTTCAAGGCCTTCTTCTTTAACAACATCTGATACGACGTCCGCGAAACGCGGCGTCACTTCACTTGGTTTTATCATGACGCACGCCCCTGCCATTAATGCAGGAATTGCGTCAATAAATGACAAGGTCATCGGGAAGTTCCAAGGACTTATCACGCCGACAAGTGCGTAGGGAATATAGGCGTTTTGATGTTTGAACGTCGGTTTCATACGGCCCTGCACCCAGTCAGACTCTGGCACGAGAGTCGGCGCAAGGGCCGCCCAGCCCTTGAGCGATCCGATAACACCCATAACTTCTTGGCCAGATATTTTGCGGCGGCCCGTATCAATCTCAAGCGCTTTGATAATGTCAGTTGCCCGCGCATTGAGTGCGTTCGAAAGCGAAATTAAAGCCGCCCCGCGACCGTCAAAACCTTTTGCAAGCCAGTCGCTTTGGTGCGCGCGAAGACGTATTGCAATCTGCGCAACTTCGCCGGCCTCTAGGCCATTAATGTGATAATCAACAGTACCGGTGCGCGGATTTCTGACATCTATTTTACGGCTCACAGAGGCCTCTTTCAGTCGAGTGGATTGGTCTTTATCTTTATTGGTGTTAGGAGGTTTTCATGGAACGCCATATGACTTAGGTCAACGAGAGATAGACGAGACGCGCTAGCGAAGAAGAATGAAACCTATGACAGATACCCCGCAAATATATAAAGCCATCGCCCTGCAAGTCGAATGCAAAGCCGTCAATCAATGCGCTTCTCGCGAAGAAAGTCGCCTTATCATGCACGGCACAATCGCGCGGATTAAAGGCCAAATTTTTGCAGGTAAAGCCTTTCACGGGCCAGACCTAAAACTCGTCTGTCTGCCTGAATATTTCCTAACAGGTTTCCCAATGGGCGAGAGCGCAAAGGATTGGCAAGCCAAAGCCGCCATTGATATTGATGGGCCAGAATATAAAGCGCTTGGCAAAGTCGCGGTAGATACGAACATGTATATTGCCGGGAATGTCTATGAAAATGATCCGCATTTTCCAGACCTTTATTTCCAAACCAGTTTCATTATCGACCCAACAGGTAAAACTGCCCTGCGCTATCGCCGTCTAATTTCTATGTATGCGCCCTCGCCTTATGATGTGTGGGATGCGTATTTAAAACATTATACATTGGACGATATTTTTCCAGTCCTCGACACGCCTTTGGGTCGCCTGAGCGCCTTAGCCTCTGAGGAAATTAGGTATCCTGAAATCAGTCGGATATTGGCCAGCAAAGGCGCGGAAGTTATTTTGCACCCGACATCAGAAGCCGCGAGCACGCAGTGGAGTTATAAGAATGTCGCCAAGCTCGCGCGCGCTCAAGAAAATCAGTGTTACGTGATTTCAGCCAATTCTGCGGGCATTACAGGCACAGCCCTTGCTGCCTATAGTACAGATGCGCGCAGCCAAATCGTCGATGATCGCGGGATTATCCTCGTCGAAGTCCCGAGCGGCGAGAGTATGAGCGCCTGCGCCGATATTGATATCGGCGCATTACGCTATCGCCGCCAACGTGTTGGCATGGATAATATGCTCGCGCGGCAACCTATGGCGCTTTACGCAGAAATCTTTGGAACGCTGGATATGCATCCCCAAAATACACTTGGCGACGGCAAAAACCCACCTTTGAAAGACTATTATAAATCACGCCAAAACGACGTTATTACAAAGCTTAAAAGCGCGGGTGTTCTCTAAGTATATTTCGGTATATTCGCGCGGATTTCGTCTTGGTCCCAAATGATACCGCCGACCCATTCGCCGCATGCAGGCATAAAATGCTGACAGGAGACAGAAGCGTACATGTCAGAATGGATATAGGGATCGCCGCGCATAATGTCCCATGCCGCCGCTTTATTTTCCGCTTTGACAAGGAAGAAGCTTCCTAAGATATCTCCGCTTTCATCATCGCGAAACGGGCCTGCAACGCGGTAAGAATCGTTATTGGCTTCGATATGATCTAAGTGACCAAATAAATGCTTTTCGCGCAAAGGCCCAGTTTTTGGCCCGTCCGTACATGTAAACATAAATGTCGGCGTTGAGAGCTTTTCTACGCGTTTCGCTTTGTTTGACATGATATAATCTCCCCTAAATTGCTTTTCAAATACACCGTAATCATGAAGGCATATATCGCGACTGACTTATATCAAATATGTTTCCCTAAGAGCCCCTACGCTAGGCTAAAATAACAGGCGTGTGCAGGCGACTACACATAAGCCTTGCGGGAGTGAATTATGGGTAATCAGATCAAACGGACCACTTTGATGGTCCGCGACATGGAACGTTCGCTTGAGTTTTTCAAAGATGTGTTGGGTGGTAAGGTCTGGTTTGACCGTCCCTTTACACTTGACGGCGGCGGTCTACCGATTGGCAAAAAAGGCGACACACTTCGTCTCTGTATCATTCAATTTGATCATGACCAAATCGGCATGCTCGGCCTGATGGAGTTCATTGACCCCGTTATGCCCGCGCCTGAGGTGACTTATGATTTAGGCTATGGCCGCCCCGTCTTTGTGGTCGTGCCCGACGACGCGCAAGCGATTTACGACCAAGCGAAACAACGTGGATTTAAAACGCGGGGCGAGCCAAAAACTTGGTCGACAATCGGCGCCAAAGGCGAGACGAAACATTTTCTCTCCACATATCTATGGGATGCGGATGGGCACTTTTTTGAGTGTAACCAAGTGACTAAGATTGAACCTGCATGAGCGCGCAAAAAATGATGGGCGCACAAGTGAATAAGCAATGGTGCGTCGGCGCTCGGCCCGAAGGTAAGCCTAAGCCGTCAGATTTCCTATACAAAGACGCCCCTATCCCAACACCCAAAGCGGGTGAAGTTCTGCTTGAAACACTTTATCTCGGCATCGCGCCTGTCATGCGTATGTATATGATGAACTCGCCCATGAGTAATGAAGCCCCATTGGATATTGGAGATGTTATTCATGGTCGTGGTGTCGCGCGTATTTTAAAATCCAATCATCCAGATTGGAATGACGGCGATATTGTCCAAGGACAATTGGGCTGGCAAACGCACAAAGTGTCCAAAATGACTGCGCAAGAACGTTTCCTGCGCGTGAAACATCATGAACTGTCCTACGCGCATTCCGTGCGTATTTTATCCATGACGGGCCTCACCGCCTACACGGCGTTCTTTGATCAAGGCAGGCCTAAAGCTGGCGAAACTGTTTTAGTTTCAGGCGCGGCGGGCGGCGTCGGACATATCGTTGTTCAAATGGCCAAAATCACGGGATGCCACGTTATCGGGATCGCAGGCGGCCCAGAGAAGTGCAAGATCGTCAAAGGTTTGGGAGCAGATGCCGTTATTGATTATAAAAATGAAGATGTCGCCGCAAAAATTGCAGAGCTTAGCCAAGGCAAGATTGACATTTATTTTGATAATGTCGGCGGCGAAACCTTGGCCGCGTCGCTGGAAAACCTCGCATATAATGCGCGCATCATTCTGTGCGGTTCAATAAGCGAGTATACGCGCAAAGAAAAATTCGGCCTCACAAATTACACGAAGATGCGCGACGCGAATGCGACCATGCATGGCTATTTTGTTTATAATTACTTGGACCAATTCGATAGTTGCAACGCTCAACTCGCAGACTGGATAAAGTCAGGTCAAATGAAACCGCTCATTGATGAGCTTGTCGGTTTTGATAAAATGCCCGAAGCTTTAATCGGGGTTTATTCTGGGACAAATATTGGGACGCGCTGCGTGAAGGTAAAAACAGATGAAACCTAAAATCAGATTTCAAAGATCAAATTTCGTTGTCGCAAATATTGACCGCGCCTTGACATTTTACCATGACGTTTTAGGCTTTGACGTCGTCTTTATCAAAGACAGCGCAAAGGATAGCTATAGTTATGACGTGTTCGAAATTGCAAAATCGAACGCCATGCGTTTTGCCGTTCTTGGCACGCCAGAACAAGCTAATGTCATGGCCCTCACCGAAGTCCCAGACGCAAAACCGATTACGGCTAAACCCAGACGCAGTGCGATTATTTTAGAAATATTAGAGATTGACCGTGTGGTCGGGCAGGCCAAAGCCTTGGGCTTGACCGTTTATCCAGAAGATAAGCTAATTACAAAAGACGGGCGAGAGGGCCGCGAAATCGGCATTGTCGATTTTGACGGAAATCTTGTTGTAATATATTTGATAACAAAGGCCGCTTCATGACCGAAACTCAAATAGATACTCAAACAGTGCCGAACCCCCAGTTAAATTACCCCAAACCTGTCTATGCCTGGAGCATGGTTGGGTTTCTGACACTGGCCTATATTTTCTCTATGCTTGACCGGTATATTCTGGGCTACCTTACAAAACCAATCAAAGCTGACCTTGGGTTTACAGATACACAAATGGGCTGGCTCGCGCTTGCCTTTACCCTCCTATATGCTTTTGCAGCCATTCCTTTTGGCATGCTGACTGACCGCAAGAAACGCGTTTGGATTATTGCGCTCGGTATAACCGTCTGGTCGCTTGCGACCGTTGCCACAGGCATTGTGACAAATTTTGCCACTGGGTTTACCATGGCATTTATCTTTTTCTTTCTGGCGCGCATGTTTGTGGGTTTCGGCGAAGCGGTTCTAAGCCCTGCTGCCTTCTCTATTATTGGGGATAGTTTCCCCAAAGAGCGTCGCGCCAAACCGATTGCTTTTTATTCCGCCGCCCTCTTCCTCGCCTCGTCCCTGACAGGGTTTATTATTAAATTCCTATTGGGATATTTCGAAACTGTCGGTGCTCTGACCTTTCCCATCGTCGGCGAACTTGCGCCGTGGCAAATGATTATGGTCATTGTCGGCGCGCCGGGATTGCTTGTGGCTGTCTTGTTCTTTTTCCTTAAAGAACCTGCGCGTACAGAGAGCCAGCAGACGGATGATAGCCGATATTCAGACGCGATTAAATTTGCAATGAAGCGGTGGAAAACCTTCATGTGTTTTGTCTCTATTTTCGTGACAATGGTCAGTATTGCTTATGTTCAATTTAACTGGTTACCCGAAATGTTTGAACGGACTTACGGCGAGGAAAATTGGGGACGCGGGCTTTATGCAGGGCGCAATGCCACGGCCACCTTGATCTTTGCAGTGCCAACTTATTTTGCCGCAGGCGTTATATCAGATGCGTGGTCAAAACGCGGGCGCACAGACGCGCCGTTTATCCTTGCGATTATCGGTCTGTTTATAATGGTGCCGACGACGATCATTGCGCCGCTTATGCCCACGGGTTGGGGCGCATTTGGAATGCTCTGTTTTGGTACGGTTGGCATTGGCTTGATCTCAAGCACAGGCGTTACGGCACTTTTGCAGATCACACCGGGTTATGTACGCGGCTCCATCGTCGCATATTATTATCTTGCGATTACACTTCTGGGTGGTCTTATCTCGCCGCTTCTTGTCGGGTGGCTCTCAACATCCATTTTTGGAGAAGACCGTTTGAATTTAGCCGTCGCAGCACAACCTGCAATTTATGGGATACCGACGCTCTTACTACTTCCGATTACATACCGCCTCTACCGCAAGGAATTGGCTTTGCGCGAAGCTCAATCCGTTTAGGCGCATGACAATTATCAACGGCCAAACCCCCTCTTTTCATAAGGTATGTTTATGACAGATATTCGAACATATATGATCGTTATCGCAACGATTAAACCCGAAGATAGAGATGCTTTTATTACCGGCTACGGCGCGGCAGCGGGCGCCTTAGTTGATAAATTTGGCGGGCGCTATGTCCTTCGCGGACCCGGCGCAAAATTACTCGAAGGTCAATTTGGCGACGGCGCGGGTATGGTGATATCAGAATGGCCCAATCGCGAAGCGGTTGAAACGTTCTGGAATTCCCCTGAATACGAGGCAGCAAAAAAGCTCCGCGAAGGCCTCGCCGACGTTCAAGTCCTCGTCATTGACGCGCCGAAATTTACGAGCGACTGATGCGAATAACCGCCCTGATATTAACGCTTCTTGTACCGCTCAATGCGTGCGCTCAAGACCAAACAGACAAGACAATAAAATCAGGGCAAGTCATTGAAAAGCTGACGCGTGCCAAAACGCCAACAAATACCGCGCTAAATGCGGAATGGGCGCAAACCGCGACAGCTAAAATTCTAGAGCGGGATTACCGCGAATTTCTCGACCTCTTGCCGGGCCTGTATGACAATCAGGAACAAGTCTATTTTGAAGATAATTTGGATGTACCAGAGGCAGACAGACACATTCGCGAGACCTATACGCTGAACCTCACGCCAAATGGGCAAATCGAAATCCCAGACAGTCGTCTCCGATTTCAAACGCCGACAGTGACGTTTAAAAACTCTAAGGACGAGATCCGTACCGCAAACGTTCAACCCAGCGCGTCTTCAATTCAACTTAGTTTTGACAATTGCACCTTTAATATCCGCCGCGATAACGCCCAGTTTTCTGGACTTGGAACAGGCGATTGCGAAGGCGAAACACTCAGCCTTTCATCAGAAGCTTTATCACTCCCCGCAAGTCTTCCAAGTCTATCCAAGGGACTGTTTCGTCGCGCACGCACGTTTAAATGCTGGGTCAGCCCCCAAAAAGAAGACGGTACATACGGGTTTTTCAATGATGTCATACTGCACGACCAAGGCGGCCGTGCTTGGCGCTCTGGCGAGGGACATCCCCGCATCGGCCTGAAAATGCGCAATGTCGTGTGGCCGACAGGCAGCAACAGACCCTCACTTGTGCTTTATGCCTACCGAGGCGATGACGAAGACAAAGCGGTCTCTTACACGTGGACTGGGCCAGAGAATGATCGCCTCGCTATAAATCTGCGGTGGATGCAAGCCAGTTGCACCTTAGGCGACGCAACAATTCAACCCGGCATCAATTTAAAAACTGGAAGCGGGCAATAAGTTTAAACTCACATTTTTGATTCAAATAATAAAAAGGGAGACGTATATGAGACATATTTTGACACTATTAGCGGGCACACTTTTGGCAGGCGTAAGCTGTACAGCGGCCACAAGTGCAGACGGTAAAAACACAGGCGAGAAAATCGACCTGTCTACAACTCAAGGCGCACTAGACGCTATGCGCAAAGTGCAATGCTCACTCGTTGACGGAGAAGAGACGACCTATTATTGGCATGGCCGCGCGTTTTCTCGGAAAATGGGCGAACGCGACGTGCATCTTTTTAACGTCTCTGGCATGAATATTCGCGCCTGTGTCGAACACACAGACGAAAAACGCGGCAAAGGGTTTAAGCTCGTGACGCGTGAGCTTTTGATTTATCTCGATAAAGAGACAGGCCAGCCGATTAAAACATGGGATAATCCGTGGACAGGCGAGACCGTCGAAGTCATGCATGTTGCCAATGATCCTGTGAATAACGGATTTTACGAAAAGGGCCGCGACGGTAAGCCCGCAAGTTTTGCAGGCGAAGTCATGAATGAGCGCTGGCAGATGAGTTTTACTGTCCCACTTTATTATCCCAACCCGCTGGCCAGCGAATATCAGAACGAAATTGGCGGCGTTTATCACGCGACTGAAATGTTTAATTTCATGGGCCAAGTTGATGACCTCGTGGACCGCTCAAAGAACAGCGCCAGTGTCGCTGTTGGCTGGGCGCGTATGTCGGATTGGTTGCCATGGATGAAAATGTCAGGCCGCGAGGGCGTGATTTATATGCATACAGCAGGCCGCAAGCTTGAGCGTTTTGACGATCTGCCTGACGTCTTAAAAACTGAAATTAAAACCCATTACCCGAAATATGACAGCGCCCCGCCGCTGGATGATACGCGTAAGAATATGACGAGCTGGAAATATTATCAGGCTGTTAAAGAAGGTACAGAGGTTTTACCGAAACGCTAGAGCCGCCTATATCCCAAAGAAAAAGCCCCGCTTGTTCAAGCGGGGCTTTTTTTATTTATGCGTTTTAAGCTATAATTCGCGCAATGATCTTAGTGCCCTGCCCAGCTATCGCTGACCTTACGCTCATCCACGAGCGTACGCGAGAAGAGCGCATCATTTTTAAACCAATGCCATGTCCGCGCGCGTTTCTGACCGCAATCGGAAATTTGGATCATTTCATAAAGGTATAGATCTGGGTCGCCTGTCCGCGTCCAATTCAAAACCGTTGTCCGGTTATGAAAGTCCAATTCCATGTCACAGGCCCAACCTTGGATAAAATCATTATCCCACCAAAGACGTCCGTCTTTGACTGTTGCAGGGAAATCACGCGTTTCGGTTTTGCCGTCTTCCCATGTATAGATATTTGTTTGGTGATACAGATGCGCCCCGTCTTCTGGAAAGCGGCAAATTAAACGTGATTTGTGTTCGTCTGTCTTATTGCCGTCTGCATCGTAATGACGATACATGCCTTCCCAAATGCCTTCATGGCGCGCCAGAACAGGCATTTCGGTTTTTAGTGAATTTGGTGTCTTTGTCATAAATCTCTCCCTTTTCTTCTCTGTAAGGAAGTCGCGCGAAAGATTAGTTGAGAATTCTCAAGCCAAAGACGTAAGGCCCTTAGACAGAGCCGCGATGTTGGGTAAAATCTTCACGCCCACCTAAATCTCGAATACGTTGTATATTTAAAATTTTGCAAGAATGGCTGTCCGTAAAACTGATGGTTTCTGATTTTTTAAGAGATGAAAACGCGCGACTGACCGTCTCAATCGTCAGACCCAAAAAATCTGCAATATCTAATCGCGTCATGGGCAAGTTGATCAATTCACTTTTTTCGCGCGGGCCATTAGGAGAAAAACGCGCTTGATTTGCGCGAAGGTATAAAAGGAACGAGGCCACGCGTTCCACGGCGGAACGCTGACCAATTGTATAAACATGATCGTGGGCGCTCTCGAGAATGCGCGTTAGAACGATTCTAAATTCAGACGCCAAACCCGGGGTCGTTGCCAAAGCGCGTTCCAAAGCCGAGCGCGGATAACATATGGCGGTAACTTCCGTAAGTGCCGTCGCTAGATTTGGATAGCTGGGCGTCGAGGCCGCGCCAAGAAATTGTCGCGCACCCAAAAAGGAGAGAATTTGACGTCGACCATCCCGACCATTTCGCGCCAAGGCAACCGTACCTGACAGGAGGTCATAGAAATAGTCTGTCGCCTCGCCCTCAGTGATTAAATGCTGGCCTTCTTTGTAGTGACGCTCACGACCTTCTGAAAACAGAAACTTGATTTCAGGATTATCATACCCCTCCGCCATTTCGGCTAAATGTCCTCTGCGCTGTATCATACGCCAGTCTTAATTCTGTTTGAGGCCTCCTTCAAGTCTTATTCAGCGTCTGCCGCTAAACGTCCAAAAGCGCAAAGGCTGCAGTCTCGCCAGATTCCATCGCGCCCTCCATACCCGTATGCAAGTAGCTTAGATGCTCACCCGCGAAGGATAGGCGACCTGCGGCTTGTCCCATAATATTTGCCCATTGATGAATTTGACCTGGCGCCCAGTGCATATAGGCTCCGCCCGCAAGCGCGTTACTCGACGTCCAATTCTGGACGCTTAAAAGTTGAATATCCTTATTCCGAACGGGTCGCATCTTTGAGATTTCAGATTGTAAAAGCCCACTTAACTCCGTCTCGGTTAAATTTGCGACAGCGCTTGCCCCGTCGCCATTGATCCACACACGACCATATTGCGTCGGCTTGCCCGAACGGTCACGATTGATAAAGGCGCGCTCTAGCGGTCCGTCCATCCACATATCGGCAGGCAGGCCGTCTACATCCCAATACGGTGTCTCTGTTTTAAAATGCAGCTGAAAGATTTGTGTATATGGCAGGTTTTTAATCGCCCTACGTTGGTCGTCAGAAACAGGCGCCTTTAGATTAACACGGCGCAAAGCCCCAAAAGGCAGCGTGCAAATACAGTGCTTAGCTTTGAAGACGCGACCCGCTGCATCGGTGATTTCAACATGGTCGGCAAAGGTCTCAATGGAGTTTACCTGATGCCCCGTTTGTACGGCGCGTGGCAGGGACGCCGCCATAGCTTCGGGTAATCTTTGCGCGCCGCCTTTAATCGATACAGACCCGCCCATATCGCGAGATTGCGTATAAAGCTGCAAAGACCGGTACAAGTTCATAATTGAATAGCTCTCTAAATTATTACCATTTAAAGTGTGACCGATCACCTGCAGTTCAGACCCGCTCATTCCATTATTTTTTAAAAACTGGGCGGCAGATATATCCTGTTCTACATGTTGTATCTCTCGCCAAGATTGCGGCGACAGTAGCGGATTCGTTTGTGCGCTCAGCGCAAACAGCGGGGTCGATGGGCTGCCGCCTTTAAACCGACCCGAAAGCGGGTGTGTCTCTAGGGTCTTCCAATCTTCAGGGCCGTAAACCTTGCCTTGATAGCTATAGGTCGTTTCGCGACGTATTGGGTTATCGGGTATCAATTCTAATCCGAGGTCGACTGCCGTATCCAATATACGCGCGTAGCTGGCCCCGACCTGTTCACCGCCTGCTTCCGTGTAATCCGTTACGTTATGCGAGATCGTGTGCATGCGCCCGCCAATGCGGTCTGCGCCTTCAAGCACAAGCACGTCGCGGCCTTCCGCCACTAGTAGTCGCGCGGCGTGTAAACCAGATAAGCCAGCGCCGAGCACAATAATCTCTGCATCAAATCTGCGTTCTGACGGGGTCTGCAACGGGCTTGCATCACGACGACAACCAAAGGCTGGAAGCGCACTGACAGCTAAGCCACTCGCGAGAACAGACCGTCTATTTGGTAAAAATTTGCTGCCATTTGTCATATCGCATATTCCTCTCGCCTAATTCGGTTCAAACCGTTAGCCTAAGTCAGCATATAAAGGGCCCAACATGACTGAGATATCGCAAACGCCTGAAGTCCAAGACCACTTAGAGGAAACCGCAAAGCAAGAATGGGCCCGCGGATGGCCAATTGTTGTCTCTGCTTTAATCGGGATCGCCCTCTGCCTCAGCCCCCTTCCCTATTGGGCGCTCATTGTGATCGGTCCCGAACTTGCCAAAGAATTTGGCTGGACGCGAGAAATGATTACAGCAGGATTTCTGTATATGACAGCAGGCGTCTTGGTCGGCGCACCTATTGCGGGGCAACTCGTGGATCGTTTGGGTGCACGGAAAGTCCTCTTGCCCGCCACAGTCGCCTTAGCCTTCGGCACAATGGCCTTTTCATTGATGACGCCAAATCCTGTCGTGTTTTATACGATCTTCTTTGTCACAGCTTTCCTTGGCGCAGGCACGCTGCCGATTACATGGTCCAAAGCGATTGTGAATAATTTTGACCAACATCGCGGATTGGCCCTTGGTATCGCCCTGACAGGGACAGGCTTATACGGGTTTTTAGCGCCGACCTATGTGCAGGCGTTTATCAATAATTTCGGCTGGCGCTGGGCTTATATCGCCGTGGGTGTTCTACCCCTGATTTTCTCACTTCCTATCGCGCTTCGTCTTTTCAGAGACGAGAAAGAAGAAAAAGCCCTCGCAGAAGCAAAAGGGTCAAGCGCGTGGAAACGCACATTTGCAATTGGAAGCGTACTCGCATTCTTTTTGTTTATCGCCATGACGTGGACTATCACGAATAAAAACCCAACATGGGTCATTGGTCTTATGGTCCTGTTTTTCACAGTCTATCTGCTATATGTTTATTTTGGCTCAAAAGATAAAAACGCCGTTGAAAATCCATTGCCAGGTCTGACATTAAAACAGTCCTTCATGGATTATCGTTTCTGGATTATCTTTTTCTCATTTTTGCTTTTAGGCGCGGTCGTGTCTGGCATTATTGCAAATTCAAAATTCATCCTCCTTGATAAAGGCTATACAGATGCCACAGCAACGGGCTTCTTTACGGGTGCCGGCCTCATCGGGCTGTCTGTTCTCGGCGGGCGTTTACTTGGCGGGTGGCTTGTTGATTTTATCTGGGCCCCGTTGATTGCCTTCATCTTTATG